>ERZ1673695.1819-NODE-1819-length-19191-cov-5.128763_pt1 | contig 19191 bp, 16 predicted proteins | sample MGYA00580225_ERZ1673695 | MGnify/ENA primary metagenome ERZ1673695 (study PRJEB41218, sample SAMN15661739) | gut metagenome | host: Homo sapiens | place: Canada: London | collected 2015-08-20/2019-03-30 | study: EMG produced TPA metagenomics assembly of... | reverse complement strand
AAAGGGGAGAGAAAGAATTCTAAACCGTAAAAAATAGAAATTGATAAAATTAGATAACGAGTGAGATGGGCGCAATTTTTACAGCGGCAAAGCGCGGAGCGGCAGCACTGCTTGACACATTCTTTCCGAGGAGATGCGTTTACTGCGGGACAGCCAATAATTCCGGCAAATATGGCTTTGTCTGCGCGGACTGCGAAAAGGATATTTATATAATACGCGGCGGGCGCTGCCTCCGATGCTCGGAAATAATCGGACCGAACGACTCTCCGAATTCCGTATTTTGCCCGAAGTGCGCCAAGAATCCTCCGGCGTTCAACTGGAGTATGGCGTGCTGTATTTTCAACGGTCCCGCAAGGGAAATAGTCCACGGGTTAAAATACAAAAATTCGCCACACCTCGCATCCGACATTGCAAAAATAATGGCGAAAACACCGGCGCTCGGAGAGTTCCTGAAAGACTCAATTCTGGTTCCGGTGCCGCTGCATTTTGCGCGGAAAGCGAAACGCGGATACAACCAAAGCGAGATAATCGCAACCGCCGCAAAGCGAGCGTTTCCAAAGAACGGGACAATAATATCAAACGCCCTCATAAGAACAAAAAGAACCGACACCCAGACGCACTTGACGAGGGAGGAGAGGCTCGAAAACATAAGGGGAGCGTTTGAGGCGGACGGGAGGAAGGCATCAAAAATTGCAAAAAGCGCGCATATAGTGGTTGTCGACGACGTAATGACAAGCGGGGCGACGATGTCGGAATGCGCAAAAGTTTTAAAGAGACTTGGGTTTAAAAACATTGACGCCTTCGCGTTTGCGAGAAAAATGTAACCCATAGCGGAAGGGAATTTAAATGTTCCACGTGGAACATTTGCCCCGAAAATTCAAAAAAAAGCTTGGAGGAAAATATATGAATAGACGCGCATTTCTGGGAACGGCGCCCGCCGTTGCATTTCCGCTTTTCCGCACAATGGCGGGCGGCAAGACGATTCCAAACACGCAATCCCCTTCCCTCGTCGACGAGGTGTTAAAAACCGACATGCGGATTTCCAACGCCGCCCGAATGGAGGCGGGAGAAAACATTCAAAAGGCGGCGGATGCATGTTCCGCGCGCGATTTTGCCGAATACGTCAGGGCCGACGCCCAAACCGCCGGCAAAATGCGCGAAAAATTCGCCATATTGCGCTATTTTGACGACGCATTCTCAAAGACGGCGGAATGGATCAAGAACGGGAAACCCCGCCGCGGAGAGGTACAACTGGGGCTCGTCTACAATATGGGGTATGTCGTAAAAACGCCTACGCTTACGTTCGCGATAGACCTCTGCCACCCCCGCGCGGCGGAAATCGCGGACAATCTGAACTTTCTGCTCATTACGCACAACCATCAAGACCACCTTTCGCAGCCGCTCATAAACACATTAAAGAAGGCCGGCAAGCCGATAGTGCAAAACTACATGGACACCCCGCACTATTCCGCAGGCAACAGGCGCTTCAAATTCGGCGACGCGACAATCCTTACCAAATGCTGCGACCACAACAGGCGCCTCGAAAGGTTCGTCTTGACATACGAAATAGACTGCGGCAAATCAGCCGGGAACACGCGCATTTTCCACACGGGCGACGCCTACGATACAAAACAGGCCGCTCCGGAGGGCGAACCGGACGTATTCATTCCGCACCTCGCAGTGGGATTGGACATTCCAAAGTGCGCAACACAAACCATAAAACCGAAAACCATATTGATGTCGCATATACTCGAACTCGGGCATGAAATCGGGAAATGGAGATGGCCGATCTCGCTCGGGAGTGAAATCGGGCAAAAATGCGGCGGCGTGCCGGCATACACTCCGTTTTGGGGAGAAGTGTTCAAAGTGGAAAAGTCTTAAAATCGCATTTTTCACAAAAACCGCACAGAACGCAGAAAAACACACCTACCCGCCGTTTTACCCCCTTTTGCATACGACAGCATCAAATACCCGCCGAAAGCCCCGATTTGGGGGTGTTTTACAGCCCGTTTTTTTCGGGACTTCGCAAAAAATTTCCCGCAACGGCGAAATAACGGGAAATTTCCCGAAAAGACGGGCGGAAATTTCTTTGCACCGACAATTACAATCCGGCAAAAATGGCGTCATATGCGCGCCGCAATTCACCTTATCCGCCAAAAGATTTTACGTACACGAGCAAAACTCCTATGTCCGCCGGAGAAACGCCGGATATTCTGCTCGCCTGCCCTATCGTCGACGGGGCAAACTTTTCAAGTTTTTGGCGCGCCTCAATACGCAGGCCGGCCGCCCGCGAATAGTCCATAGCGTCGGGAATGCGTATATTCTCCCAGCCGCGCATTTTCTCTATCTGGCGCAGATCCCTTTCAAGATACCCTTTGTACGCCACGCGGTAAAGCACTTCGGCGCGCGCTTCCGGCGGAAGCGCGCGGAATCCGGCCGGCAAGCCGGCGTCCTCGCCCCTGCGCAAAGCCTCGCCGGTCCTTCCGGAATCAAGGCGCCCCGACCAAAGGCGGACCGCCTCCGATTTCAGGCATACCGCCCGCTCCCGCGCGGGGGGAAGGAGCCCGAGCCTCTTGGCATACGGCAGAAGCCGAATTTCAGCGCTCGAATGGTTCAGCAAAAGCCTGTATTCGGCGCGGCTTGTAAACATTCTGTAAGGCTCGGACGTTCCCTTTGTCACCAAATCGTCGATGAGGACGCCTATATAGCTCTCATGCCTGCCAAGCACGACAGGCTCAATTCCGAGAACCCTCGCTGCGGCGTTGGCCCCCGCCAAAAGCCCCTGCCCCGCAGCTTCCTCGTACCCACTCGTGCCGTTTATCTGCCCCGCGCAAAAGAGACCGGAGACGACCTTAGACTCCAACGTCGCCCGAAGCTGCGTGGGAGGGGCGTAGTCGTATTCAACAGCGTACGCGGGCCGCGCCACCTCCGCATTTTCAAGCCCCGGGACGCTTCTTATTATATCCAGCTGCACGTCGAGCGGCATGGAAGTAGAAAGCCCGTTTATGTACCACTCGCCGGTAAACCTCCCTTCTGGTTCAAGGAAAAGCCGGTGCCCCTCCTTTGCGGGGAAACGCACGATTTTGTCCTCTATGCTCGGGCAATAACGGGGGCCGACCCCCTTTATCTCACCTCCGTACATGGCGGAACGGCGGAGATTGACCCTTATAATCTCGGCGGTTCCGGCGGTTGTGGAGGTCTCGTAGCAGGCCATTTGGTTTTTCCCGAATCCCTCGAAATCCCCGAAAGCGAGTGATTGTTCCACGTGGAACATTTTTTTCCGGAAATCGGAAGCCGCGTTTTCAGCCTCTTCGTCAGATATGCCGCGCGCGGCGGGGACGGCGGAGGCGCCCGAAAGCGCGCACGGAAGGGAGTCGGAAATCCAGCCCTCGCGGGCAGCGGCCGCCTCGTAGGCGTCGGTGCGGGTGTCGTAAAACGCAAAAAGCTGCGGCGGCTCGTCCCCGGACTGCCTCTCGCACTTGGAAAAATCTATGCTCTTTGCGAGAATCCGCGCGGGAGTCCCCGTTTTAAGCCGCGCAAGGGATATTCCCAAGGCTTCAAGGCTCCCCGAGAGTTTTTTTGACGAGAAATCCCCCATTCTGCCGCCTTCCGTTTTGGAGGAACCCACAAACAAAAGCCCCCTTAGAAATGTTCCGGTAGTCAAAACCACGCTGTTGGCGTAAAAATCCGCACCGAGATTTGTAGACACGCCGCGGATTTCTCCGTTTGAAGCGATGAGCCCCGTGACCTCCGCCTGGAATAGCTCCAAATTGGGGGCGGATTCAAGGACGCGCTTCATCCTGAACTGGTAAGCCTTTTTGTCGCACTGCGCGCGGGGGGCGCGGACGGCGGGCCCCTTGGAGGCGTTGAGAACCCTGAACTGTATGCCCGTGGCGTCGGCGTTGACCGCCATTTCCCCGCCGAGCGCGTCGATTTCCCTGACTATATGCCCCTTGGCGAGACCTCCTATCGCCGGATTGCAGCTCATTTGGGCGACGGTATCGAGACTGCCGGAAAGCAGGAGCGTGCGCACGCCCATGCGCGCCGACGCGAGGGCCGCCTCGCAGCCGGCGTGCCCAGCGCCGCAGACAATTACGCCGTATTCGGAATCCTTTCCCAATGTTAGCATTGCGACATAATCCGACATTTTCGCCTCCCCGCAAGAAAAACTTTTCCGAAGAGGCGGGAGCGGGACGGATAAAAAACGGATACAACGGAAGTCGGACGCGGAAAGAGGAGAGAGAAATATAGGGAAAGGACAACGGCAAAACACCGCAGCGGAGGAGAAAATATGAAAAACGAAGGAAACGGAGCGGGAAAGAAAGCGGGCAGGGGGAGGGGAAGGGCGACGCGGAGTACAGGGTTAAGCCGTGGGGCTCCATGCGCGCCGGTGCCGCCGCCGGAAAGGGAAAACCATGCCAATGGGCAAATACGGAAAACCTTTCGGCAATGCCGCGCCTCACTTCGCTCTAATATATATAATATGCGCGTTTCGAAAAACGGCGGACGGCATAAACATGGGAAATGCGACGGAATGCCGCAAAACGCGGGCCCTTATTCTCGCCCTACCGCTTTTGAAATCCGAAATAAAAAATATCTCCAATCCGCGCATGGCTCCGCCGGCAACCGCGCAATCGGAAATGATTGCGGCGTTTCCCATTACGCAAAATCCGAACGTTTTTATCTTTTTATTGACAAAATTTTCAAAAGAGAAAGTTTAAATTGCGGAATGTCTGCTATCGGGAATTTTAGATTTTTGAGAACATGCGCGATCGCGTTTGCAGCGCAGACCGCATTCGCAACCGAAGGATTTTGCGCCGAAGTCAAGGGGGAGCGCCTCTTCGACATCTTGGGGTTTCCCGTCACAAACTCGATGTTCACGACGTGGATTTTCGCAGCCGTAATAATTTTGGGGTTCCGCCTCATGATCGGCAGGGAGGCAAAGCTCGTACCGGGCAGGGGACAGATGGCGATTGAAGCCGTAATTTCTTCTCTGTCTGGAATATTCGAGCCCCTCATGGGCAAAAAAGCCTTTCGGGCGGCATTTCCGCTCCTGCTCGGCTTCTTTTTCTTCATATTGATAATGAATTGGAGCGGCCTATTGCCCGGCGTCGGATCGATAGGGGAAGAGGTCGTTTACACGGGGCAGGGGACTCCGCCCGAAGGATTCTTTCCGCGCGGAAGCGCCGATTCCGCCGCAGGGGCTGCCGCGACGGAATTCGTGAAGTTTGTCCCCTTCCTGCGCGCGGCGAACTCCGACCTCAACACGACACTGGCGCTGGCGATAATTTCGTTTGTCGCGTGGATATACTTTGTGCTCAAATATGCGGGCCTCAAACTCTTCCTGCACGACACGTTCGGGAACAAGGCCGACCCCAAGGAAATCGCGCTTCCCATATACCTGTCGCTTTTCATAGTATTTTTCGCGGTGGGCTGCATCGATATAATATCCATAATAATGAGGCTGTTGTCGCTTTCGTTCCGGCTCTTCGGAAACGTGTTCGGCGGCGAAGTATTGCTTGAAAACATGCATGCGCTCGCGGCGGGGCTGCCTTCTTGGATTTCGTGGGTCATACCGTTGCCGTTCTATCTTCTCGAAATACTTATAGGCCTAATTCAGGCGTTTTTGTTTACGCTGCTTACGGCGGTGTACATAGGGCTTTTGACAAACCATGAGGAGGAATGAGCGAAATCCGGAGAACAGCCACCGGCAGGAAAACAACGGCAGAAAAAACATAAGCCGGCGGCGGACAGGGGGCGGAAACGCAAAACAGCCGGAAGTTTAGGCGCCACTCCAAGACCGGAATACTACGGGAAGCGGCGGCGGAGACAAAAAAAATTTAACCCGAAAGAAAGCAAAATGACGGAAATAATAGCAGAAGCAGTCAATCAAATGGGAAATATCAGCGGAAGCATACAAGGGGCGCTCGGCTGCCTCGGCGCCGCTCTCGGCGTGGGTTTTGTCGGAGCCAAGGCCGTCGAGGCCACGGGCCGCAACCCCGGCGCGTTCGGCAAGATAATGGTGCTCGGCATCCTCGGAATGGCGCTCGCGGAAGCGGTGGCGTTTTACTCGCTGTTTCTCGGCAAATAAGGCGGGGCGGCAATGAGCGCATTGATTGCGGCGGGCTCAAACCCGCTGGAATTTCTCACGCAATTCGGCATAGAATGGCGGCTATTGGTCAGCCAAGGGGTGTCGTTTGCGATAGTGGCGTGCGCCCTGTATTATTTGGCGTTCAAACCCGTAATGGCCGCCGCCGACAAGCGGCGCGAAAAGATAGAAAAGGGGCTTAAAGACGCCGAAGAAGCCGCCGCAAAGCTCGCTTCGGCAAAAGCCGAGGCCGACAAACAGGCGGCCGAAGCCGCCCTCGAAGCCACCCGCACGCTGGAATCCGCGCGTGCCGACGCAAAGGCCGTTGTGGAAAAGGCGGCGGCGGCGGCGGCCGAGCAGGCTGCGGAAATCCGGCGGCAGTCCGACGAGCAGTTGGCGCAGGACAGGGAGCGTATGAAGCGCGAACTCAGGGACGAACTGTGCATTCTGGCCGCAAAAGCGGCGGAGAGGGCAGTAAACGGCATACTGACGCCCGAACAGCGCAAAAAGCTCGACGAGCGCGCCGCCGAAGAGCTCGCGGAGGGGAAATGAACGCCGCGGAAGAGGCAAAACTTTTGGCGGAATGTTCCGCCGGCCCCGACGGGCGGATAGACCCGAAGCGGGTCGCGGCGGCGTGCGAAGTCGCCTGCCGCGGGGAATCCGCCGCGCGCAAGCTCGCTGTGTTAAGAAAGTACGAACGCTTGCTGCAAAGAGAGATAAGGGCGGGCACCGCCACCTTGGAAAGTTCCGCCGAACTCTCCGACGCCGCGTTTGAAAAACTGAAAAAGTTCGCCGAAACTCAGACGGGCAGGGGGGATTTGACATTCGTCCGCAGGGTCGACCCGTCGCTCATAGGCGGCGTGAGGATAATCTGCGGCGACGTAATATGGGAGCGTTCCGCCAAACTCTCCCTTGAAAGCATTATGTGAAGTTTGAAGCAATGGACGAGATAATCAAAGAGATATCGGCGCGCATAGACGCCGTGGAAAAGCGCAGCCGCCGCGCGAACGTCGGTACCATAATATCGCTCGCCGACGGCGTCGCGCGCCTCGACGGGCTGAGCGAGGCGATGTACAACGAGATGATCGACTTCGGCGGGGGCGTCACGGGAATAGCGCTCAACCTCGGAGAGGACGAGGTTGGCTGCATTCTGCTCGGCGACGCCTCGAACATCAAGGAAGGCGGTGAAGCGCGCACAACCGGAAAGCTGCTGAGCGTCCCCGTCGGCAAGGGGCTGCTGGGGAGGGTCGTAGACGCGCTCGGCCGCCCGCTTGACGGCAAGGGCGAAATCTCCGCGGACAGTTTTTATCCCGTTGAAAAAATCGCCCCGGGCATACTTCCGCGCAAGTCCGTCAACCAGCCGCTGCAAACGGGGATACTTGAAGTCGACGCCATGTTGCCCATAGGCAGGGGGCAGCGCGAGCTCATAATCGGCGACCGCTGCACGGGCAAAACCTCCATCGCCCTCGACGCAATAATAAACCAGGCGCGCATAAACGACGAGCACGCCGGCGAGGAGGGTTTCCGCCCCGTCTATTCGATATACGTGGCAATCGGCCAGAAAAATTCCAACATAGCGCGCACCATACAGCTCCTCGAAAAGCATGGAGCCATGAAGTACACCACGATTGTCGCCGCCTCCGCCGCCGAAAACGCCGCCAACCTCTACATCGCCCCCTATTCCGGCTGCGCAATGGGCGAATACTTCATGCAAAACGGCATGGACGCGCTCATAGTTTATGACGACCTCTCGAAGCACGCCGCGGCGTATAGGCAGGTATCTTTGCTGCTGAAACGCCCGTCGGGGCGCGAGGCTTATCCGGGCGACGTGTTCTATTTGCACTCGCGCCTGCTCGAACGGGCCGCGCGCCTCAACGAGGAAAACGGCAACGGTTCGCTCACAGCCCTCCCGATAATCGAGACGCAGCAGGGCGACGTCAGCGCCTACATTCCCACAAACGTCATATCCATTACGGACGGCCAGATATTTTTGGAGACCGACCTCTTCAACAAGGGGGTAAGGCCCGCCATTTCGGTGGGAATTTCGGTGTCCCGCGTGGGCTCCTCGGCGCAGATAAAGGCGTTCAAGCAGGTCGCGGCGACGCTCAAAGGCGAATACGCGCAGTACAAGGAGCTCGCCGCCTTCGCGCAGTTCGGCTCCGACCTCGACGCGCGCACGAAGGCGATAATAGACAAGGGCGACAGGCTCGCCGAAATCATGAAGCAACCGAACAACGCCCCCATGGGAGCGGGCGCCGAAATCGCCGTATTATGGGCGCTCAAAAACGGCTTCTTCGACAGCGTAGAAGTCGCCCGCGTATCGGACGCCAAAGCGGCGCTCGAAAGCTTCTTTTCGGCTCGCAAGCCGGAACTGCTCGCGGAAATACTCCGAAAGGGCGCCTTTGACGGCGATCTCGACGCAAAGATGAAATCCGCCTGCGAAGAGTGGAAAAAGACTTTCGCGTAAACGGCCATGAAGGGGATGCGCGAAATCAGAAACCGCATGAAGGCGGTCGCGAGCACCGGGCAGATCACCCATGCCATGGAGCTCGTTGCGGCGTCGAAAATGAAGAGGGCCCAAAACAGCGCGGAAGCGGGCAGGGCGTACGCCATACTGCTGATGGACCTCACCGAAACCGTGCTTGAACGCCTCGGCAAAATGATTTCCCGCGCGGCGAACATCGCGGGGAAGAAGCGTCTGATAATAGTGTTTTCGACCGACAAGGGCCTGTGCGGAAGCCTGAATTCCAACATTTTCAAGGCCATAGCCGAAATCCCGAGGGAAGAGGCCGACTACATCGCGGTCGGCTCGCGCGCGGGGCGCTTCATCGTAAAGACGGGCAGGGTTCTCAAAGGGCAGTTCAAGATAAGCGACGCCGTCGCCTTCGCCGAGACGCGCAAAGTGGCGGAGTTCGCCATGAAGCTCGCCAGAGACAGCGGGGAATACGGAAGCATAGAAGTTCTGTACCCGATTTTCGTTAACACGCTCAGGCAGGAAACCGCCCTCGTAAAGCTCGCGCCCGCGGACGACCTCACCCCCTTTATAGAACGGCTGCGCAAATCGTACAAAATGGCGGACGTGGCGGTCGCCGCGCGCGAAGAGCGCAACGTGGAATTCGAACCCTCCGCGGGCGAAGTCCTCGCCAGGCTTCCGCAGTATTACATAAGGCAGAGCCTCCACCACATAGCGCTCGACGCCAAGGCTTCGGAGTACTCCGCGCGCATGGTCGCGATGAAGAGCGCAAGCGACAACGCCGACGCGCTGCTTTCGGAGCTCAATCTGGAATACAACAAGGCGCGCCAGTCGGCCATCACGACCGAAATACTCGAACTTTCGTCCGCCGCGGCCGAAACCGGAGAGCAACTTTAAAAAGAAACGCAAAATGAGTTCAGGCAGAATAAAACAAGTCATAGGGGCGGTTGTGGACGTCGAGTTCCCCGCCGACTCGATTCCCGCAATTTACAATGCGCTCACTACGGGCGGCGACGGCGCAAAGATAGTGCTTGAAGTGCAGCAGCAGCTCGGCGGGGGCGTCGTCAGGACGGTGGCAATGACCTCCACCGAGGGCTTAAAGCGCGGCGACGAAGTCGTCGACACCCAATCCCCGATAAAGGTGCCGGTCGGCGGCGCGACCCTCGGTAGGATTTTCAACGTCACGGGGGATCCGATAGACCAGAAAGGCCCCGTCGCGGCTTCCGAAAGGCTGCCGATACACCGCAAGGCCCCGTCGCTCTTGGAGCAGAGCACGCGCGCGGAAATTTTGGAAACCGGCATCAAGCCCATCGACCTCATCTGCCCGTTCCTCAAAGGCGGCAAGGTGGGGGCGTTCGGGGGCGCGGGCGTCGGGAAGACCGTCGTAATCATGGAGCTCATCCATAACATAGCCAAGGCCCACGGCGGATTCTCGGTATTTGCGGGCGTCGGAGAGCGTTCGAGGGAGGGCAACGACCTCTACCACGAAATGACGGATTCGGGAGTAATCGACCAAAAGAATCCCGAGAAATCGAAAGTCGCGCTCGTCTACGGGCAGATGAACGAGCCCCCGGGGGCTCGCATGAGGGTGGCGCTCACGGCGCTCACAATGGCGGAATATTTCCGCGACGCGCAGGGGCAGGACGTTCTGCTTTTCATCGACAACATATTCAGGTTTTCGCAGGCGGGCAGCGAGGTGAGCGCCCTGCTTGGGCGCTCACCGTCGGCAGTCGGCTACCAGCCGACCCTCGCGCAGGAAATGGGCGAATTGCAGGAGCGCATCACATCGACGAAAAAGGGTTCCATCACCTCTTTCCAGGCGGTCTACGTGCCCGCGGACGACCTCACCGACCCCGCCCCCGCCAACACTTTCGCGCACCTCGACTCCACCATCGTGCTCGACCGCTCGATAGCGGCATTGGGCATATATCCGGCTATCGACCCGCTCGCCTCCACCTCCAACGCGCTGTCCGCCGACATAGTGGGGGCGGAGCATTTCAGGGTTGCGCGCGGCGTGCAGGAGCTCCTGCAAAAATACAAGGACTTGCAGGACATCATCGCGATTCTCGGCATAGACGAGCTATCCGACGAGGACAAGCTCACGGTCTCCCGCGCGCGCAAAGTCCAAAAGTACCTCTCGCACCCCATGCACGTCTCGGAGGTGTTCTCGGGCATACCGGGCACATACGTTCCGGTCGCGGAGACCATCAAAGGGTTCGCGATGATCCTCGACGGAAAGCTCGACCACGTGAACGAAAACGACTTCGCCTACAAGGGAACCATCGACGAAGTTCTGGAATCATACGAAAAGAACAAGGGTAAATAAATGCCGCTCTCCCTCGAAATCGTCACGCCGTCGGGAATCGCCTACAAAAGGGATTCCCTCGACGCGGTTTCGCTGCCGGCCAGCGACGGCGAAATACAGATACTGCCCGGGCACATCCCCCTCATTACAATTCTCGACGCGGGGGCGGTGCTCGTGTTTTCCGGCGGGAGCGAAGAGAGCGTCGCGATAGACGAAGGCTACGCGCGCTGCCTCGGCGACTCCATATCGGTTCTCACCGAATCGGCCATAGACGTGCAGCAGTTCGACGAGGACGAAATGCAGAAAGCCCGCGACGCCGCCGAAAAGGCGCTTGAAGAAGCCAAGAAATCCGGGGATCTGGACGAGGAGGAAATCGGGCGGCTCGAATCGCGCGCGAGAGTGGCGATAGCGGGATTGCTGGCAAAGAGCCGCAGGCGCAGACAGTAGGGGCGCAATTTTACCCGCTTCCGCGCAACTCGCTCGGCGGAGGGGGCTTTGACAAAGCTCCCAATCGCGGGCGCGCAATAACCTTCTTGACAGCCGGCAGAAAAAAACGAAAATCCTATCAGAAAAGGCGCAGTTGCGCGAAACCGCCCTGCGTGCGGGAAATTTTATTTACACTCCATCAATGAAAACGACAGTTTCGATAAAAATTTTGGCGATTCTCGCCGCGTCCTGCGCGCAGGCATTCTCGCTAACGTATTATGCCGGCAAGAGAAACCCCGAAACGCAGGAGGAAAAAAACATGAAGTACTCCACCTGCCACTGGGGCAGCAGCGGAGATTTTGAAACTCCTCCTCTTCCGTCCAAACCCGGCGTCAACGACACGCTCGCGACGCGCTGGGGGTCGGGATACAACCTCGAAATCGACGCAAATATCCAAGTCGGCCAGATTTCCAACGGCGACGGTTCCACCATAACGGCAAAGGGCAAGACCATAAAGGTCAAGAGGGGGCTGGGCACGGGCGTGCCCGGCGGCAGTTCTTCAACTATCGCGTTTGAGAATTGCACCCTTGAATTCGGCGGCAACCTTTCCATTAGCTATTGGGACGGGCACCGCGGCATAGGCAACAGCAGTCTGACGCTAAAAAATACGAAATTCGACATGGCGGGAGCTCTTGGCTGCATTATCCCCGCGCACCCCCTGGTAAATTCCAACACCCGCGGAGGCTTTACTCTTGCGCTCGAAGGGAAAACGGTCGCGACATTCGGCGAAGGAACGGTAATCGACACGATTTTTTCCGAAAAACCCGAACAATGGGCCTTTAAAATCCAGATGTCCGAGACGGACGGCAATATCCCCGCGTTGAAGTTTACCGGCGGAACAGCCGATTTTACGGGTTGCGACTTCGATGTTCGCATATCGCCCAAAGCCAAGAAGGGGGTTTATACGCTCATAGAATTTGCAAACAAGAAGAGCCAGCTCGGCAAGCTCACGCGCTTTACCGTAAACGGCAATCCTTATTCGATGGGGCAGACCGTAAATGTCGGCGCGTTGAAAGCCACAATAACGGAGGGCGAAATAGGCCGCAATTCCAAGTCAGACAAAAACGTAATCCTCACCATAAAATAATCCGCCTAAAAGGAAAAGTTCTGCGCGGGGAATGGAAAAACCGCCGCAGGAGCAAAACGGTATTTTAAGGCGCGCAAAAATTGCGCGCCTTTTTTGCACCCGTACAAAAAAACGCGACAACGAAAAGCGGTCTCCCGTAGGGGTTGGGCGGATTTCTCCGATATCGTCCGAAAACCTGCGTATTTTTTACTGGAAAATCCAATTTCAAAGAAGCCATTATCGCCCTTGCCTGTGAGCCCCGAGTTTCGGCAGGCGCTGCGGATATTCCTGCCTTTCGCGCGGACGAGAGCACATTGCGCCGCGTTATCTCAAAATGAAAAGCGCGCCGCAAACAAAAGGGTTGCCCATTATCCCCGACTCTCTCCTCGCGCTTGCGGAAAGCGGCGTTGTCACTGCCGCCGAAGCGCTCTCGAAATCGCCGTTCAGGGCGGATTTGCTCGCAAAAATGCGCGCAAGTTCCCGCATTTCCCCCCGCGAGCTCGAAAATTTGAGATAATAATCGGGCGCACCCCGCCGCCAAAAGACAAAAAAATCCCCGCGCTGAAACCGGCGCGGAGATTTTTATTTTCCGGTTCTGGCGTGATCAGAGACTGGACGCCAAAACTCGGAGCGGGGCGAAAACCGTTCCAAATTTTACTTCATTTGGGGGTATCGGCGCAAAAAGTTTCCAAACTCGAATTCGAAAGCCGAATCCGCCCCACCCCCTTTATTTTTCCCGTAATTTCCCATTATTTCCCGTCATTTCCCGTTTCCAAAGTCATCTTTCAAACATCACCGAACGCGCTATCGCCGCCTGCGGAGGGCGGCAACGAACATCAGTGCTGCTGCGCCTATGAGAGCCGCTATCGCCGAGGGTTCGGGAACGGAATATACGAGGCTCCCCGCCCCGCCCATCTTCCCTGTCAGCGTGAACGTCCCGTCGAGCTTCATGCCAGACTCGTCGTACGCGGAAAACACGCTATTGGCGTCAAAATCGTCAGTCAAATAGTCGAACTCGAACACCATGATTTCGTGCGCGGCCAAGTCCTCCGCAGAAAAAACGATGTCCGCCGAATACGCAGCCACCGTCAAATCGCCCGTGCGAATTGTTCCGCCGAACAGGAGCGTCCCGCCGTCTATCGTCATGCCGCCGACTTTTTCGGCGGACGAAAATTTCAGCTTGCCGCCGGAAAGATACAAGTTCTCGACCGCGACTTCCGTGTTCATTATAAACTCGCCGCTGTTCACCGCGAGGCTGCCTATCGCCATGTCCGCCTTGCCGTCCAGATCATTCTCGAAGCCGTGGAGGGAGCCGTTGGCGGACTTGTAGATGGTCATCTCCTGCCTGCCGCTGCCGTTCATCGCTATGTTGAGCTGCGAACTCACTCCGCTTTCGGTCGCGAACACGCCCTCGAACGAGCCGCCCGCAAACGCGCCCGATGAATTGTCGTTGAAATTCACGCCCACGGTACCGCTATTTGCCGTCGTCATGTAAACCGCCTTGCCGCTCGACCTCAATCCACCGAGGTCCAGTGCAAACGCCGTTCCCGTATTGCTGTCGGAAGCTATCATGTCAAAGGCGTGGTAGCCCGCGGTGTCCGAGCCGTTCTTGACAAAGCTGAGCGCCCCTCCAATCGCAAGCCTGAAATCCTTCAAACCGCCGCTAATCCCCAACCTGAAACGCGAAGCAAAATACTTGTCGGTGGAAAGCTCCATGCCGCCGTTTACGGTCAGAAAATTCACGTTACCGGCAACGATCCTGAGAGATTTGCCCGCAATCAAATCGGCGTCGTAGCTTGGGGAATATTTTGTGTCTGCGGAAACATAACTCGACCAATCGTTGAGAACGGTCATTGAGTTGGACATATTGATTTCCGTCGCAACGGTCGCCGTCACCGAATTGACTGCCAGTCCCGCCCTGTTCTGGTCGAGCCGCGCATGCGCCATGCCGGTATTGTTGGCGTCGAAAATCAGGTCGGACGTGGACGACGGCGGGGAATCGCGAAGTTCCGTTCCCTCCGGATTCGCATACCAGCAGGCATTGTTTGTTTTGTAGTCGCCGTTCCAGTTTTCCCCGCGCCAATAATAGGACTCCTGGGCGGAAGCGGCGCAGCAAAGAGAAATAACGGCAAGCGCCCCTGCGACGGGCCGAAAAGACAATCTTTTGATGTTCGGAATACTATTCATGACGTATATCGGTTTTATTTCTGTTTTTTTAAACTTATCCTCTCCCATTGCAAGCGATATTCCCCTCTTTTTAGTTTAACAGTTAAAATCACTTCCGGCGCTCATCGTTTCAGCATTTCCCTCGCTGAAAATTCCATTTTCTCGCCGGAAAAAATCCTTCCGCAAAATCCCCCGCCAACGCAAAATTTCCTCCTCCTCCGCTCCCGCCCGCAAAGGGCGCGCCCCAACTTTCAGGCTTCCGCACGGACATAAAAAAAGGCCCCGCAATTTGCGAAGCCTTTCGGAAAAATGAAAATTTTCCGCGCCTTATTTGCGGCGGCGGACTGCCAATGCGAGCGCCGCCGCGCCGATGAGAACCGCGAATGCCGCGGGCTCCGGAATTTCCGAGAAAGTCACCTGCAACGCGTTTCCGTTCCAGGAGAAATCCGCAAAGGCGTTTATCAAATTCAACGCGTAAAAATATTCGTCGGCATCGGAAACTGTAAGGCTGGCGCCTGCCGCATCTTCAAAAACCGACGCGGAAATGAGGTCGTAAGTCGCGCCAAGCACGCTTTCGGCGTCGAGCCCGGAAAAGTCTATGGCAATCTTGCCGTCGGCGGCTTTGACGAACTTGCCCTCTACGGAAATCTTGTCCGCCATACCCCCCATGAAAGGTTCCGCGGCAAAGGCGAACGCCCCTCCCGACCAGCTTGCGGAAGCGAAAGACGCCCCGCCGTCGATTGCGCTGAAAACACCGCCCTCGACGCTGAGCGCGCCTGAATTGAACCGCGATGCAAATTCAAACGTTCCGCTTTTTACGGTGACGGACTGCAAAATGTTGCTCGAACTTCCGGATTCATTGACCTTGAAAGTCTGCTTGCCCTGACCGTCCATCGTTATATTGAGAATATCGCCGTATGAATCATTTTCGCGTATCAGACTGCCCGAGAATGTCGTATGCACTCCCTCGGCGTTCGTAAAGGTGAGATTGGTCTTGCCGGTTACCGGATTCTTAGCCGAATCAACGTTGACGATACCAGTTGCAAGCGTTCCGTAACCGTTTATGCCGCCTATGGAAATATTCTGGTCGCCAAGGTATGCGCCGCCTATCTTTGAAATCGTAAAGCGCGTATCGGTCTGACCGGCTTCATAGTTCAGCTGCGCTACATTGTGGATGACGACGCCCTTTTCGGTGTTGGTGGCAACGCCTATGCTGAGATTTTGAAATACTTTCGATTTGGAAGTGTCGAGAAGAATCGCGGTCTTCAAACCCGTTTTTGAGTCAACCGCCGCATTTTGACCGATCTCTATGCTGCCGGAAACCGTAGAATTCCAGTCTCCACCAAGATTGAATACCGGCATGCTCTTATGGTCGGTTCCGTCTATGTTTCTGCTCGCGCCGGTGGCGTCGAAAATTATCGAACCGTCGATTACGAGATTGTGGTCTTTACCCCTGATAGCCGCGGCGCGCCAAGCGCCGTTATCGATAGAATAGTTATCGCCTATCGTAATGTTGCCGTGCACGGCGGACCCTGTCGAGGAAGTGTTTATGAAAAATCTCGCTCCGATGTATAGGCCGTCGATGGTTATGTCGTTGACTTCCGTAAAGTCGCCGAGCGTTATTTCGCCCGTTCCGGACAAAGACGCGGAGATTCTCACATTGTCCGAGGCGCCGGGGACGCCGGAAGGAGTCCATGCCGACTCGCTATTCCACGATACCCAGTTTGATTCCGGAACATTGAATTCGTAATCTTCCGCATATGAAACGGACGACAGAACGAAAGCCGCGGCAAAGATTGAAAAACTCTTAGGGGTAATATAATCCGGGATTTTCATAATGAATTTCATTAAATCGGAAGATAAACATGAAGATTCAAAATGCAAGCAATTTCCTCAAACGCTTGCAATATTCCGCCTGAAAGCCGCTTTGCTTCCCTGCCCGTGCCAAAAAACTACAAATTCTTCACGAAAACCTTTGAATGGCGCCCGCCGGCGACATACTTTTCAAAACGCGCCTTAGGGAGCTTTTCGGGCGCGACCTCCGCAAATCCGCACACGTCGGTGAAAAACGGCGCGCTCTTGGTGCTCAGGCAGAAAAGGCGCTTGAAACCCGCCCTGCGGGCCTCGCGCTCTATGAACTCCGCCATGCGCGTGCCAACGTCGTTGCCCTGGTAAAACGGCTGGACGTGCAGGCTCGCCAGCTCCGACGCCCCTCCTCCGAGATCGAGCAGGCTGACTATCGCGATGATGCTCGAATCAAGCTCGTAGACAAAATAGCTGGAAATGTTTTCGCGTATCTCCTCAAACGGCCTGTACACAAGGTTCTGCGTGCGCGCCGAAACCATCGAAATATGGTATATGGCGTTCGCGTCGTCGGGCGTGGCGCGGCGGATTTTCTGGTATTCGTCGGCGTAAACCATCGTGCCGCACCCGACCTTCTCGAAAAGTTCGGTGAGCAGGCACGCGAATTCTCCGCCGTCGAGAATGTGCGCCCTGCGCGTGTGGGCGCCGTCGAGGGCTTTCAGGGCGCAGCGGCATTTGGAGAGAAGCTCCGGCTTAATCGACTCCGGAGAATTTTCCGCAATACCCCGCAATTCCTCCACGGGAAATGCCTTAGGGTGCGGATTGTCCGCAAGTATGCTTGAAGACGACGTCAGATATATGAGTTTCGTAGCCCGCAGCCCATCGGCTACCTCCGAAGCGAGGGCGTCGGAATTGAGCCTGAAAACCCTCCCCCGCCTGTTGACCGCAACCGGCGACAAAACCGGAACCATTCCGAGCGACAGCAGGTCGGAAATCGCCTTGAAGTCTATCTTCTCGGGCTTTCCGGCGTTGAGATAGTTTACGCCGGAAATTATACCGACTTCCGTCGCCCTCACGACGTTCGCCGAAACGCAGCGCAGGTCCCGGACGGAAAAGGCGTCGGCTATCGCCTGCGCCACGAAACCCGATATTTTGCGGGAGAGCGAAAGGGTGGCGTCGTCCACGGGGTTTTCGCCATGGACGTCGCTGATTGCAATGCCGCGCTCGCGCGCGCCCTCGACAAGCTGCCTGCCTATGCCGTGCACGAGCGCAACGTTGATTCCCAAACTGCGCAAAACAGCGATGTCCGTGACGACATTCGCAAAATTCGCGCCCGCGATTATCGCGCCGTCGAGCGCTATGACGAAAGTCTGCCCGCGGTAAATCGGCACATACTCCAAAATTCCGCGCAAATCGGACGCCTTTATGGTGACCTTGCGTATGTCCGTGCCGGCTTTTTCCATCGCGGTATATTAAATTTTTATTTTTGCGTTTTTCGGGCGCGGGAATGCGCGCCCCGCGCAGGGCTACGCCCTGCTGATGTAGGTATTGTCCTCCGTGCGCACCTTAACGACATCGCCCTGTTTGATGAAGAGAGGAACCTGAATCACGATACCGTTGGCGAGAGTCACCGGTTTTGTCGGCGCCGACGAAGTGTCGCCCCTCAGCCCCTCGGCGGCCTCGGCCACCTTTATCTCCATATTGTTGGGCAGCTCTATCGAAACGGGGTTGCCGTCTACAAAGAGAATATTGTACTGCACACCCTCCACGAGCCACTTTACGTCGTCGCCGATCGTGTCCTGCATCAGCACGATGTCGTCGTAGGTTTCGGGGTCTATGAAGTGGAAGTGGTCGCCGTCAACGTAGGAAAATTCAAACGGCTTGTTAGTGGTGTGGCAGAATTCCACCGAGTCGGTGGAGCGGAATTTTACCGCCGTGGAGGAGTTGTTCGAGAGGTTCCGGAGAACCGTCTGGACGAAGCCCGCCTGCCTGCCCTGCGTGCGGTGAAGCATGCTCATCACGGCGTGCGGAACGCCGTTGTACATTATAACTCTGCCTTTTCTGATGTCGGTTGGTGATGCCATTGCGTTTTGTGTTTTGCCTGTTTTAAACTTTGGCCCCGCCGAAAGCCGCGCGGAAAGCCGTTTCTATGAAAAGAGGTTAAAAGGCTATGATTCGGCCTTGCGCGGTCAACAATTTTCTCGGAACGGCGCGGCGGCTACACCCAGTCCGAATCGCGCCAAATCAAAGAATTGGCTATCGAGCGCGCGAAGAACGGCCCGCGGTAAATCATGCCCGAATATATCTGCACGAGGCTCGCGCCCGCGTTCATCATCTCGCCCGCGCGACGCACGTCGGTGATTCCGCCCACGCCGATAATCGGCAGTTTCCCGTCGGTCGCCTTTGAAATGTACCTCACGATTTCAAGCGACTTTTCGAAGAGCGGCTTGCCGCTCAGCCCGCCGGTCTTTTCGTACTCGGGGCGGTCGGCAGGGCGCGAAACCGTGGTGTTGGTTGCGCATATCCCGTCGAGCTTCAACTCTTCGAGAATCGAGAGTATCGCATCGATATCCTCAAACGAAAGGTCGGGCGCGATTTTCAATATTATCGGAATGCGCGCCACCCCCAGTTTTTTCGCCCTGTCTTCGTTCGCCTTGGAAATCGCCCCCAAAAGGTTCGGGAGGAAGTCTCTGCCCTGAAGCCTGCGCAGCTCGGGAGTGTTGGGGCTGCTAACGTTTATCGTGAAAAAGTCCGCGAAATCCGCGAGGGCGCTGAAACTGAAAAGGTAGTCCGCCGCCGCCTCT
>ERZ1673695.1813-NODE-1813-length-19218-cov-10.405521_pt1 | contig 19218 bp, 22 predicted proteins | sample MGYA00580225_ERZ1673695 | MGnify/ENA primary metagenome ERZ1673695 (study PRJEB41218, sample SAMN15661739) | gut metagenome | host: Homo sapiens | place: Canada: London | collected 2015-08-20/2019-03-30 | study: EMG produced TPA metagenomics assembly of... | reverse complement strand
GTAAAACCGTGACGCGGCGGATATGCAGGGATGCAAACAAACTCACGGTTCCGCTTTCGGATACGATCGATCATAATGCCCGTACATATACCATAGAAGGAATCAATGAAGACGGCATCACCCAATATATCGCGGAGCGGCGGATGCCTTATGCGGCGGGCGATATCCTCTGGGTACGTGAAACGTGGGCGAAGGTCGCGCCGGATATATATGCCTACAAAGCAGACAATGACTGGCAGGTGCCGCGATGGCATCCCTCGATCCATATGCCGAAGGAAGCGGCGCGGCTGTTCCTGCGGGTGACGGACGTACGGCTCGAACGGCTGCGGGAAATGAAACCCTGCGACATTCAACGTGAAGGATGCCCTTACAGATATGCCGGTTTTAATCAGGAGGAATCGCCAGATTACGAAGGCTGGATGCGGGACGTATGGAACCGTACAATCGCACCGCAGGAAAGCGGACGGTACGGCTGGGACGCGAACCCGTGGGTGTGGGTGATCGAGTTTGAACGAATGAAGGGGAAGAATACACGATGACCAAACGGGAAGCGGTACTGATTTCCGCGTACACGGGCTATTTGCTCGTGCCGCATTTCACAGACGTCGCGGAATACTGCCAAAAGGTGCTCGGCAGACCGATATACACACACGAATACGCAGACCCTGATCTACAAAGAGAATTGCAGGACAAGCTGCGCCCTCGGATTGCGGAGCTGATTCGAAGTTTGTCCGACGGCCGAACGCACGACACAAAAGACGGTGATGACAGGCCTGCGATCACGTTATGCAGGGATTGTGTGTATTGGGAACACAGGAGTTCGGACTTGCGTCCGAACTCCCCTGCAGCTACGGAGTAAGAAAGCAAACGAACAATCAACATGAGAACAAATCCGAATAGGGGCAATGCCGGAAGGCTTTTGCAGCTGCGACGAGCTGCGTGAGAAGGGAGCGTGCGGCGAGATGCGATCCGAGACAAACAAAGAGTTCCCGATGCGGCTGCGAAGGCTGCGGGAACAGAAGCGGATGAAACGGCGCGTTCTGGGCGAGCTTTGCGGACTCGGAAAAAACGCCATCGGCCGGTACGAGCGCGGCGAACGGGAGCCTACGCTCTCGGCGGTGGTCGCGCTGGCCGATTTTTTCGGCGTGTCGGTCGATTATATGCTCGGGAAGGACGAAAACCAATCGTAAACAAAAAAACCGGAAAAAAATTTTTGAAGTCGTACCCTTTTGGGGGAAAAATGCTTTTGATCTGTGTTATGATGAACATGCGCACAGGGAACAGAGCCTTGAGCCGATTTCCCGTTTGCGCTTTGCGATCCTCCTATTCCCTTTCTTTCTTCTCGGGGGCGCGGCACACCTCCGCCGCGCCCACATGCCAACGGTTCGCCGCATGAGGCGGCCGTGGTACAAAACAAAACCGGCGTGCCCGTCTCGCTGAAAAGACGGGAGGGAAGGGATTGCGGGAAACACAGCGGAGTCAGGGATGGGAACGTATGGAACTTGTCAGGCGAAAACTGGAAGAAATCAGGGAATACCCAAACAACCCGCGCAAAAACGAGCAAGCGGCAGACGCGGTGGCGGAGAGTATACGACAGTGTGGATATATAGCGCCGATCATTGTAGATGAGTGCGGCGTCATACTCGCAGGGCATACGCGATACAGGGCGCTGCAAAAACTCGGACGCGATGAGGCCGAGGTGGTTGTGAAGGCGGGGCTGACCGATGAGCAGAAAGCCAAATACAGGCTGCTGGATAACAAAACCGGCGAACTGGCTGACTGGGATTTCGGATTGCTGGAAGAGGAACTGGAGGGATTGGATTTCGGAGCGCTGGAGCTTGACTGGGGTGTAGACAGCGGCAGTCACTTTTGGGGAAACATCTCCGGTGAACGAACGGAGGAGTATGAACAGTTCGAGGAAAAATTCAAACCGAAGCTGACAACGGACGACTGTTATACGCCTCCGAAAGTATACGAAGCCGTGAAAGCCTGGGCTGTGGAAAAGTACAACCTTGCCGGAAATCGCGTCCTGCGTCCTTTCTATCCGGGCGGAGACTATCAAAGGGAGGCGTACAACGAAAACGACGTCGTGATCGACAACCCTCCTTTTTCGATATTATCCGAGATATGCAGGTTCTATATGGAGCGAGGCATTTCGTTTTTTCTGTTTGCGCCTACCTTGACATTGTTCTCTACAGCATCCGGGGCGTGCAATTATATTGTGTGCGACGCAGACGTTATATACGAAAACGGAGCCTACGTAAATACGTCGTTCGTTACGAATATGGGCGACGAAAAAATATTGACCGCGCCGGAGTTGGGCGAGGCAATTCAGAGGGCAAACGGAAAAGAAGCGGTCGAATTGGCCAAATACGACTATCCGGAGAATCTTATCACCGCTGCGCGATTAAGCAAATGGGCAGAAAAAGGCGCACGAATATCCATCAAAAATGCGGTGTTCGTGCGGGCGCTTGATTCTCAAAGGGCGGAAGGCAAGGCAATTTACGGAGGCGGTTTTCTTATATCGACGAAAGCCGCGGAGAAGGAGGCAGCGGAGAAGGCGGCAGCGGAGAAGGCGGCAGCGGAGAAGGAATCCGTATTATGGCCGCTAAGTGACCGAGAAAAGACGATTGTTGAAGAATTAGACAGGAAAGAGCGGCAGGGGGTGTGAATTATGGCAAGGCCGCGAAAAGAAATCAACCAAAAGCAATTTGAGAACCTGTGCGGCCTGCAATGCACCAAAGATGAAATATGTGCATTTTTCGACGTTACGGACAAAACGCTCGAAAGCTGGTGCAGACGCACGTATAAAGCCGGTTTTTCCGAAGTATTCTCTCAAAAGAGAGGTCTTGGGAAAATATCGCTGCGCAGAAGCCAGTGGAGATTGGCGGAAAAGAGTGCCACGATGGCGATATGGCTGGGGAAACAGTATCTTGACCAGAAGGACAGGATCGAAAGCACCGTGGACGGCGAAGTAACCGTAGTCATCGATGTCTAAGGTCCTGTTGTCTGAGCATATCGGACCGGCGTTCCGTGCGCTCGCGCGCGATGTGTTCGAGCACGGACATACGCACTACGATCTCTCGGGCGGCCGCGGGTCGCTGAAATCCTCCTTCGTGTCGCTGCTTGTGCCGCTGCTGCTGATTGCAAATCCGGGTACGCACGCGCTCGTGATGCGGAAGGTCGCCAATACGATCCGCGACAGCGTTTACGCGCAGTACATATGGGCGGTCGCGGAGCTGGGTATGGCGCATTTCTGGGACGCGAAGGTCAGCCCGCCGGCGCTGATCTACCGCCCGACAGGGCAGAAGATTATGTTCCGCGGCGCGGACGACCCGATGAAGATCAAGTCCATCAAGGTGCCGTTCGGATATATCGCCGTCACACACTTTGAGGAAAAGGACCAGTTTGCGGGACGCGCCGAAATACGCGCCGTCTTACAATCCACGATGCGCGGCGGCGGCAAATACTGGAACTTTGAGAGCTATAACCCGCCGATCTCGCGCGACAACTGGGCGAATATGGACAGCCTTGAGGAACGTGCGGACAGGCTGTGCCACAAAAGCACGTATCTGGAAGCGCCGCCCGAGTGGCTCGGCGGGCAGTTCATCCTGGAAGCCGAGCACCTGAAGGAAACCGACGAACGCGCGTACCGGCACGAGTATCTCGGCATTCCCGTAGGCACCGGCGGCAACGTGTTCGATAATCTGGAGCTGCGGGAGATCACGGACGAGGAGGTCGGGCGCTTTGACCGCATCTATCAGGGCGTGGACTGGGGATATATGCCCGACCCGTTCGCATTCATACGCGCACACTACGACAAGGCGCGCGAAACGATCTATCTGATAGACGAAATCTATCAGAATAAGCTGTCCAACGAGCAGAGCGCGGGCATCATCAGGGAGCGCGGGTATCTTGACGCATACATCATATGCGACAGCGCGGAGCCGAAAAGCATTGCGGACTTCCGTGCAATGGGGCTTCCCGCAAAGGCGGCGGCGAAAGGACCGGGCAGCGTGGAATACGGCATGAAGTGGCTGCAGCGGAGGAAGATCGTCATTGACCGCAGGAGAACGCCGCACGCGTATGACGAATTCGTGAATTATGAATATGCGCGCAGCAGGGACGGCGAAATCATCAGCGGCTATCCCGACGAGAAAAACCACCTGATCGACAGTTTAAGGTATGGACTTGAACCGATAAGCCGACGAATGGGAGTAATGGCATGACGATAATCGACAAACTCAGGGAATTGGGCTACGCTACGGTAGATGCGGATTTCTACCGCAAGGTAGACGAATGGAAAAGCTGGTACGCCGGAGACGTGAAAGGCTTCCATCGGTACAGGGTCAGAAACGGACATGGCACGCTGGAGTGCAAACGGCACACGCTGAATATGGGCAAGAAAATCCCCGAGGACTGGGCGAACCTGCTGATGAACGAGAAGGTCAAGATCACGCTCGAGGGGAAGGCGGAGCAGGATTTTGTAGACGGCGTACTCGAGGAGAACAATTTCCGCGTCAAGGCCAACGAGATGCAGGAGCTTGCCTTTGCGCTCGGGACGGCGGCGTTTATTCCCCGCGTCGTCGGGATGCAGGCCACGGAGCAGGGGCCGGTCCCCGGCAGCGCGGGCGGGATCGTACTGGATTACGTGACGGTAGAGAACATATTTCCGCTCGCGTGGCAGAACGGCGTCATTACCGAGTGCGCGTTTTCGAGCATTGTTACGCGGAACGGAAAGGATTACTGCTATTTGCAGATCCATCACAGGGTCAACGGCATATACGATATTGAAAACCGCGTATACGCATACCGAAACGGCAACGCAGACGAGGAGCTGTCCCTGACGGATGTACCGGGCTTTGAACGCGTCCCGCCCGTGGTCCACACCGGCACGGACAAGAGGCAGTTTGTGATAGACCGCCCGAACATCGCCAACAACGTCGACCCCGGGATACCGCTGGGCGTGTCTGTATACGCGAACGCCATCGACGTGCTGCGCGGCGCGGACGTGGCGTTTGACAGCTATGTCAACGAATTCGTGCTCGGAAAGAAGCGGATTATGGTCAAGCCCTCCGCGACAAATTATCTTGACGGCGATCCGGTGTTCGACAGCAACGATATCGTGTTTTATGTGCTGCCGGAGGACACGCAGGACGAGTCGGTCATTACGCCGATCGATATGTCGCTCCGCACGGCGGAGCACAGCACGGGCATACAGGACAATCTGAACCTGCTCTCCAGCAAGTGCGGGTTCGGCGAGGTGCATTACCGGTTCGACGGCGGGAATGCCGCGACCGCCACACAGGTCGTTTCCGAAAACAGCACGCTGTTCCGCACGCTGAAGAAGCACGAAATCATTCTCGAATCGGTACTCAAGGAGCTGTGCCGTATCATCCTGCGGCTCGGGAATACGGCGATGAACCGAGGCCTGAACGAGGATGTGGAAATTTCCGTCGACTTTGACGACAGCATCATCGAGGACAAGGCCGCCGACTTCGCGCGGGATATGCAGCTTCTCAGCGCCGGCATCCTCAACGACTGGGAGTTCCGTGCGAAGTGGCTCAACGAGGACGAGGCTACGGCAAAGGCGGCGCTGCCGAGGATGCAGGATTTGACGACGGAAAGGCAGGAGGAGATTGAGTGATGAAAACGCGCGAGGAAGTTGTACGGGATATAAACGAACTTGTTTTGCATACGGTTCGGAGCAATCCGAACGAGCACGGAGAAATCTCCGTTGTGCTTCCCTGTCCGTCGGGAATGCACATTTTGCCGCAGGACATAACGTCTGTGCGTTTGAGCGACTTCAGAGACAGGGTGCTCACAAGTTCGGAAACGGATGTGGTCGCAGAATGGCTGAAACGGGAATCCGGCGGGAACATAGAGGTACATTGCATTTCCGGTGTGGTATCTGCCGATGACGCAATACCCGTTTAGTCCGGCATTTCTTGACGCGCTGCCGGAGCGGCTCGCAGGCCTGTTCCGCGATCTCGACAAAACGCTGCTGACGGAGATATGCACCCGCCTCAACCTTTCCGGTCGGCTCAACGAGGTGACGGTGCAGGGCATCCGCGCGCTGCGCGCGCAGGGCATAGACCTGTCGGAGATCGAAGAGGCCATACGCAAAACGACGGGAACCGGCGAAAAGGAGCTGGAAAGGCTGCTGGACGACGTCGTGGCTCGGAACCGGCAGTATTATCGGGAGGTCGCCGACTTTGCAAGAATCACCGCGCCGGAGGTCGTCGTCGGTGCCGCAGCCGTTGATGCGATACGCCGCCAGACGCTCGACACGTACCGCAACATCACGCAGTCTATGGGGTTTTTGGTGGATAACGGACGCACGATGCTGCTGCCTGCGGATACATACCAATGGGCATTGGACAGCGCGGCGCTCCGAATACAGACGGGCGCGATCAGCTACAATCAGGCGATTTTCGGCGCGGTCACGCAGCTTGCGGACAGCGGCATCAGGGTCGTATCTTATGAGAGCGGCCACAAAGACCATGTGGACGTGGCCGTGCGCCGTGCCGTTATGACCGGCATCAATCAGCTCAACCAGGCCTACCGCGAACAGGCGATGGAGGATTTGGAAACCGACCTTGTGGAGGTCACGGCGCATCTCGGCGCGCGGAACATCGACGGACCGAACGGTTGGGAGAACCACGCCGCGTGGCAGGGAAAAGTGTACCGATGGGCGGAGAAAAGCACCGACCCTTTCGCGCAAAGCGAATACGCGGATTTCGCGGACACCTGCGGATACGGTTCCGTCACGGGCATCGGCGGCGCGAACTGCCGGCACAGCTTCTGGCCGTTTATCGACGGCATAATGGAACGGACGTATACCGACGAAGAACTCGAGGCGATGAAGCCCGAAAACCGTCCCAAGATCGAATTTGAGGGGGTGGAGTATGACGACTATCAGGCCACGCAGAAGCAGCGCGAAATCGAACGCACCTACCGCAGGCTGACGCGCAGGGAAACGGCATATTCGGCGGCGGGGCAGACGGATGCCGCGCAGTCGGCAATCATCCGCAGAAAGCGGCTTATGGAGAAATATGAAGCCTTCAGCAAGGCCGCAGGGCTGCGCACGCAGTACGAGAGGATGCGGGTGACATACAGATGATTCAACGATTTGTCCGACAGGACGTTAAACAAGGAGAATGACGATGGAAAACGAACACAACGTGCAGGACAGTTCGCCCGAGGCGGAATCCACAGGCACGGAAAACACTGCGGGGCAGACCGCAGGAGCGGCGTCTGCGCAGGAAAAGACGTTCACGCAGGCCGAGGTGGATGCACTCATCCGCGACCGGCTCGGCAGAGAACGGAGCAAGTACCCGACCAAAGACGAGCTTGACGCATACCGTGCGTGGAAGATCAGCCAGCCGTCCGAAAAGGAGCGCTGGGACGACCTGAACGGCCGGCTTGCGTCTGCGGAAGCGGAGCGTGACCAGCTCAAACGCGAGCTGTACATCGTGCGGAAGGGGATCACCGGCGAGGAGGCGGAATTCATCGCCTTCAAGGCCGGAAAAATGGTCGACGGCAAGACCACGTTCGAGCAGGCGGTCGACGCACTGGCTGCGGAACGGAAAAGGACGACGTTCGACTGGACCGCGCCGGTCGGCGACGGACAGAAAACGCAGTCGAACGAAATGAACGCGCTCATCCGCGGCGCGTTTCAGTAATGGCGTCCGGCCGATGGCCGGACAAACGAATGAAGAAAGGAGCCGATCATGGCTGTAATTACCAGAGAAAATCTTTCCGGTCTTATCCCGGAACCCGTAACCCGTGAGATCATTCAGGGCGCTGTCGCCCAATCCACCATCCTTCGGATGGCGCGGCGGCTGCCGAATATGACCTCGAAAACGCAGACGCTGAACGTCCTCGACGCGCTCCCGATGGCGTATTTCGTCAACGGTGAGGCGACCGAGAGCGACTCCACGACGTCGCTCAAAAAGACCACTTCGATGGAATGGAGCAAGAAAAAAATCTACGCCGAAGAGATTGCGGTCATCGTCCCGATTTCCGAGTCCGTGCTCGATGACGCGAACTACGATATCTGGGGCGAGGTGAGACCGCGTCTCGTGGAACAGTTCGGCAAGGTCATCGACAAGGCCATCCTGTACGGTACCGACAAGCCCGCGTCCTGGCGCGCCGGCCTTGTGCCGTCGGCGACGACAGCCGGCGCCGTTGTTGCCGCGACGCCCGACATCTATGCCGACATTATGGGCGAGAACGGCGTAATCGCGAAGGTGGAGGAGAGCGGATACCTGCCGAACGGCGTTGTGGGCGCGATTCAGCTCCGGTCGAAGCTGCGCGGGCTTACAGACGCCAACGGGCAGCCCATTTTCAAAGCCGATATGCAGGGCGCTACGAATTACGCGCTCGACGGTATGGATATGTACTTCCCGACGAACGGCGCGTTCGACCCGTCCGCATCGCTCGCCATCGTCGGCGACTGGACGCAGCTTGTGTACGCGATCCGGCAGGACATCACGTTCAAAATCTTCGATTCCGGCGTGATTCAGGACCCGTCGAGCGGGGACATCAAGTACAACCTCATCCAGAACGATATGGTCGCGCTGCGCGCGGTCATGCGTCTCGGCTGGGAGATTCCGAACCCGATCAACGCATACAACGCCAACCTGGACAACGCCTTCCCGTTCGCGGTCTATGCCGCTGCGACCGGTACGATCAGCACCGTAGACGTAACGCCCGCCACGCCGACCGTAGAAAAGGGCAGCGGCCAGCAGTTCGCGGCTTCCGTTTCCGGCACCGGCGGTCCTTACAGCACGGCGGTGACGTGGGGCGTATCCGGCGCGTCTGCCGTTGCCGCAGGCACGCAGATCAGTCAATCCGGCTATCTGACCGTCGATGCGGCCGAGACCAACACCACCCTGACCGTGACGGCCAAGTCCAAGCAGACGCCGTCCGTGACCGATACCGCCACCGTAACCGTATCGGGGGGTTAAACGAACTGCTGATTGAGCCTGCGTCCGTTGATCCCGTGAACCCCGAAGGCATGACAAAAGCGGAGCTGCTGGAGTATGCCGGGGCCAACGGGATCGGGGGCGTCAGCAGTTCGATGCTCAAGGCTGACATTCTGGCCGTCATCAGGGGGGCAGTGTAATGGCATACGCAGATTATACGTATTACACGGATACCTACCTCGGCACGGCCGTCAAAGAATCCGATTTCCCGCGCCTTGCGCTGCGCGCGTCCTCCTATCTGGACTATTACACGATGGGAAAGGCGGCGAAAAACGCCGGGCTGGACGCGCTGAAAATGGCCTGCTGCGCCCTTGCGGAGCAGATTCAGACCATAGAAGCGGCGCAGGCGCTCGCGCAGAGGGCTGTTTCCGCCTCGCCGGAATCCGGCGGGGCGGGAGAGCTGCAGAGCCAGAGCGTCGGGAGCTGGTCAAAGACCTACCGCAGCGGCGGGGACAGCGCGCAGCAGGCGATGGCGTCGGCAAAGGCGGCATCGGACGGGCTTGCGGCCGTCGCGCGGCAGTATCTGGCCGGAACGGGACTTCTGTATCGGGGGACGGCGTTCGGCTGTTCGCCGGACAACCAAAGCTCGTGACCGCACGAGCCTTAAGGAGGGTTTGTTGTGTTTCCGCACACGGTGACGCTGTATAACGTCGAAACAATGACCGATATAACATCCTTTGAGGAAACATCGGTGAACCACATCACGGTGCTTCGCGGCGTGCTGCTGGACGCGGTCAAGGGACGCAACGTCAACGAGAGCGGCCTTGTGTCCGCCGATGCGGTGACGCTGTACATCCCCGTGGACGTTGACGCGACGGACGGCGTCACGGGCGCGCCCAAGCAGTACGCCGGCCCCGTGGTGTTCAACAATGCGTCAACGGACAAGACCGGCCTTTGGACGCTCTCGGTCGGAGGCGGCTGCTTTTTCGTCAAGGGCGAAGCGGTGCACCCCGATTGGAAGCCGTCCACCATCGACGCCGCATATGACGACGTATATGATGTTTCAAAGGTGGACTTCAAGGACTTCGGCGGCGATATGTCGCATTGGGAGGTCGGAGGCGTTTAATGCTCAAATTCAGTATACACAACGACCTCGGCGACGCGCTGGAGCAAACGATCCTCCGTGCGTCCTCGAAGGCGGAAGAGGAGCTTACGAAGCAAGTCGCAAGGGACACGGACGACTTTGTTCCGATGCTGACAGGCTCGCTGAAAAACCGGACGATCGTGGACGGCAATCTGATCGTCTATCCTGGCCCCTATGCGCGTTACCTGTATTACGGCAAGAAGATGGTCGACGCAGCGACCGGCAAAGGGCCGATGAAGATCATCGGAGACGACGGCGTGCCGGTCTGGCGGTTCCGCAAGGGCGCGACGCTCAAGGTCAAGTACGGAGCGGACAACGAACTGAAGTTTACCAAAACGTACCACAAAAATGCGCAGGCGTTCTGGTTCGACGCCAGCAAGGCGCAGAATCTCGACAAATGGCTGCGCATCTCGGAAAGGATGGTGAAGGATGAACTCTGATAAGGAGATCGCGTCCATAGAGGACGCGGACAAAATCTCACGCTATGTGTCCGTGTGGGTGAACACGTTTCCCGAAAAGCCTGTTCCGATTATCAAGTTCGAGCAGATGGAGCTTGATACAGGCGCGGAGGCGCAGATGACGCTGGAAACCGTTCAGGGCACGCGGATCACAAAGCGGTATATCCTCGGCGGTTATCAGGCGGAATATTCGTTCCGGCTGGTGTACCGCATCCATCCCGATAATAGCAACGATATGCGTCTGGACGCGGAGGAGCTTCTGAACCGTTTCGGAGACTGGGCGTCCAAAAACCTCCCCGACCTCGGGGAAGGCGTTACCGCACGCCGTGTGGAGCAGACGACGCAGTCCGCAAAGCATGTCGCATACACGGACGGGGACGAGGACTATCAGATTATGATGAAGCTGACCTATGAGGTGCTGTAGTTCGGCCGAAAGCCGAACTACCCAAGTTCACCCAAAGGGTGAACTTGTGGCACCCAAAGGGTGAACTTGTGGCACCCAAAGGGCGAACTTGTGGCGGCCAAAGCGTAAAAACCAAAAACAGAAAGGACAAAACGAAATGGCAGATTTGACATTCAACACAACGGCAGGCCAGACGGTGGATCGCGCGCTGCTGGTGCTCTACCTGAACACCGGCGAGAGCGGAACGCCCAAGTGGTCGCCCGTCGGGAAGCGCGTGGAGGATTCCAGCGCGGAATACGACTGGTCGAAGGAATCCAAGACCGATATATTCGGTCAGGTGTACACCACGCTGAAGAAGCCGACGATCACGCAGAGCTTCGACCCCTGTGAGCTGGACGCGGGCGACGCGGCGCAGCTCAAAATCTGGAACCTTGCCATCAAGGATCAGGACGCGCAGGCGCTGGCGAACCTCGACATGCTGCTTGTGCATCTCTATGCGGGCACGGCGGACACGGCGGCTTTTGCCGAGCGCTATTCGTCCTGCGCGGTCGACCCCACGTCGCTCGGCGGCGAGGGCGGCGGGAGCGTCGGGATGCCCATCGAGGTCACGTTCGGCGGCACCCGCACCACCGGCACCGCCTCGGTCTCCGGCGGCACCGTGAAGTTCACTGCGGACGACGACGAATAGGCGACCGGGTTCACGCTTTACGTGAACTTGTATAAGGAGTTCGGGCTTACGCCCAAACCGCCCAAGTTCGGACGTTGGCCGAACCGTATGCGAAAGGCCGGTCATTCCGGCCGGCCTTTCATCAATTAAAGGAGGTTATTATTTATTATGGAAACGCTTACATTCGATTCGGGTCTTGTTACATACAATATCAACGATAAAGCACAAGTGACATTTAATCCGACGGATAGTTCTTTTGCGGAACGGCTGTATTCTGCGTTTGATGCACTTGAGAAGAAGCAGGACGCATATAAGGCGGAGATCAAAGAAAAAACCGGGACGCGTGAAGTGTTTGACATCGCGCGCAGAATGGATGCCGAGATGCGGGAGATTATCGATGGAATTTTTGAGAAACAGTTATGTGAAGAACTGTTCGGCGATATGAATGTCTATGCTTTGGCAGGCGGATTGCCGGTATGGGCAAATTTGATGCTGGCTGTTATCGATATAACCAACACGTCAATGGACAAAGAAGGCAAGAAAACTGATGATAGGATAAACAAGTATCTGAAAAAATATGGAAAGTATATAGAAACGCCTAAAAGATGACAGAAATTCGGCAGTATGAAGCAATAACTTCATACTGCCGCGAATGGAGAACGTCCAAATATGATATATGATTTGCCTACCAGTCTCGTCATATCGGCAGACGAATACGAAATCCGGTCTGATTATCGTGCAGTATTGGATATTTGTTGTGCGCTTAATGATCCCGAACTTCGTGAAAATGAAAAGCCCATCGTTGCCCTTCTCATTTTCTATCCAAATTTTGATGATATTTCACCCGAAAACTATCAAGAGGCGTTTCAAAAATGCTTATGGTTTATTGACGGTGGGAAGGACAGAAAAAACAAGAAAAAGGGCCCCAAATTGATGGACTGGAAACAAGATTTTGCGTATATTGTCGGACCTGTAAATCAGATTCTTGGAAAAGAGATACGAAACTTAAAATATATGCACTGGTGGACGTTTATGGCTGCATATACAGAAATCGGAGATTGTACGTTTTCCAAAATATTGTCCATACGAATGAAGCGCTCTAAGGGGATGCGTCTCGATAAGGGAGAGCGTGAATGGTATATAAAAAATAGGGAAATTGTTGATTTTCAAACGCACTATACGGACGAGGAAAACAATGTTATCAGCAAATGGATCGGAAGCGTTTAGAACCGTGTGGGCAGGGAACTTATTGCGCAGATTCACTGTTGGAAATCTCTGAATTTGTGGATGTTGAATTCAGATAACAATTGTTTATCTGAACATTTGAGATGGACACGCCATTACATGTTCCTACGATTTCAACCGTTTGTCCCTTATGCAAGGCAGAAACTTCGTTGCGATTATTATCGGTATTTTCAAAGAAGCATTGGACGGTGTATAAACCAAGCGTATCCGTCCCGTATAAGGATACACATGGTGCGTCCGAAAACATGTCTTGCGAAATGCTTTCTATAATACCGGTGATACAAATGGTTTTTCCTTTATATAAATTGTCGGCGTTTACAGTGTTTTCTGCATAGGTTCGATAGAGTTCTTCTGCGGTAATTTTCAAGGAAATTGATGCCGCAGGAGGTGGCGCCGAATCGTCGGAATGGTCCCCCGTTACAACAGCGGAACGAATTATAGCCGCGCTGGCAATAAAAAATATAAGAACCATAATTGTTACAAGGACATAAACGGCAGTGTGTTGTTTAGCGCCGCAGTGCGGGCACTTTTTCGCTGTGTTTGCGATTGAATGACCGCATGTCTTGCACGTGACCAGCCTTTGAAACATAATACTATCCCCTCCAATTCTTTATGATAACAAAATGGAAACAGAAAGTCAATAGCTGAGGTGAAAAATGGAAAATTCAAACGTAGACGGCAGCGTCACTATCGGGGTCGATCTTGACGACAAGGAAGCGATGAAAGAGCTGAACCGGCTCAAGCGCGAGATAAAAAGCCTTGAAAAGAGCATAGAAGATATGCGGATCAGGCGTTCCCCGCTCGCCGAAGAAATGAACGAATACGCCGCGCAGCTCGACAAAGCGAAGACGAAGCTGGCCGAGCTAAAATATTTGCAGAAGCAGGACGAAGCGGTCCTTTCCAGCGGCGGCATAGGGCAATATGATGAATATTTGCGCGCCTATGAGCGACAGGGTGAGATTGTGGCAGACATCTCCAAGCAAGAAGCCGAGGTAAAAAGGCTTGAAAAAGCGTGGAAAGACATATCCGAGAGGGTCAGGGAATACGATACCCAGATCGGATATGCGGAGGAAAAGCTGGAAAAGAGCAAGACTACCGCAGGTGAACTTGCAGTTAAAGTGGCAAATGTGGCAGATGCACAGGAACAGATGGCAAAAGCATCGGATAAAGCACATAAGAATATGTCAAAATTTTCGATGCGATTGCGGGAGGTGGTACGTAGTGCATTGGTATTCACTGTTATTTCACAGGCTTTTGCGAGTTTGCGGGAATGGTTTGCAAAGGTATTAAAAACAAATGATGATGTGGTTTCGTCATTCTCGCGATTAAAGGGCGAGGCGATGACGCTGGCGAATCTTTTTATTGAAAAAGTATTGCCAGTTTTGCCTCGTTTGATTGATATGGTGACAGATGCGATTTCCGCGTTGACAAAGTTTTTGGCTCCTTTGTTTGGTACGACCGCCGAGGAAGCGGAAAATGCTGCCGAAAAACTATATAACGAGACTGAAGCACTTGACGACGTAAGCAATGCGGCAAAAAATGCAAGAAAATCATTGGTGTCATTTGATGAAATAAACAGATTGGAATCACCTGCGAGTGCGCAATCCTCTACGCAAAATGACACAATCAAACCTACGTTTGGCGAAAATGCGGCCAACGCTACGGAGAAAGCAATGAGCGAATTAGAAGTATATCTCTCCGGTGCATTGTTCGTTATCGGTGCGGTGCTTGCATTTTCCGGCGCAAGTGTCGGTCTTGGTCTTGCTATGATGGTGATTGGAGGCGCAAATCTTGCCGAAGCCGTTTCGGCAAATTGGGATACACTAAGGGGACCTTTGACAAACGCAATTTTGGAAATATTGGGCATTGGCGGCGCATTAATGTTTGTTTCAGGTGTAATACTTGCGTTTGCCGGTGCGAATTTACTTATGGGGTTGGCGCTTATGGTGGCAGGTTTCACAGCAGTAGCAGTAGCCGTATCGTTAAATGACGGACAATTATCGGATACGGTTTTGAAGGCTATAGGTGTAATCTTAGGACTTGGTGGCGCGATATTCTTCGTAGCGGGTCTTGTGATTGCGCTAACGGGTGCCGGATTGCTCAAAGGAATTGCTTTGATGGCAGCTGGTGCGTTAGCGGTTGTCGCGGCAGTGAAGGCTTCATGGGGCGCATTGAATGATGATGTGAAAATGGCTGTTGATGCAGTTATCGCCATTGGTGGTGCGATTCTATTTGTATCTGGCCTGATTCTTGCGTTGACGGGTGTGAAAATAGCGATTGGACTTGCTCTCATTGCGGCGGGAGCAGTTGCAATAGTAAGTGCTGCTACACCTATTTGGAGTTCCTTAAACGATGACGTGAAAGGATCCATAGAGGGAATTATGAAAATCGGCGGGACCTTGCTTTTTTGTGTTGGATTACTTTTAACGCTTTCGGGTGTCCATACAGCTTTGGGAATCGCGTTGCTTTTAACAGGAGCGGCAGCTTTATTTGCTCCGGCTGTATTGGATTGGGCATCAGGTGTGAGTGATATCAGCGACGCTATTAGCGAAGTCCTTGCTATAGGGGGCGCGCTTTTGCTTGTTGCCGGATTAATACTTGTATTAACCGGAGTAGGTACAGCGGCCGGATTGGCAATGATGGCTGCCGGAGCTGCTGCGTTGTTCGGAAGCAGCGCCGGGGGCGGATTTGATCCCAAATCGCTGATAGACGCGAAGGCGCTTCCGCCGGAAATGGCAAAGCACAGCTGGGAATTGCGGCATTCTCTTGGTGTGTCACAATATTACGAACAAGTTCCGATCCCGGGAATAGAATTTTCTGATGACGGGAAATCATTTACAATAAACGGTGAGCGGCATAGTATAAATGAGTTTTGGAGCTTCGATCCGGATTCGACATCTCCCGTTGCTTCGGGTCAAATTACACCTCCGAACGCTGAATATGACTATATGCTGAGGGACAACGCTTTTTCCAACGCGAAAGAATATATGAACGGATTGATTTCATCCAGAGCCAACTTCTCGGGAAGCGGAAATAGCATCACTTTGGAACTTGACGGTAAAGTTCTCGGGCGTGCAGTTTTGCCTGCAATAAACGATGAACAAACACGGGTGGGAACAAGTCTTACGGGTCGATATCAATTCGGATAATATTTATATAAAGTGTTGCGGCGTACGCTGGCACACAATATACCAGCCGTGCTGGACACCGGCAGAAAGGAAGACACACAGATGAGCTACATCAAACTGAACGGGCGGACGTTCGACGCAGACGTGGCGATCTCGGCGTACGAGCGGAATTTCAACGTCGTAGACGGGCAGAACGCGGGGCGCACGATGTCGGGACTGATGACGCGCGACATCATCGGCACGTACATCGGGCACACGCTCACCGTATTCCGGCGCGGGGACAATTATGCCGGTCTGGATGCGTTCTGGAACTACCTCATCGAGCATTCGGTGGATGACAGCGTGCTGCTCGAAGCCGCCGACGGCCAGACGACGATATCGTATCAGGCGTATTATACCGGCGGCACGCAGGCGCTCGATCATGTGGCCGGCGGCGTCAACTATTGGGGCGAGATCAGCGTCAATTTTATCCCCATTGACGCGCAGAAGCGCCCTGCGTCGTAAGGCGGTGCAGGATGAGCACAACCACCATCCTCTACAGGGACATTGCACCCGGTGCAATCGACGGCGCGCAGATCACCGCGACGGAGGCGACCCCGTTTTCCGACCCGTCTATGCTTGCGGATGACGAGCATTATGTTTCGCAGGCTGCCACGCTGGAGCGCAACGTCTGGACGCTGGACGGCACGCGCAGAATATACGGCGGCGGTACCGAGCCGTACTGGTCCTCCGTGCTCAGCGGCGATGACTGTACGCTCGACCCTGCGCCGGTCGTCACGCTGACGCTCGACGGAACGTATACCTCGCCCGGCATTACGCTTGTTTTCGATACGTCCTCGTCCGGCGGGTATTGCAGCGACGTGCTGATCTGCTGGTACCGCAGCGGCGCGCTGCTGACCGAAAAGGCCTTTTCGCCGGACAGGAGCATATACTTCTGCCAGACGACGGTCGAGCAGTTCGACAAGGTGGAGATCACGCTCCGGAAGACCGCCCTGCCCGCATGCTATGCCAAGCTGTCGCAGGTCATCATCGGCGTCACCCGTGTGTTCGATATGTCGCAGATCCGTTCGGCGCGGGTCGTCGCCCAAACCGACCTGCTTGCGCAGGAGCTTCCCGCGAGCGTGCTGGAGTGGGTGCTGGACAGCTCGGAGGACGTCGAATACATCTTTCAGGAAAGACAGCCGTTCGAAGTCCGCTGCACGGGCTTCGGCCAGCAGGAGGAATCCTCTTCGACGGTCGGCGTATATTACCTGTCCGACAGCAGGCGCACGGCAAAGCGCATATACAGCCTGAACTGCGAGGATGCGATCGGCGTTTTGGAGCGCGACAGCTTTTCCGGCGGCGTGTACAACGGATATTCCGCCCGACAGCTCATCTCGGACATTGTGGACGGACAGTTCGAGGTCGTGTATGACCCGTCGTCCGGCATCGGCGACGAATCGCTGACCGGCATTCTGATGCCGTCCACACGGCGGGAAGCGCTGCAGCAGGTGCTGTTTGCCTTCGGCGTCTGTGCGGCGACCGACGGCGGGGAGACGATCCGCATTTTTTTGCCCGGCGGCACGCCGGAGAGCATCGGTGCCGGCCGTACATATACCGGCGCGTCGGTGGATACCTCCGCAGTCGTTACGGCGGTCAGGGTCACCGCGCACACCTACACAAAGAGCAGCGACGGCAGCATCGAAATCGGCGGGGAGAAGTACAGGGATACGGAAACCGTTTACACGGTGGAAAACCCCGACATAACGTCCAACACCAAGACGAACGTCGTCGAGATCACCGGCGCGACGCTCGTATCTACGGCGAACGGACAGGCCGTCGCGCAGCGGGTATATGATCATTACGCCAAACGGGACGCCGCCCGCGCCAAAATCGTATGGCGGGGCGAGAAGCTCGGGGACGCGGTCACGCTGCCGAACCCGTGGGGAGGCACGAACACGGGCAACATCGTGCGGATGGACCTCACGCTTTCGAACACCGTCGCCGCCGACTGCGAGGTGGTTTGATGCCGTATGTATCGATCCCCCGCATCGAAAGTGCGGCGGTCACACCGAACCCAGCGGAGATCAACGGTGCGGCGGCGCTCCTCGTGGCCGTCGCGGAGCAGCAGGTATGGGTCGACCCGCCGGTGGTCTATGCGGGCGAGCTGTACGCCGGAGAGCAGGAGTTCGGCTGAAGCCGAACTCCCGTAGTTCAGCCGAAGGCTGAACTGCTGTGCTTTGCGCGAACGTTTATACAGGAGTTCAGCTAAAGCCGAACTACCCAAGTTTGCCCTTCGGGAAAACTTGTGCGCAAAAAGGTGAATCGTAAATGAGTAAATCGTAAATGAGCAAGCGGAAAGGAAGAAAAAGCAATGGCAATCACACAGGTACGGGCGCAGATCAACGGGACGTGGTACACGCTGACCGCCACGGGCACGGCGGGTCAGTACACGGCGCAGATAACGGCGCCGGGCGCGACGTCCTACAACCAGCCCGGCGGCTATTACAACGTGACCGTCGAGGCGACGAACACGGCGGGTACGACCGGCTCTGCCGATGCGTCGACGCTGGAAGGGCTGAAGTTCTACGTCGAGGAACGCGTCGCGCCGGTCATCACGATCCTGTCGCCGTCCGACGGCGCCTATGTTTCCAATAATCAGCAGCCGGTGGTATTCACGGTGACGGATGAATCCGGCGGGTCGGGCGTCGACCTCGACTCGGTCGTTGTCAGGCTGGACAGCACCGCCGTATCCGCTGCGGAGGTCACCCATACGGCGATCACGAACGGCTACAGCTTTACCTATACGCCGTCGGCGGCGATGGGGGACGGCGCGCACACGGTGTCCGTCGAAGCTGCCGACAACGACGGCAACGCGGCGGCGGCGAAGAGCACGACCTTCACCGTAGACACGGTTCCGCCGGCACTGAACGTCACCTCTCCCGCCGAGGGGCTGGTCACCGCGACGGCCGCCCTTGCCGTGTCCGGCACGACCAACGACGCGACGAGCAGCCCCGTCGTGATCACCGTCACGCTCAACAGCGCCGATCAGGGGCCCGTGACCGTGCAGGCGAACGGCGCGTTCTCCAAGACGGTGACGCTGGCCGAGGGCGCGAACACCATCGTCGTCACGGCGACCGACGCGGCAGGCAAGGTGTCGACGGTCACACGGAACGTCACGCTGGATACCTCGGTACCGCAGATCGTTTCCGCCGGAATCACACCCAATCCCGCCGACGCCGGCGCTACCGTCACCATTACGGT
>ERZ1673695.1811-NODE-1811-length-19278-cov-12.062373_pt1 | contig 19278 bp, 14 predicted proteins | sample MGYA00580225_ERZ1673695 | MGnify/ENA primary metagenome ERZ1673695 (study PRJEB41218, sample SAMN15661739) | gut metagenome | host: Homo sapiens | place: Canada: London | collected 2015-08-20/2019-03-30 | study: EMG produced TPA metagenomics assembly of... | reverse complement strand
CAGCGCAGCCAGCAGCGCAGCCAGCGGACGTTTCCAGGTCAACGCTTGCACCCCCTTTATCTGCCGAAGGCCTCGATGCCGCGCAACAGCTCAAATTCCCGGATGGAGCGGACGGTGGTGAACATCTTGCGCGTCAGGATGGCGCCTGTGCGGTAGAACAGGCAGATAAAGGGCACGTCCGCCGCAAACTGCTGCTGGATGGCCTGGCTGGTATAGGCGAAGTCGGCCTGATTTTCCTGCGTGCGCAGCGTGTCGATCAGCGAGGTCATCTCGCTGGAGTTATATTTACCGTAGTTTTGCTCGTTGCCCTTGCGCAGGAAAAATCCCACGTCCGGCACCACATCCATCTGGAAGGAGCACAGCGCCAGGTCGAAGCTGCCGTTTTCCAGCACCGTTTTGCATTCATCATAGCTGACCGTTTCAATATGGATGCTGATGCCCACTTCCCAAAGCATATCGGCGATCATGTTGGCGGTTTCAAAGCGAACGTCGTTGTCCGGGTCCTCGTACACCCACAGGCCAAGCACCAGGTGTTTGGGCTCCTCCGCGCCCTCCACGGGCTTGTCCAGGATGCCGTTGTCATCCAGGTCCACCCAGCCGTCCTCGGCCAAAAGCTCTTTCGCCTTGTCGGGATTGTAGACGAAGGTGCTCTCCTGATCGTAGTACAGCCAGCTGTCCGATGGGATGGGGGTATCGGCGTCGGTGGTCATGCCCATATAGACGTTTTGGGAGATGGAATCGACGTTGATGGCATAGCGGATGGCCTGGCGCACCTTGAGGCTGTCCAGCGGGAAGGATCTCTCGCGGTGGTTGATGAGCAGCACCTCCAGCTGCCTTGTCGAATAGGAGATGGATAGTGAGTTGATGCCGCTCTTGTACTGCGCCGCCGCGACCGAGCGGGTGAAAACCGTATCCACGCGGCCGTACTCGTAGGCGTTGATCATGTCCTTGTTGTTGGGATAAAAGGTGACGGTGATCTCCTGCACCTGCGGCTGGGTTTGCCACCAGAGCGGATTTGCGTTGAGCAGCATATAGTTGGCGGGCTGAAAGCTGCTGATCACATAGGGGCCCGTGCCAACGGGGTTGGCCATCTCCACCTGGGAGGCAGGTACCACGGGAAAGGTCATGCTGTAAAGCAGGCCGTAATAGTCGCGCGCCGCCTTGACGACCACGGTGCGGTCGTCCTGCGCGCTGAAGGACGACACCATATAGCGGATGTTGCCATAAAAGCCGCGGTCCAGCCCCTGGTCATTCTTGGCCAGGTTCAGGATATACTGCCCGCTGGCCACCACGTCCTGCGCGGTGAGGGGCGTGCCGTCGGAAAAGGTGATGTTCTCGCGCAGGGTGAAGGTCCAGGTCTGCCCCCCGCCGCTCTCGGTCCAGCTTTCGGCCAGAAGGGGCTGGGGCAGGCCGTTATCGTCCACGGTGACCAGGCTTTCATACACCACGCCGTAGAGGGACGCCATATCGCGCTCCTGGGGCGTGAGGGGACGAATCTCCGTGGTGCGGGTGGAAATCATGCCCACGAGGAGGGAATCCTCCACGTTTTCGCCAATGGCGGCCAGGGGCACAAGCATCAGACAAAGCAGCAGGCAAAGAACTCGTTTCATGCATCATCCTCCGTGGCTTCATAATAGATGCGCTTGTAGGCGGCATAGTCGTCCAGCACGCGGGTGGCGTACTGCTTCGTAGGTCCGTCGATCATATCGTCGAGCTGAATGGTCAATCCGTCCTGGCTGTAGCGGGAATCGTTGAGCCAGTTCTGCACCTCGCCCTGCCCCGCGTGGAAGCTGGCGGCCACCAGCACCGGGTCGCCCCGGAAGCGCTCGCTCAAAAAGTTCAGATACCAGCAGCCGTATTCCACATTGGTTTCCGCGTCGTACATGCTGTCGAAGCTGTATTCTCCGGCCCCGCCCATCTTGTCATAGATCCAGCCGGCGGTGTCCTCCATCAGCTGCATCAGCCCGCGCGCGCCCACGCTGCTCTCCGCATCCGGCCGGAAGGAGCTTTCGTTGAGCACGATGGCCGCCACAAAGGCGGGGGAGAGGTTGTACTTGGCAGCCTTTTCCTCGATGAGCTCCTCATACCGCAGGGGATGGGCCTCCCGGACGGCTTCCTCTTGGGCTGCGCGGGCGGCAAGCACCTGCTCGGTCTGCCGGTCCATGCTCATCCGGGCAATCCACAGGCCGATGGCAGCAAACACGCACGCAAACGCCGCGATCCCCAGCCACGGGATGGACAGCCGGGGCCGGGCCTGCTCCGGGGCCTGCTCGTCCTCCTCCACATGCCAGCCTTCGTCCGGCTCCAGGGGCGCGGAGAGGTCCGGCAGCGGAACATCAAGGTCGCCGTATCCCAGGCGCGCGGCATAGGCTCTCACCGGATGGGTATCCGCGGGCTCAAAACGCGCGGCGGCGGCATAGGCCTGCGCCCGGTCCGTCTGGGGCGCGGGCTGCGATGCTTCCAGCGCAGGCGCAGAGGGGCGCGCCGAGCGCCGCTCCCATTCGGCGCGGTCCGGCGGATAGGACTGGCGCGAGGCGGGCGGACGGACGGTTTCGCTCCGCGCGACTTCGCGCCGCCGATCTACGGCATACTGCGCGCCATGCCGCCGGTGCACGGGCTGCTCGGCCTGCCGGCGTTCCATCTGTAACTGCTCCTGAAGCAGCTGCCGGGGATAACCCGCCTGCTCATAATCCGCCAGCGTCTGGGGCAACGGGCCGGAAGGGGGCTGCTGCGCGGGCGCGCGGCGGCGCAGGGGCCTGCCCAGCGGATCCGTGGGTGCAGGCTCCTCCTGGGTCGGTGGCGCGGCCTGGATGCGCGGCCCTTCGGGGCGGCGCAGGGGCAAATTGTTCTGCTGGGCTACTCGCAGCCAATCGGGCATATCGGGGCGGGCCGGCGGCTCATAGCGCGAGCCGTCCTCCGCCACCGTAACGGGCGGATTGGCGGGCATGGCGATGCGCGCGCCCGTACCGGGCACGTCCACGCTGGTCGTCGCCGGTGCGGCGGCACGCGGGGACTCTTCGGGCCGGCCGGCCTGCGCCGCGGTTTCGGACGCGGGGCGGGCGCTGCGGGTGCGCCGGGGCGGCCGGGGTGCTTCGGGAGGCGGATCGAAGGGGTTGTCGGGGATCGCGTAGTCCTCCGGATAGGCGATGCTTTGCGCAGGCGCAGGGCCGTCGGCCGCGGAGGGCAGCTTTTTCATCACGGTATTGCGGGGCTCCGCCTCCGGGGCGGCCCTGCGGGCGCGCGTGCCATAGATATCCACCACGTCGCGGTCATACGGATCGGCGCGGTGGCGCACGATCGGCGTAGCGGGCGAATCCTTCTGATGAATCGCCTGCTCCTGCTGCCTGCGCCGCCCCTCGTTGACGGAAGGCACATAGCTGTAGTCCAGCGGCGCGCCGTCATCGTCCGGGCTGCGGAAAAACACGGGACGAACGTTCATGCTGTTTCCTTTCAGAAGATGAATTCCGGCTTGCTCCACTCCATATAAAGGGCATGCACCTCGCGGCGCAGCTCCTCGATGGGCTTGTCGGTATGAATGATGATATCGCTGCGGCGCTCCTTCTCCGAAAGCGGCCACTGGCTGTGAATGCGGCGCAGGGCCTGCTCGCGATCCAGGCCGCTGCGGGTCTTGAGGCGTTCGATCTGCTTTTCTTCGGGCGCGGAGGCGCACACGGTCACATCTGCCAGGCTGCTCAAGCCCGTCTCAAAAAGCAGCGGCACATCCAATACAACGACCAGCACGCCCATTTTCCGGCAGGTTTCGATCTCCTCCAGCATGTGCTTCTGAATCAGCGGATGCGTGGCGGCGTTGAGCCGCTGCAGCGCGTCCTCGTTTTGAAACACGATGGAGCTGAGCACCGGGCGGTTGAGCGTGCCGTCCGGATAAAAGACAAATTCGCCGAACGCCTCCTCAATCAGCGGCAGCGCGTCGCCCCCCGGCGCGGTGAGCTGGTCGTTGATGGCGTCTGCATCCACGATGGACGCGCCCATGCTTTTTAAAAGGCTTGCGATGGTGGATTTTCCGCAGGCGATACCGCCGGTCAGGCCGATGATCTTCATTTGCAGAACCCCTTTCTATGCTTGATCCGGAAAACCGCCTTTCCGGAATCAGTGCGCCTTTTCCCAGTCGCTGCCGCGCGATACCTCGGCCAGCAGCGGCACCTTGAGGCTGACCACGCCCTCCATGGTGCTCTGCACCAGCTTGGCGACCTCGTCCGCCTCGCCGACGGGGCATTCCACCACTAGTTCGTCATGCACCTGCAAAATCAGCCGCGCACGGTAGCCGCCCTCCTCCAACCGTCGGGCCACCTGCACCATGGCCAGCTTGATGATATCCGCCGCCGTGCCCTGCACGGGCGTGTTCATGGCGGCGCGCTCGCCGAAGCTGCGCACGTTGCGGTTGGGGCTGGCCAGCTCGAACAGCTCCCGCCGGCGTCCGAAGAGCGTTTCGGCATAACCCAGAGCGCGCCCCTTCTCCACGCACGCGTCCATGAAGGCGCGCACGCCGGGGTAGCGCTCAAAATACGTCTTGATGAACCCGTCGGCCTCCCGCCGGGTGATGTGCGCGTTGCGCGCCAGGCCAAAGCCGCTGATGCCGTACACGATGCCGAAATTGACGGCCTTGGCCGAGCGGCGCATCTCGGGGGTGACCTGGTTCATGGGCACGCCGTGGATCTCCGCGGCCGTGCGGGTATGAATGTCCTGCCCGCGCTGGAACGCGTCGCACATGGCGGGGTCGCCGCTCATGTGCGCCAGCACGCGCAGCTCGATCTGGCTGTAATCCGCGTCCAGCAGCACGTTTCCCTTGCCCGCCACAAAGGCGCGGCGAATTTCGCGCCCCTCCTCGGTGCGGATGGGGATGTTCTGCAAATTGGGTTCCAGGCTGGAGATGCGGCCCGTGACGGTGGCGGTCTGGTCAAAGGTGGTATGCACGCGCCCGTCGCTGCCGCGCAGCTTGGTCAGGCCCTCGATATAGGTGCTCTGCAGCTTGGCCATCCTGCGGTAGCGAAGAATCGGCTCGATGATGGGGTGGTAGGGGGCCAGTCCCTCCAGCACCTCGGCGGTGGTGGAATACCCGCTCTGGCTTTTCTTCTGCGGCGCAGGCAGGCCCAGCTTGTCAAAGAGCACCTCGCCCAGCTGCTTGGGGCTGTTGAGGTTGAACTCGCCCACGCCCGCGGCGGCATAGACGGCGGCGCGGCATTCCTCGATCTCGCGGCTGAACCAGGCGCTCAACTGGCTGAGAACGCCCTCATCCACCAGAAATCCCACGCGCTCCATGTCGAACAGCACGCGGGTAAGCGGCTGCTCCATATCCCGAAGCAGCGCCTCCAGGCCGCGCGCCTCCAGGCGCTTTTTCTGCCTTAGGAACAGCGCGTACACGTCGTATGCGGTGGGGGAGTCGATCGCGGCCCCGCCGTGCTCGGCGGCCAGCGAAAGGGGCAGGGAATAGTCCTTCTGCGCGGTGTGCAGCAGGTAGGCGGCGATCATGGTATCATGCTTCACCGAGGGCAGGGGCAGGCGGTAGCGGTCCAGAAGCCGCCACAGCGCCTTGGCGCCGTGCACCACGAAGGGCGCGGCGGAAAACAGTTCCTTCAGGGAGCCATAGATCTGATCGTCGTACAGCCCTGCGCCGGTGAGGTCGCGCAAAATGGGCATGCGCCGCAAAAGCATGTCCGGGGCCAGCAGCGTAATGTCGTCCTCCGTCTGGCACAGGGCCAGCCATTCGGGCTTTTGCGTTAGCAGCGCCTCTACGCCCGCGGCGATTTCCTCCGCCGCGGTCCAGACGGTTTCGCCGGCCAGCGGCAGGGGGAGGGGCAGGTCCTTCTCCGGTTCCACGGCCATCACGGCGGGCGCAGGAGCCGGCCTGGCATCCTTGCCGGCCGCGCGGCGGCTGGCGGCGGTGCTGCGCGCCTCCACCTGCGCGGGCACGGGCGCTTCTCCGCCCAGCAGCGTCAAAATGCTGCGGCTGATGGTCTTGAGCCCATAGCGCTCCAGAAGGGGAGCGCCCGAAGCCATCTCGTCCCAGCGGCAGCGCTCAAAGTCGATCTCCAGAGGCGCGCTACGGCAGATGGTGCCCAGCTCGCGGCTGAGCAGCGCCAACTCGCGCCCCGCGCGCAGCTTCTCGCCCAGCTTGCCCCGCACCTGGTCCGCATGCTCCAGCACGCCGTCCAGCGAGCCGTATTCGGCGATGAGCTTGAGCGCCGTCTTTTCCCCGACGCCGGGAATGCCGGGGATGTTGTCGCTCGCGTCGCCCATGAGGCCCTTCATGTCGGGCACCTGCGCAGGGGTAAAGCCATAGGTGTCATAGACGCCCTGCGCGTCCAGCCGCAGGCTTTCGGTGATGCCCTTGCGGGTGAGGATGATCTCCGTCTCCCCGCCTACCAGCTGCAGGCTGTCGCGGTCGCCCGTGAGTACATAGGCGTGGATGCCCCGCTCGTTGGCCAGGCGCGCGGCGGTGCCCAGCAGGTCGTCCGCCTCATAGCCCTCCAGCTCGCAGATGCGCACGTGCATGGCTTCCAGCATCTCCCGCACCAGGGGCAGCTGGGGCCGGAGCTCCTCCGGCATGGGCTTGCGGGTCGCCTTGTACCCGTCGTAGAGCGTGTGGCGGAAGGTGGGGGCGTGCATGTCCATCATCACGCACAGCCCGTCCGGGCGGTAATCGCCCAGCGCCTTGATCAGCATGCTGAAAAAGCCGTGCACGGCGTTGGTATAGGTTCCGTCCGGAGCGGTAAGGAGCGGAAGGGCGTGAAAGCCCCGAAAGATCAGGCTGTACCCATCCACCAGCATTACCGTCTGCTTGCGCGCTTCGCTCATGAGACCTCCATCGGGGCGGCACGGCCGGCACGCCCGGGTTTGTTCTACCTTTTATTATACCACAGGTGTGAATTGGCAAACAAGGCATGCGGGCCGTCCGCTTTTGTCTGAAACGTAAAACTTATCCACAGCGCGGGGTTTTCGTGACAAAGGCGAGGTTTTTTGGTATACTGATTGTTAACGGTTTGACAGGCGGGGCAAAAGGCCGTTTGCACGAAGGAGGAAGGGTGCGTGACAGATGATATTCTGTTCTTTTTTGACCGCGAGCCGCTGGGTCTGGCCCTGTTCGAGCTGCTCTATGAACAGGCCATGACGCGCTGGCCCTCCAGCACCCTGCGCGTGCAAAAGACGCAGATCACCTTTTCCGATCCGCGGGGCTATCTTTTCGCCTCCCGTCCGCGCAGGCGCGGCGGCGGCCTGATGGTCACCTTCGGCCTGAGCGCGCCGCTTAAAAGCCCGCGGCTGTTCGCGGTTGCCAACCCCGCGCCGGGGCGCTACACGCATCATGTACAGGTGGCTGACCCGGCGGACATAGATGGGCAGCTGATGCAATGGATCGCATGGTCCCACGAGGATATGACAACAAGGCAAAGGAGATAGACGGATATGAAGAAACGGCTCTGTTCCCTGCTTTTGGTTCTCCTGCTGCTGCCGGCGGCCGCGCCGGCCGAGGTGGTTGGACGGGAGGGCATGTACGGCGACGAGTACATCCACCGCATCGAGGCGCCCAACGGCCAGGCGCTGTACTACCTCTCCAAAGAAGAGGAAGCGTTTGTAACCTACCGGGACGTGAATTTCGACGGCATGGAGGACATCGTGGTTATCTCTTCCCAGGGCGCCAGCAACACCTGGTTCCTCTTCTTTGTATGGGATGGCGAAAACTATGTGCGCGCCGGCTGGGATGCAGGCGATGATACGGGCCTGCCCAACTATGAGCTGCTGGCCGGAGAAGGGCTCGTGCTGGCCGGCTGCAACGACGGCTGGGCGGGCGGCCTTCACCACCGCTGGCTGTACCGGTGGGAGGGGACCGACCTGCGACTTGTGCGCAGCGCGGTGAGCGAGGAGTACCAAGAGATGGCGGTGGACGGGCAGACCGGCGCCATTGTCACCACGACCTATAATGACCGCATGTCCGTGTGCGTCATCGAGCCAGGCGACGAAGGCGGCCAGCGCGTGCTGTGGGAGGGCGTCGTCACCCAGGAGCAGGCGGCCAGCGACCCGCAGGCCTTTGCGCAGGAGGAGGCCGCCTTCTGGCAGGGCATCAGCCGCGAGCCCATTTTGTAACTTCTTCCGCAGCGGCCGCGGCTCTGTACGAACGGGGACAAATGGTGTACAATAGGCGTTGAATTGTGTTCTGTTTGAACCGGGAGGGGAGGGACGTTCATGCGCGTCGGGCGGCTGTGCACGCTATTTTGCGTACTGGCGTTCCTGTTCGCCCTCGCGCCCGCTCTCGCCGGGTCCGCCTCCGACGCCGTGACGCAGGATGAGGCCTCCCAGATTGTTCATACGCAAAGCCGCAACGAATACGCGCTGCTCATCGGCGTGGACTATTTCGTGTCCCGTGCGGATACCTACCCCAGCTCCACCAATAACGTCAACGCTATGCAGGAGGTATTCCAGGGCGCACTGAATCCCTTCCGCGCCATCATCGTCCCGCCTGACCCGGTCACCACGGTCGAGCAGCTGACCGCCCTGATTCAAAAGGCATTTGGCGCGGCGCAGGAGGGGGACGTGTGTTATCTGTACCTGTCCACGCATGGTGTGTACGACCCCGCCAGCGGGCAGGAGCCGATGCTTTTGCTCAGCGACGGCCAGACCGAAAACGGCGTGACTCCCGCCCAGCTGGAAGCGGCCTTCGATGGCATCGAAGGCACCAAGGTGCTGATTCTGGATGCGTGCAATTCGGGCGCGTTTATCGGCAAGGGGCTCCCTTCGCTGCCGGAGGAGGTCCATTTTCTGGGCGATGATTTCAAGGTGCTCACCTCCAGCGGCGCGCTGGAGGAAAGCTGGTACTGGAGCGTGGACGATCAAAACGAAGCCGGCACAGCCGGACAGGGTTCCTTCTACTTCACCCAGGCGCTTGTGCAGAGCCTCAGCGCAGCCTATGGCTATCCCGCCGACCAGAACCGCGACGGCTGCGTGGTGCTCAGCGAGCTATACGAATACCTGGTGCTCAACCATGCCGCCTCCACGCCGCAGGTCTATCCGCAGTCGGATGATTTTGTGGTATTCCGCTATGACGCCTCCCAGCCCCTGCCCACGGGGCTGGCCCGCGCGCCCATCATGGACGTGACCTTTTCGGGCACCACCCTCAGCCGCACGTCCCGGCAGATCACCATTGAATTCATCGCCATGCGCCCGGTGCGCGTGGCTTATCAGGTGGTCTATCAGCGCGATGGCAAATGGGAATTTGATCACGCGCAGCTCATCTATGACGAGGCCGAGCGCTTCACCGCCTACGGCGACCAGCCCGGCGCCATCTCCGCAGGCCGCAAGGTGCGTACCCTCACGCTGGGCGAGCTTGACGAGGGCGTGTACGGCTACGCGATGGTGCAGCTGGTAACCATCGATCAGGGCAAGCTGACGGTGCATGCGGGCCGCGTGATCAGCATTCCGCCGGATACGGCGGACATGACCCTGACCGCCTCCGTAGCCGATACCTTCAACCCCTCCGGGGGCCGCGAGCTGAGCATCTTCATCGGGCATGAATACCCCTGTGCGCTCAGCGTAAGCATCCTGGACGAAGAAGAACAGGTGGTGCACCGCCTGTGCCACCGTCAGAGCACCCGGCCCATGCAGATGAATCCGGAGGGCACGGTGCTCTATTGGAACGGCCGGCTGAAGGACGGCGCCATGGCAGAACCGGGCGTCTACCGCGTGCGCGCGGAGGCCGTGATGAACGATACCACCGTAACGGTGCTTTCCTCGGCGTTTACCATACAGTAAAGGAGGACGCAAACGAATGGCTGACAAATTGATGGTCGTCATCCCCTGCTACAACGAGGAGGAGGTGCTGCCGGAGACCTCGCGCAGGCTCGTGGAAAAAATGACCGCGCTGACCCAAAAGGGCCTGATCTCTCCGGACAGCCGCGTCCTTCTGGTCGATGACGGCAGCCGCGACCGCACCTGGGAGCTGATCAGTGCCCTGCACAGGGAAAACCCGCTGTTTGAGGGCGTCAAGCTCAGCCGCAACCGCGGGCACCAGAACGCGCTGCTGGCGGGGCTGATGACGGCGCGGGGCCGCTGCGACATGTCCATCTCGATGGATGCGGATTTGCAGGATGATATGGACGCCATGGACCGCTTCATCGAAAAGTACCAGGAAGGGTGCGACGTGGTCTACGGCGTGCGCAACCGGCGCGATACCGATACCGCCTTCAAGCGCGGCACGGCGCTGATGTTCTATCGCCTGATGAAGGCGCTTGGCGTGGACATCACCTATAACCACGCGGATTACCGCCTCATGAGCGCGCGGGCGCTGGAGGCGCTCTCGCAGTTTGGCGAAGTCAATCTGTTCCTGCGAGGCCTGGCGCCCCTGGTGGGCTTTCAGAGCGATGTGGTCACCTACGACCGCAGCGAGCGCTTCGCGGGGGAGAGCAAGTATCCCTTCAAAAAGATGCTGGCCTTTGCCATCGACGGCATCACCAGCTTCTCCGTCAAGCCCCTGCGCCTTATCACCACGGCCGGCGTGATCATCTTCCTCATTTCGCTGCTGATGCTCCTCTACACGCTGGTATCCTGGATTGCCGGGCACGCGGTGCTGGGGTGGACCTCCACGCTGGCCTCCATCTGGCTCATCGGCGGCATACAGCTTCTTTCCCTGGGCGTGATCGGGGAATACACCGGCAAGATCTATAACGAATCCAAGGCGCGGCCCCGCTTCATCATTGACCGGTATCTCAACGACCGGGGCGAAGATCCCGTGGTGGACCGCCGCTGATCAGCAGACAATCCAACAAAATACGCCCCCGGACGCATCGGTCCGCGGGGCGTTCCATTCTTTCAGGGTTACTTTTTCTTTGCCGGCACGCTCTTGGGCGCGATATCGCCCACGCCGCTGAGCACATAGCGGGGACGGTAGGGGAATTTGCGCATCTCATGCTCGGTGGTCACGCCGCTGAGCACCAGCACGGTATCGATGCCGCACTCCACGCCCGCGACGATATCGGTATCCATGCGGTCGCCGATGATCGCGCACTCCTCCGGCGACACGCCCAGCAGGCTCAGGCCATGGCGCATCATCAGGGGGTTGGGCTTGCCCAGATAATAGGCCTGCCGCCCCGTAGCCAGCTCGATGGGGCTCATCAGCGCCTTGCACGCCGGCACGATGCCGCCCTCCACAGGGCCGGTCAGGTCGGGGTTGGTGCCGATCAGCTTGGCCCCGGCGCGCACCAGCTGCACCGCCCGCTCAATCTTCTCAAAGCTGTAGGCATGCGTTTCGCCCATCACCACGTAGTCGGGGTTGACCTCGTTCATGGTAAAGCCCGCCTCATACATCGCGCCCACCAGGCCGGGCTCGCCGATGACGTAGGCGCTCCCGCCGGGGCACTGCTGCTTGAGGAACGCCGCCGTGCTCAACGCGCTGGTGTAGAAGTGCTTCTCATCCACTTCCAGCCCCAGGCGCTCCAGCTTCTGTTGCAACTCCTTGGGCGCGCGTTCGCTGGAATTGGTCAGGAACAGGAACTTCTTGTTCTCCCGCTTCAAAAAATCAACAAACTCCCGCACGCCGGGCAAAAGCAGATTGCCGTGATAGATCACGCCGTCCATATCGCAGATGAAGCCCTTCTTTTTGCGAAGCGCCTCCAGTGTATAGGCATGCTGCTCCAGGTTGGTAACAGTCATGGACATTCACCTCATTTCTTGGTTCATTGGGGAAAAGTCCCACATACATAGTATATCACGTTTCTGGAAAAGATCAACTAGACGTGATATGGTCTATTATTATTCCAAACAGAACATTTCTATTCCTGCTTTTCTGCGCCGTCAGTAAAACGGGATGTAAAACCTGGATACAAACCTTGACACTTTTCCCTTTTACGTGTTATGCTTCGTTCGTATATTCTCATTTATATTGGAGCGGCGCATTCCGCGTCGCATGGAGGGGTCTGTCATGACGGAAAATCGGGAACAACTGCGCCTGATTGCGCTACGCATCCGTGATCTGCGCGATATCTCGGGCCTTAGCGCCCAGGAGGTCGCCAGCCGGGCCGGGATCGACGAGGACGAATACCTGGCCTATGAAACGGGCGAGCGCGATTTTTCTTTTTCCCATCTGTTCAACATCGCCGAGGTGCTGGGCGTGGACATCAGCGATCTTCTGACCGGCGAGAGCCCCAAGCTCCACGGCTATGTGCTCACCCGCCGCGGCCAGGGCCTCAAGTTCAACCGCCGTCAGCAATACGAATACCATCACCTGGCCTACAACTTCCGCGACAAGCTGGCCGAGCCCTTCATGGTGACCGTGCGGGAGGATGCGCCCGGCACCCAGAAGCAGGCCCACAGCCATGAGGGCCAGGAGTTTGACTACGTGCTGGAGGGCACCCTCAAGATCGTACTGGGCGGAAACGAATTGTATCTCCAGCCCGGCGACAGCCTGTACTATGATTCCAGTCTGCCCCATGTGATGTATGCCGTAGAGGGGGATTGCCGCTTCATTGCGGTGGTCATCAAAGAGGGGGCGAAGGCGTGATGAAACCGCTCTGCTACAAATACCTTAACTGCCCCACGACCTTTTCCACCTACGATGATTTCAACAAAAAATTCCGCATCACCCGCCCGGAGAGCTTCAACTTCGCCTACGACGTGGCCGACCGCATCGCCGAGGAAGAACCCGACCGGCTGGCCGTGCTGTGGACGGATGAAAGCGGCGCCTGCATCCGTTATACCTTTGGACAGCTGAAGGAAGAGAGCGACCGCGCGGCCAACCTGTTCAAGTCCCTGGGCATCCGCAAGGGCGACAAGGTGATGCTGATTCTCCGCCGCCACCTCGAATTCTGGCCCATCCTCATGGCCCTGCACAAGCTGGGCGCCGTGGGCGTACCCGCCACGCATCTTCTGACCGAAAAGGATGTGCTCTACCGCGTGGACGCAGCGCGCATCCAGATGATCGTCATCTCGCACAAGGACGAAGGCGTGCTCAAGAGCGCGGAGGTGGCGATGCAGAAGTGCGAAAGCCTCAAGCATGTGATGATCCTGCGCGGGCAGCGCGAGGGCTTCCACAGCTACGAGCAGGAGTTGCCTCTGCAAAGCCCCGTGTGGGACAAGCCCACGGGCGACGCCTATCCGCACAACCATGACCTTCTGCTGCTCTACTTCACCAGCGGCACCACCGGCATGCCCAAGATGGTCACGCATGACCATTACTACCCGCTGGGCCACATCGTGACCAGCCTGTACTGGCAGCAGTGCGAGGACGGCGGGCTGCACTTCACCATTTCGGAAACCGGCTGGGCCAAGAGCGTGTGGGGCAAGCTCTACGGCCAGTGGCTGACGGGCAGCGCGGTTTTCGTCTACGACTTTGAGCGCTTCATCGCCCGCGACATCCTCCGGCAGATGAGCACCTACGGCGTAACCACCTTCTGCGCCCCGCCCACGATGTACCGCTACATGCTGCAGGAGAACTTCGCCGGCTATGACCTCAGCCATCTGCATCACTGCGCCGTGGCGGGCGAACCGCTCAACCCCGACATGGCCGCCGAGTGGCTCAAGCGCACAAACATCCCGCTTCTGGAGGCCTTCGGCCAGACGGAACTGGTGGTCACGCTGGCCACCTTCCCCTTCATGAAGGTATGCCCCGGCAGCATGGGCAAGCCAAGCCCCATCTTTGACGTGGACCTGGTGGACGATCAGGGCAACTCCTGCCCGCCGGGCGTGACGGGCGAGATCGTCATCCACACCGACGATGACGCGCTGCCCATCGGCATGTTCTCCGGCTACTATGAGGACCCGGAGCTGACCAAGACCGTCTGGGACAACGGCCTCTACCATACCGGCGACGTGGCGTGGCGCGATGAATGGGGCTACTACTGGTACGTGGGCCGCGCCGACGACGTGATCAAGTCCAGCGGCTACCGCATCGGGCCCTTCGAGGTGGAAAGCGCGCTTCTGGAGCATCCCGCCGTGCTGGAGACGGCCATCACCGCCGCCCCCGACGAGCTGCGCGGGCAGGTCGTCAAGGCCACCATCGTCCTCAAGCCCGGCTGGGAGGCGGGCGACGCGCTCAAGAAGGAACTGCAGGAGCACGTCAAGCGCACCACCGCGCCCTACAAGTACCCCCGCATCATCGAATTTGTCAGCGAGCTGCCCAAGACCATCTCCGGCAAGATCCGCCGCGTGGAGCTGCGGCAGAAAGACCAGCGATAATCGAATCTGTACGAAGGAGGAGTTCCCCCCGATGCTGCGAATGCTGAAGCGATGCACCGCGCTCATGCTTTTGAGCGCCCTCATGCTGGGCTGCCTGCCCCGCGCCTCTGCCAAAACCGTCGAAGAATGGCTGGAGGGCTTTGAGACGGGCGAAACGTGGTTCGGGGAGGACTTCGCCTACGACATCACCGACGAGGAGGCCTGCTGGGAGCTATTGCAGCGGCCCATCACCGTGCTGGACGCCGGGCAGCGCGAGGAGATCTATCCCCGCGTGACCCCCGGCGGCGAAAAGGTCAACGACGACAAGCTCGGCGGCTTCATCAACGGCGCGTCCGCCGCCGTGCACGTACTGGGCGAGGACGAGGACGGCTGGACGCTCATCGAGGGGCTGGATTACTACAATCGCGTCATTCGCGGCTATGTCAAGACCAGCCTGCTCAAAACCGTCACGCCCAACGACAAGTACGGCGTGATCATCGACAAGCTGACCCAGCGGCTCTACGTCTTTATCGACGGCAAGCTCTGGTCCAGCTGTTCGGTGTCCACGGGCCTTCCCAACGACGAGCAGCCCTACAACGAAACCGCCGCCGGCGAATACCTGATCGTCAGCTGGGTGGGCGATTTCGACAGCGAGGGCATGATCTGCGCCATGGCGCTGCGCTTCAACGGCGGCGACATGATTCACGAGGTGCCCCACAATGTCAACGCCGACGGCACCAAGAGCTACAGCCGCTGGGAGGCGATGCTGGGCCAGAAGGCCAGCCACGGCTGCGTGCGCACCCAGCGCCGCGCCAATGAGGACGGCCTTAACGCCCAGTGGCTGTGGGACAACCTCAAGCGCAACACCAAGGTCCTCGTCTGGGATGACAAGGGCCGTATGTTGCCGTATCCGGACGACGATCTGGAATTGTACTACAACCCGGAGGGCGGTCAGTATTACCATGCGGACGCCTACTGCTCCAGTGTGCGCGACCAGTACCTGCCCATGACCGGCTTTCTCTATTCCGAGCTGGAAACCCCTCAGTACAAGGAGCTTGAGCCCTGTCTGACCTGCCAGCCCCCTCGTCCCAAGTCCGAGCTTGCCAAAGAGAACCTTGAGCGCGGCGCCATCACCCAGGAGGAATACCTCGCCGCGCTCACGCCCATCCCCTATCCGGATGATTCGCTCGAGATCTATTACAATCCTGACGGCGGGCAGTACTACCATTCCACGGCCAACTGCTCCAGCGTCAAGGATCGTTTTCTGCCGCTGACGGGATTCACCTACGGCGAGCTGGACACGGGTGTCTTTGCCAAGCTCACACCCTGTCCCTACTGCGATCCCGTGCAGCGCAAGGCCGAGATCGACGAGGAAAACCGGGCCATGGGCCTGACGGTCACGCCGCAGGCCGCGACGGTAACCGTTTCCGGGGAGGATGAGGAGGCCGAGGCCGTGCCCGTCATGGCGGACACGGACGATACCGAAGTGCATATTCAGATCGTGGACGGACCGTAACAGCTGGAAAGGAGTGTCCTGATGAAACGCCTTTTGGCGGCGCTGCTGGCCGCGGCGGCAGCGCTTTGTCCGCTCTTGGCCCTGGCGGCCGGAGAAAAGAATGTGGATAACCTGCCCATCGGCAACCTGGAGGGCTTTGAGAGCAGCATCACCTGGTTTGGGGAGGACTTCGCCTACGACATCACTGACGAAGAAGCCTGCTGGGAGCTGTTGCAGCGGCCCATCACGGTGCTGGACGTGAGCGAAAAGGAAGTCGTCTACCCCCGCGTATCGCCAAACGGCGAAAAGGTGGTCAACGAGTGGATGGGCGGCAGCATCAACGGGTCGCTGGCCGCCGTGCACGTGCTGGGCGAGGACGAGGACGGCTGGACGCTGATTGAGGGTATGGACTACTACGACCGTATCATCCGCGGCTATGTCAAGACCAGCCTGCTTAAGACCGTCACGCCCAACAGCAAGTACGGCATCATCATCGACAAGCTGACCCAGCGGCTGTATATGTTTATCGACGGAAAGCTCTGGTCCAGCTGCGCGGTTTCCACGGGCCTGCCCAACAAGGACCAGCCCTACAACGAGACCGCTGCCGGCGAATACCTGATCGGCAGCTGGGTGGGCGGCTTTGACAGCGAGGGCATGTACTGCGAAATGGGGATCCGCTTCAACGGCGGCGACCTTCTGCACCAGGTGCCCTATGTGGAATTTGCCGACGGCACCAAGGATTTCAGCAAGTACGGCTCGCAGCTGGGCCGCAAGGCCAGCCATGGCTGCGTGCGCGTGGCCCGCACCGCCAACGATGAGGGTTTGTGCATCAGCTGGCTCTGGGAAAACCTCAAAAAGAACACCAAGGTGGTCGTCTGGGATGACGATGGGCGGACGCTTCCCTATCCCGACGACGATCTGGAGGTGTACTACAACCCCGACGGCGGCACGAGCTACCACGCCACGGCCAACTGCCGCTCCGTGCGCGACAAGTACCTGCCCCTGACCGCCTTCACCTATGGCGAGCTGGATACCGGCGACTATGCCAAGCTGACCCCCTGCACCAACTGCATCCCGGTCAAGCGCCGAGCGGAGATCGACGAGATCAATCAGGAGCGCATCGAGCTTGGCGAGCTGCTCAAAAACCCGGTCTATACCGGCGGTGCCACCACCGGCGGCGGCACGCAGGCCAGCGACAGCGCGTCAGATAGCTCGCAGGCGTCCGACGGCGTGACCATCACCATACGATAGCATAGGGAACCGCCCCGCGTCCTTACCGGCCGCGAGGCGGTTTTGTCATGGGGTTTCCTGCGCCAGCATCCATTCGATGAACAGGCCATAGCCCATGGTGGGATCATTGACGAACACATGTGTCAGCCCATGATGCCCAAAGGCGCTCACATCTTCGGAAGCCGCGGATACAGGTCGATCACGATTTTTCCGTCGGCTCCCTTCTCATATTCGATACGCCGCAGGACGGCCTTGAGCAGCATGTTCCGCTCTCGGTTGGTCATCCGTTCATAGCTTTCCAGGAGCGCCTCGGTCTTGGGAATCAGGCTTTCGCCGCTGTCCTTGGCCGCCGAGAGCCGCTCCTGCACCGTCTCCAACTCCGCCCTTTTCCGTCCCAGCTCCTCAAGCGTGGATACGAGCTTTTCACTTCGTTCCCGGAATACCGCCGGCGTATAGACGCCCTGCTCCACCAGGTCATGCGCGTTGTCCAGCTGGGTTTTGAGCTTTTCTTCCTCGCGCATAAGGCGGTTCAGACGCGCCCGGCACGCGGCCAGCTCCTCCTCATAGCCCGTAGCGTCGATGCGCACGCGATAGCCCGAAAGCCATTCCCGAAGCGCCGCGACGATCTCGCGCTCCACCGCCTGATAATCGGCGCTGGCGTTACGGCAGCTGCGCGCATTGACGCACCGGAGCCGCGCGCGGCTGTGCTGGGCGGCGGACAGCGTGGTACGTCCCACGCGCCTGCCGCACCGGGCGCAGAAAATCAGCCCGGCAAAGGCGTTTTGCAGATCGAACGCCTTTTTCACCCTGGCGGCGGGCTTCCGCTCGCGCCGGATGTCCTGCGTCCGCATGAAATCCGCCTCGCTGACCAGCGGCGGATGCAGCCCGTCGTACAGCTGGTATTCCTCCATGTTCTGACAGCGCTTGACGCGCTTTTTCACCACGCCGTCCTCCACGCTTTTGACCTGCCGGCTCCATCCCCGGCGAATCTTGCCCATATAGACGGGATTGGCAAGAATCTGGCCGACCGTGGAATAGCTCCACGGCCCTCCGTGGCGCGTGGGAACGCACAGGTCGTTCAGGGCGTTGGCGATTTGCTTGGTCCCCGTGCCGTGCAAAAACAGTTCGAACATCTTCTTCACCGCCTCCGCTTCCTGTGGATGCGGCTCCAGCGTATATCCCTTCTCACCTGGCAGCTTTACCCGCCGGTAGCCATAGGGCGCGATGCTGGAAATGTATTTTCCCTCCGAGGCCGAGCTGTCCCGCCCGCGAATCAAACGGCGGGTGATGGTCTTATACTCCCGCCGGCTCATGAACAGGCCAAATTCAAAATACTCCTCGTCAAATTCGTCGCTGGGGTCGTAGACCTTGGCAGGCGTAATGATCTTCGTGCCGGAAAACTGGAACACCTGGCTGATGTACGCTTGGTCCGCGCTGTTGCCACGCGCCAGGCGCTCCAGGTCCACCACCAGCACCCCGGCATACAGCCCGGCGTTGACCTCCTCCAGGAGCTTTTGAATCTCGGGCCGTGCGGCGATGGATTCGCCGGAGACCACCTCGTAATAGGTTTTGGTCACGCGGTAGCCGCGCTCTCCCGCCAGGCGGTCCAAAATGGCCTCATGCCGCTTGAGCGTCTCCTCCACGCTCATTTCGGCATAATCCCGATCAAAGCGGGATTTTCTGAGGTACTTTGCATACTGCTCCATGCGCGCCTCCCTTTGCCGCCGGGCCGCGCGAAGGGGCCTAGCGCCCCTCCGCAGCCCGCCGCCGGTAGGCGTCGGTCACGATTTTGCTCAGCCTGGGCATCCAGACCTCCGGCTCGTCCTCGCAATATTCATCATGAATGCGCACCACAGAGCGCTCGTCCTCTGTCCGGGATGCGATCATCCGTTCTTCACCCCCGTTTGTCCTTGCAGGGGTAGTATGGGCCGGGGGATGGAAAGTATGCCCTTTTGCAAAGCAAAAGGGCCGTTTGCTTCTTTCGGAAAGCAAACGGCCCGCGGCGCATCCTCACTGGAAGATGCGCACCACGTCCTTAAAGGTGAAAAACGCCATAAACCCAAGCAAGAACACATAGCCGCCCAGATGAATCATCGCCTCGATCTTCTGATCAACGGGCTTGCGGCGCACAGCCTCAATCAGCATGAACACCAGGCGCGATCCGTCCAGTCCCGGAATGGGAATCAGGTTCACCAGCCCCACGTTGATGGAGAACATCAGCGTCAGGTACAGGAAGATTTCCATGCCGCCCTGCTGGGTCTGCTCGGCTACCAGCTGCACCACGCCCACCGGACCGCTGGTTTCATTGAGCCCCTCGCCGGTGGTGAAGAGCTTGCCCAGCGCCGAGGCGATGGCGGTGGAGGCGTCCACACAGGTGTCCCATGCGGCGGGAATCACCT
>ERZ1673695.1806-NODE-1806-length-19333-cov-4.644310_pt1 | contig 19333 bp, 15 predicted proteins | sample MGYA00580225_ERZ1673695 | MGnify/ENA primary metagenome ERZ1673695 (study PRJEB41218, sample SAMN15661739) | gut metagenome | host: Homo sapiens | place: Canada: London | collected 2015-08-20/2019-03-30 | study: EMG produced TPA metagenomics assembly of... | reverse complement strand
GTGAGCCACCGCGACAACGTTGAGGACTTGATGCGCAAAGGCAGGGAGCTCGAGCGCGAAGCCCTCGCAAAGGCCGTCAGGTGGCATATCGAGGGAAGGATTCTCACCTACAAAAACAAAACCGTCATATTCGACTGATTCCGCAATGCCGGAGCCGCGGACACTTCCATTCAAAATAAGCGCCCTCGTGTTCGTGCGGGACGAGAGCGGAAAATTTCTGCTGATCCGCAGAAACAAGGCGCCCAACTTCGGGCTGTGGAGCCCCATAGGCGGCAAGCTCGAAATGGCGGAGGGGGAATCGCCGTTCGAGTGCGCGATAAGGGAAACGCGCGAGGAAATCGGCCTCGAGCTCTCGGAGCCCGACCTGCGGATGTTCGCGATGATAAGCGAAAAATCCTACGAGGGCGGGACTCACTGGCTGATGTTTCTCTTCGATGTGAAAAAGCGCATACGCGCCCTCCCCGAAGACATTTCGGAAGGCCGCTTCGGGCTGTTCGGCGCCGACGAAATCGAAAATCTCGACATTCCGGAAACCGACAGGGTTCTCCTCTGGGGCGTGTGGAAAAAATATTCCCAAAACGGCTTCGCCGCCATGCGCGCGGAGTGCGGAAACGGCGTGCGGGCGGCAATCGAACAGGCGGAAACTTTCGGAAAATCGTTAAAAATATGAACGGACAAGACGAAAAAATACTCGGAATTTTCAGGGAAACCGGCGCCCTTCTCGAAGGGCACTTCATACTGCGCAGCGGCCTGCACAGCGGGCATTTCTTCCAGTGCGCGCGCGTGTGCGAACACATGGACAGGGTGACGGAGCTCGTCGGAATGCTCGCGCAAAAGCTCGGGGACGCCGGATGCGAAACTGTGATGGCGCCCGCTATCGGCGGGCTCGTGCTCGGGCAGGAGGCCGCGCGCCAGCTCAAAAAGCGCTTCATCTTCGCCGAAAAGGAAAACGGCAGCCTCGCCCTGCGCCGGAATTTCAAAATACGCAAGGGAGAAAAAATCCTAATCGTAGAAGACGTGATTACGCGCGGGGGCCGCGTGCAGGAGTGCATAGACATCGTAAAAGCCAACGGCGGAATACCGGTCGCCGTGGCGGTGCTCGTGGACAGGAGCGGGGGGAAGGCCAAATTTGAGGTTCCCTGCGTCAGCCTTCTCGAGTTCTCTTTCCCGACCTACGAGCCCGACAAAATCCCTCCGGAGCTCGCCTCTATCCCCGCCGTCCACCCGGGTTCATAAACGCGGCGCGTCGGGAAAATCCGCCCGTTTGCGCAAGCGCAGAACCCGCAGCGCGCGCGGCCGTTTGGCAGCTTGCAGGCAGCCGGAGCCCTCCAACCCTCAAATGCGCGCAAGTCTCATATTGCGGAGCAAATCTTTTGAACGCGATTTGCCCCGCATTTTTATATCGCGGATAGGGAAAAAATTGTTGCCCCAGTCGCCGCTTTTGCAAGATGCATATTGAGGGGAAAAATCGGACGTTTGAGGGGAAAGGGCTTAATGTTGGAGTACGCGCATTCTCCGAAACATGGGTCCGGACAAGCAGCCCTTCCAATTCAGTTTCCCGTTCGCCCGCTAAGAACCATTTTTTTCTCAAACGCTCGGGTCCCGGGCAGATTATCAGCCCGAATGGCGTTTTCCCCTCAAACAAATCCTGAATCCCAACCACCCCAAACTCTCCTGTTTTATCGGCTTCCGGCGGCTTCTCAAACCTTTTTAGCCAAATCAAAGACAAACCCATTCCCCGCCCTTTCGCCATTTCGGCGAGAGAATTTTAGCCTGATTTTGTCGGGCTAAAAGAGCGGCAGCAAGTGCAAACGCCGCCCCGATCCCGCCTAATCCGCCGCAATATCTGCCGGCATGGGTCGGAGATAAAATATTCCACCCACCTCGTTTGGCGTTCTCCGAATTTTTCACATACCGGCGGAATGGGGGTTTGAAATTTTCTCCGCCAAAAAGTCTTAACTTTTCAAAGCATTCCGTTTCAAATCAAATATTATGAAATATCATTATGAAACCTACATAAACCATATTGCCCCCAAAAAACAAAGGTGAATTTGGAATGCCTCCCTCGCGCGTATTGAGCCGCCGCCGACCGCCGGAAAAATCAAGCCGCCGCGGAAAATTTCCCATAGAAATTATGCGCCGTTCGCCGCGGCGATTATGGCGGATTTCCGAAAAATAACTCTTTTTTACAACACGCATCCCACAACTGAAAATCATATGAAAAAATTAACCTTCTTCATAATTCTATTGACGGCGGCGGCTCTTGCCGGCGCCGTGCAAATCGAACTTTCCCAAAAGGTATCGCGCCGCGAAAACACGGAAAAATGGGGAGTTCCGGGCTCGTACAACAAAGACGTTTCGAGAAAAAAGACCTTTACTCTCGAAATTATAAATATGGCAACCGTGGAAGTCGTCGCAGTATTTTTCGCCAAAGTCGGCGACGAGACTTTCTATAAAATCATCTCCGATACCGTAACGCCGAACAAACCGCTGATATACGAATACTCCGCAAGCGCGTCGTCAAACAAGGCCAATTATGCGGCGCTCGGCATGAAAACGTCGCGCGGGAACGACAAAGTTGAAGCATGCGCATTTGTATTCGACAAAAAAAGCGGAAAGTTTTTGGGGCAAAAATACACGTCAAAACACTTCGCCGACAATATAATGAAAGAGTACAAAGACGCAATAATCGCCGCGGCAAAGGGACGTTAAAATGAGTTATGAAGAATATCTGAAACAAAACCCCGAATTTGCCGCAAGGCAAAATGCGAAAGAGGCGGCACAGCGCGCCCAAACGCCGAAAAGCCGGGCGGGAACGTACCATTGCCCGAATTGCGGATATGATTTTGACAAGCCCGCCGCGCATCCATACGCATGGGGCACTTTCATTTGCGGAATAATTTTGTCTATAATGGGGGGATTATTTGCAACAAACGGAGTAGGGTTCATTATTGCAATTCCACTCCTCGCGTTATCCGGTTGCTGTCTTATCGCCTTTGCAGTCTCACACGGCATCGCAGTGATTTCACCAAAAAAAATATGCCCTTACTGCCTCTGGAAACACATAGTGAAAATGGGATAATTCTACCCCGCAAATTTCCTCCGCAATGAAATGGGAAACAGAAGCGCAAAAAAAGACGATTGCGAACGGCGACATAAAGCGCATTTACGACGAAACGATAGACGACGATACGCCGGCGACCGATTTCCAAAAAGAGCGCGTTTTAATACGCCTCGGCAGAACTCCGCAAAATATAGAGTTCGTCAAAGTGATGAATTACAGTTTTGCGCAAAAAATTTTGGATTTCTATAAAGAACAAAGACCAGACGCCCCGCAAGGCAACAAGGCCAAAAGTTGCGCCGCGGGCAAAGGCGAATATTTCTGCCCCGTTTGCAAACACGGGTTTGATTCTCCCAAACGGGCAAACGGATGTTTGGACTTTGCGCTTTTAGCCTTATTTGTGAGCTGCCTAATCGCAATTCCGTTTACATTTGGAGCCTCCATTGCCGGATGCGTATTATGGGCAATGCTCGGAATCACATGCTGCCCCAAAGTTTGCCCATATTGCGGCTCAAAGAATTTCTTTAAACAAAACATACGGGAAAGCGAAGGGAAACAATAGCGGGCTCGCGCTCCGAAAAATCCCGATGCAACCCGTCGGATTTTGGCTGGCGCCGCCTATATCGCAAAACAACCGGCCCGCCCAGACGTGCGCTTTATAGCGGCAGAAAGCCTGCTTGGGAACGACTAATCCGAAATTCAAATCATCGGGCGGACAACAAAAAACGAAAGCTTCCCAAAGAGAAACTTTCGCCGACCGGAAATTCAAGCGCCCGCCCCATAAGGGACGCCCCTACTCCACCGTCACTGCCTTTGCGAGATTTCGGGGCTTGTCCACGTCGCAGCCCCTTTCGAGGGCGACATAATACGCCAGCAGCTGAATGGGAATTGTCGCAATAACAGTCTTTATGCAGTCGTGGACATTCGGCACAGCGACGATGTCGTCGGCGATTCCCTCGAAAGCCTCGGGCCGGTTGGTGACGGCGATTATCGGCCCCTTGCGCGCCTTTATCTCCTGCGCGTTCGAGACCACTTTCGAGAGAATTTCGTCGGATGTCGCGAACACCACGGACGGGCATTCGGGCGAGACGAGCGCTATCGGCCCGTGCTTCATTTCGGCGGCGGGATACCCCTCCGCGTGTATGTAGGAAATCTCTTTGAGTTTCAGCGCGCCTTCGAGCGCGACCGGAAATTCGCTGAGCCTGCCGACGAACAGGAAGTCGGAAAACTTCGCGTATTTTTTGGCGATTTTTTCTATCCGCGGGGCGAGTTTCAGAACCTCCGCAACGACCGCCGGAAGCGACTTTATCGCGTCCACTATCGCCCGCCCGTCGGAGAAGGAGAGGTCGCGCATTCTGCCGATGTAGAGCGCTATCAGCAGGCATATGGCAATCTGCGAGGTAAACGCCTTCGTCGAAGCCACGCCGACCTCCTTGCCCGCGTACTGGTAGAGCCCGCCGTCGGACTCGCGCGAAATCGTGGAGCCCACCGAATTTGTTATCGCGAGGGTCTTGAAGCCTTTTCTCTTGGACTCCCTGAGAGCCTCGAGCGTGTCGATTGTCTCCCCGCTCTGGCTTATGACAAACACCAGCGTGTTCTTGTCGATGGGGGCGTTGCGGTATCTGAACTCGCTGGCGTACTCGACCTCCACGGGAATCCTTGCGTACTTCTCTATGAGGTATTCGGCCACAAGGCACGCGTGCCACGCCGTCCCGCACGCGCAAAAGAGTATGCGGTCTATCTGGCGCATCTGGGTGGGGGTCATGTTGAGCCCGTTGAGCACCGCCGTCGAGTTGTCGTCGGAAATTCTGCCCCTGATGGCGTTTTCGAGAACCGTCGGCTGCTCCATGATTTCCTTCTGCATGAAGTGCCTGCAATCGCCGAGCTCGGCGGACTCGAGCTTCCAGTCGATTTCGCCGACCGTGTAGCTCACCGGCTTGTTGCCGATGGTGACGATGTCGCAGTTGTCGGCGGTCACCGAGGCGATTTGGTTGTCCTCCAAATATATGACGTTCGACGCCCTGCCGGCGAACCCGAGCACGTCGCTCGAAACGAGCCTCTCGTTTCTGCCAACGCCTATCAGAAGCGGCGACCCCTTGCGGGCCGCGACGATCTCCCCGTCGTTGAAGCGGCATAGAACCGCGATTCCGTACGTTCCCTCGACGTGCAGCAGGGCTTTTCTGACCGCCTCCATAAAGCGGTTCTCGGCGTCGTCGTCCGTCCTGTGCGCGTAGTGGTACGCTATGAGGTTCACGAGAGCTTCGGAGTCCGTCTGGCTCGAAAACGAATAGCCCTTTGCGGAGAGAAAGTTTTTAATGCCCTCGTAATTTTCTATTATGCCGTTGTGGACGAGCGCAAAGTTGCCGTCGGAGGACACGTGCGGATGGGCGTTGGCGTCCGTGACCCCGCCGTGTGTCGCCCAGCGGGTGTGGCTGATTCCCGTATTGGCGGAGAACTTCATTCCGCCGACCTCCTCGGCGAGGGTTCCGACCCGCCCCTTCTTTTTGCAGACGCGCATCACACCGTTTTTGAGCAGGGCGATTCCGGCGGAATCATAGCCGCGGTATTCGAGCTTCAAGAGCCCCTCCAAAAGGATGGGAACGGCGTTTTTGTTCCCGACATATCCCGTTATTCCGCACATACGTTTATGCTATAATGACATTTTTTTGAAATATAACGGCTTTATCGGATTATTTTCCGGCGTTCTCAACAAAAAAATGACTTTCGGAGTATCCCCTGGCGCCTATCTGCGCGGCAAATTGAAAAAAACTTGAAATGCCGATAAAATAAAAGATACTTGCGCTATGATTGCCGCCCGCCGTCGGGCGGCTCGCCGAACGGATTTGAAACATTGAACTTTTAAGACATGAAAATTACGGCTCTTTTTGCGGCGGTTCCGCTCCTTGCGGCCGCAGCCTACGCGCAGACAGCGGCTGTCGCCGACTTGCAGCAGGACATGGCGCTTCTGAGGCGCGAAGTCGGGCAGTTGAGGCTTGAAGTCGAGCAGTTGAGGCGCGAAAACGAGGAACTTTCCCGCAGGTTGAAGGGCGTGCAGTCCTCCACAGTGGGGTCGGAAACCGTCCGGCAGCAGGTTTCGCTTGTAAAAAGCGAGGTCGGCGCGCAGAACGAATCCCTCAAACGCGAAATCATCGCCCTCGTGAAAAAAGACCTCGAAGCGATGGCCGCCCAGACGAACGCCAATATACAGAAGCTCGCAGCGGCCATAGGCACACGCCCCCAGGCCGACCTGCCGGCGAATTTTTCCGACGACTACCCCAAGACGGGCGTCACCTACACCGTCCAGTCAGGCGACTCCATAAGCAGGATCGCCCGCAAGATGAACTCGCGCATAAAGTGGATTCAGGACGCGAACAAAATCTCCGATCCCTCGCGCGGCCTGCGCGTCGGCGACGAAATTTTCGTACCGCAAAAATAGGCTGAAAAATGGCAATCCAGCGCAAATCTTTGGGAAGGGGGCTCGGCTCGATAATATCGGCGGGCGCGAAAAAGGCGGCGGACTCCGGAATCGGCAAAATGTCGGCCCAGGCTTCGCCCGCGCCGCTCAAAATCCAGATTTCCCCGCACGGGCTGTTCAGCGAAATCCCCGTAGAAAAGGTGGTTCCGAGCCCCTACCAGGCGCGGCGGGAATTTTCGGAGGAGGAAATCCGCAACCTCGCCGACTCCATATCCTCCGAGGGGCTTTTGCAGCCGATTCTCGTAAGGCAGATCCCCGACGGGCATTACGAACTGCTCGCGGGAGAGCGCAGATTGCGCGCGTGCAGGTTGCTCGGCATGAAAAAAATCGTCGCCTGCGTCCAGAACGCGAGCGACTCTTCCGCCGCGGCGAAGGGGCTGATAGAAAACATCCAGCGCGCCGACCTCAACCCCATGGAGGAGGCCAAGGGCATAGCGTACCTCATCGCGAATTTCCGCCTCACGCAGGACGCCGTGTCGCAGAGGCTCGGCAAGCCGCGTTCGAGCATAGCAAACTCCCTGAGGCTGCTCAAACTGCCGGAAAGCGTGCAGGGCTACATTTCGAGCGGCATGATCTCCCCCGGGCACGCAAAGGTGATTCTCGGCCTCGAAGACAGGGCCCAGCAGGAAATCCTCGCCCGCAGGATAATAGAAAACGGGCTGAACGTCCGGGGCGCGGAAGATGCCGTTCGGAGGCTTAAAGACAGCGCAGCGCGCGCGGATTCCTCCACGCCGGCGGCGAAAGCCGCCCAATCGGCGGTAGTCCGCGATGTCCAGAACAAAATCGCCCTGCGGCTCAACGCCAGCGTGGAACTCCGCCACAGCGCAAAAAAGGGCAAAATCATAATAGAGTACCTTGGCAACGACGACCTGCAAAGGATACTCGAAATAATGGGGGTCAAAATTTAGCTTGGCGAAGGCGCTCGGCAGTCTTATTGCGGCGTTTCTTGCGGCGGCGGTTTCCGCCGACGCATTCGCCGTATTGAACAACGACTTCACCCGCGCAAACTCGACCTTTATGAAGCGCAGGTTCGAGGAGTCGAAAACGAGCGCCATGCAGGGCCGCAAGGCGCGCGACGCCGACAAGAAAGTCGAGAAAAAGACATTCGAGGACATCGGCGACGTGTCGTACCTGCGCGAGATGAAGCCGCACGTCGAAGAGGGGCTTCCGGGCGCGGAAATGTCCAGGCAGAGGGCGCAGGGCAACAGGGAAAATTTCGATGTTCCCGAATATTCCGGCAAGACAAGGCGCGACCTTTGGGGCGGCGCGGACGTTCCGCTCGCGCTCGAAAACACCGACAGGAACCTTTCCAAAAAATACCTCGGGAAAATTGACGTCAACAAGCGCGATACCCAATACCAGGAATTTCTCCGCGACCAGTACGCCGAACTCATGGAGATGTCCATGCGCGAAATCAACAAATTCTATTTTCGCGAATCGCATTCCGACGAACCCGGCGTAGTCATTTCAAAAGCGGGGGGCAAACTGCGCGAAAACGACGAATCTTTCTGGGATATGCTCTCTCCCAACCGGAATATCGACAGGGGGAGGGTTTTCATAAAAAAAACCAGGCTCGGACAGTCTGCGGCAACGGCGGCTCCGGCCGGGGAAGAATCACCCGCGGCGGCGCGCGCCGCCGCGGCGAACTTCACGCCGGCGCAAAGCCCCATGGCGCCCGCGCAAAGGCGCCCCGCCGCGGTTCCGCAGCAGACGGGGCACGGAGAACTGCGCGCAGTAGAGACCGTTGACGACAATATAGGCAAACAGTTCGACCTGCTGCGGGTTCCGGACTCCCTCCGCGCCGGCCGGCCGACGATAAAGGTTGAAGTAAAAGAATCGGAATGATTTGGCAAATGCGCCTGCCCTTAGGGGCGCATCTGCGCAAACCATTCGCCATGCTTACCAGTTGTGGAATGCGTCCCCGTCGTAAAAATCGAGATTGTCGACGTACGGCGACCATTCGTCTTTTGCATCCTTTTTGCCGAGCTTGTTGTGCCTGTACTTGTCGGACGAAAAGAGTTTGAGGTCTTTGCCGAGGCCGACGTTCATGTTGTCGAATATGCCGTTCCAGACGCGCGCGACCTTCTCTTCGTTCCAGACGCCGGACACGTCGGACGGAGCGACGGAGAAGCATATGTTGGCGCCCGTCGCCTTGTCCACGGCGCCGAAGAGCGCGGGTGAGGTCGCCCGCATCCAGTCCGGCGCGTTTTCGATTACCGGCAGTTCGCGCGCGGTTCTGAAATACAGGTCGGCGTCGGCGATTCCGTCGAAGAGCGGATCATTCTTGGGGACGGAGGCGCGGAACATATTTTTTTTGCCGATTTTCGCGCCCGAGCCGAGAATGCCGATATCCGCCCCCGGGAGGGCTACCACGGCGACGGAATTTCGGGAAGACGCGATTTTGCGGACGGCGTCGGCGAGTTTTTTCGGGGCGTCCGCGCCGAGGATTATGACCTGCGCCGAACCCAGATTCCAAGCGTCGCGCTCGCCGACCCTCGAATATTCCATTCCCATTCTGTCGAGAATTTTCGCGCCCGCATCTCCGCCGGCATACGCCGCGCGCTGCGGGCCTGCGGGGAGGTAGCGGTTGGACATCTCCTTTAATATGTTGTCCGCAAGCAGGGTTGCCGCGGGGTCTTTACCGTAACGCGAAGTGACGTCAAACTGGCAGAAAAGCACGATTCCGTGGCCGCGGCGCATTTCGATAAGCGGCGAGTGCATGAGGTTGAACCCGCAATCCGCCACGGCGGTAAAATTGCCGTAGGAGGGCTTGCGGATTACATTGCCGCTGACTATACCGCCGTTGCCGCACTTCCACTTGGAGCGCGGGTAGTGGGGCGATTTCTCGTCCGAGATGACATACTCCTCGACGGTGTCGGAGGAGCCGCGCCAATTTGCAAGGTCGGCGTCTTTGAGGCCCGCCACATAGGGGCTTTTCGGCGAGCGTATGAAGGCGTTGCGGTAGCTCGGCGACTCGAACACGAAGTTGCCGACGTTCGCGGACGCCTTCTGCTCGAACACGAGAACTTTCAGCCCCCTGTCTATGAGCTTTTCCTCCTCGACTTTCGCGAGCAGCTCCGACGGCTTTTTGCCGAGCGCGTTCTGGCCGACTATCAGAAGCCGCGCGTCCGCGAGCTCCTCGAAAGACCTGATTTTTCTGAACGGCATTCCCGCCTTTTCGAGAAGTCCGGCGGTGTTGCCCTTCGGGTCGTAAAGGGCTACGGAGGCGTCGCGGAAGTCGGGCCGAACCCTCTTCGGGAAGAATTGGAGAGCGAAGGAATCCTCCTTTATCAATACTCCGTCCTTGAAGGCTTCGAGCGACAAAACCGCGTCAGTGCGCTTGGCGACGCCTGGGGCGACGAGCGAAATCGGGAATTTTTCCAGGCCTCCGGGCTCCACTGTCTTTTCAAATTCTCCGGACGCCGCGGGGAGCGGCTCGCCGTCGAGCCGCAGTTTCCATTTGAAAGATACCGTCTGGGGCGAGGTTCTGTCGTTTACCGCGACGACGCTCTTGGAAAATTTTTCGCCCGCGTAAAAGGCGTGGTCTTTGGAGGTGAAGTTTGCGGGCTCGCCGCCTATAAAAATTAACAGCGGCTCAAAAGCGTCCCTTACGGCGTCGTGCAGATTGGCCCTGAGCGTGTAGTCGGAGAGCAAATGCCGCTGGGTCTCGCTCCAACCCGTCGGATTGTCGGGGCGCAGCCCGGGGGTTTTCGCGCAGCCGCCGCCGACTTGGTCGAATACGACATTGTGGTTGTCGTAGGTGACCGCCGTGTGGCACATGTCGCGGCCCCCGGGGAAGTCGCCGAGGGCCGACATGTCGTAGCCCCTCCACGCCTTGACGACGCGCCCGTAGAGCATCTCGGAAAGCCTCCTTATGTTCTCGTTGGGATTGGCGTATGGGGAGTACTGCCACTCGTCGGAATGCGGCACGGGATTCGTCTCGGCGGAAAACACTTCGTCGCCGAAATATCTGGCGGCGTGCTCCGCGCCGAGGCTGCCGACGGACGGATTGTCGAAATGCCTTATCTGCGCGGGATACGGGAACGCGGACTCCACCACCATAAGCGGCCTGCCGCGCTTCTCGGACCACTGGCGCGGCCAGTCCTCCTGCTCCTGCAACGGCGTGCCGTACGACTGATAGTTCATTGAGGTGAAAATTTTTCCGGACGCCCCGCCCGCGTGTTGGAAGAGCTCGCGCGACCAGTCGAGCGAGCGCATGAGCTTTTCGGCGGTCTGCGCGCGGCGGCGGGGCTCGCGCTTCGACGGCGGGTCGTAGTCGGTAATCTTCGCGGGATCCTGGTTCCACGGATAGGAGCACGTGTTGAAATCCGTATACCACATGAGTATCGACGGGTGGTTGCCGTAGTGCTCCAAAAACCTCTCAACCTCCCTGGAATACCCCTCCATTTCCTCGTCCTCGTACGGGGGCATCTGGAAGAGGTTGTAGAGCCCCGCTCGGTCGCATTCGCGCAGGTACTCGGGCCACGCGACCTGCGAAGTCTTTCCGAACGGGTCGAAGCGCACGGTGTCGTAGTTCATGTCCTTTATGTGCGCGACGTACTGGCCCATGGAATTGGGGTGCCCGAAGTATTGGCGGAGCCTGCCAAGCGCGGGGGAAGTCCACATGCGCATGCGCATCTTTTTGCCGTTCATGCGGAATTCGGACCCCTCAACCCAGGCCTCGCGGAAGCCGAAATCCTTTGCGGGATACGAGTCTGCGAGCTTTGAATCCGCATGCAGCGAAACCTTCATCTCGTAAAGGTTGGGGTTTTCAACGTCCCACAGGACGGGATTTTTCCACTTCCCCGAGAACTTCACGACCTGTTCGCGCGCGCCCGTGAGGTCGAACCCTTCGGAAAAAGTCTTGGGCTTGCCGTCTTTTCCCTCGAAGGAAAATTCTACTTTCGCCGCGCCTCTCAGCCCCGCCGGGTTTTGAACTCGCGCGAGCATTACCACCCGCCCCTTCCGATAGGACGGCAGCGCGAGCGCCGACGACAGAAAGACGCGCGACGGCGCCTTTTCGAGCCAAACGTCGCCGATTGCGATTTCCGCGTGGTCGCCTATGCTCGGAACCCCGCGCCAAAGGCCGACGTACGCGCGGTCTATGAAAACCGTAAGCAGGTTTTTCCCGTCCGGAGAAAGAATGTCGGTGACGTCTATTCTGCGCGCGTTGGGGACGACCGTAAAGCATTTGAAATCCTGCCTGAACGAGTCGATGAGTTTTCCGTTCAAATACACCCTGCCGTAGTCGCCGTTCAGGTTTTCAAAGTTGAGGTAAACCCTTTCGCCCTTCAAATCGGCGGGGACTTCAAAAACGCGCTGGTACCAGCCCGCGCGGTTTTCTATCAGGCTCTTGCCGTTCCAGTACTGCGAGGGCCTGCCGAGCTTCCCGTTCTCCGGAAACCACAGGTTGTAGAGCGGAGACCTGAAACTGCCGGGCACACGCATGTACCCGCACCTTGCGCCCTCCGGCGCGTAGGAGTATTCGTTTGCCAGCCAGACCCTCCAATAGCCGTTGAGGCACACGCCGCTCCTCGCGCCGTCCGAGCGCTTCGCCGCGTCTTCAAGCGACCACAGCCCGTCTTCGAGAGCGTCCGTCTTTGCTTCGGCGAGCTTCGCGGCGTCTTCCGCCGACGGGAAGCCGGAATTGGGATACGCCGAAAAGCCGTCAGCGATTTTCGCCGACGAAATTTTGTCGAATGCGGCATTGGGTATCGAGCCCTGGAAGGAGTCGTCTATGTAAAATTCGAGCGACTCCCCGCTCCGCCTCACGGAAATTTTGTGCCGCTGCGCGAGATTCAATACGCAGGCGGACTCCGACGCCGCCTTTTTGCCGCCGCCGTCGTAGACGAACGACACCTTGCCCGACGCCCCCATGGCGACGAGCGAAAGCTTCGACGAGCCGGAATCGAGTTCCAGCAGCTTGCGCGGGCCGGCGTACTTTGCGGTTTTGCCGCTTGTCACAAATTCGGCGGAGCCGCCGGAAAACGGAATTATGTCAGGGTTGAGCGCCGACATCGCGGAGTCGGAACCCGAAGTCGAGAGCGCGAAAATCTCCGCCGCCGGAAGAACCCTGTCGAAAATCCTGATTTCGTCGTACAGTCCGTTGCCGACCTTCGCCTTGAAGCGGTCCGACCCCGAGTTCCCGAGCCAGATAGACGGCGACTGCCTTTCGAGTTTTTCAACGCGCGAGGGGTCGGCCCTCTTTCCCGCCAATCTGCCGTTTATATACAGTGCGGCCTCGCCCGTTTTGGTGCTCCACGAAAACGCCACATGCGCCCACTCGCCCTGTTTGAGGACGTTTTTGCACAAAATTTGGAGCTGCCTCGGGGGGCAGACGCTGAGTTCTATATGGCCTCCCTTGCCTTTAACAAAGTAGAAGCGGAAGTTTTTGCCGTTTGCGGTAAATACCGGAATGCTCTCGGGGTCGGTCTCCTTCCAAAACGGCTTGAACCAAAACGACACCGTGCCCTCGTTCCAGTCGGCCTCGGGCAGCCCCGCGAAATTTACCGCCGTCACTTGGTCGTAGGCATGGCGCTTGACTTCGAGCGCCTTGCCCGAAACGCCCGCGACATAGCCGGACTTGCCGTAGACTACGCCGCCTTTGAGGTTTCCGCCGTCCGAACCCACGACGTCGGCGGAACCGTCGAACGGCATATAAAACAACGGCTCCGACGCCGCGCATGCGAGCGGCGAGAGCAAAACGGCGAGGGCGAGAACGGATATTCGGCTCTTCATAATCTGAAATATATTAAATTTCGGAACAAAACTGCGTTATAAAGCGGAAATGTTAAGGAAAGCATTTTCGGAGGGCAAGAAAAAAGCCGCCCGGGACGGGACAGGCAAAGGGAATATCAACGAAAGTTTTTCCGCATTTGGGAAGAGAGGTTTTGCGGAGGAACGGGTGGAGAAATCTTTTGAACTTGACTACATTTTTGCGGACTCGAAAATAAAAAGCGTTTATTTGGGGTCGCACGCGCTCATTCCTTTTGTCGGGGATTTGCACGCGCAAACGCGCCCGAATAAACCCAACCTTAAATTCAAATACGCCATATGGTTTCCGGCCGCCCCTTTCGCGCCGGATTTCCCGCAAGCCAAATTGACATATATATGAAAAACCGCATCAAAATATCGGCCATCTTCGCCATCGCGTCCTCCGCCGCTTTCGGCGCGGAAACGGTAATAAACTATCCCTCGGAGGGAACCCTGCCTTTTGGGGGAAACACGTCGTCGCTCGAAATAAACATAGACGGCGACACCAACGGATCTATCGTCGCCGTGGGTTCGTCCGCCCAGATAGGGATACATGGACAGGACGCCCTCACAATCAACTACAATTCCGGAACTACGCTGAATTATCTTTCGAGCGTCGGCCCTGAGGGGACGTACTCTATGGCTGACATTACCAGCGGTAATAGTGATCACGCCTACGAAGGAACGATCAATGGCAATGTAAACATAAATATCGCAAACGGCAGCTTCAATAACCAGACTTCCTCACCCGCAATAACGGAGGCACTTATCGGCACTTCATACGGAAAGTCGTCCACCATGGTAGTAGGAAACGTCAATATTTCCATCACCAACGGCGAATTTTACGGCAACGTATTCGGCGGCGGCGGCGCTACGGTAATGGGGAATACGAGCCTTGTCATCGCAGGCGGAACGTTTAAGGCCGAGGACGGCGTATTTGCCGGAAATGCCTGGGGAGGCGAAACGTTTGGCAATGTCTCCCTCAAAATCACCGGAGGCGATTTCTCCGAAGCAAATGTCTATGCAGGCAACCACAGAACAAACCCTGCCTCTTTCTCCCAGAATTACATACATGGGAATACAAGCCTCGTCGTGGAAGGCGGAACCTTTAAAAACCTCAACGGCGGCAGCACCGACGGGAAAGAGGGGCGTCTTGCGGGACGGAGCAATAATACGTCTATCGTTATCAGGGCAAACGACAATATCGCCATAAACGGCGACATCAACGCGTCGTCGGGCTTCGTTGACGGAAACGCGGAAGTCACATTCGTCGGCGACGCAAGCAAGCTGACGTTTACGGGCAACGTAAAGACGGCCTCGACGAACTCGGCGGCCAACGCCTCCCTCGGTGGAAAGGCCTCCATAAAAATCGGAACCGCGGAAGAGGCGTTCACGGGCGACTTCAACGCAAAAATAAACGACGGCTTCGCGAGCCTCGAAGTATCCAACGCCGCTACGGAGGTGAACTTCGCCAATTCATTCAATGTCGAAAGCCTTTCGGTGGAAAGCGGCGCCAAAATCGGGCTCGCAGGGGAAACGTCCTTTGGAAAGTTCAGCATACTCTTTGACGGGGAATTTTCCGGCGGGGAAACGATAGACTACGCGGACGTGTTCGCCAATGCCGAAACCCAAACAGTCGTGCTGAGCGCAATCGAAAGCGGGGCGCAATTCACCGTTTTCGGCGGCGATCAGGAATGGTCCACGACTTTTGAAAACGGACAGTTCACAGTCGCCTCCGCCATTCCCGAACCCGCCGAATTCGCGGCTTTCCTCGGGATATTGGCCGTACTCTGCGCCGCGGCGCGCAGGCGCTAAGCGCAACAGAAAAAGAACAAAAGGCGGTTCCGAATGCGGGCCGCCCTTTTTTTGCGCCGCGCAAAGGGAAGTTTTTTTCCCAATAAAACGGGACGCCCCCAAAAAAACGCTTCCCCTCCCCCCGCGCGAATTTTCAATGCGCCAAGCGGGCTACAAAAACCTTGCCGCGCCGAAAGAAAAATTTTCTCCGCCGCCGCAAAAAAACGGGCGGAGCGGGAAAAATTCCAACGCTCCCGCGCGACGGACAGGCGCGCGTGATTTGCCGCCCGACGTTGCCGAGGAGTTTGGAAACGGAAAATGGCGGGAAATAATAGGAAATTACGGGAAAATCAAAATGGTTTGGGGAGGATTCGGCTTTCGGATTTGCGTTCGGAAACTTTTTGCGCCTACCCCTAAAAATGAAGCGGGATTTGGAACGGTTTTTGCCCTGCCTAAACGCTTCGAACATATCCTGCCACGCGCAAAGTCTGCAATAAAATGCTCCGGCAAAATACTTGCAAAGGCTTTGAAACGAGGTTGCGGCTTCATTTTTTCGCGCAACGCGAGCGCCGCCGTCGAATGCGGGAAAGGGAAAGCCCTAATTATCGCAAATTCCATCATAGCAAGGTTCGCGATTCTTGCCATCTATATACGGCGGACGAAAAAGTCTGAAATATTTCCATAGAGACGAAAGCGCAAATTGCCGGGGCTTCAAACGGAGCCCAAAGCAATAAACGAGGGAACCGCTAAAACGGGCGGGCTTACGTTCAGTTCTATAATGCGTCGGCATCCGGCTTGCAAAAGCCGGAAAGGAAGTGTCCAACGCGCCGGTGCCGGTTCTTCCAAAAACCTCAGAAATACGGATATTTTCCAAATCGCTCCATTTTTCCAAAACCAAATTTCACGATATGCTGCGCCCGCTCGCAAAACTACTCCTTCATTAACGGATTTTCCCAGAATCAAATCACGATACACGGCGCCCTACTCGCCCCGTCCAAACGATGTGTCGTAGTCTTTCCACACCGGATCCAGCCCGCGCGCGCGCAGGGCGGCGGCGAACTCCTCCGGAGTGCGGGAGTCGTCAATGTGGAATTGTTCGCCGCTGTCCGCCCTGTCGGCGTATCCTCCCGGCTTGGTGCTGCTGAACGCGCTCATCTGCGTGACGCCCAAACCCATCACACCGTCGCGGAATTTGCGGCTCTCGCGGGTGGATACGACTATCGCGAGCCTCGGCAAAAACATGCGCAGCGCGCAGATTATCTGGACGGTCTGCCGGTCGGTGGGGATATTGCCGGGGGCGGGTATGTAGCCGCTCGCCGCCGGCCGCATGCGCGGCAGCGACACCGAAATCTGGCTCCGCCACGCGCGCTTGAAGAGGAATTTTGCGTGCAGGGCGACGGCGAGAATTTCAAAGCGCCACTCGTTTACGCCCAAAAGGGGGCCGAGGCCGAGCTTGCGCATTCCCGCCTCCGCGCCGCGCTCGGGAGTTCCGAGCCTCCACCAGAACACGGATTTCGGGCCCGACGGGTGGAGGGTCGGATAGACCTTCTCGTCGTAGGTCTCCTGAAATACGGTCAAACCTTCGCAGCCGGCATCCACGTATTTTTTGTAGTCGACAACCCGCGACGGCGCGATTTCTATGGAAACCGACGGCATTATGGAGCGCGCAAGGCGTATTATCTCCCCCATATATCCCGACGAGACGAGCTTCGGGTTCTCGCCCGCCACTAGAAGCACATTGCGGAAACCGAGGTCGCGGATAGCCGAGAGCTCGCGACCGACCTCCGGCACCGTGAGCGTCCGGCGCTCTATGTCGTGGCGGCGCGCAAACCCGCAATAGACGCAGTTGTTCACGCACTCGTTGCCCACGTAAAGCGGCGCGAAAAGGCGCATGGCGCGCCCGAAATATTTTGAGGTTATCGACGCCGAAATGCGCGCCATATCCTCCAGCTCCGCCTCCGCCGCCGGAGATATGAGGGCGGCGAGGTCTTCGAGCGAATCCGCCCCGCCCTTCGCAACCGCCGCGCGCGCGGTTTCGGCTGGGCAGTTTTTGGAATACTCCGCAAGCGCGTGCAAATCGCGCGAGCGCAGTTCTTCGAGAAATGTCGCTTTCATGGCTATTCGTCGAGAAAGCCCGTGAGCGGGCTCGTTGCGCTCGCGCGGGAGAGCCTCGCCGCCGCTCCGGAAAACCTTGCCGCCCTGCCCGCGCGCACCGCGAGCGAAAACGCGCGCGCCATTTCAACGGGGTTTGAGGCGGCGGCTATCGCCGTATTTACCAATACCGCGTCTGCTCCGATTTCCATAGCCTGCGCCGCGTGGGACGGCAGCCCGATTCCGGCGTCCACCACCACGGGCAGATCCGCCTGCTCGATGATTATCTCTATCTGCGCGCGCGTCTCCAACCCCCTGTTGGTGCCGATAGGAGCCCCAAGCGGCATGAGAGCCGCCGCCCCCGCGTCTTGGAGGCGCATAGCCAAAACGGGGTCGGCGTTCATATACGCCATTACCTTGAAACCCTCTTTGGCGAGAATTTCCGCGGCTTTAAGCGTTTCCACGGGGTCTGGCAGTAGATAGTTGGGGTCGGGGTGTATTTCGAGCTTCACGAAATCGCCGAAGCCCGCCGCGCGCCCGAGCCGCGCTATCCTCACCGCCTCGGCGGCGTCGACCGCCCCCGATGTATTGGGGAGGACGAGATATTTGGACGGGTCGAGAAAGTCCGCCAGATTCGCGTACTCGTCGGAACCCGAGAGGTTCACGCGTTTGAGGGCGACAGTCGCAACGGAAGCCCCCGAAGCCTCGACGGCTTCGGCCATAATTTCGGGGGACGAAAATTTCCCCGTCCCCACAAAAAGGCGCGACGCGAACTCGCGCCCACCGATTGTAAGTTTGTCGGTATTATCCATATTAAAAAAAAACGCGGGCGCGGGCGAAACCGCCGCGCACCCATTCCCTTTGCCCTGCGGCGCTACCGGCTTTCGGCGAAATCCGTCGCGAGTTTCATGTATTTGGCGGCATCCGGCAGAACCTCGATTCTTATTTTCGCAAGATCCGCCACAAGAGAGGCCGGATCGCGCCCCCGCAGCTCGTATATCTCCTTGAACCCGAGGTCGAGAAGCGCGCGGGCTCCGGCTACGTCCATGCGCGGAATCCGCATGAACGGGCTTTTGAGGGCCGCGTAGTCGACCTTGCGCTTTTTTTGCGGGCGTGGCATTACTTTTTCGCCGCCTCGATATTATCGAGAACCTGTTTTGCGCGCGCGTCGGAGGAAAACTTTTTTACGCCCTCCTCTATGAGCTTTAAAACCTGCGCGTCCTTGTAGAGCAGTCCGGAATTTTTACCGAGGGCAGCCGCGTAGAACATGCCGGATTTCTCGTTGCGCACGGCGTAGAGTATGAGCCCCGCCCTGACCTGGGGGGGAATCGCGGCCTTTTCGGCGCCGTCCTTGAACATATTCCATACGTCCTCGTTCTTGGATAGGACGAACAGTTCGATGCCGTCGAGAACCGCCGCTTCCTCGCCGAGCCCACGCGCCTTTTTGATGAGGTTTGCCGCCTCAATCACCCCTCCGACGCGGTAGGAGACAAGCGCCTTGCCCCTGAGCGCAAGCGTATTTTCGGGTTCGGCCTTCAAAATCCCGTTATAAATTTCGAGGGCGAGGGGCCAGGCCTCGAAGAGGGCCGCGGCGCGCGCGGGAATGACGCTCGCCGCGGGCGTCCAGAGCTTGCGGGAACCCATGTAGAGGCGCAGCGCCGTAGAGAGGGCGTCTGGCGTGGCGGAGGAAAGGAGTTTACGCGCGTCCGCCGCGCCGACGAGCTCTTTCACAAGAGCCTCGTCAGGCTTCTTGGGGTCGCGCAGCGCATAGACCATAGCTATGTTGAAAGATTCGAGGTTTTCCTTGGCGAGCTTTTTGACAGCCGGCAGATACGGAAGCATTTCGTCGGGCTTTTTGTCCATTATACAGACGGTCGAGACGTAGATAGCCGAGGGCTCGTCGCCGAGTCTGTACGCCTTTTCATAATAGCCTTTGGCCGCGCTGAAATCCCGCGAAAGCATCGAGATGGTGCCGAGCGTGCGCAGGGCCCTGACATTGTCGGGGCGAGCCTTCAAAAAGGTTTCAAGCAGGGATTTCGCCTTGGGGAAGTCCCCGGAACCCATGTAGCAGACCGCCACCGGCATGAGCTCTTCCGGCTTGTAGGCGGAAGGATCGGCCTCATAGCTCTTTATCGCGGCGGCGTTGGCCCCGCGGTCGG
>ERZ1673695.1793-NODE-1793-length-19494-cov-7.134112_pt1 | contig 19494 bp, 15 predicted proteins | sample MGYA00580225_ERZ1673695 | MGnify/ENA primary metagenome ERZ1673695 (study PRJEB41218, sample SAMN15661739) | gut metagenome | host: Homo sapiens | place: Canada: London | collected 2015-08-20/2019-03-30 | study: EMG produced TPA metagenomics assembly of... | reverse complement strand
GAGCTGATCACCCCGATCGCTATCGAGGAAGGTCTGCGTTTCGCTATCCGTGAGGGCGGCAGAACCGTAGGTTCCGGCGTTGTTACCAAGATCAACGGCTAATTAAAAAAATAAGAAGGGAAGGCATAACGCCTTCCCTTTTTGTATCCGGGCAAACAGAAAGCGCAGAAGATATCTTCTGCGCTTTTTGATTTATGGGAATGCTTACATCATACCAGTGCTGTAAAACTGCATCATGATCCAGATCAGTACAAAGGCGATCGCCAGGGGCAGACAGGTGCCGCCTGCACGCTTTATGGCTTCCCGATACTGGGGCAGGGGATAATTCCGGGCACGGAGTCGTGTGATTTTTCGGATGGCATGCTGTCGGTACAGGTAATTGGCATACAGGCACATGAACACCGAGAATGCCAGATCCAGCAGAGAACAGCCGCTTACCAGCAGTTGAAAGAGCGTTGTATTGGTGTGGAACAGGTTTGCGATCAGGGAGAAGCCCTCCATTTGTCCCATCAGCAGCAGTGCGGCGGGGATCCCCAGAACAAACTGCACCACCAGGGAGAGCAGCGTCCATAGCCACATTTTTCGGTTCACAAAGAAAACATGGGGGAAAAGCAGTGCCATGGCGTTAAAGGAAATTTTCTTGCCGGTTCGCTTCATGGCGGTGAACAGTGAAAGATAGTACAGCTGGTTGGAACCTACGAAATCTCCCATCTCTGCTACGGTGGCGCCACCCAGATCCTCCTCCGGGTTTAATCCCAGCAGGGGCTGATCCGGATTAATGCGAACCCCAGCCATTTCCACCTGGGGTTCGCCGGATTCCGGTGTGCCGGTTGGTTGGAGCGGCATGCCGCAGCCGGAACAGAAGGCTGCGTCCGGAAGGTTCTGATAGTGGCAGCGGGGGCATTCCTTGCGCTGCTGGTTTTGAGCGTCCTGCTGAGCCTGCCAGCTGCCGCCGGACTGATGCAAAGCGGTATTGATGCATCCGCCAGTCTCCTCCCAGCATGCACGGTGGTAGGGGGAGCCGCACTCCGGGCATACCACCACGTCATCCTCCGGTCGGAGGGGCTTTCCGCATTTTGTACATAATTTGTTGGTATAATCCATTTACTCTCACCGGGCTCTGCCCGATGCTCTCCTTTCTAAAACGTGCTGTGTACGATGTATTCTGATGGGTTCAGAAATACTTGTATCTATTATACCACAGTTTCGAAAAAATTCAAGAAAAGATTTGCAGTTTCAATGATTTTGTAGTATAATATAAAGTGAGTTGCTTTGAGTAGTTTCAATTGAGAAAAAGGATGGTTTTATATGGTTTTACTGGATGAGTTACGAGTAGAGCTTGTTGGATATCGCCCCCAGCTGAAGGAGCTTGGAGATGTACTTCAAGTTGCCCGCGCCCAGTCCGAGCTGGATGATCTGCGGATTCAGGTCACATACGATGGATTCTGGGATGATGCGGAAAAGTCCCAGAAGGTAATGCAGAAGATCCGCAAGCTGGAGAATACGGTGGACAAATTCCGCCACTTAAATCAGAAGCTGGAGGATACCATTGCGCTGATCGATCTTTGCATGGAGGAGGATGACGACAGCTCCAACGAGGAGATCCTGCAGGATGTGGAGTCCTTCAAGGAGGAGTTGGAGGCGGAGAAGCTGTCCACCCTGCTGACCGGGGAATATGACGGCTCCAATGCGATCCTTACGTTCCATGCAGGCGCCGGTGGCACGGAGGCGCAGGACTGGGCGCAGATGCTGTACCGGATGTACAACCGCTGGGCGGAGCGGCATGACTTCAAGGTCAGCCTGCTGGATTATCTGGACGGGGACGAGGCTGGACTGAAAAGCGCTTCCATGCTGGTGGAAGGACAGAACGCTTATGGCTTCTTGAAGTCGGAGGCAGGGGTGCATCGTCTGGTGCGGGTTTCCCCCTTTGACGCATCCGGCAGACGGCATACCTCCTTTGCGGCACTGGAGGTTATGCCGGAAATTGACGACAGCATGGAAGTGGACATCCGACCGGAGGATGTGAAGATGGACGTATTCCGTTCCAGCGGCGCCGGCGGTCAGCACATCAACAAAACCAGCTCCGCAGTGCGTCTGACCCACATTCCCACGGGCATTGTGGTTTCCTGTCAGACACAGCGAAGCCAGTTTCAGAACCGGGATTTTGCTATGAAAATGCTCCGCTCCAAGCTGGTGGAAATCAAGGAACGGGAGCACCTGGAGAAGATTTCGGACATTAAGGGCGTGCAGAAGGAAATTGCATGGGGCGCCCAGATCCGCTCCTATGTGTTCATGCCCTACACCCTGGCGAAGGATCACCGTACCGGCTTTGAAAACGGCAATATTTCTGCCGTGATGGATGGGGATCTGGACGGATTCATCAATGCTTATTTAAAGGCATTGAGTAACGGTACTCTGAATCAGAAGGAAGTATAAGGAAACACTGCACATGCTTCGTGCGTGTTGCCATAAGAAAAACCCGAAAGCATCGTGCTTTCGGGTTTTGTGTTTATACGCTTACAACTGCCTGAGCGCCTTTGCCGTCCGGATCGGCTCCGATATTCTGTCGGCATTTTGCCCGGTTATCTGCGGGACTGATTGATGGTATGCTCGATCTGGTCAAACAGCTCGCTGTATTTCATGCAGCCGCCTTCAAATTTGGTCAGACCGCCCCGGAGGCTCAAAGGCAGCTCCAGCCCCTGGCGGAAGTGTACCGGTTCTCCGTTGTGGGCAAGCACACGCTGCATTAACTGCTCTGCCTCCTGCGGCTGCCGGATATCTGTGACCAGAGCATATTCATCGCCCCCCACACGCACCAGCAGCATGTTTTCTCCCTGTTCCTGCTCGATCCGTTCCAGGGAGGTGCGGATCAGCAGATCCCCTGCTTCTCTGCCGTATGTGTCATTGGTTTCCATCAGCCGCACCGTGTCAAAGCAGATGATGTAACAATCCCGGCGGCTTCCGAGAAAATCGTACAATTCAGAAATATCAAAACGTTGGTTTGGCATATCAGTACCTCCAGTCTGGTTGAGGAGCAGGCGAGGATACAAATCAGTAAATCGCCGGCTGCTCCGGAATACGGAGGGGTTCACGCCCCAGAGCCTTGAAAATGCCCGGGCAAATACCTCTGGGGAATGGTACTGAAACTGCAAAGCGATCTCCGTGACGCTGCGTTCCGTACTGCACAGCAGTCTTGCCGCATGGGTCAGACGCCGTTTGCTGATATATTCCCCCACGCTGAAATGCACCGCATAGCGAAACAGCTTTTGCAGCCCGGACAGGGACACATAGCAGGCGTTTGCCACATCCTGCTGGGTGAATTCCTCCTCCAGGTTCTGTTCGATGTATGCAAGGGCTTCGGTCAGCACTTCAAAGTTCTTCAAGCGATCATCCCCTGTTGATGAATGGATACCGGTATCGTATCTTTAGTATACCAGATCTGTCCGGCATGCGCTTGACGTTTTGAGCAAATTCTGACGCACGCTATGCCATGCTGCCCAGTATCGCTTCTGCACAGCGGATCCCGTCCACGGCTGCGGAGGTGATGCCCCCGGCATAGCCTGCCCCCTCGCCGCAGGGATACAGCCCGGCAAGTCCGGCGGATTGAAGGTTTTCCTGTCGGAGGATCCGGACAGGGGAGGAGCTTCGGGTCTCCGGCCCGGTGAGCAGTGCTTCCGGATCATCGAAGCCCGGCAGCAGCCGTCCCAGCCGGGGCAGTGCCAGCCGCAGGGAGCGGCAGACGAACGGGGGCAGATATGCCTCCGGAGGCAGCAGCACCGTGCCTGGTGCGTAGGTGGGCTGTACCGCCCCGTATGCCTTTGGCGTCCGGTTCAGCAGAAAATCCCCCACGGTAATGGCAGGCGCCATGTAGGTTCTGCCTGCCACCAGGTATGCCTGATGTTCGATCCGGCGCTGGAATTCCACCCCGGCAAGGGGATGATCACTGCCGAAATCCTCCGGCTGCACCCCCACCAGCAGGGCGCTGTTGGCGTTCTTCCCGTCCCGGGCAAAGCAGCTCATGCCGTTGGTCACCACATGTTCCGGCTCGGAGGCGGCGGCCACCACCTGTCCCCCGGGACACATGCAGAAGGTGTACACACTGCGTCCCTCCGGCAGGTGGGTCACCAGCTTGTAATCCGCCGCCCCCAGAGCGGGATGGTGGGCGAATTTTCCGTACAGTGTCTGGTTCATCCGGCTTTGCAGATGCTCGATCCGCATGCCCACTGCAAAGCTTTTCTGCGTCATGGGGATCCCCATGCTCCAGAGCATGGAAAAGGTGTCCCGGGCACTGTGACCGATGGCGAGAATGGCATGCTCCGTCGGCAGGAGCACGGTTTCCCCTCCCTGGATATACCGGATTGCCCTTAGCCTTCCATTCTTTTGCTCCAGACCGGTGACGCATGCGCCGAAATGTACCGTTCCGCCCAGTCCTAAGATCCGCTGTCGGAGATTCCGCACCGTGGGAGCAAGCCGATCCGTGCCGATGTGGGGCTTGGCTTGCCAGAGGATCTCGCCGGGGGCACCGCATGCCGCAAAGGTTTCCAGCACGAACCGGATCCGGGGATCCTTGGTACCGGTGTTCAGCTTTCCGTCAGAAAAGGTGCCTGCGCCTCCTTCTCCAAACTGGACATTGCAGTCCGGATCCAGAACGCCAGTCTCCCAGAATCGGCGTACAGCCGCAGTCCGGGTGTCCACATCATAGCCCCGTTCCAGCAGGATGGGTCTGGTGCCGGCAAGAGCCAGCACATAGGCGGCAAAGAGACCTGCCGGACCGCTGCCGATGACCACCGGGGACTGCACCTTGCCGGGGTTTGCCGGAACATGGTACTGGTAGGGAGTATAGGGCAGCACGTCCTTGTCGGTTTTGCATGCTGCCAGCAGAGCGGCCTCCTGATGGGCGTTGACCAACAGGGAGGCGGTGAAATGAACTGACTGCTTTTTCCGGGCATCCACTGACCGGCGGAACAGGGTGACGCTCTGGAACTGCCTTCTGTCCGTATGCAGTCGCTGTGCCGCCAGATCCGTCAGGGTTTTCTGGGTGTAGGACAGGGGCAGGGTTACGCTGCGTATCAGAATCATGGGTTGCACTCCTTTCTGTGCAGAGATCCGGCAGCGGCTTTCCCGGCGCAGATGCCGGATGCCCACGCCCACATGAGATTGTAGCCGCCGCAGTCTCCGTACAGATCCGTTGCTTCTCCGGTGATGTACAAACCGGGGCAGATCCGGGATTCCAGGGTGTCCGTCAGAGCACTGCCCGGAATGCCCCCCATGGTGACCTGGGCAGTCTGCCAGGGGGCGGTGCCGGTGACGGGGAAGGGCAGGGCCTTCAGTAGCTGTGCGGTTTGCTGCAATTGCCCAGGGGACAGACGGGAGGCAGGCTCCGTCAGAGGAGCATCCGTGATCCGCCGCAGGAGAACCTGTCCCAGCCGCTTGGGCAGCATGCCCGTGAGAAGTTCCTCCAGGGGCAGTTTTCTGCGCTGTGTGTGGAGTTCAGACAGCATGCGATATGCCTTCTCCCGGCTCCATTCCGGCAGCAGATCCACGGAAACGGTCAATTTGCAGCCGTATTGGGCGGCAAGCCCGGACAGCTGAAAGACGCAGATGCCGGATAGGGTGCCGTCCGCAAACTGCAATTCGCCGGTTTCCTGCCGCAGGCATTTGCTGCCCAGTATGGCGCTGACTGCTGCATGCACCCGAATGCCCTTTAAAGCCTTGACTGCTGCCGGATCCGTCCGGATGGGACATAGAGCCGGCTGGGGTGTATGTACCGGATGCCCCAGTCCCCGGAGCAGTGCCATGGCGGTGCCGTCCGTGCCGCAGTTGGGGGCAGCATAGCCCCCGGCGGAAAAGATCACCCGTTTTGCATGCAGAACCCCCTGGGGCGTGGTGAGAAGAAATCCACCCTTGTCCCGGCGCATGCCGGTCACCTGGGCATCACAGCAGGTCTGCACCCCTTGATCGTCGCAGGCAAAGCGCAGTCCGTCCAGTACCGATGCGGCAGTGTTGCTCATAGGGTACATGCGCCCCTCCGGATCCGTCCGGCAGCAGACCCCAAGCCTGCGGAAAAAGGCTTCCGGATCGGTTTGGGCAAGGATCTGCGCTGCCTGGGGCAGGGAGCCGTGATAGTGGTTCAGCTCCCGGTGGATGTTGCCGAGATTGCATCTGCCGTTTCCGGTGAGCAGCAGCTTTTTCCCCACCCGGGGCAGCCGCTCCAGCAGGGTGACCTGTGCCCCTGCCCGGGCAGCCGTGTATGCGGCGGTCATGCCGGATGCGCCGCCGCCGATGACGGCGATTTGTGTATGTGTCTGGGTCATGGTTCCCTCCGTAACGGGCAGTGCTTGCGTCTGCCCAAAACTATTTTCAGTATAGCACAGTCCGGGTGGGAAGTCAATTCACGGGCATTGACTTTTGGCTGGATCTGTGGTATGCTTTTATCTTAGAAAATTAAATATTGTTATAATTTAACATCAAATAAAATCAATGTGAAATAGTTGATCGTAAAATTGAAATCTAGTTTAAAGCAGAATGAAAAACGTCTCTTTATTCATTCAATGTAGATAGCTTTGTTAAATTGCATAATGGCTATAAATAATTTTTATTTTTCTTGTGCAAAACGGTTGACGATTTGTTTCTATTATGCTATAATTTAAACTATAAAGGATATAAGGAAGGTGATATTAGGTGGAGATTCATAAAGTTCAGGAAGATTGAAAAAATATAGGGGGTATTGAAATGAAAAAGCACAAATTATTTAGTATACTCATCGTAGGTCTTATGCTTTTCTCGTATATTGGTTTGTTCCCAAAGGATTTTTTGAGTCCCATTACCTTGCAGGCAAATGCTGCTGAGGGAAGATTGTATAACCAGAATGAGTCCTATTGGAAAACAGTTACATTCACTAAGTACGCTACGTCCGGCAATGATATGTACACCTCAGGGTGCGGTATTTTTTCCTTCTGTAATGCAATCTACGCCTTGAATGGAAGTAAGATAGATGCTAAGTCACTTGCAACATGGGCTGTCAACAATGGCTCATATCAGCCGGGTAACGGTGGCTTGTACAGACAGGCATTTTATAATAATGTGCAAGCCGGTTTTGGCAGTACCTATGGATTTAAAATTGACGGTCAGTATTATGGAACGATTTCCGACAGCAGACTGATTACCCATTTGCAGAATGGCGGTGTCGCTGCAATTCATGTTTCCAACCATTTTATGGCGGTGACTGGATACAATGCGAGCAATGGCACATATCATGTCATAGAAAGTGCTGTTTATAGCGGCAGAGGACTTCAGGCTGATAGTTGGGTGAGTGCATCGAAGCTTTCTTCTGGGGCGACAGATGTGGATTGGTATGCGTTGATTTCTAATACTCTTGTTTCTGATTTGGATAGAGAAAACTTTTCAATTTATACAGACAAAACATCATATTCAGTAGGCGAAACTGTAACTTTTAATTTTACAAGCAAAGGCGAAACTGAATTATACATACCGTTGGATTATAATGGAGTCCGTAGTGATTTTATAGATGTAACGGGTAAAACATCGTATTCATGTTCTTTTGATAAGGCTGGAACTTATGGCTTTTTCCTATACGGTCGAAATAGTTTGGGAGAAACTTCTACAGTTGATGATTATCAGGAAATCATAATATATGATGATACACCATCTGGTTTATCTATTACAAATGATAAGTCCGAATATGCACTAGGTGAAACCGTTACATTTGAATTCGAAAGTGTTAATGCAGCCGAACTCTATATTCCTCTTGATTATAATGGAGTTCGTAGTGATTTCATAGATGTCACTGGCAAAACATCGTATTCATGTTCTTTTGATAAAGCTGGAACTTATGGCTATTTTTTGTATGCTAGAAATAAATATGGTGAGAATTCAACAGTTGTAGAATATAAAGAATTTAAAGTATATGATTCTGCTCCACAAGAATTGATAATCAATAATAATAAAAAAGCATATAGAACTGGTGAGCAGGTTGAATTCAGTTTTTCAGCCGCTTATTCAACAGAGTTATACATTCCGTTAGATTATAACGGAAAGCGAATTGACTTCATTGATGTTACAGATAAAAACTCCTATATTTGCACTCTCGAAGAACCAGGCACATATGGTTATTTTTTAGTCGGTCGTAACCAATATGGCGAATCTACTACTGTTGATAACTATCAGGAGTTTATTGTTTATACCGATAGAATTCTAACATTCAATGCTAATGGCGGAACAACTCCTACTGCTACCAAATCAATCCTATACAATACTGCATATGGTTCATTACCCAAGCCGACACGCACAGGATATACTTTCGCTGGATGGTACACAGCAAAAGACGGTGGTGCGCAGATAACAGAAGATACAATTGTTTCAGTAACAACAGATCAGACTCTCTACGCTCACTGGACAGCAAAAGAGTATACCTTGACTGTAAATCCGAATGGTGGAGTTTATGATGGTAGTGTGTCTGCTGTAAAAAAATCCTCAAGCCTGATTTATGACACAGGTAATTGGTGGTCAATTGGGAAAGCCACCCGGACGGGATACACACTGACAGGGTATTATACAGCACCTGAAAATGGAGAAATGGTGTATGATGAAAACGGTGAAACAGTAAGCTCAAATTTCTGGAGCGGTCATACGTATATCTACGACGGTGACCTTACTGTGTATGCTCAGTGGGAAAAGCTCCAGATTGTTGGAGATGTGAATGCAGATGGGGCATGCACTGTGGCAGACGTGGTGCTGCTGCAAAAATGGCTCATGGGTGCCGGTACCCTGACCAACTGGCAGGCTGCGGAGCTGACCGGGGACGGCGTGATCGACAGTGCCGACCTGTGCATCCTGCGGCGCATGCTGACAAACCAATAAACACGCAGAAGCCGGGGAATGCCCGGCTTTTTGCAGTTCTCCGGGCGTTGACATCCGCCGGGGAATATAGTATACTGGGAGGGATGCAGATATCAGGCAATGCCGCACAGTTTCGTGCGGTGCTGCCGCAAAATCACGGACAAAGAAAGGGATGACGGGTGTGCCGGAGGAATGGATGAATTTTCCCATGAGTGGGGAGCTGCTTTGCGCCCTGGCTCTGGTGATCGTAGATATATGCGCCCTGGTGCTGATGCTGATGACCGGGCGGGAACGCCGTGTGACGGAACGGGTCTGGGAAAAGGTCAGCGCCCGGATGGAGCTGGCGGACAGCAAGCGTCGGTACCCTCTGGGGGCGGAGGAGATCCTCATTGGCAGACACGGCGCCGCCGATATTCAGCTGAAGGATGCCACCGCCTCCCGGTATCATGCACTGCTGACAGTGTGCGATGGGGTATGGCGGATCACGGATCTGAACTCCGCCGGGGGGACTTATGTAAACGGCAAGCGGATCTCCTCTGTGCGGCTCCACGAAAATGACCGGATCCGGATCGGGGCAACTACCCTGTGCCTGCGGAAAAGGAGTGCGTGATGTATAAAAACGGAATATCCTACCTCGGGTTGATCCTGCTGATCTTGCTGTCCCATATGTCCCTGCTGGCGATCATTCTGTTCCGGGGCAATTACGAGGCTGTGACAGATGTGGGATTGCTGGCAGCCATTGTACTGGGCACGGATCTGATCTACTTCTGCGTACTGCGGCTCATGCGGCAGGCTACCTATACGGCGGATTTCGCCCTGGTGCTGCTGCTGAACATGAGCGTGATCTTCCAGTCCTGCTTCGGAGGCGTGGGCTTTGCGTTCAAGCATTACCTGATGGCAGTGGGAGCGTTTGTGTTCTGCCAGATTGCCTATCTGCTGACCCGGGACGCTGTGGTCACGGAGCGGCGCAAACCCATTTATTATGTGTTATTTGGCTTGCTGATGCTGTCCATCCTGCTGTTCACCGGCAGCCGGGGCATCTGGATCGACCTGGGGTTCATCACCCTCCAGCCCTCGGAATTTCTAAAGCCCGTATTCGTCCTGCTGTGCGCCACCTCCATCTCCGCCCAGCAGAACAAAAAGAAGACCCTGGGCTTCATGATCGTCCGGGATAACTGGTATGTGTACGGCTGTACGGTGCTGATCGTGCTGCTCCAGTGGTGGTGCCGGGATCTGGGCAGTCTGCCTACCTTCCTGGCTGTGGCAGGCTGCGGCATGATCTGCCGGATCTGCTATCCCCGGGCAAAGCTGTCCAAAAAGCTCATTGCCGGGCTGTGTGCCGGCGGTGCAGTGCTGGCGGCAGTGGCAGTGAAGATCGCCCCAGCCTATGTGCTGGAGCGTCTGCATGCGGACATCTGGAAGGATCCCAGCGGCAGCGGTTATCAGCAGTGCAAGGCGCTGATCGCCATTGCGGAGGGAGGCTGGTTCGGCAAGGGCCCCGGTCAGGGTACCCTGCATAAGGTAGCTGCCTCCAATACGGACATTGTGTTTTCCACCATCTGTGAGGAGTGGGGACTGCTGATGGCACTGCTTTCCATCTTCACCATTCTGCTGATCCTCTGCACCTGTCTGACCAATACCCCCCGTTCCTATTATCACGCCTGCATCGTCAACGGAGTGGTGGCGGTGTTCGTGGTACAGATGACCCTGAACATTTTCGGTTCCTGTAATCTGATCCCCTTTACCGGGGTCACAATTCCCTTCATCTCCCAGGGAGGCAGTTCCATGCTCACCAGCGGCTTTCTGGTGGGATTGCTGAAGGCAACCCAGTCCCCCCTGTTCCATTCTGAGGTGAAGGTGCCAAAGAAAAAGAAGCCTGCATTGACAAAGAAAAGAAAGGCGACGGCATGAAAAGTATCTTACGCGGCAGACGACTTATCACGCTGATGCTTCTGCTGTTTCTGACAGGGATGATCGTACTGGTGGTACGGATCCAGCTGGAGGCATCCTTTTACATTTCCCAGTCCGGCAAGCCCTGCTACGGTATGGTGTATGACCGGGAGGGGGACGTGCTCTTTGATGGCATCAACGGCTACGAGGGCTATGAAAGCGGACATTTTGCCGACGTCGGCAGCCTGATCGGAGATACCAGCGGGCAGATGACCAATACTCTGGTGGCACGGAATCTGGAATCTCTTACCAACTACAGCTTTACCACCGGCATGCGGCAGACTGGCAAAACCGCCATTCACACCACCCTGGATCACGCAGCCAACAAAGCCACCTACAGTGCCTTTGGGAAAAAGGATGGCATTGCCATTGCCTATAACTATAAGACCGGGGAGATGCTGGTGAATGTGAGCAAGCCCTGTGTGGATGTGGCAAAGGGCTATGGGGACATTGCCAACTTCCCGGAGGGCAGTCTGCTGTGCAAGGCATTTTACGGCACAGTGCCCGGCTCCACCCAGAAGGTTTCCACAGTGATCGCCGCAACGGAGATCCTGGGGGCGGAGCAACTGGAATCTCTGTCCTATTCCTGCACCGGCAGCTATCTGAATGACAACCGGCAGTCTATCAACTGTCATAAATCCAGCGGCCATGGCAAGCAGAATATCTTCCAGGGCTTTGCCAACAGCTGCAATCCCTTCTTTGCTCAGCTGCTGGAGCGTTCCGGCATGCCGCTGGATCGGATCATTTCCGTGTACCGGAGCATGGGTTATGCGGTGAACGGAGATCAGAAGCAGACCATCAGCATTGACGGGATCCTCAGCGAGACTGCCTCCACTACCTTGCAGGATATCCATGATTTTGATACCCAGTGGAGCTGCATGGGGCAGGGGGAGACGCTGGTGAGTCCCTGTCAGCTGATGATGTGGCAGAGTGCAGTTGCAAACGGGACCGGCGTGTCCACCAGACCCCATCTGATCGACACTGTGACCAATGTGTCCGGCAAGGTGACGAAAACCGCTTCCACCGAGTATACGGGGCAGCTGTTTTCTGTGGCTGCCGCCCAGGAGACCCGGAAGATCATGCTGGACAACGGTAAGAATCATTATGCCGCTGCCGGAAAGATCAAGGGCTATGACATTGCCGTCAAGAGCGGCACTGCCCAGGTGAACGGGGGCAGGGAGGAAAATTCCCTGCTGGTGGGCTTTGTGGACGATCCGGATTTCCCCATCGCCTTTTGCGTGGTGATCGAGAACCGGGTCAGCGGTGAGATCGCCACCCATCAGATCGTACAGAAGATGCTGGATGCACTGAAATAAAAAACAGGCAGTATGCTTGACGCATACTGCCTGTGTGATTTCTATGGGTGATCGTTTAGGCACGCTGGGACTGCATGACCGTCTGTAAGGCCCGGAGTAGCTCCTCGTCCCGGAACTTGCATGTGGAGCGGTCGTAATGCTCTCCGTTGTCCCAAAGCATCGGGCACATGCCCCGGTCCCATGCCGCCTGTGCCACGGAGCGGAGGTACAGCCGGACGCTTTCCGGCTCCTTATTGGTGGTCGTGGTACCGAATTCCCCGATGATGACCGGCACGCCCTTGTCCACAAAGGTGGTCTTCAGCTTATCCATATATCCGTTCAGTTCATTGATCTCCTGGGTACTGCCCCAGGTGCTTCTTGCCTTGCCCCAGTCAGCATCCTCCGTCAGAATGGCAAAGGTGGAGGGGGTGTAGTAATGCACGCTGACGGCGCAGCGGTTCTGGGGATCCGCAGGCATCTTGAACGCCGGGTCACAGGTCAGATCCACGTCTGTTGCATAGCCGGCGATCAGCAGATGCCGCTTTGCATTGTTGCCGCCGGATTCCCGCACCAGATCCACAAAGGTCTGGTTCAGCTCGTTGAGCAGGCCGAAAGCCTTTTCCTTGTCTCCCACATTGCTGTAGCGGTTCCAGGTGTTTTCATAAACGCCCTCCTCGTTGAGGGATTCAAAGATCAGCTTGTCGCTGTAGTCGGAAAATTCCGCAGTCACCTGCTTCCATACGGCTTTGTATTTTTCCAGCGTGCCGTCATGGTCTTCGTCCGCCTTGGAGATCCAGCCACCATCCCAGTGGATGTTGATAATGGCGTACATATCGTTGTCCAGTACATAGCCGGTGACCTCCTTGACCCGGGAGATGAGGGAGGCGTCGATGGTGTAATCCTCTGCCATCATATTGCTCCACGCCACCGGGATCCGGACGGATTTGAATCCGGCACCGGCAATGCCGTCGATCATTTCCTTTGTGGTGACCGGGTTTCCCCAGGCGGTTTCATAGTTTTCCACGGAGGAGCCGGTAATCCAGCTGCCGCATGCCTCCAGGGTGTTCCCCAGATTCCAGCCCACACCCATTTCCTTGACCACCTGGGCGGTGGAAATATCCCGCATACTGCCGGAAGCGTCGTTTTTGCCGCAGGAAACCGCAGAAGCACTGCACAGAGCGGTCAGCAGCAGGGGGATCCATTTGATCTTTTTCATATTGTTTCCTTTCTGTAGAGGGTAGGCAGCATCCCACAGGGCATGTGAGGGTTGCCTATATTGTAAGTATACCGGAATCGGCATTGTACGTCAATATACAAAACAATATTCTTTTGAGCCTGTCTATTTATTGACGAATCGGCTTATATATGTTATAATAAAAAGAAGTACGCAGAACGGGACAATGCAGTGGTGCTGTTCTGACGGAAGATCTGCAAAGAGTACGGGAGGTTTCGTAGTATGTCAAAACGCAGTATACGTATCGCAGCATGCATCGGGGGATTGGGGAACGAGTATCAGACGCCCCTGCTCAAAAGCATCACCAAAGCCTGTAACAGTCATGATTTTAAGCTGAATGTGTTTTATTCCTTTGCGGACGAATGGAGCGGAAAGAAGAGCCGGGAAGGGGACAGAAGCATTTATGAGCTGGTGAACTTCTCCCAGTTTGACGGACTGATCCTGTTTAATATCACGCTGCAGGATCCGGAACTGGTGCAGAGCCTGAAGCACCGTGCCCAGGAGGAGGGTCTGCCTGTAGTGTGCGTGGACGGAGCGGAGCAGGATTGCTGCAACATCACCATCAATTATGACAATGCGGTGGAAATGATGACCCGCCATTTTGTAGAGACTCATGGCTTTACTAAGATCAACTACCTGGGCGGGGAGGAGGAATATCCGGTTTCCCGGATCCGCCGGGAGGCATATGAGCGGGTGCTGCGGGAATGCGGCATTCCGGTAGAGCCAAGCCGGGAATTGATCGGCAGCTTCTGGGATGAGCCTGCGTACCGGGCGGTTCTCCGGTACTACAGCGAGCAGGGGGAAATGCCGGAAGCGTTCGTATGCGCCAACGATGAAATGGCGATCGGCGCAGTCCGGGCACTGGAGCAGCTTGGATTCCGGGTGCCGCAGGATGTATGTGTATCCGGGCTGGATGGGGTCAGCAAGGCGCTGAACTTCTGTCCTTCCATCACTACGGCGCAGCCGGATCTGGATGCCGCAGGCAGACTGGCAGTGGAGCGTCTGGCGCAGGTACTGGCAGGGCAGCAGGAGTCCTCCGGACAGGAGCATGTGGGTTGTATTCCCCACTTCCAGGAATCCTGCGGCTGCGCATCCTTTTCCGGTGCGGTAAACAGTGAGGTCAAGGAAGAACTGTACCAGAAGCTGGAGCAGATGCAGCATTATCTGAAATGGGTCAACGGCTCTGTGGAATCCATTACGGCGGAGGAAACGGCGCAGGGCGTTGTAGACAGACTGGGGGAAGTGGCACAGCAGTTCTGGACTGGAAAGTGCTGGTTCTGCGTGAGTGATGACTTCTACCGGGAGTTGTTTGGCATGACCGGTGCCAGCCCCTATCCGGTGAAGGGCTTCTCCAACACCATCCGCACTTTGGTGTGCTGCCGGGATCACATTCTGGAGCAGGCGTATGATTTCAGCCGGCTGGATCTGCTGCCCAATTATGATTACGAGGTGGAAAGCTGCGGCGCCATTCTCTTTGTACCCATGCACTTCCAGGATCGGATCATTGGCTATATCGCTGTTGAATACTCCGATATTGTCATGGATCTGTCCCTGTTGAGCAATCTGGTATGCAGCGTCAGCGTGGTGCTGGAAAATGCCAGAACCCGGGTGCAACTGCAAAAAATGATTGACCAGCTGCAGTGTGCAACTGTGCGGGATCCCATGACGGAGCTGATGAACCGCCGGGGCTTTTACAACCATGCCATTAAGCTCTTTGCCGCCTGCGCAGAGGAAGGGGCACAGTTTATGTCCATTTCCTTGGATCTGGACGGACTCAAGGAGATCAACGATACCTACGGGCATCAGGAGGGGGACAGCGCCATCCGTGCCTTTGCCCGGTTCCTGGACGGCTTTTCCTCGGACACCTGCGTGGTGGCACGGTTCGGCGGAGATGAATTTGTCATGGCAGGCAGATTCCAGGAGTCCATGCACCCCATCACCATTGTGCATACCCTGCAAAGCAAGCTGAACGAATACAACCGCACCTCCGGCAGATGCTACCGGATCGAAATGAGCAGCGGCTTCCATGTAGGCGTGCCGGATTACAATTCCACGGTGGATGAGTGGATCGCCCTGGCGGATGAACAGATGTATACGGAAAAGAAGGATCACCATCGCCGCAGCCGGGTGAGAAGATAATCGGGTACAGCCCTTGCAAAAAACGGACACTGGAATTCCAGTGTCCGTTTTTTCATGCGTCCGCCAGCCTGGGCGTACCCAGGGTTCGGTTGATCCATCTGACCGCCAGGTCAAACCATTCAGCACAGTCCGGGTTCAGATGCCAGGTGCCCATGGCAGTGGTCTGATCCGCCAGGGCAAGCCCGTGACCGCCGCTGGGGTAAATGTGGGCTTCGTAGGATACCCCCGCCAGGCTCAGTCCCTCCAGGAACAGCAGGCTGTTCTGCACGGGAACCAGTCCGTCGTCCGCACAGTGCCACAGGAAGGTGGGGGGAACATCCGGGGTGATCTGGGTTTCCAGGGATACCAGCTGCCGCTGCTCCGGGGAGGCTTTTTCTCCGATGATGTTGTCAATGGAGCCTGCGTGCTGATACTGCCCGGCGGTGATCACCGGATAGGACAGGATCAGCCCGTTGGGACGACAGCCTGCCGGATCTCCGAATACGCCGGTGATCAGGTTGCTGCTCCAGAACACGCCCAGGCTTGCGGCAAGATGCCCTCCGGCGGAAAAGCCGCAGACAGCGATCCGATCCGGGTGGATGTCGTACTCCTCTGCATGGCTGCGCACATAGCTGACGGCTGCGGCAAGCTCCAGCAGAGCGGTGGGGAATGGTTTATGTACCACGCTGTACCGCAGGACGAATGCCTGGATGCCGTAGCCTGCAAGCCGCATGGCAACCGGCTCTGCTTCCCGGTCGGAGCAGAATTCATAGCCGCCGCCTGGACAGAGAATCACGGCGCTGTGCTGCTTCTGACCAATCTCCTTGCTGTAGTCCAGGGTCACGGCGGTGAGGGTGGGATGCAGTCCTGCCGCATCCAGCCCCGCTTTTTCATAGGGGACGGTGAGAGGGATGGTTTGTATAGACATAGAGAACCTTCTTTCTGTATGGATGGGTTTCAGTATAGCGCAGAATGCAGGAAAAGTCAAGGTAATATCCTGCATGCTTTGTGTGGGATTGTCACAATTGTATGTTTGTCAAACAACTTTGTATTATAGTGCTACAGGGGTGTATCTTGACAACCCTTGCTGCATGTGGTATACTATAAATGATGAAGCATGCTGCAATTGGTAGAGTATCTGGTTTGGGGCAACATCCATTACTTTTCCCTATCGTCTTAGAACCCCTTGTAACATGCGAATTGTTGGTTTTCCGAGAAGTCAAGAACGACAACGACTGATAGTATCCTGGCGACATCGGAATACACTGAAAACCGAATATCGGGATGTGGCGAAGTTTGGTATCGCGCTCGCTTTGGGAGCGAGAGATTTCGCAGGTTCGAATCCTGTCATCCCGACCATCTCTGTTATACAAAATAGATGACAGACCAAAAAAGTCCGATTTATCGGACTTTTTGCGTATCCGAAGCCGAAAAAATTTATATGAAAACCGTAGATGACATTTCGCCTTTTCAGCTGTAAAATAGGACTTGAACGAGAATTTTTGAAAATTTAGGATATTTGAGAACGAATTTGGAAAGAAATTTCCGAGATCTCCTCTTTTTGATAGCGAAAATCTTTCACAAAGTTTGAAGCGGTTTCTTGTTTGTTATGCCGAATTGATTGAGGTTAAGAACCTCGATTGATTCGGCATTTTTTATTTTCCCTATACTATTAAAAAGAAAGAGAGATGATGCCTATGAAGAAAATCACATTCAACGCTCCGCTGAATCACAAGGCTTACAGCTATGAGCCGATGCAGATTGAAGTGGAGAAAGTCATTACCCTCTACGGCAAGAGGTTCGAGCAGATGAGAGATCAGTCCCTTGAGGACGCTAATCTGATGTACTGTGAGGGAAACAACGCCCATTGCGTTCTCTTCCTTGATGGAAAAGGTTGCGACGGAATACCACACAGCTTCGTTCCGATACAGAAAAGCTGTTGGCCTCTCTTGTTCAGCTAAACGAGGCTATTGATACTGCCGCAAAGGAGTATCAGGACACCGGCAGTGTCAGTAAGGAGACCCAGAAGAAACTGAACTCCGCTTTGCAGACGACTTTCACCGACTATGCCGCCGTCGTCTCCGATCTGAATGACCTGATAAACAACACGGACTTCGATGCTCTGCGGGATCAGAACGAGGAGACTCTGCGCCAGATCCTTGCTTCGCTGCAAACTGCGATGGATTCGTTCTATTCCGCAACTTCGCATCTCAGCGCAGCCATGGGGCATCTCTATGATGCACTCGGCACGCTCCGCACCATCAATGGTCAGGCGGAAAAAATATTCGCTCAACTGGATATCACATTGAGCGCCGTGCAGCGTGCAGCGGATGCCATGTCCCGTGCGATGTCCAAAGCGACGCAATGGGTTCGTGATCTCTCCGGCGAGGATGTGGGCAGCTTCTCCCCGCTGGGACCGGAGTTCAGCGAGAGCAGCGATGCATTGAATACCTCTCTCAGCAGCATCAGCAATGAGCTTTCCGCCTTGAACAGTGAGATCGCCAGCTCAAACACCGTGCTTCTCTCGGATGTGCGTGCGATAAACAACCAGTTCATAAAGGTGATGAACCTGTTTCTGAATGTGCTGAACAACACGCAGAATGTGGACTACACCGACATTTTTGAGGATGTTTCCGAAGAAAGCCTGCAAAGTGCCACACGGGGCAAAGTGCTGGAATGCACGAACCGCGGCAGCGTAACGGCAGACCGTAATGCGGGTGGCATTGCCGGGACCATGGCAATCGAGTACGATACCGACCCGGAGGATGACCTTCTTTCTTCACAGAACCGTTCCATGCGCTTTGCTTATCAGACCAAGGCAATTCTGTTGGATTGCAGCAATTATGGCAGCGTGCAAGCGAAAAAAAGCTGTGCCGGATGCATCACCGGGCGCATGGACTTGGGTACGATCTCCGGCTGCGGCGGCTGGGGGAGCGTAGACAGTGAAAGCGGCGACTATGTAGGCGGCGTGGTAGGTTTATCTCTGGCCTCTGTTCGCAGCAGCTACGCAAAATGCACCCTTTCCGGCGGCAAATATGTGGGCGGTATCGTCGGCTCCGGCAGCCGTGTTTCCGACTGCATTTCCATGGTAGTGATTACCGATTGCACCCAGCTTGGCGGTGCCGTTGCGGGCGAGATTACCGGCGAATACAGCAATAACCGCTTTGTATCGGATACGCTGGCGGGTGTTGATCGTGTCAGCTATTCCGGCAAGGCGGAGCAAATCGGCTATGACGTGCTCTGTGCCATCGAGAATATCCCGGAAAACTTCCTGCACTTGACGCTTCGCTTCGTGGCGGAGGATACCGTTTTGCGTGAACAGGAATTGTTTACGGAGCATCCTTTACAGAAGAAATCTACCCGGAGATTCCGTCCAAAGACGACTGCTACGGCCAATGGGATACCATCGATCTCGCCTCGGATATCCAGCGTGACGGCCATGCAGAGGTGTTGGTTGAGGGGCGGTTCCGCAAGGGCGACAGTCTGCGTATTGAAAAAAGCTCACTGCTTGTGCCTGGGCACGAAGAACAGTTAAAAACATGGACACTGGAGATTCCTGCTGACGGGCAATCAAGTCACACCGTCCGCTGGTTGATCCCAGACCACGAATCCCGTGCCTATACTGTCTATACAATGCAGGCAGTTGGCATAAGATTCATAGTGAGAAAATCGGTGGATACCTCTGCTTTACACTGGAAGGAAACGGACAATTTGCCGTTGTCCCGATCGAACATGCTGTGTGGTGGGTCTGGGCACTGGCTGGCATCGGATGCGTTGGCGCAGCGGGCGTGATCCTGCTTTCGGTACACAAACGGAAAAGGGAAAAGTAGCCCTTATAAAAGGAGTTGTATCCACTTTCAGATACAGCCCCTTGGGGGAAAATGCAGTAAAAGCATAGAGCCGACAAACCTGCTATCATAGCGCAGATTATGCGCAGTTACATAGAGCGATCTCCGAACTGCCCGAAATACAAAAACGGAGGTTGATCCTCTACTACTTTCAAGGCCTGACCTATGAGCAGATCGCAGAAATGGAGGG
>ERZ1673695.1789-NODE-1789-length-19530-cov-13.458434_pt1 | contig 19530 bp, 18 predicted proteins | sample MGYA00580225_ERZ1673695 | MGnify/ENA primary metagenome ERZ1673695 (study PRJEB41218, sample SAMN15661739) | gut metagenome | host: Homo sapiens | place: Canada: London | collected 2015-08-20/2019-03-30 | study: EMG produced TPA metagenomics assembly of... | reverse complement strand
CACTTTTATTATTATAACTCCTTGGCTTCTGCCATCTTTTATGCCAGAAAATAGCCAAAGTCGAGAAAGCGGGCCGTCCCAATCCAGGGACGGCCCGCTTTCGTTATCTTTAAAAAATTTATTCCGCCCAGTAGTTCGGGGCTTCCTTCGTGATAACCACGTCGTGCGGATGGCTCTCCTTCATCGAAGCGGCCGTCACCTGCACAAACTGCGACTCCTCATGGAGCCGTTCGAGCGTCGCCGCGCCTACGTAGCCCATACCGGCGCGGATGCCGCCGACCATCTGGTAAATGACCCCCGAGATGGGCCCCTTGTGAGGAACCATGCCCTCTATGCCTTCGGGGACGAGCTTATCCTCCGTAGTGCCCTCCTGGAAGTAGCGGTCTTTGCTGCAGCCGCCCTTCATCGCGCCGAGCGACCCCATGCCGCGGTAGCTCTTGAAGGAGCGTCCCTTGTAGATGACGGCCTCTCCCGGGCTCTCCTCGGTTCCGGCGAAGAGCGAGCCGATCATAACGACGTCGCCGCCCGCCGCGAGCGCTTTGACGATATCGCCCGAGTAGCGGATACCGCCGTCGGCGACCACGGTCTTGCCGCGCCTGTGGGCGGCTTCGGATACGTTCATCACCGCCGCGACCTGAGGCACGCCGATACCGGCGACGATCCTCGTCGTGCAGATCGAGCCGGGGCCGATACCCACCTTCACGCCGTCGGCGCCCGCGTCAATAAGCGCCTCCGCCGCCGCCGCGGTGGCAATGTTGCCGCCGATGAGCGGCAGGTCGGGATAGAGGGCACGAAGGTCTCTGACCATGTCAATGACCATTTTTGAATGGCCATGCGCCGTATCGACGATGATAACGTCGACGCCGGCCTTCACCAGCGCCGCCGCCCGGTCCTTCGCGTCGCTGCCGACGCCGATTGCCGCGCCGGCGCGCAGGCGTCCGTGCGAGTCCTTCGTGGCGTTGGGGAAGGCCTTCGCCTTGAGGATGTCTTTTATCGTGATGAGCCCTTTAAGCTTATTGTCCTTATCAACTATCGGGAGCTTCTCCACCTTCGAACCCATGAGGATGTTTTTCGCGTCGTCGAGCGTCGTTCCCATCGGCGCCGTTATCAGGTGTTCCTTCGTCATAACGTTGGAGATTGGCTGGTCTAGGTTCGTCACAAAGCGCAGGTCGCGGTTGGTGATGATGCCTACCAGGCGGATCTGGTCATCGACGACCGGCACGCCCGATATATGATAGTGCTCCATAAGGGCGACCGCCTCGCGCACGGAGTCGGAGGGATGGCGGTAGAATGGGTCGACGATGACGCCCGATTCTGAGCGCTTTACCTTATCGACCTCGATCGCCTGCTTCTCTATCGGGAGGTTGCGGTGCATGATACCGATGCCGCCCTCGCGCGCCAGCGCGATCGCGAGGCGCGCCTCGGTGACGGTGTCCATCGCGGCGCTGCATATCGGGATGTTAAGGTCGATCTGAGGCGTCAGCTTCGTCGAGACGTCGACCTTGGCCGGCACCACTTCGCTGTAGCCCGGTACCAGAAGCACGTCGTCAAATGTAAAGCCCTGATATTCAACAAACTTGTTTTTTTTGTTATCACCCATGTTTTCAAAAGGCCTCCGTTGTTTAATTATTATTTATCTATTTTTACCGCGGCCCCGGTGGGAATCAGCCGTGAGATGGTCGCCACTCCGTGGCATATCATACACTCGCCCCTGCCCGCGCTGCCGCAGCTTTCTGCCGATTTTATCTTCATGTTGAAGAGCCGTATCTCTTCTCCGCCGCCAAGTTCACCGTTCATCTTATCGATGAAGCGCGGCACTAGATGCCCCATGCGCGGCCTCTGGGCGTTGAGCGTCACGTCCACCCAGTCGACGCGCCAGCCCTTAGACGAGAGCAGCGAGAGTACGCTGTGCAGCAGCGTAACGCTGTCCGCGCCGCGCCACCGTTCATCTGAGGCGGGAAAGAGCGTGCCGATATCCGGCTCGCCCGCCGCGCCCAGCAGCGCGTCCATCACCGTATGCGTCACAAGGTCGGCGTCCGAATGGCCCAACAGGCCGAATTTTTCTCCCTCAAGACGGATGCCCGCGATTATCAGCGGACGCCCCTCAACAAGTTGGTGGATATCATAACCGTGTCCAGTTCTTTTTTCAATAGCCCTTTCGGTCAAAGCGCAAGCCATCTCCCAATCAAACGGCGTCGTCACCTTAAAATTCCTCTCTTCGCCCGCCACATAGGCAAGCCTCTCCCCCGCCGCGAGCCAGACGGAGGCCTCGTCGGTCCCCTCAAGGCCGCCCTCTTCGATCGCCCGGATGAGCCGCTCACGCTCAAAGGCCTGCGGCGTCTGGGTGCGGAAATAGAGGCTGCGGTCGGCGCAGGATATCTTTTCATCCTCTATCCTCTTCAGGGAATCGACGGAGGGCAGCAGCGGTATCGCCCCGCCGCCCTCAGCGGCGGCGGCCATCAGCCTGCGGCACAGGGCAGGGGTTATAAAAGGGCGGGCCCCATCGTGAACAAGCACGTGTGACCCGCTGCATTTCATGAGCCCTTTGACCACGGATTCGGAGCGCGTCGCCCCACCGCATGTCACAGTGAGCTCTATATCTTCCGTCTCCCTGCGTATCTCCGCCTCATACTCGCGCGGCACCACAAGGACGATATCCTCTATCTCTCCGCGGCGGCGCAGCTCTTCGGCAGCCGCCCATGACCATCTCCACAGCGGCTTCCCCAACAGTTCGCGAAACTGTTTCGGCTCGCCGCCGAGCCTTCTTCCGGAGCCCCCGGCCGCTATCAGGAATGACCAGCGCGGAGCGTCCATCGGCTAAGGGTGGATACGGCCAAAGACCATCCTGCCGGCCGAGGTCTGCAGCATGGAGGTTACCGTGACCTTCACGCGCTCGCCGACGTGGCGGTAGCCGTCTTCCACGACAAGCATCGTGCCGTCGTCAAGATAGCCGATGCCTTGATGGTTTTCCTTGCCGAGTCGGATGATATCTATCTCGACCTTCTCGCCGGGAAGCAGCATCGGTTTCAGGGAATTAGCAAGATCGTTGACGTTTAGCACGTCGACGCCCTCTATCTGAGCCACCTGGTTAAGGTTGTAGTCCGTGGTTATGACTTTGCCGTTCAGCTGACGCGCGAGTACGACAAGCGCCTCGTCGACCTTGTCGCGTCCGAGGTCACGCAGCGACATCTCCGGTATCTCGATCGTCAGTCCCTTTACCTTTTGAAGTTCGGTGACGACGGAGAGCCCGCGGCGTCCGCGCGTACGGCGCAGCGAATCGGTGGAATCGGCGACCCCCTGCAGCTCCGCGAGTATAAAGCGCGGCAGCACGATCGTCCCCTCCAGGAATCCTGTCTGGGCGACATCGAGAATACGCCCGTCGATTATCGCGCTGGTGTCGAGCACCTTCGGATAGGAGACGACCGCCTGCGGTCCGACGATATCCTCGATCACCCCGTCGACGCCCTTTTTCTTAGAACGCGTAAGCTTCGACTTGAGATCGATGTTCGTCAGCATATTCCAGAAATCGTCTCCGCGTTTGGCGAAGAAGCGCAGCCCCCAATAGCCAAGGGCCACGTTGAGAAGCACGGCGATATAGACGCCGACACCTCCGGGGATCTTCGCGAGGGGTATCGCGATCAGGTTTGCCAGAAGCAGCCCCAGTATCAGCCCTATCATGCTTACGATCAGATCCGACACACTTACATTCTGTATTTTGGATTCGAAAAACTGTCCGAATTTTATTAATGCCCACCAGAACAAAGGTGCAAGAATAAAGCCGCAAGCTGCTGACAACAGTACGATAAAAACGCTGGTCCCTATCGGGTGGATAAGGGACATCGAGGGCCACCAGTTTTCCTTGAGTATCAGCAGAGAAAACTGATAGCCGGCCGCGCCGCATATGAAAACCATTACCGCGGTGACCAGTCTTTTCATCACTTTTGAAAGTTCCATGTCATGACGCATTTCTTTTTCCTCCTCTCTAAAAATTTCCTCAGTCCGTTATTGTGCGAAACATACTCAAACTGTCTTTGCGAAATCAGCTCATCTCCTTTCTGGATTCCATCGCCATATGCAGCGTTACACGGTCCGCGAAACCGATGCTGCCGCCCACGGGAAGCCCGTAGGAGAGGCGGGATATCTTCACCGGCAGCCCCTCAAGCGCCTCCTGTATCGCGTAGGCCGTGAGGTCTCCCTCTATACGCGGGGCGGTGGCGAGGATTATCTCCTCTATCCCGCCCTCTTCGACGCGCCGCCGCATACGTTCGATACTCTCTTCCGGTATCTCCTCGTCGTCAAGCGGCGAAAGCCTGCCGCCGAGAACGTGATATATACCGTTGAAGATTCCCGCCTGCTCCATCGCGACGCAGTCTTCTTCGCTTTCCACTATGCAGAGCAGCTTCCTGTTCCGTATCGGGTCGGTACAGATGGGACAGGGGTCAACATCAGTGATCGCGCCGCAGACGCTGCAGCGGCGGATGTTTTCCGTCAGCGCGATGACCGCGTTTCCAAAATCTTTTATCTGCCCAGGCTCCTGCCTGAGCAGATGAAAAACCATCCGGCGCGCCGTCTTTTCACCGACGCCCGGCAGTTTGCTCCACTGTTTTATCAGTTTCTGAACGGGACCTGGGAGAGACAATTACGGCCTCTACATAAGTCCGGGTAAGCCGCCCATACCGCCGGTCACAGAGTTCATCTTGTCGTTCGAGAGCTCCTTCGATTTCGAGATCGCCTCTTTGACGGCGCCAAGCACGAGATCCTCAAGCATCTCCACGTCGTCGGGATTCACAACCTCTTTATCTATCGTAATGGAGAGGATGTCGCCGTGGCCGTTGGCCGTCGCCTTCACGGCGCCGCCGCCTGCCGCGCCCTCAAGAACCGCGTTCTGCAGCTCCTCCTGCGCCAGCGCCATCTGCGCCTGCATCCTCTGAGCCTGTTTGATTATCTTATCCATCTTCATTTACAGATCAATCCTTTCAATTTCTACTATAAAATAGCACACTTTATCGCTAAATTCTCGGATAAACTACTTATCGACCTTAATATCGTCACTTTTATAGCTGTCGATATGCAGATATGTCAGAACAAGATACCAGACGAAGAGCGGCAGCTTTGTGAGCCTGCGCCAGCGCCACGGCTCCTGTATCACACGGTAGAGCCACTCCATGCCGACCTTCTGCCATATCTTCGGCGCGCGCGTCAGCCTGCCGGAGATGACGTCCATGCTGCCGCCTATTCCCATGCCGACGACAGCGCCGGTCTTTTCGAGGTACTCCTCAAGCCAGTATTCCTGCTTCGGCACGCCGAGCCCCACAAAAAGTATATCCGTCTCCGCTCTGCGTATCGCGGCGCATATCTCATCCGTATCTTCGGGCTTGAAGAAGCCGTCGCAGGTACCGGAGACCGTAAGGCCGGGGAACTTCTCCGCGAGCCTCTCCGCCGCCGTTTCGGCGACTCCGGGCGCGCCTCCGAGCATCCAGACGCGCCAGCCCTCGTAGGCGGCGCGGCGGCAAAGATGTTCGGTGAATTCTACACCGGGGATGCGTTCCTGTATAGGGGTCCCGATAAGCTTAAGCGCGCCGATTAGCCCCGCGCCGTCCGGCAGGACAAGCCCCGCGCCGCGCACTATGCGCCGGTAGTTTTCGTCTGTGCGGCTGCGCAGCGCCGCGAGCGCGTCGGGGGTAACGATGATATGCGGCGTACGTTCGGTCTTTATCCAGTGCTGAACCTTAGTAAGAGCGTAGTTGAGCGAGATGTTGTCGACGGTGACTCCCCAGAGTCCCGGCTTCCGGCACTCGCCGTTCATCTTCGCCCGCTTGTATTTAAATGTGTATACCACCCAGATCACCCCGGATACGCCGCCGACGGCGGCCAGAAGATAGAGAAAGTCCGGCATCCCAAGCTGGATCGCGGAGACGAGACAGCCAAGGACGGCGCAGACCGTGACGACGAGATATATCGCGACCGGGTGCGTATGGCCGCGCGTGATGAGCTTTCGGTAAAGAATGAGGTTGCCGGTAGGCCGCGGAGAGAGGGCGGCGCTGATGACACCCATCGAAGTTTCGGTTATCGGCAGGGCGAAAAAGCCCAGCGGCAGCAGCGCAAGGGTATAAAAGGTTATCCCCTTGCTGACGCCGAGGATCGAGAGCCCCGCGAAGAGCGTACCCCAAAGCCCAGTGAGCGGCTCGGTGAGCCGGCGGTAGGCGTAGATGTGGCGGCTCCAGAATACAAGCAGCAGCACAAGCCCGATCATACAGATCTGCGAGGCGTCGTGAAGGCTCTGCGAAGAGGAGAGGATGACCACCGAGATCATCGTCCAGCTCACGGTGAGCAGCAGGCCGCAGAGCCCCGGTATCTCGTCGATCTCCTGGAAGAAGATGGGAAATATCCCCACCCAGAGGGTGCTGATGGCGACCGAGGCAAAGTACGAGAGGTAATAGTATTCTCCGTTAGCAAATTCAATAAAGGCGATGCGCGGTCCGAAGAGAGAAAAGACGAGGCCTACGAGAAAATAGAGGAAGCGCAGATTTTTGCCCTTCGTCGCCCGCTGGCAGAATCCGATGCAGGCCGAGGCGACGCCGGCGGCGACGGTGATGCGCAGCGGGCCGTCAGGCATCCAGATGCCGCAGAGAGCCCACGCCCCTACCAGCGTTATATCTTTCAAATAGTAGTATTGGTCGCTTTCAAGGTATTTTTTAAAAAACTTCTGTATCGAGATACAGATCAATGCGACCATCGCGACCATGATCACCGTTGTCCCATATGAGCTGTTAAACATAATAAAGCCCTGCTCCCGTCACATAAAAAAATAAAGCCGTCATAGTCATAATAAAGAGCCAATAAAAACCATATACACAACTCTCAGCCGTACGCCTGCCCTACTGATTATGGCTGAGGAATAATTTACCGCATTCACCGCGCGGGGGGAGAGCAATTACATCAGTCGTCCCCATAACCGGCGTGCTTCTGTATATCGTATCATAAAACAGAGAAGCCGCAAGATAAAATTTCTCCCGCGGCCTCTTTTGCTGATCATTTTATTTTAGCGCTACCGTGAGACCCTCTCCAGGCCTCCGACATAGGGACGCAGCGCCTCCGGTACCGTTATCGAACCGTCGGCGTTCTGATAGTTCTCCATGAGCGCGATAAGCGTGCGGCCGATCGCGAGGCCAGAGCCGTTCAGCGTGTGGATGAAGCGCGCCTTGCCGCCGTCGGCGGGCTTGTACTTTATTCCCATACGGCGCGCCTGGAAGTCCTCGCAGTTGCTGCAGGAGCTGATCTCGCGATAGGTATTCTGCGAGGGCAGCCAGACCTCGATGTCATAGGTCTTGGCGGCGCCGAAGCCCATGTCGCCGGTGCAGAGGACGATCACGCGGTAGGGAATGCCGAGAAGCTGCAGCACCTTTTCCGCGCAGTTCGTCATGTGCTCCAGCTCGTCGTAGCTCTTCTCCGGCGTCGAGAGCTTCACCATCTCGACCTTGTCGAACTGGTGCTGGCGCAGCATTCCGCGCATATCACGGCCGTAGCTGCCCGCCTCGCGGCGGAAGCAGGGCGTGAAGGCACAGAAGTATTTCGGCAGGTCGGACTCTTTGAAGGTCTCGCCCGAGTGCAGGTTCGTCAGCGGGACCTCGGCGGTCGGGATGAGCCAGAGGTCGTCGTTAAGACAGCGGTAAAGGTCGTCGGCAAACTTCGGAAGCTGCCCCGTGCCGGTCATCGTCTTTGAGTTGACGAGCGCGGGCGGCGCGACCTCGGTAAAGCCGTGCTGCGTCGTGTGCAGGTCGAGCATGAAGTTCATCAGTCCGCGTTCGAGACGCGCGCCGGCGCCTTTGAGCACCGTAAAGCGGCTCTCGGCGATCTTCACGCCGCGGTCGAAGTCCATGATCCCCAGCGCCTCACCGAGATCCCAGTGGGGCTTCGGCTCGAAGTCAAATTCGCGCGGAGTGCCCCAGCGGCGCATCTCTATATTGTCGTTCTCGTCTTTGCCCTTGGGCACGCTCGCGTGCGGGCGGTTCGGGATACGCAGCGCAAGTTCGTCCAGCTCGCTCTCTATCTCGTTAGCCTTGTCGTCAAACTTCTTTATCTCTTCGCCTAGCTCACGAATCTCATTCTGCAGAGCCTCGGTATCCTCGCCGGCCTTTTTCCTGATACCGACCTCTTTGGAGCCGGCGTTGCGGCGCTCCTTGAGCTTCTCTACCTCGAGAAGTACCTTGCGGCGCTCCTCGTCAAGCTCCTTGTAACGGTCGAGCGGAAAGGCGTTATTGCGCGAAGCGAGCATCTCCGCCAGTTCGTCATAATGTTCGCGAACCCATTTCGTATCAAGCATTAATCCCGCGCCTCCCCGGTACCGCGTATCTCGCTCATCAGCTTCGCCGTCTCAAGCGCGGCCAGCGCCGCCTCTGCTCCCTTGTTGCCCGCCTTGCTGCCGGAGCGCATAAGAGCCTGCTCGAGGTTGTCGCAGGTGAGGATGCCGAAGGCCACCGGCACGCGGTGCTCAAGCCCTACATGGGCGAGCCCCTTCGCCGCCTCGCCCGCCACATATTCGTGGTGGGTGGTGTCGCCGCGGATAACGGCGCCGAGCGTGATGATCGCGTCATATTTGCCGAGAAGCGCGATCTCCTTCGCCACTACCGGCTGCTCCCAGGCGCCGGGGGTCCAATAGAGGTCTATATCCTGATAGCTTACCCCGTGGCGCGTGAGCGCGTCCTTGGCTCCCTCGATCAGCTTCGAGGTGATAAGTTCGTTGAAACGTGAGCCGATTATCGCAAACCGCAGACCGCTGCCAATCATATCTCCCTGAATGATGCGCATTAAAAATTCCTCCCGTAAAAAATATTTTTATTAAAATTTATTAAATTCTCCGCCCGCCGGTGGGTGACGGATCACTTGTGCATGGCGCAGTCCTTGCAGCCGTACTCCCGTTCGTTGTTGAGCATGTGTCCCATCTTGCAGATCTTCGTGTTCATATAGCGTTCATTGTAGGGGTTCGGCGCGATCTCTATCGGCACGCGCTCCGTGATCTCAAGGCCGTAGCCCGCGAGTCCCGTTATCTTGACGGGGTTGTTCGTCATCAGACGCAGCTTTTTAAGCCCCAGATCGGCCAGTATCTGCGCCCCTACGCCATAGTCGCGCTGGTCGGGCGCGAAGCCGAGGGCGAGATTCGCCTCGACGGTGTCGAGTCCCTTGTCCTGAAGGTCGTATGCCTTGAGCTTCGCGAGCAGGCCGATGCCGCGCCCCTCCTGACGCAGATAGAGCAGCACGCCGCGCCCCTCCTTCTCGATCATCGACATCGCGGTATGCAGCTGCGGGCCGCAGTCGCAGCGCAGCGAGCCGAGCAGGTCTCCCGTGAAGCACTCCGAGTGGACCCGCGTGAGCACCGGTTCGCCGCCGGAGAGGTCTCCCTTCACGAGCGCCAGATGGACGGCGCCGGGGTTATCCCCGTAGGGGCTCGTATATACGTGGCAGGTGAAGTCTCCCCACTGCGTCGGCATATGGACGGCGACCTCTTTTTTTACGAACTTCTCACGGATGACGCGGTAACGGATGAGCTCCTCTACCGTGATTATCTTCAGGCCCTCTTTTTTCGCGAACTCCACAAGCTGCGGCAGACGCGCCATGCTGCCGTCGTCGTTAATTATCTCGCAGATGACGCCTGCGGGATGAAGCCCCGCGAGACGCGTGAGATCCACCGCCGCCTCCGTGTGCCCGGCGCGCTGTAAAACGCCTCCGGGACGCGCGATGAGCGGGAATATGTGGCCGGGGCGGCGAAAATCCCCCGCCAGCGACTCCGGCTGCGCGAGAGCGCGCGCGGTAAAGGCGCGCTCCTCCGCCGAAATTCCGGTCGTCGTGCCCCGCAGGTGGTCGACGGTGACGGTAAAGGCCGTGCCGTGAGCGTCCGTGTTGTGTTCGACCATCGGCGTGAGTTCGAGCCGCTGTGCCTGCTGGCACGAAAGCGGCACGCAGACGAGCCCGCGCGCCTTGTTTATCATATAATTTATATCTTCCGTCCGGCAGTGGTCCGCCGCCATCACGAGGTCTCCCTCGTTCTCACGGTTCTCATCGTCGACGACGATCACCATCTTACCCGCCTGAATGTCGGCGATCGCTTCTTCTATCGTGTTGAACATCTTTTCCCCTCCATTATCGGAGACAACTCCGTCAGTTCCAGCCATACTCAGTAAGTTTATCCCAAGTTAACGAATTTTTCACCTTTTCGCCGCCGTTTTTTTCACAGAATGCGGCCTCCATGAATTTTTTTATATACTTGCCGATCATATCGGTCTCGATGTTGACGACGTCGCCCGCCTTAAGATCTTTGAGCGTCGTCTCCGCGAGGGTCGTCGGGATCACGCCGACGGAGAAGAAGTCCCTCTCGGCGTCGATCACAGTGAGGCTCACGCCGTCTATCGTGACGGAGCCCTTCTCCACGATTCCCGCAAGTATCTCCTCCGGCGCGGAGAAGTATATCTTTTTTGTCTTATCCAGCGACTCTATCTTGGAGACGCTCGCCATGCCGTCCACATGGCCCGCGACGAGATGACCGTCCAGCCGCGAGTCCAGCCGCATCGCGCGCTCAAGATTGACGGGAGAGCCAGTCTTCAGGCGCCCCAGCTTGGTGCGGGCCTGCGTCTCCGGCATCATCTGCACCTTAAACGAATTGGCGTCGAAGAAGGTCACGGTGTTGCAGGCGCCCGAGAGCGATACCGAATCGCCGAGCCGCAGCTCGGAGGCGATCGCGGGAGCCTGGACCGTCAGCTCCACCACTTCGCTCGACGGCATTATCGAAACGACCGTACCGATCGTCTCTATAAGTCCGGTGAACATTCAAAAACACCCCTTATCAGCAGATCTTCTCCGCAATTTGTATATTTTATATCCCTCAGCCGCGGGACCTCCGCCATTGAGGAAAACTCCAGCCCGTCCGTATATGAGAGGCCTCGGCCCATGAGCTTTGGCGCGAGGAACAACGCCAGTTCGTCGCAGAGCCCCTCTTTTATGAAGGCGGAGGTGACGCCCGCTCCCGCCTCGACCATCAGATAGTTCACATCCATCGCGCAGAGCCTTTTCAGCGCTTCGCCGAGGAAGGGCGCGCCATTCGGTATGCTCTCCACGACGGCTCCCGCCGCGGAGAGCGCGGGAATCCTCTCCTCCGGCGCGGCCTCCGTCGTGAAGATCACCGCGCCGCCCGCCAGTATCTTTGACTCCGGCGGCGTGCGCAGCTCACGGTCAAGGATCACGCGCAGCGGCGTCTCGCCCGGCGCGTCGCGCACCGTAAGCAGCGGGTCGTCGGCGATGACCGTGCCCACGCCCGTAAGCACGGCGTCATTCTCCGCCCGCATCCGGTGCACGCAGACGCGGGCCTCCGTCCCCGTGACCCACCGGCTCTCGCCGTTTGACAGCGCCACCCTGCCGTCAAGCGAGGCGGCACACTTCACCGTCACCCACGGACGGCCCTGCGACATCCGTCTGATAAAGCCTCTGTTCATCCATTTGCATTCGTTCTCAAGTACGCCGCTCTTCACCTCGATACCGGCGGCCCTGAGCTTCTCCAGCCCTCTGCCCGCGACCCGCGGATTCGGGTCGGTCATCCCCGCGACGACGCGTTTCGGCCTGTGCTCCACGAGCATATCGGCGCAGGGCGGCGTCTTGCCGTAGTGCGAACAGGGTTCGAGCGTCACATAGACCTCCGCCTCCGCGATGTCTCCGCCCGCGTCGCGTACCGCCTCCACCTCCGCGTGCGGGCCGCCGCATATATCGTGCCAGCCGCGCCCGATTATCTCGCCGCCGCGCACAATGACGCAGCCGACGCGCGGGTTGGGACTGCACCGGCATCCGTTGCGCGCCAGCTCCAGCGCGCAGTTCATATAATATTCGTCAATTTTGCTCTTTGGCAGCGGCATCCACAGTCTCCTCCCCCGGCATGTTATTTATATTATCATCGCCGTCTTCGTTCAGCTTTGCCAGTATCCTCTTCGCCAGCGCCGGCCCGATTCCCGGCGCGGCTGCCAGCTCCTCGGCAGGGAGATCTCTTATCGCCCTCACGCTGCCAAACTTCGTGATGAGCATCGCGGCCTTCGCCTTGCCGATGCCGGAGACTTCTTCTATCTTGCTCCGTTTGAAGCTCTGGGCGCGCCGCGTCCGGTGCGAGGTTATCGCGAAACGGTGCGACTCGTCGCGCACATGCTGGAGCAGACGCAGCACCGGGTCAGTATGGTCCAGGCGTATCGGCTCCTTACGGTTTGGAAGATAGACCTCCTCAAACTCTTTCGCAAGCGAAATTATCGGGATGTTATGGATGCCGAGGCCGTCGAGGGCCTGCATCGCGAAGTCGAGCTGCACTGGGCCGCCGTCGATCAGAATCAGCTGCGGCAGCGGCTCCTGCCCCTCGAGGCAGCGGCTGTAGCGGCGCGTCAGCGTCTCCCGCATCGAACGGAAGTCGTCGATACCCTCCACCGTTTTAATATTAAACTTTCTGTACAGCGAGGGGTTCGGATATCCCTGCTCAAAGACCACGGCGACACCGACGGTGTACTCCCCCGCGCTGTGCGAAATATCAAAGCCGTCGATACGCCAGGGGAGGATCGGCAGCTCAAAGGCCTTTTGCATCGCGTTCAGCACCTCAAAGAAATTGTCCTGCCCCGAGGGGATGTCCGGAATCGTATGCTGCTGACGGCTGACGCGCCATATCGCGCGGATCGTATCGCGCAGGTGCGCCGCCTCCTCAAAACGCATCTCGCGCGCCGCCCTGTCCATGCGGCGGCGCAGCCTTTCGATGAGCTCCGCCCCCTGTCCCTGTAAAAGCAGCACGACGTCGGCGACGCGGTCGCGGTACTCGTGCTCCGAACAGAGGCCGCAGCAGGGCGCGAGACAGCGGCCCAGAGAGTACTTCATACAGGGCCTGCCGTTCACCGGACGCGCTAGCTCGCTCTTACACGAGCGCAGAGGCAGATAGCGCTCCACGAGCCGCAGCAGGGCGCGCACCTCCTGCACGCGGACATAAGGGCCGATATAGACCGCCCCGTCGTCGAGCTTGATACGCGTGACCACGATACGCGGGTACTTCTCCGCGGTGATCTTTATGTAGGCGTAGCGCTCGTTCATCTTGAGGTCCACGTTAAAAAATGGCTGATAGAGCTTTATCAGTCTGTTTTCCAGTATCAGCGCCTCGATCTCACTCTCGGTGCGCATTGTCGAAATATCGCGTATCGTCGCGACGAGCTTGCGCAGCCGCGGCGAGGCGAAGTTGCTGTGGCGAAAGTAAGATGAGACCCTCTTCTTAAGGGATTTTGCCTTGCCGATATATATGATCTCCCCGTGGCCGTCGCGCATGAGGTAGACGCCGGGCTTGTCGGGAAAGCCCTTTACAAATTTTATCAATTCTTCTTTATTCAAAAAAATTTATCCTTTCTGTGATTGCAGTACGCCACCACATGGTATAGGATATCACAATAATGTGTAAGAAGTAACGCGGAGGTGCTTAAAGGTGGCATTGGCAGTATATAACGATTTAACAAGAACAAAGGAAAAATTTGTCCCGCTCGAAGAGGGCAAGGTCCGTTTCTACGTCTGCGGACCGACGGTCTACAATTTCTTCCATATAGGGAACGCGAGACCCTTCGTGATGTTCGACGTCTTCAGGCGTTATCTTGAAAGCCTCGGCTACGAGGTAAAGTACGTTCAGAACTTCACCGACATCGACGATAAGATGATAAAGCGCGCCAACGAGGACGGCATCACGGTCGCCGAACTCGCGGAACGCTTCATCTCCGAATACTACAAGGACGCCGACGCCCTCGGCATCCGCCGCGCGACGGTCAACCCGCGCGCCACGCACGAGATCGCGGCGATCATAGAGATCATCGAGACGCTCATCGAAAAGGGGCATGCTTATGAGGTCGACGGCGACGTCTACTTCAACGTCGCGAGCTTCAATGAGTACGGCAAACTCTCCAAGCAGAGCATCGACGAGCTGCTCTCCGGGGCGCGCATCGACGTCGACGAACGCAAACAGCAGCCGCTCGACTTCGCGCTCTGGAAGGCCGCGAAGCCCGGAGAACCGGCATGGGATAGCCCCTGGGGTCCAGGCCGTCCCGGCTGGCATATCGAATGCAGCGCGATGTCGACCAAATACCTCGGCAAGACGATAGACATCCACGGCGGCGGCAGCGACCTCATCTTCCCCCACCATGAAAACGAGATCGCACAGTCCGAGTGCGCCAACGAGGCCCAGTTCGTCAGGTACTGGCTCCACAACGCCTATCTGCTCATCGACAAGGAAAAGATGTCAAAGTCGCTCGGCAACTTCCTCACCGTGCGCGACGTGCGCCAGAAGGTCAACCCGCTGGTGCTGCGCTTCTTCCTCATGAGCGTCCACTACCGTTCGCCGCTCAACTTCTCACAGGAGGGGCTCGAACAGGCGAAGGCGGCGCTCGAGAGGCTCCACAACTGCTACGCGGACATGCTCTTCGCGCTCGACAACAGGGCCGCCGGCGAGGCCGACGAGACACTGCGCGCGGCGGTAAAGGCCGCGGAAGAGGGCTTCACCGCCGCGATGGACGACGATTTCAACACCGCGGGGGCCGTCGGCTGCATCTTTGAAATGGTGCGCGCGATCAACGTACACCTGACCGAGCATCAGGAGATAGACAAAGAGGCGCTGACCGAGGCGAAGTCCTTCTTCGAGAGAACCGACGACATCCTCGGCTACCTCCCCGAAAAAAAACAGGAGGAGGACGGCGACGCCGAGATCGACGCGCTCGTGGCGGAGCGCACCGAGGCGCGCAAAGCGAAAAACTTCAAGCGCTCCGACGAGATCCGCGACCTGCTTGCAGCCAAAGGGATCGTGATCGAAGACACCCCGCAGGGGCCGCGCTGGAAAAAGACCCTCTAGGCCGGAAGGAAAACGCCAACGGCAGGGAGACATCAGCAATAAATAAAAGATGAGAGGGACGCGGTGAAACAGTGTCCCTCTCATCTTTATCTCAATATTACGATTACCCTATTTCTCCGATACTCCGATCCCCGCGACGAGGCCGTGCTCCTTCATCGCCGGATTCCCCGTAAGGAAGAGGGCTTTGCCGTCCACGGGAGAGGCCACGGTCTCCAGGTAGTTACCGAAGTAATCCTCAAGTACGCCGATGGTATCTCCCTTTTTAACATAATCGCCGACCTTGACGTTCATGTAGAAAATACCCTTCTGTCCGGTGTAGACCCACGCCATGTTTTCGAATATCTCAGGCGGTGTGACCGGGGAAACTTCGCCCTTCAGCGTCCCGAACTTCCGCAGGACGTTTTTCAGGCCGAAAAGGTGCTTCTGCACCGAAGGTTCGTCAAGCACCCCCATCGCCCCCACCTCAACGATCGCCGAGGGGATGTGCAGCCTCTCCGAGACGTTAGCGTATGTGGTGCCGTCGTCGGGCCACAGTCCGCCCTTCTCGGTGACGACCACATTGGGCAGACCATAGTAGTGGGCGATCTCATACGAAAGATCATTAAGCTCTTTGGAATCGCCCCTGTGGTATATCGAGAACGGGTCTAGGTCCTCCACCATATCGCCGCCGTGGAGATCCATATGATAATCGGCGCCGGCGATCAGCTCCATCGCCCTGTAGGTCAGCGCCTCGCTGTAGCTGCCGTCGGCCCTGCCCGGAAAGACCCGGTTAGGGTTCACCTTGTCATAAGGAGTGACGAACATGCTTCTCTCCTCAAAGGCCGCGGTACTCGTTATGGTCACGATCTTAACGCTGCCGTTCACCTCTTCCGGCGTCAGCTCTTTGAAAAGCCTTATCGCGGAGACTATCCCCGGATATTCGCAGCCGTGCACGCCGGCCGTGATGACCGCCGCCGGGCCGGGGTTATTGCCGGTCACGGTGGCTACCGGGAAAAAGAGCTCCCTCCCGCACGGCGTCTCAAAACGTATGATCTCTGTCTTTTTTTCTCCCATTTTGGGTCCCCTCTTTCAGCAAATGATCTCTATTTAAAGCTGCTCAGCTGCTGATCCGTCGGAGCCGGCGTCACATAGCTGACGACGATAAGCAGTGCCGTAGAAACCAGGATCGTCATAAACGAGGTATCGATGCCAAAGGGCATGCCCATGACCTCCCAGGTGACGGTCGTCACACCCGCGGAGAGCACGCAGACCAGTCCGGCGATCGGCGTGGCCCGCTTCCAATAGAAGGCCGCGATAAGGGCCGGCGCCAGTCCGCCCTCCATCGTGTAGGCGTAGATGACCATCGCCAGTATCGACGGGAAGTACTGTATCTGTATCAGCGCGAGGATTCCCAGGCAGAGCACGACGAGACGCGTATATAAAAGGATACGTTTCTCTTCCGCCTTTGGATTGATATAGCGCAGGTAGATGTCGTTGATGATATTAGAGGAGGCGGAGAGCAGCATCGAGTCTCCCGTGGAGACGATCACCGCCACGGCGGCGCAGAGCATGATCACGCCGATCACCGGGGGCAGCGTGTGGGCCGCCAGCGCGATGATCACCGTGCCGCCGTCCTCCAGGTTGGGCAGGACCACGGCGCCGATCGTCGCGGTAAAGGCCAGTATCGCCACGAGGAATATCAGCGCGGGAACGCTGGCAGAGACGGCGATACGGCACGTCTTCTCATCCCTGCAGGAGAAGATGCGCTGCCATATCGGCTGCATGACGAAGACGAGACAGAAGGTCGGAAAGAGCACCTTCATCGCGTCGCGGAACGAGCTGCCAAGAAGGCTGAGTCTCTCGGGAGGCAGCGAGGCGGCCACGGCGGACATCCCGCCGGCGGCCTCGATCACAAACGGCGCGCCGATGAGAAGCGCCAGGATGATCGTCACTCCCTGGATAAGGTCGGTATAAGCCACGGAGAGCATTCCCGCAAACATGGTATAACCGATGATAAAGGCCGCCGTGATGATCATCCCCGTGCCGATCTCAACACCGGCGACGAGTTTGAGGACATAGGCGCCCGCGCGTATCTGATAACCGACGATCGCCGTCTCCGCCGCGATGATGATCAGCGCGGCCACGAGGCGGGTCGGTTCGTTGAAGCGGACGCCGAGTATCTCGGGCGTGGTCAGCCCCTCAAAACGGCGGATACGGCCGGCGATAAAGGCCAGCGCCACAATTGCCAGGATACCGCCGATGTCCATCCACATCGCGGAGAGGCCGACTTTGTAGGCCAGCCCCGCCGCGCCGATGAGCGAACCGGCGCCCATAAAGGTGGCGACGATCGTACCGGTGCTGACATACCACGGGAGCGCCCTATCGGCGACCAAAAAGCTTTTCGAGTCCTTGACCCTTCTGGCGAGCCAGGCTCCGACGGCGAGAAGCGCAAAAAGATAGATAAGAATAGCTGCCAAATACATAGCAAGAAAACCTCCAAAGGATAATTGTTATTCAGCGGTCTTGGTGCACATTACACAAACATCGTCCGCGGCAAGGTTCTTCGGGAATTCAAGGCGGACCTTCTCGTAGGGGGCCAGAAGCGCGAAGTCGAGAGGCATAAGCAGCTTGGTGCAGAGCTTTATCCGCTCCTCCTTGGAGCATCCCAGCTCTTCAAAGGCTTCGATATGAGGGCAGCGGCGGATAACCTTTATCGACTCCTCCGGCGTAAGCTTGGTTATCTCCTGGTCAAAGGCGAGCATCCCAGCTTTGGAGGTCTGATTCAGCACCGCATCCGCCGCGTCCTCAACCTTGCCAAGATTCGGCGCCTTGTACTCGCCAAGCCTGCGCGAGGCCTCCGCCATCACGGCGTCGGCGTCTATCTCGGGGTGCATATCCTGCAGCGTCTTCCAGGTAAAATAAAAAAGCAAAGCTCTGTCTTTTATCGCTCCGGCGACCGCGCTCGCCAGATATTCCGGCGATACGGGGGCGTCCAGCGCGATTTTTTCCACATATTCGTTGATCCTATCGGTACACATAAGACAAATCGCGTCCTCTCTCATATTTTCTGCTACATTACTGGCGGGTCGTTACAGGTCATGATGCGCGCCTCACTATCGGACATATTCTGCCAATGGTGCTGAAAAAGGCCGTTATAATAGATAAAATCGCCCCTTTTCACATCAAAGGCCTCATCTCCGTAAAAGAAACGCACCCTGCCATCCAGCACGTAAAAAAACTCGTCGCCGGGATGGGATTTTGAGGCCCCGGTATCCATACCTGCCGGGATCGTAACGATCATCGGCTGCATCCTGGCCTCCCTGTTGAGCGTCAGGTACCTTACAGTGACATTATCATCCCCCCTTCTGCACCACCTGACGATAAATCCCTCGCCGTCCAGCACCGGACTCAGCTTCTGCTCCGACTCCGTCAGAGTGATAGACGAAAGAGGTATCCGAAAGACATTAGCCAGCTTTCGCAGACTGTCGATACTCGCGCTGGATTTTTCATTCTCCAACTTTGAAAGCTGCGCCACCGACAGCCCGCATCTCTCAGAGAGCTCTTTGAGGGTCCAGCCGTTCTCTTTTCTGTGGTATTTTATCGTCTCTCCAAAGTGCATAAGACCGCTCCTTTTATTTTCCCAACATGAAAATTTTCATATTAGGAAATAAACACAATATAGCATTATTTTTTCGTGTGTCAAGTTAAAAAGATTCAACGTACCGCGAAGATATTGCTCCTAATTTTATTAGCTTTTCGCCCACCGACAGACACATATAAGAGGGCCATATGGCCGTCATATTTTCTTAAATAATATAAAATCGGAAATAAAGCGCGTACTACTAAAAGGCATTACCCACTGCCATTTTAAGCAAGAAACAGAAAAACCACCCTTTTAAAAACCGCCGGTCATTGGTAGAAGCATGCCCCAGAAAGACAAACACAAAGTAATGCTGACATGATAGTGTGTGAAAGACTTTCTTACTTGTAAAGTCAAAAAAATAACGCAGAACTATTTATTTATCGGAGGAGTGGCGGATGGGAAATCAATACGCATACATACGAGTCTCATCAAAGGAACAAAACGAGGAGAGACAGCGGGCGGCGATGCTGGAATACGGCGTGCCCGCGAAAAACATCATCTTGGACAAGCAGTCGGGCAAGGATTTTGAGCGGCAGGGCTACAAAAGGCTGATGAAAAAACTGAAACGGGGAGACATCCTGATAATCAAAAGCATCGACCGGCTGGGCCGCAATTATCATGAAATATTGGAACAGTGGCGAATACTGACGAAAGAAAAAGAGGCCGCGATCGTCGTTCTGGACATGCCGCTCCTGGATACGCGGCAGAACCGCGACCTCACCGGCGTCCTGATCGCCGACATCGTACTGCAGCTGCTCAGCTACGTGGCGGAGACAGAGCGTAAATTTATCCGGCAGCGGCAGGCCGAAGGGATCGCCGCGGCAAGAGCACGTGGAGCCAACCTCGGACGCCGCCCAAAGGACCGTCCGCCGGAGTTCGCGGCTGTCAAGGCCGCCTGGGAAAACGGAGAAATCTCCGCCAGGTCCGCCGCGCGGCGTCTAAAGATCAACCATATGACATTTAAACGCTGGGCTTCCAACTGCTAAAAAATAGAAACGTGGCGAAAAAGGCGTACCTTTTT
>ERZ1673695.1786-NODE-1786-length-19563-cov-10.709760_pt1 | contig 19563 bp, 10 predicted proteins | sample MGYA00580225_ERZ1673695 | MGnify/ENA primary metagenome ERZ1673695 (study PRJEB41218, sample SAMN15661739) | gut metagenome | host: Homo sapiens | place: Canada: London | collected 2015-08-20/2019-03-30 | study: EMG produced TPA metagenomics assembly of... | reverse complement strand
AATAAGAATAAAGTTGGTTTCATATTAGTTATTATTTAAAAAGGTTAGTGTATCACAGTTGATAACGGTTGCAAATGTACAAAAATTTATGGCTGACAGAAGGGAGTTTTAGTTCATTCTTTACCACTATCCGTTCAAAAACGTACATTTAGAACGGATAACCGATGGCAAAATGCAGTGCCATACTATCCTTGAACTTAGGAATATTGTAATATCCCGACTTTCCGGTATCATACGGGTCGTGAAGCCCGATACCCAAATCCAGACGGAAAACAAGGAAGTCCAGGTCATAGCGTAAGCCGAATCCCGTACCCAAAGCAATCTGTTTCGGGAAATTCTTCAAGGTGAACTCACCGTTCGGGCGATTTTCGTCCTTACGCATCAGCCATACATTGCCGGCATCCAGAAACACCGCTCCATGCAAGTCGGCAATCATACGGAAGCGATACTCGATATTGGCTTCTATGCGAATATCACCCACGTGGTTGATATAGGTATATTTTCTGTCCGTCTCGGGAGGATAGCCGCCCGGACCTATACTGCGTGCAGAAAAGGCGCGCACACTGTTGGCACCGCCGATATAGAACTGTTCCGTATAAGGTGCGGTCGTAGCGTTGCCATACGACCATATCACCCCTCCGGCAATACGCGAGGCTATCATCTGGTTCTTGTCTATCCGGTAATGGTACCTGAATTCCGAGTTCAGCTTCAAGAACTGTGCAAAAGGTACCCCGAAAAGCTTCTTTCCTTCCTCACTGAACGGCTTGCCGAAAATACGGTAGACGGCAGAAGTCAGGTTACCGGCCGACGCAACGGTGGTCTGCCACCAGATGGGGTTACGCTTGCCGCGCACGGAAGCGTTGTCATAAGTATAGGTGTACTCCATGGCAGGAATGAACTGGTCGCGCAAACTAACGTAGAGTGCCGGATTCTCGGCACGCAACGTATCGAAAGCGGCAGTAGGATTGCGCAGTACATTGAATGTCAACCGGAAAGGAGTTATACTGTGCCTGGAAGTCGATTTGGGCTGGAAGTCATAAGTGACATTACCGCCAAAAGCCAACAGCTTATAATACTTGGCACGGTTCATCTGGTCGGCATATAAACGGAAAGTCGTTGTAGCCGGGAAGTCATACTCACGGTCGCCCATCCTAGGAAACACCACGCGCGGAAAGATAAGCGAAGTGGAGATACCCAGTTCATAACTGTTCATCAAGGAAGAACTTGCCTTGCCCGTCTGCCATTCGTACGAACCGTTCAACTTCACATTCCAGCTTTCACCGCCACCGAAGACATTGTTCTTCGTCACCGTAAAAGCGGCACCCGGTCCCGTCTGGTTATTGCTCTTCATGGTGACATTAAAATCCAACTCCGCATCGTAGGGTTTATCGAGCGCGGCAATGACCCTCACATCCAATGTATCAGACACAAACGCCGTATCACGCGGTATATACTGCATCTCCGCATAACGGAAAATACCGACGCTTGCCAGACGCTCCTGAATACGGGTCTGACGGTACAAACTATACAAACTCTGCATAGAACGCTGGCGGGCAATACCTGCGCTGTCCTGTATCTGACGTTTCCGCCGATAACCTTGATAGTTCAACCAACGGTAAAGCATGTTGGGACGTACCGGAGGTTTGTTGTAGTAATGTATGGTCAAGCCTTTGTAATCCATGCTGTCATTGGGTTCCTGCCCCTGCTTTCCAAGAAGATAGACGGATTTACGCCCCACACGGAACTGCTTCTCGGCTACCTTTGGCATACCGGGAACGGGAATCAAGCGCATCTGGACATGCCCATTGGGAACTATCATGGTATCGGCCTGATAGGTCAGGTAGTCGGGACGGAAATAATAACAGCCCACATTACGCAGCAGGGTACTGATACGGGTACGCTCCCCATCCAAATCAGCCACATTGAATTGTTCTCCCGAACTGATAAGGGAACGTCGGCGTCCCAGCTCCATAATGCGAGTGGTACGCTCGCTGAAACCACGATAATATACCGTATCTATAAAGTAGGGGTTACGCATGTTCACCGTATATTGCAACTTTGCCTTCAGCGAGTCCTTCGGGTCGATAAATGTCTTGTAGCTGACGCTTCCGTTGAAATAGCCATAATCGCGCAGCAAGTTAACCGCCGCCTTCTGGCGTATATCGGGATTCACCGTAGACATAAGCACCGGAGTGGCGGCAAATTTATTGAATATCCACTTTCCGAATCCCTTCTCATACTTCTGGAAACCATTGTAAATCCACAGTCCGAAAGGAAAGGGATAGCGGATAGTAGAGCTTCCCAGCAACGAATTGTTCGGTGCCGTAGCAAGGGCGGCTTCCACCTCTTCCATAGCAATCTCACCAACAGACGTTTCACTGCGGTTCAATACAATCATCGGCTTTTGGCCGGTATAGAGTATCTCCCCCTCGGGCAAGTGCTTCGTGGTGGAGCAACCTGCCAGAAATATCAATCCTGCAATATATAATATCAGTCGTTTCATATCACATTCCTACTTTTTCATATCGCTATTTTCAGCCTCCGGTTTTATCTTTTTCTTCCTAAAGATGAAGAGTTCACTCAATCGGTCCATCTTCCGGCGCAGCACAAGGCCGACACCCGTTTCGGTTATCTCACCGTCGAGTATGCTTTCGTAGTTTTTATTATGGAATACACGGACATATCGAGTACCCGACGCATCAAGACGGTATTCCAGCGATATATTGTCAATGAATGATTCCGCATCGTTCGTGGCATTGGCCCCGGTGGACACTTTTCCACCGATGACTATCTGTACGCGGTCGTTGAAGAAACGCTGGGAATAACGAAAACTGAAGTCTTTCTGCGTGTCACCCGTTTCAGCAGAGGTACGGTCTTCCACACCTACACTGATATTGGCCCCTTTTATACCTCCCGCCAAGGAGTTTATCTGGCTCTGAAGCACTGAGTTCAAGGCGGCTCCCATTGACAAACCTCCTCCTTTGGCACCACTGTTCAGGTAAATACCCGTGGCAAGCATGGCAATGGCCTGCTTGCTACGCTCTTCTGCACCCATTGCCTGCAGCTCATTCTCTACTGCGGCATCTTCGGGCGCCGAAATATCGAATATCAAATCGGGAGCGTCAAGCCTGTTCTTGATGGAAATGGAAACATCGAAGTTCACCATGCGCGAACCATCCCCGTCACCATCGGCCACAGAAGCACGCATACGTTCCGTAGCCTTCAGGCTCAGCGTAGGATTCATAATATTCCCCCGCCAATCCACATAACTGCCGGGATTGAACTGGAACTCCTTCAACGGGATGATAGGCAGCGAATATTTCATGACGCCACCCGAAAGGGTATAGCGTCCGGTAAGGCTCATATCCCCTTGGGGAGTATACTGCATATTCAAATCACCGCCACCTTCCAGTTCGATGTATTTGCTGCGGTCGGGACTCAAGTCAGCACGAAGACGGACAGCATCGTCAATATGGACGGACATATACATTTCCAATCCTCCCAAAGACATGGCAGGAACCTCATCCGCTTTTACCGACGTCGTATCGGTGAACGAGGTAAAGGTAACCAGCCCGCTGAGACGGTCTTCCACCGTTAAAGGGGAATCGGTCAACACGTAGGTTACGTTGGTATTGCCCAGCAAATTCATGTTTCCACGCATCGTGAGCCCGTCAAGCGGCCCCTTCACCGTGGCATGCAAGTCGACGAACACCTTTCCATACACCAGACTTTCGCGGGTACGCGGTGCATCCAGCAACGTATAGTTCTCTGCCAGCAGATTGAGGTTGGCAGTAGGACGCTCCATATTCCGGAAATCAACCTTACCGTCAATCGTAAACGGATTCTTGCTGGTGGTATAAATGGCAAACTTATCAAATATCAACTGATTGTCCTTTATCTGTACCGGACGGTTGTCGAACCAGTAACGTGCTCCCGCCTGGCGTGCATAGACAGACACACTGTCCAAAACAATATCACCATGCATCTGAGGCTTGTCCAGCGAACCGTAAATATAAAGCCCTCCATCAATATCTCCGGTAAAGGCCACCATTTGGTCAGGGATGAATGCATTGGCCATCTTCAATGGGAAATGCTCGAAACGGGTGGACACTTCCAGAGTATCCTTTCCGTTTTTCTGCGTCAAGATACCGTCGGCGGTCATCACTTCTTCGTTATCATGTGTAAAATAGGTATTCAAATAGTGCGTATTCTTGTCGCCCGGCAACCAGGTAGCCCCCAAGCCGATATCTCCAACCGGTTGGCGTTCGTAGGTCAGTTTCTCTACATTGGCTTCGGCGGACACCTGCAGGGAAGTGGCAGTCTGTATATAATTTGCTTCGGCGGAGAACAATCCCGTAAGCCGGGGCATATAAGGAAGTACCTCCGTAAGTTCATCCAGGCGCAATCGGCTCAGTTCTACGTTTATATTCTGCAAGGAAAGGGTATCATTCTTGTCGGATTGCATACGGAAACACAGACCATCGTCGCTGTCCATATCAATATTGGCATAGACGCGCATATTCTTATGCAGATAAATCCAGTTACTATTGTCCGCAAAGTGGAATTTACGGAAAGCGATAATCGGCTCGGCAGGAATAAGGTTCAGCAGCACACCATTACCGCGACCGTGTCCTTCGGTCAACGGACGGGCATTAATACCGAATAGAACACCGGTCTGCCCTTTTCCATTCACATAATCCACAGTCAGTTCCGCATCTTCATTACGGACTTCACCCGTCAGTGTGCTACGGAACACAAACTGCGGGTTCTTGGGACCGTTTATGACACCACCTTGCAACTTCATGCGGGCAGTATCCTGCTTCACTGTAAAAAATATCGTATCGAGCTGCAAGGAGTCCATGCGCAATCCGTGAACAGCTGTACGTCCATTGATGCCGACTTGCGGAGTAAATCCGAAGCTCAGTTTGAAATCATTATAGGAAATACCCTTTGCAGCCAGAAAATAGCTGACGGGATTCTGGTTACCGGCTTCCAGATGCATGCCCGCTGAAGGAAGGACTTGGCGCAAAGCGGCATGGTCCAAACGCCGTTCATCAATCTGCTTTGTCAGGATAGAGACAAATTTATCCGACTGTTCCATCAACTTCTTCAACGTGCTGTGAGCGCGGAAACGCAGATTCAAGTCACCGGCATCAAGCCTCAACTTGAGAGAATCATGACGTGCCTCCGCTCCCATTGTAAAGGCAAACGGGTGTTTCAACGGTCGGGGCACCAAACCCAGCTTATGCAGATTCACCTCTTCCACATTCAAATCCAAAGCGCCATCCAGATAGCTGCGGTCAAGACGCATATCCGCATTTCCCTGCATCTTGAGAAGGACATTATCGCTGGCAAGACGGACGGTAGCAACGGATGACTTGAGTCCGGCATGCGCCTCCACACCGGAAATGTCCCAATGGCCATACTGTAGTTTTTCCAAGGAGGCATTCAAAGCGGCCACGGTTTTTCGTGATGCCACATCCACCCCTTGTCCCTTAACGGACATCTTTGCCGTAAGAGTATAAATAGAGTCCTTGGGCAGGAAGTGATGCACCTGCAAGTTGTTGATGGCAAGGTCGGCATGGTAGGCTTCCGTAGCAAGATTATAGGCGGCGTCCAAATTCAAGGCGCCTTCCTTCTCCTTCAGTTTCAGGGCGGCAGTGCACTGCGCCCCCTCCATACCGAGACGTGCCGCAAGGTGCATACTGTCCGGCACAATGATGGAGCCATCGGGAGCAATGTCAGCTAGTCCGGTCAGGAAGTTCAAGTTCTGCGTATGCATTTCGAAGTCCATGCTTCCATTACGTTTCACACTGTCGGTCAAGCTCCAGAATTCTCCTCCCCCACTCAACGAAAAGGCTCCGGGCAGCTCAGCCGTAAAACGGGAAATCTGCATCTGCTTCAGGTTTCCTTCCGTACCTGCATGAATCACCAACGGACGGAACGGATAGGCTTCCTTGAAAGCTTCCGGCAAGCCACCGGCAAAAAGCAGTACATCCTGTTTGCCGATATGGGCATTGAAACGGGCTGTCAGACGGCCGGTGGTAGGTATATTTATCAGTTCCCAGTAAGTCTGTGCCGTAAGGTTCATCTCACTATGAGGTGTCAGCAACTTCAAAGAAGGGATACGGATAACGGTAGAATCGGCAAACAACCGCCCGGTCAGGGAAGTTACACTCAAACCGGAACGCTCATACATGGAAAATTCCCGGATAACGGCATTCATATCTCTGCCGTAGTACATCACAGAATCAATGCCCAGGCGAATGTCGCGAAGAGCAATGTGCGAGGGGTCGAAGCCTATCGCACTCCCCGGGCCACCGGTATCATAATTGACAGAAGTTCCAGTCAGCAGGAATTTTCTCCAGCCATAGAACTGGTGTTTCAGGTCGGCAGCAGCGTCCGCAATCTCAGCATCTCCTATATGGGCTTTCAGCCCCATGGAGTCCAATGGCATCTGTAAATCGACCGAGACGTTCTTCAACTTCAGAGTATGGAGTGTGACTTTCCAGTTTAACGCAGTGTCAGTAGTGTCCTTGGGAGTCTCAGTGGTATCTGCAAGCATCACCTGCACATGGGTATCGCTCAATTCTATATTATTGAGGATGGCATCTTCTTTTGTAAGGTCTATGCCATGGCTTTCGAAAAAGAAATGCCCCAGTACTCCTTTGATGCACATACCTTCCATTAAATTGGAGGAGTTGACAGCAACTTGTTTCAAGGTAATGTCATCCACCTCCACTTTCCCTTTGAGTAAAGGCCATGCCTGTACCCGTACGTTCAAACTTCCAAGATTCAGCAAGGTATCGGGATGCTGCACATCAACAGCACTGTCGGCAGGCTGTACCACCAATACACCGCGGACCAACAAATTCAAAGGAAAGCGAAGGTCAATCCGCTCCACGGATATGTCCATACCCGTAGCATCTGATGCAATTGCCGTAGCCTGCTTCCGTATCAAATTCTGTACGGGAGGCACATAAAGCAATATCATCAATATTATAAACAGTATAATAGGAGTAAGCAACACCCACAGTGCTGTTCTCAACCATTTTCTTCTCATCGGAACGTCAATCTTTCATCGTATTTAAAAGTCTTACAAAGTAAACAATTTCTTTCGACATTTGGTTCCCGACAGAGAAAAATCACGTATTCTTCTCTGTTCCCCCATTACGGGAAAGCTGTTGCCTGAGTAATGACATCCTCTATCAAAACGAGGGCGGCAAGGGCGTGTTCTTTCAACTCTCCGGTAAAAGGCACTCCATGAGAAGTTTCCAACAGTTTCAGCAATGCAACCAGTTCCGCTGCTCCAATTAAAGTAAAGAGGGGAATCATTTTGTGGGAGACAGCAGCCATCTCGTCCACATCCTCATTCTCCACAGCCTTCTGCAAACGCTCCGCATTGAGGCGGGTTTCAGCCACAAAACTTTCCAGAATGGACTTTGCCGCCTCGGGGTCATCGACCGAAAAAGCAGTGAGCGAAGAGAATTTATACCCCGGGCAAGCCGAAGTTTCCGAAACTTCCGTAACCTCCATCCCTTTGTCCTCCATATTCAATTCATGTAGCAATTCACTGACGGTAAACGGTTTATGCAGGCATCCGGCAAATCCATGCACCGTAAATTCCTCACGCTGCATGTCACTGCGGGCAGTGACAGCAATCACCGGAACAGACTGTGCCTGCGGTATGTTCGAAGCACGAAGCAGTTTCAGTAAATCAAAACCATTAATAGCAGGCATCTGCACATCAGTAAGCAGAACATCAAAGGTTGCAGTGCGCAAGGCATCCAGCAGTTCATCCAGTTGTAAACAAGAGACAGAATTTATACCACTCTGCTGAAGCATGGCGGCAGTAAGGGTAAGCTGAATACGGTCATCATCGATAAGGAGGACATTCTTCAGTGAAGAATGAGGAACGGGGAATGAAGAATTGCCATTCGGCGTGGCAGCACATCCCGATTCTTCATCCTTCATTCTCCGTCCTTCACTCCTTACGGGATAGATAGGAATATATATGGTGAAAGTGCTTCCCTTGCCTGGCACACTGTCTACATCAATCGTGCCTTCAAGCAACTGTACCAGCATACGGACAATGGAAAGTCCGAGTCCAAACCCCTCTTTACCCTGAGCACCCGGTAAGCGGGTAAACTCCTGGAAGATACGTTCCCGGTCGGCAGGTTCCATACCTTTACCGGTATCAGCAATGGCAACTACCAGTCGACGGTCCTCGTAACGGGCAGTCATGGTAACACTGCCTTGGTCCGTAAACTTCACGGCATTGGACAGCAAATTGTTGATAATCTGGCGCAGACGCAAGGGGTCGCAAATATAGGTACCGCCCAGCTCCGGGGCAATGTCGCAATGAAGCGCCAGTCCTTTGGCAGCCGTAAGTGGTTCAAAACTGACGTGTATCTCTTCAAGCAGGCGGGAAGGATGAAAGGTGACCCGGTTGATTTCGGCCTTGTTCAAATCAAGACGATGGAAGTCGAGCAAATCAACGACCAGCTTCAGCAGATGTTCCGATGAGGTTTTCATATTGTCCAGATAGAACCGCTGACGCTCATCCACCGTCAGACGGGAAAGCAAGTCGGCATAGCCCATAATAGAACCGAGCGGGGCTTTGAAATCATGGGTAATGGCAAGCATCAGTTTTTCACGGACAGCGAGTAAATCCTCGGCACGACGACGGGCCTCTTCCAACTCACGACGGTAACGGTTGCTTCGGGTTATGTCGCGGCCGATGATAATAAGAAAAAAAGCGGAAAGCAACACCGCACCTACGGCAATGCCACTGATAATCTTGGCCGAACGGCGTCGGACCGCTTGTTGATACTCGGCTTCCGTCCGTGCACGCAGCAGAGTTTCCGTCTCGTAATCTTTCAGCAAGCTGTCAATACGAGCGGTCAGCATATGGTCCAAGCGTTGCAGATAGCGTTTACGTCGCTGTATAACAGTGTTTACAGCTTTTTTCTGCTGGGCCACGGCACGCAGTTTCTCATGCAAAGAATCGGCCGGATTATAGGGTTCAATCACCGTATCCGTTGCAAATTCAAGAGAGGTCTTTACCTGGATAGCCGTATCTTTCTTTGGGGGGACAAACACTTCACCCAAACGACGGAAAAACCCCTTCTTCCGAGGGCGTGTCACGACGGTATCCCGATGTGTAATGATACGGTGCTGCACACGCTGCTGGGTCACTACCGAGTCCTGCTGGGCAATTATCTGCTCAATGTCACTGGTGGATACCATGCTGTCATTCGCCTCACTCAGCGTGCGCAGCATTTTTATCGTATTGGTATCCTTCTCGCGTATCAAAGCAAGCACGCTGTCTGTCCATTGTACATCGCGGTCATCAGTAAGAATAAGGTTCTCCATTTCCCGGTGTACGAAAAACAAGGAAAAAAACAATACCGCCAGCAACAAAGTGTAGCCTACGGCAATCTTTACTTTGGAGACATTATTCATACTATCAAATCCTTTCCCTGGTCTGTTTACGGAACCTCAACCACAGCATCACTCCCGCACTGGTCAGTCCGAACGGGAAAGCCATCCAGACTCCCGTCAGCCCCCAACCGAAAACGAAACCGCAAAGGTACCCTACGGGCAAAGATATAATAAAATAGGATATAAATGCAATAATCATCATCGGTTTCACATCCGAGATGCCGCGCAGGGCATTGGCAAAGTTAATCTGCAACCCATCGCCGAACTGGTAAACCAAGAACGGGAAGAAGAGAGCGGCAACCATGCCGGACACTTCCGCATTGTCCGTAAACCATCCCCCTACCTGACCGCGAAGCGCAAAGACGATACCCAGCAACACCACCTCCATACACAGGATGATGTGAAGGCCGGCATACGCCGAGCGGCGCACATTCTGCCCGTCTCCCTGCCCCTTGAAGTTGCTGACACGCACGGCAACCGCAGCGCCCATGCCATAATACATCATGAAGGTGAACTGAGAGATAGTAAGCATTATCTGATGCGATGCTAGGGCAAGTGTCCCCAGCCAGCCCACCATGACGACGCTCAGACTGAAGGAAGCGGTCTCCATACCCATCTGCATACCCACGGGCCAGCCCAGTGCATTGAGCTTCTTGAACATCGGCATCGACCACCCCAGCCGCATGAAGCCGAGCCTGTAACGGATAAACCGGCGGCCGCGAAGCACAATCGCCGCAAAGACCACCACCATCACAATGCGGGAGAACAAAGTGCTGATACCCGCACCAAGCAGTCCCATCTCCGGAAAGCCCAGCTTTCCATTGATAAGTATATAGTTTCCTACGATGTTAAGCGCATTCCCTCCGAGCAGAATCCACATGGCCGTCTTGGTATCGGTGATGCCGTCCGTAAACTGTTTGAAACCGTTGAACAGCATGACAAAGACCAGTGAAGCAAGCAACACCAGATAGTAAGGCTTGATTAGAGGCAACAATTCTCCGGGCTGTCCCAGCCGCTCCACATTGAAATAGAGAACAGCCATGACAAGAGTCAGCAACAAAGCCACCAGCACATTGGCAACCAGGCTACACCGCAACGCCTGCCCTGCCTCGGCAAAGCGGCGGTTACCGTAGAAGCCCCCTACAACCGGTGTCAGCCCGTAGCTGAAGCCCGTACTGAAAATAATGCAAAGAGTAAACAGATTGTTTACGAAAGAAGCGGCACCCAGTTCCTCCGTGCTGTGATGCCCAATCATCAGCGTATCGGCAAAACCAAGCACAATGACTCCCAACTGCCCCACCACAATGGGTAGCCCCAGGAGAAGCAATGCTTTGTAGTGCTGCTTATACGTATCAAATAATTTTTTCATACTAAAGGTTTTCTTTTTGGTAATAAAGCACAATCCCGTTTTCATCGCGGAAGGTCTGTTGGGCGACCCTATGAAGCTGTTCTGCCGTCACAGAGCGGTAATTGTCCACTTCACGGTCTATGTCTTCCGCCTGCCCGGTCAGTTCAAACCAGGCAAGATTCGTGGCAACATTCAGATAATTGATGTTGCCGAATATCTGTGTAGACTCAAACTTGTTCTTTACTTTCTCCAATTCTTGTTCTCCAACAAACCCGGATTTCAACTCTTCCAACTCTTTCCGGACAGCAGCCTCGGCTTGTTCCAAAGATACGCCTGCAGATGGTTTTCCACTGATATGCAGCAGGCCGGCATCCCGTGTACCGGAGATATAGGCATCGAGACTGGAAAAGAGCTTCTGCTCCTGCACCAGCCTGCGGGTCAAGCGACTGGAACGTCCATTGCTCAGAATATCCGACAGAATATCGAAGGCATAATAATCGGCATCCTCACGGCTGCACATGTGATAAGCCATGAACAAAGCATCCAGAGGAACATTCCGTTCCACCGTCTGCCGGCGTTCCGCCGTCTGTACAACTTCTTGCGGTAATTGCCTTACGGGCACATTCCTACGGGGAATGGGAGCAAACCATTTTTCTGTCAGCCTAACCGTTTCTTCCCACGAAATATTTCCGGTAACGGCCAGCACTGCATTATTAGGTGCATAAAAACGAAAAAAGAATTCCTTTACCTCGTCCAGCGTGGCATTGGCAATGTGAGAGAGGTCTTTCCCGATAGTAGGCCAGCGATAAGGATGCGTTTGATAAGCCAAAGGACGAAGCAGATGTCCCACATCACCATACGGCTGGTTCAAGCAACGTTGTTTAAATTCCTCCATCACTACCGCACGCTGCACTTCAAGACTTTGCTCACTGAATGCCAGTTCCAGCATGCGGTCGGACTCCAGCCAGAAGCCGATTTCCACATTCGATTTTGGAACCGTCAGGTAGTAATTGGTAATATCATTATTGGTCCATGCATTATTCTCTCCGCCTGCCAATTGCAAAGGAGCGTCATAATCAGGAATATGCACCGAACCTCCGAACATCAGATGCTCGAACAGATGGGCAAAGCCCGTATGCTCGGGATGTTCGTCACGGGCACCCACGTCATAAACAATATTCAAGGCAACCATCTGCGTGCTGGTGTCCTCATTGTGCACCAACCGCAGACCGTTGTCAAATATCTTTTTGTTTATCTTCATAAAATGGAATGACAGAATCTATCATCAATCTATCACTGTCACTTTTTTAATAACCACATCCTCTTCGGGACGGTCGTTACGGTCAGTCTTGACCTTCTGTATTTTATCAACAATATCTATACCTTCCAGCACTTCACCGAACACGGTATATGCACCGTCCAAATGTGGAGTACCGCCCACGGTAGTATAAGCCTTCACCTGCTCGGGGGTAAACTTGAACTCCGGTTCCTTGGCAACCTGAGCCTCTGCCTGCGCAATCAAGGAATCTTGCAAATCCATCAGACCGTCCTGGTCATTATTCTTGCGCATCTTGTAGATTTCCTTCATGTGTTTCTGCGCCAACGCGTTGAAAGCATTGTTCAAGCGCATCTGATTCATCTGCTGTTCCATCCCCAGCAAGGTAGAGTCATTATACACTTTTCCGGTCACAATGTAGAACTGGCAGCCGGATGATGCCTTGTCAGGGTTCACCTCATCACCCTGGCGTGCAGCCGACAAAGCACCTTTTTTGTGAAAATACTTCGGATAAACAAATTCGGCAGGAACGGTATAACCCACGTCGCCTGCCCCCAGCATCTTGCCTTTCGGAGCCTTCTTCGATTCCGGGTCACCTGCTTGTATCATAAAGTCCTTGATGACACGGTGGAACAGCGTACCTTCATACGTGCCGTCTTCCACCAGCTTGATAAAGTTATCACGATGTTTCGGGGTTTCATTATACAGTTTCACGGTGATGTCACCCGCACTTGTTTCAATCTTCAGCTTCGTTTCTTTTTCCATATCTTCCTCTTTCTTTTGTCCCGGCTTGCAAGCAGTCAGACCGCAAACCAGTATAGTTAATAATACAATAAGATTTCTTTTCATTTTGTTTTTTATTTAATTTAAGTTTGCAAATATACTAAAATCAGACAAAAGCACTTACCTTTGCCTACATAAAAGAGATAAAAGGCTAAAGCAATGACATCCATATTAATTGTAGAAGATGATATTACTTACGGCATGATGCTAAAAACATGGCTCGGCAAAAAAGGTTTCCAAGTAACCTCTGCCAGCAACATTGCCCGTGCTCAAAAACATATTGAGTCGGAAACCGTAGATTTGATATTGTCTGACCTGCGCCTGCCCGACAAGGATGGCATTGACTTATTGAAATGGCTGGGCGAACACGGCCTGCAAATACCGCTTATCATCATGACAGGATACGCTGACATACAGTCGGCCGTCCAAACCATGAAACTGGGAGCCTGCGATTACATTGCCAAGCCTGTGAACCCGGACGAATTACTGAAAAAAATAGGCGAAGCCTTGAATGCATCATCCTCCGCTTTGAAACAGATGATGCATTCGTCCCGAACAGATGATGCGTTTACCCCAAACAGACCATCCGTTTCACCCAAACAGACGATGCATTCCGACAAGATGAAAAATCAGCCTCTGAAGGGTGCAGAAGGCTCATTGTCCTCCTCCGACTTCCTTGAGGGAGAGAGCGACGCAGCCAAACAACTCTACAATTATGTGAAACTGGTTTCACCTACCAATATGTCTGTACTCATCAATGGTGCCAGCGGAACGGGCAAAGAATACGTAGCTCACCGCATCCACCAGCTCAGCAAGCGTGCCGACCAGCCGTTTGTAGCCATCGATTGCGGTTCTATTCCCAAAGAATTGGCCGCTTCGGAGTTCTTCGGGCACATAAAGGGCGCCTTTACCGGCGCACTGACCGACAAAACGGGCGCTTTCGTCGAAGCCAACGGCGGTACCATCTTCCTGGATGAGATAGGCAATCTGAGCTATGAAGTGCAAATACAGTTGCTGCGTGCTTTGCAAGAGCGCAAGATACGTCCGGTAGGTTCAAACAAAGAGATAAGCGTGGATGTACGTCTGGTATCCGCCACCAACGAAAATCTGGAGCAAGCCATCGAAAAAGGGGCGTTCCGTGAAGATTTATATCACCGTATCAATGAATTCACCCTACGTATGCCGCAACTCAAAGACCGCCGTGAAGACATCCTGCTCTTTGCCAATTTCTTTCTGGACCAGGCCAACCGCGAAATGGACAAGCAACTGACCGGCTTTGATGACAAGGCATCCCGCGCCCTATTGGAATATCCCTGGCCCGGCAATCTACGCCAAATGAAGAATATGGTACGCCGTGCAACCTTGCTGGCACAAGGCAAATTCATTACTATCAACGAACTGAATGAACTGAAAGGACCCGCACCGGGCATCATCGGTATCCCTCTCCGCAATGAGGAGGCAGAGAAGCATCAAATCATCGAAGCCTTGCGGCAGACGGGAAACAACAAGAGCCGCGCTGCACAACTGTTGGGCATTGACCGCAAAACGCTGTACAACAAGTTGAAGCTTTATAACATATCCGACTAAAAGGTGTGGAATTATTCCACACTCCCCTCCACACATTCCACACTTTTCCACACTATGCCACACTTTGCATAGAAACATATATCACTAACTATCAGAACATTATCCAACACACACTCTTTCTGGCACACCATTTGACCTATATTAGACGTAAGCAACAAGCGCTACAACAAGCAAGCACTTAGACTTAACAATAAGATATACCAACCTAAAAGCAAATGAATTATGAAAAAATTAGTATTAGTAGCAGCCCTGTTTATGTTTGTTTGTGGCGGAACGTTCTTGGCTCAAGCTAAGGCTCCGGTAGAACAGCCGAGTAAGACAACAACCTTGTCTAACGACACTGTGGTAACGGATACTTTGCAGAAAGCCGAGAACGTCCAAGACACAGCAAAAGTGGCCCAATAACAGTAAGCACACTACAACAAAAAAGCCGTTTCCTCCTTGTCTATTCTGGGAAACGGCTTTTTAAATTGATAGTTGACAGTTATCAGCTAAGAAATCACCAATGTCTTTCCGGATAAAGGTCATTCCACCATGCCGGACTATCCTGCAGCCAGCGGGCAAACCAAGCCATAATTGAATTGTGCCACAATTCACGTTTTGCATAATCAAGTACAAAATGGTTTTCACCGTCCACGGTAATAAATTCCACCGGCTTGCCCAATATCTTCAGCGCATTATACAACTGGATACTTTCACCGATAGGCACGTTTGTATCTACCGTGCCATGCAGCAACAACAGAGGGGTATTAATCTTGTCCGCATTGAACAATGCTCCATGCTTCGTAAACAAATCGGGATTATTCCAAGGATAGCTATCGGCTGCCGCAACAGAGTTATAGGAATATCCCCAATAACCCTCGCCCCAATAGCTCGTTACATTGCTGATGCCAGCATGCGAGGCAGCGGCAGCAAACATATCCGTCTTAGTCTGCAGATACATCGTCATGAATCCTCCATAAGAGGCACCCAGGCATCCGATACGTTTATCGTTGACAAACGGATGGGCTGCACAGAATTTCTTCGTACCGTCAATGATCTCATCGGCCGTACGCTCACCCCATGCATTGACATGGCGTGCAGAGAACTCCTGGCCGTACCCGATGGCACCACTGGGCTGGATAACATAAACCACATAGTCACGTGACGCAAACAACTGTGCACAGTACGGGGAAGTTATACCGCGGGTTGTAGGAGTCGTTCCTCCATAATAGTACACGATAAGCGGATACTTCTTGCTCGGGTCGAAAGACGGCGGAAGGCAAATCATTCCCTTTATCTCCGTACCGTCCGAAGCTGTAAAGTTCCACTCTTCCATCTGTCCCAGCTCAATCTTGTCGAGGACGGGCTTCATGGGGTTGGCAAGCAGGGTAGAAACTTTTTTCTTCGTGTCGTACGTATAGGCTACGCCCGTACTGGTGTTTCCTCCACCCACATAGGCAGCCACAACCGGATTGTCATTGGCCAGCGTGAAGGAAGTAATCACATCTTCTTCAAGCGGAAGCATTTCAAAGCCGCCCGTCTTCGGAACATAACGGTAGATATGCCTGCAATCCCCATCAGTCGTATCGAAATAGATACATCCGTCCACACGGTTCCACTGCACGGGAGACACCGTAGGATTGAAATCGCGCGTGATAGCCTGCACTTTCTTTGTAGCCAAATCCATAATGAATGCTTGGGTATCAAAGTCATTGGCTATGGGATGTTCACCGCAATTCTTGCCAATGCCTCCGAAAGCAGACGGACTGCCCGTCACCAGAAGCTGCTTCCCGTCCGGAGAGTAAGAAGCACTTCCCAGATAAGCATCCCAGGCGACCAGCGTATCTGCCTGCAAGGTGGTCAAATCAATCTCGAAAAGAGAAGAGAGGGAGAAAGGGCATCGAGTGATGTCCGGCTTGGAAGTGCTGCACAACAGTTTCTTGCCATCCGGGGAAATATCATTCAGATAGACGTTGTGACTACCGTAGGTCAGACGCTCGGAAAGGCCCGTCGCCACATCGTATTTCATGAGATAATAGCGGTCACGAGAATTGGGGATACGGTCGTCCGGATGCAAGAGACGTTTCAACGGGCCACTCACCTTTTCGCCCTCGTCCGTGAGCATATAAATAAGATAGTCTTCTGTAGGAGACCAGCTGAAATATCCTTCGGGAACATTCTTCAGCAGCACTTCCTCACGCATCGTGGCGGGATCGAACACAACCAGGTCATTCTGCTCCTCGCCCATAACCGTATAATAGAGCTTGTTGCTGTTGGGCATCCAGTTCATCTTTTCATTGGCATTGGGCAATATCACCCGGCCGGTCTTTACCTCGGTCAGCTCACAACGGGTCCTGGAACGCTTCACGTCGTAATTGTCCGAATAGCGGGTCAGCAGATACTTGCCGTTGGGCGAAAGAGAAACCCTGCTCGCTCGGGAGCCGAAATTGGTGTTGAACAAAGAGAAACGTCTCTTCATGTCCGGTGCCATCCGGCAGGCTACATCGGCAAAGTCCTTTTCCTTTTCAAATTCGCATTTCAGCATCGGCTGCATCTTGTCGTCCGCGCTTGAAAGCAACTTGATGACAATCTCATAATCCGCTTCGGGGTCCATACGCAAACTGACAGCCGTAGGACGGACCTGCGACAAGCTGTCCTCCGCTGTCTCCTTGACTTGCTTGGATTCACCGTTTACAAACACCTCAAAACGGGCAGGAGAATATACATTCAGCTTGCCCTTCATGAAACGCTCCGCACGCAGATTGGTAGCAAACAGATAGAACAGATTGTCCTTGTCCGCCTTTGCCACAGTTACATATCCAGCCGTATCAGCAACCATACGTTCGTACCGACCTCCGTCGAAGTCGAGACTGACCTTCGTCTTCAGAAGATTGCCGGTAGTAAACTTGTCTCCCTTGAAGTTGATACTATCGCCCTGGAGGGGAGTGCGCACCGTAACGGCAGGACGCACATTATACTCAGCAACTCTTTCCTGAGCTTGGGCAGCCAATCCCGCAAGGAGCAGCAAACCCGACAAAACTGTGATTTTCTTCATTACTGTAAGATTAAATCGTTTCAAAACCATTCCATAAATTTCCAGGAGGGACGGGAGCCTCCACTTCTATCGGTTCTTTGGACACCGGATGCACAAAACGGATATACCGCGCATGCAGACAGATGCTGCCGTCGGGATTGGAGCGGGGCGAACCATACTTCAAATCTCCCTTGATGGGACAGCCCATCTTTGCCAACTGACAACGTATCTGGTGATGGCGTCCGGTTTTCAAATCTATTTCCAACAGATAATAGTTCTGCGACCGCCCGATGAGCCGGTAATGCAAAATCGCTTTCTTGCTGCCCGGCACCTCCTTGTCGTATGCATAACTCTTGTTCTGTTTCTCATTTCGCACCAGATAGTTCACCAATTCCCCCTCTTCCTCGCGGGGCAAGTTCTTCACTACTGCCCAGTAAGTCTTCTTCACCTCGCTATTCTTGAACATCTCGTTCAGACGCGACAGTGCCTTACTGGTCTTGGCAAAAACAACAAGACCGCTCACGGGGCGGTCCAGCCGGTGAGCGACACCGATAAAGACATTTCCAGGCTTGCTGTACTTCTCTTTCAGGTACTGCTTTACAGTTTCCGAAAGCGGTGTATCACCCGTTTTGTCTCCCTGAACTATCTCGGAAGCGGTCTTGTTGACTATAATGATATGATTGTCTTCGTATACGACAGTCATCGGTTGTTAATGTTTAATGATTAGTGATTAATGATTAATGACTAACACCCAACTTCTCATTAAACATTAATCACTAATCATTAATCATTAAATTACATATTCATCCCACCATCTACCTGAATAACCTGACCGGATACATAAGAAGACATATCAGAAGCCAGGAAAGTAGCGATATTTGCCACGTCTTCGGGTGTGCCGCCACGACGCAAAGGAATCTTCTTGCACCATTCAGCCTTCACCTCTTCAGACAAGGCGTCGGTCATGGCTGTCATGATGAAGCCCGGAGCAATGGCATTGGCACGGATTCCACGAGAACCCAGCTCCTGAGCGATAGACTTGGCCAAAGCAATCATACCGGCTTTGGAAGCAGAATAGTTGGCCTGGCCGGCATTGCCGTGAACACCTACCACAGATGCCATATTGATAATGCTACCCGCCTTCTGGCGCATCATGATGGGTGTGCAGGCATGGATAAAGTTAAATGCCGATTTCAGGTTGACATTGATAACCATATCCCATTGCTGTTCGCTCATACGCATCATCAGACCGTCACGTGTGATACCGGCATTGTTTACCAGAATATCAATACGTCCAAAGTCCTTATGGATTTCTGCCACTACATTGGCAGTGTCTTCAAAGTTTGCTGCATTGGAGGCATAAGCTTTTGCCTTTACTCCCAAAGCTTCCAATTCTTTTGCCGTAGCCTCGGCATTTTCATCAATCACCAAGTCAGTGAATGCGATGTTTGCTCCTTCTTGAGCGAACTTCAAAGCGATAGCCTTGCCGATGCCGCGTGCAGCACCTGTCACAATGGCTGTTTTTCCATCTAATAATCCCATATTATTTTAAAATTATTTATAAAATGTATTCTTACTTCTTTCCCAATGCACCAAGTACCAGACGGGTCACGTAAGTATCGCGTACCGCATCGTCCAGATTGGCCCCTATATGGCCGCGGATATAAGGTGTTTCAATACCTTTGACACTGTAATGCACAATCTCGGCAGTCATATCCAAGTCATCTATCTGGAAAACACCCTTCTCCATACCTTCACGCAGAACCTCCTTGAAAAGCTGGGTCTCTGTAGCATCGAAACGTTTGCGCACTTTCTCCACTCTCCAAATATCCCGAAAGAAATTGGCACGAAGAGTACCATTCCGAAAGACAACCTCTTTTACCGCATCCAGATGAGTGTAAATCATTTCCATCAGTTTCTCGTCCGGCTGAATATCTTTCTCTACCACGTGCTTCATCATATCCGAAAGAATATCCAGCTCCGACTCGACAACAGCCAAGTAGATATCTTCCTTGCTCTTAAAATAGGTATAGAGCGTTCTCCTACCTTTCTTCGAAGCGAGGGCAATATCATTCATCGTGGTATTCTCAACGCCCATCTTTGCAAACA
>ERZ1673695.1779-NODE-1779-length-19677-cov-5.136734_pt1 | contig 19677 bp, 26 predicted proteins | sample MGYA00580225_ERZ1673695 | MGnify/ENA primary metagenome ERZ1673695 (study PRJEB41218, sample SAMN15661739) | gut metagenome | host: Homo sapiens | place: Canada: London | collected 2015-08-20/2019-03-30 | study: EMG produced TPA metagenomics assembly of... | reverse complement strand
TCCTGAAGAGCCACTTTCATCTGGTCGCCGACTTTCTGCCGCTCGGTAATCAGTTCCTCCGCAGTGTATTTTGCGGTGACCGATTTTACGCACTCCTGGATTGCAGGGTTGACAATAATCGACTCAAAATTTGTCCCGACATTTTTATAAAGGCTTGCGGAATTTTCTTTCCCAACCCGGTAGTTGAGCGCAATGGTGCTGAAGACCGTTTGAAGGTCTTTAGATGCGCTGGAAGAATCGACTTCTGTCTTCAGGACACGGTTGTCCATCACAACGACATTGGTGATGAAGGGAACTTTAAAGTGCATCCCTTCTGACAATACGTCGCTTCCAACAGCGCCCAGCGTTACTTGAATGCCGGTGTGTCCCGCCGGGACAACAACAATTGAAAAGAACCCCAGGATCACAACCGCTACAATTACAACAAGGGTCAGTATCAGTGTTTTTTTGTTTTTCAGTTTTTCCATCTTTTTCTCCGTTCTGCGTTTCAGGCATTTTTTCTGTCTTTCAGCAGGCGAAACAAAACCGGGGAAACAGCTGTTTCCCATGGATTCCCGGTTGGCGTTCGACCGCTTAATCCTCTCATTTGAGATTGAGTCCATTATATCATAAGGACTTTAAAATACCAAAGCCGCCCCGGGACGGCGGAGAGCCTTAGGGGGTCAAAAAGCATTGTTCCGGTTTGATTTTATCTCTCGCATACAAGCTATCTCTCTTTTTTTCTCTCTTATTCTCTTTATTTCGTTTTTTCGTTATTTGTTTGACAATTTGCATTTGGTTATAAATTCCGGTTTAAAACACCCTTCCGCGGGGCAGGTCCTTTCCAGCCGCCTAAACGCCAGAACAACCCGGTTTTCCTGCATTTTTAAGAACTGGCGCAACGGTCGAGCCACAAAATATGCCCTTTCCCTTGCAAGATACAAACCGTACGTGTATTCTAAAAACAGACAAAAACAATTTGAAACGAGGAATGAACCCATAGAAGACAAACTGACCTTTGCGAAATTTATGACTGAAAAACGGATCGCCGCCGGGTTGACACAAAAAGATTTGGCTGACCGTCTTTTTCTTTCCGACTCCACTATATCAAAATGGGAACGTGGAATTTCTTATCCAGACATCACATTGATTTCCCAAATCTGCAAAGAACTGCAAATTACAGAACACGAGTTTATCACCGCGTCGGACGATTTTACAGCTAGGACCGAAAAACGGCAGGCTAAGAGGTACCGCAACCTTGTAAAAGCCAACCAGATTATTTTATGCGGCGGTTACGCCGTTGCCCTGCTCACCTGTTTTATCTGCAACCTGGCTATCCAGCACACACTGGACTGGTTCTTCATTGTACTGTTCTCTATTGCGCTGGCTTTCAGCATTACTACCTTGCCCGTGCTGCTCAAAAAGCACCGCACCCTGATCACGTTCGGGGCTGCCACCGTTCTCACCTATCTGTTGATTTTTACCTGCAGCATTTATACCGGCGGCGACTGGTTCTTTTCCTTTGCCCTTCCGGTTACTACAATCTCAATGACGATCCCCTGGTTTGTGATGGCAGCCATTAAATACTTCCCTTTCTGCTGGGAACTGAAAACAGGGATTATTGTTCTGTTCATAGGGCTCTTTACCTCTTTTATCAACCTCATTATTGATTCTCTGCTCGGAACCGACCTAACCCCATATTTATGGTATTTCGACGTCACCGCCTGGCAGGGGCCGAATATGACCAACAAAATTGTCTTTTACATCCTGACGCTGGCAGGACTGGTTTTTACCGTTATCGGCTGTATTTGCGAAATCCGCCGACGGACTTCCGCAAATCGGAGATAGATGACCGAACAAAAAAACGGGGCAGTAAAACTGCCCCGTTTTTTTAGTTTACTCAATACCCCAGCGGTTCCCCCACCAGGATGACTTTAATTCTGTCTTTGTGGCGCTGTGCGGCGGAAACCACATAGCTGCAGCACATCCGCCCGGCGGAATGGCAGCCGTCTGTCATTCCGCCGGATTTCCCCTGTGCGCAGGAAATGCACTCACCCGTTTTTTCACAGGGCGTATCGGTATGGAGGCGGCAGCCGTTGGCAGGCGCCGCTGTTTTTTTCACCCGCAGGACGGCTTCGTCCAGGTCCGCGACAATTTTATTGTATCCCGCTACAACAATGACTGATTTGGGTCCAAATACAATAGCCGCCACACGGTTAGAGTTTCCGTCCACGTTGAACAGCTCACCGTTTTCTGTAATCGCATTTGCGGAAGTCAGGTAAGTGTCCGCCCAAAATGCTTTTCGATAAATCTCCTGTATTTCTTCAGGAGTGATACCGGGGCGGTCACGGTCGAGAAATTCATATTTCCCGGAGAGCATTAGCTCTCGTACGCCGCACTCCCGCAGCGTCATGGTCCCGCCGCAGCTGATGGTCTCTCCTTCACTCATCAGGGATTCCACAAGTTTAACCGCCTCTTCCTTAGTCGGGGCATAGTATGGTTTCATGTTGTTTTTTTCAAGGTTTTTCATTGTTTTCTGAATGCGCAGTTCAAGTACCCTTTTGCAATGTTCGTCCATTGTTCATTCCCCTTTCAGTCCTGTTTTCTTAAGCATAACAAAGAAAAAAGCGGGATGCAACCTTGTTGTGAAAAACTTTTTGTTTTTTTCTAAAAAGGGGTTGACTTTTCCCAAAAATGAGATATAATTTTAATTGATAATTAATCCTATTAAAGAACGAGTGATATTTATGCAGGGACGAAACACAGTTCAGCGGCAGCTTGTTTACCGTGCCGTTCAAGACCTGAACTGCCACCCCACGGCGGATGAAGTCTACGATAAAGTGGTGGCCGCTCATCCGTCTATCAGCAAGGGCACCGTCTACCGCAACTTAAGCAAACTAGCGGAGGGCGGCATGCTGCGGCGGATTCCCATTCCAAACAGCGCAGACCGCTATGACACCATCCTGACGGCGCATTATCATATTTTCTGCAAGCGCTGCGGCGCTTTCCGGGATCTCGATTACCCTTACCTTTTATCCATCAACCGCGAAGTTGAGCGCGATACCGGTTACCAGCTTGACGAGCACGACATCGTCTTCACCGGCCTTTGCCCCACATGCAATGTCGCCACACGTCTTGCAAAAGACGTTGACAATATCATCATGACAAAAGGAGAATCACTATGAGCAAATTAAAGGGAACCAAAACCGAAGCAAACCTGATGACCGCTTTCGCGGGTGAATCCCAGGCAAGAAACAAGTATACATATTATGCTTCCAAAGCGAAAAAAGAGGGTTACGAACAAATTGCCGCCCTTTTCCTTGAAACGGCTAACAACGAAAAAGAGCATGCAAAAATCTGGTTCAAACTTCTCCACGACGGCATAGCGGATACCGCCTCCAATCTGGCTGACGCAGCAGAGGGTGAAAATTACGAGTGGACCGATATGTACGCCACCTTTGCCAAAGAGGCAAGGGAAGAGGGTTTTGATGACATCGCTTTCTTGTTTGAAGGTGTTGCAAAAATTGAAAAAGAGCATGAAGAACGCTATCGTGCCCTTTTGAAAAACGTCAAAGACGGGCTGGTTTTCTCCAGAGACGGCGACCAGATCTGGCAGTGCTCCAACTGCGGCCACATTGTCATCGGCAAGAAAGCGCCGGAAGTTTGCCCGGTCTGCGCTCATCCGCAGGCGTATTTCCAGATCCGTGCGAACAACTATTAATTGGTATTTTAGACATAAAAGAACGGCTCAAACTGAGCCGTTCTTTTCCTTTTTCCCAAACCTTATTTCAGCGCTACAAACTCAATATTTTTTAGATAAAAGCGGCAAGGTTTCCCCCACAGGGAACCAAAAAGAGACGGATATAAGCTTTTCACGGGCAGGTAATTTTTAAGCAGCTGTTTCTCACTTATATACGCAGGCGGATTCGCGCCGACATACTTTCCGCTCAATTGCACAAACCCTGCTGCGCGGCTATTTTTATAACGTATGTCTTTTTCCGCAAACGCTGCAAATACCGTCATGAACAGAAACGACCCCGCCGCATTCCTTGCATGTCCACTTTTCCTTTTGATCATCAAGAAAAGCCGCCATGCCCTTTTCTCTGATGATCTTTAAATTTGTGAACGGCGATTCTTTCATAACATACTGCGACATGTATCGATTCTCTCGTTCATATGAAAACTCACACGGAAAGTCAGGACATTCATCACAGAAACGATATTTATTTGCTTTTCTTTTTCCGCACTGTATTATTGTACACCTTGTAGAACAGAACTCTGGTTTATATTCATCCGGACCTGTACAGCCCGGGCACGGATTCTTCTTTTTATGCGCGGCGCTGCACAAACTGCAGTCCAGCCCACATGGTGCAACCATATTTTCTGTAAACATATTTTCCCTCTTGTACCGTTCAAATCCTGATAAAAATTTTGAATACTTTTACCGCTTATGGAAAAACAAACTAAACTGTTTTTTCTGTACACTCAACGAAAAAACAACTTTAACTCCCTTTGCTTTTTGCTTTAAAATATTTTGCCCCTACTTTTTATTATTTTTTCGCCCTCTCCTTTTCCGCACACCGGGGGCAAACGCCGCTGATTTCAAATCGGTGCCCGGTAATCCGGTAGCCGGTGTTCTCCCGCAGGTCGCGTTCAAGCTGTTCAAGGGGACATAAATCAATTGGGACGCTTTCATGGCAGCGCTCGCAGACAAGCTGGTGGCTGTGGTGCTCCAGGTCAAGCTGATAATAAACCTTGGCGTCCCGGTGTACGTTTTTTTGAAGCAGGCGGTGTTCCGCCATTGTATTCAGGGCACGGTATACAGTGGAGAGATCACACTTCCGTTCCCCCGAAAGGGAGCGGTAAACTTCTTCAGCCGTAAGCGGGCATTCACTTTCCAGCAGAATGCGCAGCATTGCTTTGCGGCGGGGGGTAGCTTTTAATCCCGCCTCCTTTAAAATCCGCTCATCCATTATTCTGTTTCACCGCCCTAAAAGAACTGAATAATCATCCCTGCGACAACACCCACAACGTAAAGCGCCGCAGTGATAATGAGGTTGTCCTTAAAATTCCGGTTCACCTTATACAACACCGCCAAGCCAACGCCCGCGCTGGTGCAGAGCCCCGCCACGGCCGAACCGAAACTGATGCTCCCCGCAAGATAAAGCTCGGTCAGCAAAACAGAGGCGGCGCAGTTCGGGATAAACCCGATCAGCCCGGCGACCAGCGGCTGAAATACGCTTCCCGTCAGGAGGAAAGAGGCCAGCTGATCCTCACCAATCAGTTCGACACAGAGGTTCAGAACAAAAAGAACCGCGAAAATGAAAAGGAAAATGCTGACCGTGTGCCGAAGCGCTGAACCCCATATCCCATGCTCGCAGTGGCAGGTTTTACACATGGCATGGATTTTCTCCTGCCCCGTCCCCTCTCTGTCGTCTTTGCGAATCCAGCGGGCCACAAAATCCACCGCAAACCCGGCTATAACCGCAATCCCCACCTTAATTCCAAGCAGAGCGAACATCATGGGATAAGCTTCAGGATGGGCCAGCATCAACGGCAGGGCTTCGTCTGAAGTAGAGAGGAAGACCGCCACCAACGTCCCCACTGTTATTACCCGCCCGGCGTAAAGATTCGCCGCCGTTACCGAAAAACCGCATTGGGGTACGCAGCCCAGAAGGGCGCCTCCCACCGCGCCCAGTTTGTTCGAGCCGAGAAGCCGCTCAAGCTTTGTTGAAGAACGGTGTTCAATATACTCCAAAATAAGGTAAGCGATAAATAAAAAAGGAAGCATTTTCAGAGAATCTAAAAACGCGTCCAAAAAGACATCCAACAACAGTTCCCACATATGTTTGCACTCCAAACGCAAATGATTTGCGTTTATTTTACTCCAAGGCTGTCCCTTTGTCAACCGAAACCTGTCGAAAAATCAGGTCAAAATTAATATTGTCACCCCATCGTTGAGACCCACGACCTTGCTTTTAATCCGCGGATGGCGCAGTCCCTTGCGGACCATATCCCGGAGCACCGTGCCGGAAGTGCAGCCGTGGATGACCGTTACCTCTTTCACACTCCCATTCGCACGGGTGAGGAACCGCTCGATATACCGGCGCGCCTCCTCTTTATGCATGTTGTGAACGTCAATTTCCGCTTTTTGAGCGCTGATAAATCGAGTCATCTTTCGCCGCCTTCTTCCTCAATGTAGGTAAAGCGCCGAAAAGTTTTGCCGCCGCGCTCCACCATCTCGTTCCACATAGAGGCCGGACGGACCCAAAGGCCCCCGTCTCCATACAAAGCGCGGTAGATCACATAGGGCTCCAGGGTTTCACTGTGGGACGCAATTCCCAACACTTCATATTCATTCCCTTTAAAATGCCGGTACTTTCCCAGCTTGATTTCTGTCTCCATATCAATTTTCCTCCTCCGGCGTCAATTCTTCCTGGTCATGCGGCAGCGGAACAACATTGAGCCCGTTCCGGATCAAATCCGGTACGTCTACCACGCCCTTATCGAGCGCTTCGCGGAGGGATAAAACCGTCCCGTTTTCAAAGCAGAGCACAATATGGTCCGAGCGCTTGCTCGACAAGTAGTAATCATACTTTTCGTCACTTGCTATCCACTCCAAAGCCGTATCGGCCATAACGCTCTGATCGACGATTGTATAACGGTAGGAAAAACCGTTTTGAATCAGGTAATCAACTAAATCACGGATTCCCTGTTCGTCCTCGCGCAGCACCCGGAAGGCCTGGCCGTCATATGTAAAATAAACACTCTTGTCCTGGCCGGAGTCAAAATAAAGTTCAACCTCTGTTTTTCCTCCTGTTTTCCCTTCCGAAAAACGGAGGGAATAGGTTTCATCCTCTACTTTCTCAGGAAGGGACGCGCCGGGAGAAGCGTGATTGACGGCGTCCGCCAGCATTTTTACCTGCAAATAAACAACTGCGTCCGCCGTTTCTTTCCCCTCTTTACGCTGTACCACCTGCACGGTTTGAACCCCTTCGGGCACAATGTGGTTGGTGAAGAAGTGAATTCCCTGCTGGGGCTGCTCAAAAAGCCCGGCGGGTACTAAAAAGAGATATGGAACCGAAAAAGCGGCGAGGATCAAAGACAAAGCCCTGCGTTTTTTCCGCTCCATATCAATCCGCTGGAAAACCAAATGACGGTTAAAAAGATAGGCGAGAAGCCCGGTAACCAAGAGCGCCAAAACGGTATAAAGCAGGGAATACCAGTTGTCATAGGGGTTGCGCGCAACCGGCCCGGTGATATATTCTTTCCACCAATCCCCCCATTCCTGTCCGGATAAAAACAGAACGCCTGCGCCGGCCAGATCGGCCAGGAAGCCAAAAACCCAAACCTTGACGATTGCTTTTTTCCAGGTTTCCCGCACGCCGTTGACCTTAAAAAGCTTGAGGGCAAGGATTAAAACAACACTGTCCCAGACAAAATTTGCAGGCAGAATCAGAAACCACAGGACAGACGGCTTGAGAACCATCAGCCAGAACGGGAACAAAAAACTGTACTGGCGAATTTCACGTTTCACTGTTTTTTCCCTCTTTCCCCTGCGGCTTTTTGAGAGCCCGCCGTCAAAAGATAACTGTGAAGAATCATACTGCGCACCTCATCCTCGTCGGCTCTGTCAAGCAGCACCGTATTCCAATGGGTTTTGTTCATGTGGTAGCCCGGCGTCACCCAAGGGTAGACCCGGCGGAGAAAATCAGCGCGGAGCGGATCACATTTCAGGTTGACACAAAGCCCCGCTCCGCCTTGATAAAAAAGGGCAAACGACTTTTTACTGCCCTTATGGCGTAGCACCGTCCATTCCTCCCCAAAGGGATAATCCCGATAAGTTTCAGAAAGAGAAAGGCAGAAGCCAACCCAGTATTTGAGTCCTCTCATCTCGGCCTCTCCCTCCACAGCGCCGTATTACCATACGGCAATCCACACAAAATACGTTTGTTCTTTTTACACTGTTTTTCTCTATTGACCAAAAGTGGATGAACTATTTAACATTTTATATCAAAATTTAAACAAATGCAAACTTTTTTAATTTACGGTATTTTACCGGGATAGGATGTTCCGCGCTTTTTCCCTTGCGGGCTTGAGAGAAAACGATTATAATCGTAAGAGAATCAATAAAATGGAGGAATTATTATGAGCAACCCAATCGTCACCATAAAAACCGGCGCCGGGAATATTATCAAAGCGGAGCTTTACCCCGAAATTGCGCCGAACACCGTCAACAACTTCATTTCTCTTGTGAAAAAAGGGTTTTACAATGGCCTGATTTTCCACCGTGTTATCCCGGGCTTCATGATCCAGGGCGGCGACCCGAATGGGGTCGGGACCGGTGGCCCCGGCTACCACATCAAAGGGGAATTTTCGATGAACGGGTTTGAGAACAACCTGCGCCACACGACCGGCGTGCTCTCTATGGCCCGTGCCATGCACCCGGACAGCGCAGGCTCCCAGTTTTTCATCATGGCGGCCGACGCGCCTCATCTTGACGGGCAGTATGCCGCTTTCGGCAAGGTGACCGAGGGGATCGACGAAGTCCTGCGGATTGTCAGCGTGAAACGGGACGGGATGGATAAACCGCTTATCGATGAGGTAATGGCGGAAGTCACCGTTGATACCTTTGGAACAGAATATCCTGAACCGGAAATTCATTAAGCAGTTATATAAAACCGGGCGGACGCCGTTTGGCGTCCGCCCGGTTTCTTTTTTAATTATCCGGCGCTTGTATAAAGGGTTTCCACTGTCCTGAGCTGTTTAAGCATCCGCTCTGCCAAGCTTCGCGGCGAAAGGATTTCCACCCGGCCGCCAAACTGGAAGAGCCATCCCAAAAAGGTGGGGCTGACCGCCACATGAACCCGGACAGCAAAGGAGGTATCGTCAACCTTTTCAACCGGGACGTCCTTCCCGAACCGGTCGAGAACCACGCCGATCAGGGAATTGTCAAACTTAAGCTTAACCGTCTCTTCCTCGCCGCCGTACATATTGAATATCTTTTTGGAGTAGGCCGCAACGTCAAAACCGGCGGGGCGGGGAACACAGCGTTCTTCAAGCAGGGTAATGCTCTCCATTTTGTCAATTCGGAACTGGGCTATCGTCTCATACTTTTCATAATAGGCCACCATATAATAATTTTCATCGTCCCAGACAAGGGCGTAGGGGCTTGCCGTTCTGAACGCCCCTCCATCCCGGTACACTTTTTCCTTATCGGTGTTATAGTCAAAGTAACGAAATTTCACCTGACGCTCGTTTGAAATTGCCTGATGTACAGCGTCTACGTTATAGTAAACCTTCTCGTTCATCGTTTTGGCCCGGTTGGAAACAAGGACCTGACGCTGGATCTGCCGCGCCTCATAGTCGCTCGCCAGCCCTTCAATCTTTTTGATCAGCTGGGTAGACTTTTTTTCGGTAATAAATTTTGAAGAAGCCACCGCGTCGGCCAAAAGCTTGAGTTCGGGGAGCTCAAACTCCCTGTTCGCCAAAAAATAACTGTGGGTCTTGGACTGGACGGACATAATATCCATCCCGAACAGGCGGAGCGCCTCCAGGTCGTCGTAAATTGATTTGCGCTCGGCGGAAACGCCGTATTCCGCCAGCGCCTCAATCATCTGCTGAACCGTAAGGCCGTGCTCTTCATCGGTTCTTTTCTGGAGAATCTGCGACAGATAGAGAAGCTTTAATTTTTGATTGGGGGATTTCGCCAAACTGACCACCGCCTTTTCATTCTGCCATTATTGTAGCACACTGAAAACTTTCGCACAAGGAACACAGCTTTCCCGTATTATCACAAAAACAACATTCATATAAAATCCGTTGATTTTTAAAAGGGAAGCCGTTATAATGAAACCACTTGGCAAAATTTTAAACAACATTACAGCAAGCGCCGCCGGCGCAAACGGAGGGAATAACTATGAGATTCAAACCATTTGGAAAAACCGGCCTTGAGGTTTCGGAAATCAGTCTGGGCACCTGGGCTTACGGCAACGATTTCTGGGGCAAAGTCGACGACCAGAATTCAATTGACACCATTCACAAAGCAATCGACCTGGGCGTTACCATGATCGACACCGCCCCGGCATATGGCGACGGCCACGCGGAAGAAGTCGTCGGCAAGGCAATCAAGGGCCACCGCGACGATCTTATCATCACTACGAAATGCGGCATCCTGCCCCGCCATCCGGACGGCAGTGTCAACAAATGCCTAAAGCCGGAGAGCCTTTTTAAAGAGATCGACGCGTCGCTCAAACGGCTGGACGTGGACGTCATCGACGTATACCTGCTCCACTGGCCGGATGTCAACACCCCGCTGGAAGCAACCGGCGAGGCGATGGCGAAAATCAAGGAGAGCGGAAAAATCAAGCACTTCGGCGTCTCCAACTTCAGCATTGAGGAAATTGAGACCCTGCAAAAATTCCTCCCGGTTGAGGTTTACGAGCCCCATTACTCCATGCTGGAGCGCGACAACGTGGGAACCATGAAATACTGTGAAGAAAAAGGAATTGCCGTTATGACCTACGGGGGCCTTGCCGCAGGGCTGCTGACCGGAAAGTTCAAGGAAATCCCGAAATTTGAGGAGGGCGACAAGCGCGCCGGGTTTTATCCCTTCTTTGAAGAGCCTACCTGGTCCAAGGTCCAGGCGCTTCTCGCAAAGCTTAAAGTGATTGCCGACGGCCACGGCCGCCCGCTCTCTCAGCTCGCTATCAATTACCTGGCGCAGAAATCCTACGTCTCCAACGTCATCGTCGGCGCAAAACGCCCCGACCAGATGGAGGAAAACGCCAGGACCATGGAGTGGAAGCTCACCGACGCCGAACTCGACCTCATTGAAAAATACTACGAGGAAACCATGCTGGGTTAAGGTGTCTGGAACAGAATAAAAAAGAAGACCGGAACAAGTTCCGGTCTTCTTTTTGTTTTCACAGACAAGTTGCTATCCTCTGAAAGCACCTGCAAAATCCCGTCTTTTAACATTCTTGGACACCGTATGGTGCGCAGATCAACACTTTCTTCCTAAAATGTGGTAAATAATATTCGTACACATGATTGTCAGGAGGAATTATATGCAAAAGAAATCATTTGAAAACACCTGCGGTGAATGCCGGCATTTCCGGCTCCATTACATCAAGTACGGACGGGGGCATTACGATCCGCTTTCCTACGGCCACTGCATCAAACCCCGGCGCAAAAAGCGGTACGCCGCTGACCAGGGGTGCCCTTACTACCAGCCGCGGGAACAGCCCGGACAATAACACTTGTTACAATATGTATTATTCGTTAATTTTATACTATAAGATTATTCTTCCAGCATCCAGCCTTCATCCCCGGCGTAGATCATCCGTTTGGTCATCCCGCCGTCAATGACAAGGTTCTGACCGTTGATAAAGCTGTTAGCCGGGTCGCAGAGAAACATCACCGCGCGGGCGATGTCCATTGGTTCTCCTACCCGCCCGGACGAGTGCTGAGAACAGTCGGCTTTTGTATAGACCGGAATATAGTCCGGGTCATGATAACTTCCGGTATCAATCCAGCCGGGGCTGACCGCGTTGACCCGTACCTTGCCTGCCAGACTGGCGGCTAGGGCATGGGTGAGCGCCGCAATCCCGCCCTTTGCTGCAGAGTAGCTTTCGGTATCCGCTTGGGACATGAACGCCCGGGTGGAACAAAGGTTCACCACAGCGGCGTCCTTTTCAAAAAGGGGAAGCAGCAGCTGAGTCAGGCGATAGGGGGCCGAAACGCCGACCTTGAGAACGTAGTTGAAATCGTCCCAGCCGCAGCCGGATTGAATTCCCCGCTTTGTCAGGCAGGCATTGTTGATGAGGTAATCAACCTTGCCGCAGACATCCTTAACAGCTTTTACAAAGGCTTTAAGAACAGCCTCCTCTGCAACGTCCCCATAATAAAACAGGTGCTTTTTACTTCTGCCAAAGACCTTAAGGCGCATCAATATTTCGCGGCCCGCTTCCTCGTTGAAGTCGATCACCGCGACCGAGGCGCCCTCTTTTGCAAATTCCTCCGCAATACAGCGGCCAATCCCCAGCGCGCCGCCGGTGACAACGCATACCTTGTCTTCAAACCTCATCCCGCTCTGCCTCCTTTTTCAAGCGGACCTCCGCCTCTTTTTTGGAAAAAATACAGCCACAGTAATTCTGGCGGTAAAGCCCGTATTCTTTTGAAAGTTGAATGGAACGCTGGTACCCGCCCTTTTTCTTAAAATCAGACGGAAGCCACCTGACGCCGAATTCCCGCCCTGCCGCTTCTCCAATCTCCCCCAGCTTGTCCGCCCGTTTCAGCGGGCTGATGGAAAGGGTGGTTGTAAAATAATCAAAACCCTTCTCTGCGGCAAGCGCAGCTGCCACCCGCAGCCGGAGGGCATAGCAGGCAAAGCACCGTTCGCCGCCCTCGGGAATCCTTTCCAGCCCTTTAACAGCTTCATAAAACTGCTCCGGGTGGTATTCCCCCTCTAAAAAAGAAACGGGGTGTTTAACAGGCAGTGCGGAAATCAACCTTTTTTGCTCTTCTACCCGGTGGAGGTACTCTTCTACCGGGCCAATATTCGGGTTGTAGTAAAAAACGGTAATAGAAAAAAAACTGGACAGATACTCCAGAACATAGCTGCTGCAGGGCGCGCAGCAGCTGTGGAGCAGCAGGGACGGAACTTTATTGTCCTGCTCCAGCCGCTCCAAAAGGGCTTCAAGTTCCTTTTGATAGTTCCGGTTTCTGTCCATAAGATATTTTCCTCCGCGTACGGGCTAGGCCGGCAGAAATGGATAAATACACAGGCCGAGAACGCCTGCTCCCAACATGACAAAAATTGGGTTGACTTTAAATTTCTGAAGAACGAAAAGCCCTACGGCAAAAATGCCGACCGCAACCCAGTCCACCTTTTCAATGGCAAAGCTCCAAAGGGTGTCCCCGCCCCAGAACGCAAGGATTAGGATCCCGACGCCCGCTGAAGCGATAAGCGAGACCACGGCGGGCCGCAGGCCGCTCAGCGCGCCCTGAATCAGCGAAAGACCGTGAAACTTATAAAAAAGATAAGCCAGCAGCAGTACAATGATGCAGCTGGGCAGCACACAGCCGAGGGTCGCAACCGCAGCCCCGCCGATTCCCGCGACCTTCATGCCGACAAAGGTGGAGGCGTTGATGGCAATCGGCCCCGGGGTCATCTGAGAGATGGTGAGAATATCGGTAAACTCGGTCATACTCAACCACCCGCTATCGACGACTTGAGTCTGAATCAGGGGCAGGGCTGCATAACCGCCGCCAAAACTGAACAGGCCGACTTGGAAAAAGCTCCAGAGAAGTTCCAAATAAATCATTTCCCGCCCTCCTTTGCTGCCTTGTTCCGCTTCTCCCGGATGACTGTCGCAATAATTCCAACAGCGGCGCAGGCAAGGATGACAAAGACGACGTTGACATTAAAAAAGTAGGCCACAATAAAGGCGGCAAACATAATAATATAAGACAGCACACTTTTTTCTTTGCCGACATTGACAGCCATTTTGATGACCGCGTCCACAATAACCGCGGCAACGCCCGCCTGCATTCCCCTCATAACGGTGGCGACCACGTAATTGTCGCGGAATGCCTGGTAGAAAAAAGAAATGATTGCAATGATGACAAACGGGGGCAGGACTGTCCCCAGCATGCTGACCATGGCGCCCAACACGCCGCCCAGCCGGTAGCCGATGATGATAGAGGCGTTGACCGCAATAGGTCCCGGGGCTGACTGCGCGATTGCAACCATATCGAGCATTTCTGTTTCGTCAATCCAGCCGTATTGGTTGACGAATTTCTTCTGCATCAGAGGCACAATGACATAGCCGCCGCCAAAGGTAAAAGCGCTCAGCGTAAAGGTGGAAATAAAAATTTTCCAATAGAGCGCAGGGGTTCTTTTCAAATAAATTCCTCCCGATTCCAACCGTAGTTCTTTTCACAATCTACCGTTTCCGGTACCCGGTGGCAAAATCCACGATATTTTCAAGCGTTTCACCTGCAAGCAGCCGGCCGAGATTCCGCTCGAACAGCTCCGCGATATAAACTTTGGTCTCTTCCAGCCCAAAACCGCCCGCACAGTGCGGGGTGATAACCACATTGGGGTATTTCCAAAGCCTGTGGCCCTCCGGAAGAGGTTCCGGTTCGGTGACGTCCACGCCTACGCCCCAAAACTTTCCGGCTTCCAGTGCGTCGCAAAGGGCTTCAGTATCAATTGCGGAGCCGCGCCCAACGTTGAGCAGCACTGCGTCGTCCTTCATCAGAGCCAGGCGCTCTTTGTTGATGATATGGGTGGTTTCCGGCGTACCGGGCAGGGCCATAACGACGGCGTCCGCCCGCGGCAGGACAGAATCAAGGTCTTTTATCAGGTACATTTCATCATAACAGTCCGGCTTTTCCCCCGGAGTGCGGCGCACGCCGATGGTATAGCTGCCAAACGCTTTGACACGCTTGGCGAACTCTGTCCCGATATTGCCCGCGCCCAGAACCAGTACCGTGGCGTTCATCAGAGTTTTTACCCGCCCGGCATTTTGCCAGATCCCCTTATTCTGGTGGTCGCGGAGCAGGTGCAGCTTTTTGGTGAGCATCAGAAGCATCCCCATCAGGTGTTCCGAAATGGTGAGCCCATATGCTCCCGTGGCGTTTGTGAGAAGCGCTCCGTCCGGAAGCAGACCGGATTCAAGGTACCGGTCGGCACCTGCGCTGTTTAACTGAATCCATTGGAGCAGGTGGGTTCCCCGGATCAGTTCCGGATCCGGATTTCCAAAGATTACATCCGCCTCCTGCACCTCTTCCCGGGTTGGATTTTCAGCAAAATGGAAGGTGAGAAAAGGGAAATTGCCGCATAATTTGTTCCTGCTCGCCTGGTTCATTGGAAAGACTACTAAAATGTTCCGTATTTGTTTCATAACCCATCGCTCCTTTTTCCCAAATGATGGTACTTATTATAAGCCGTTTTGTCCTTTAAGTCAATGAAAGAGCATTGTCTCCCCGGATACGACGCTGCCGGAAAACGAACGGTTTGCGCTTAGAATAACGCCTGTGTTACAATATGGGCAGTACACACTCTGCAAAGGAGCCTTTCATATGATCCGCAGCCTGATTTTTGACATGGGGAACGTTCTGCTGGACTATAATCCCAAGGTATGCCTTGACCTTTACCTGGAACGGGAAGCCGATAAAGAAGTGATTATGAACGAGCTCTTCCGCTCGTCCGAATGGGTGGAAGCGGACCGGGGCTGTATCACCCGCGCCGAAATGTTTGAATCAATCCGCAGGTGGGTGCCGGAGCGCCTCCACAGTGCGCTGAAACAATGCATTGAGGGCTGGCAGGTCTGCATGAAGCCGCTCCACGGCGCAGAGCAGTTTTTGCAGGCAGCTAAAAACGCCGGGTACGGGGTTTATCTTCTCTCGAACGCGAGTTCCTCCGTCTACGAATACTTTCCCGACTTTCTGCCCTTTTCGTTTTTTGACGGGTACGTCATTTCTTCAGACGTTCATCTGCTGAAACCCGATCCCGCTATTTACCGGTACCTGCTCGAGCGGTACCAACTCAAACCGGAGGAATGCCTTTTCATCGACGACCGGGCAGACAACGTGGCGGGTGCGGAGGCAACCGGCATGAAAGGTTTTGTTTTTCGGGGCGACTTTGGTAAAATCAGGGAGGAGTTTTGCCTCAATCTGGAGTTTCAGGGTTAACAGCAAGGAAAACGCCTGCCGGAGATTTCCGGCAGGCGTTCATTGTCCCGGTTAACGGTATTGTTCAATCAGCGCCGCGTAGCTTGATTTCGGGCGGACGCCAACCTCAGTCGCCAGCGTTTCTCCTCCTTTGATCAAGACCACAGTGGGTATGCTCATAACCCCGTATTGGGCCGCAAGCTCCGCGTTCTCGTCAATATTCACCTTGAAAAAGCGAACCTCCGGGTTCTCCTCCGCAAGCTCGGCAATGACCGGCGCCAGCATTTTGCAGGGCCCGCACCAGTCGGCAAAAAAGTCGATCAGCACCAAGCCTTCCGCCTGTTTAACAGCCGTTTCAAACTCGGATTTCTGTAATACTGCAACACTCATTTTTCAAATCTCCTTCCATAACAGTTTTAGTATTGGTTATATTTTGTTTTTTATTACGAGCACAGCGAGTAACAAGGTTCCGGGATGCCCGTTCGCAATCTCTGATTGCGCTGACGGGTCAGGTCCTTATTACAAACGAAGGGAGTAGCACAGTTCTCTCAGGCACTGGAGGCTCTGCTTCTGCATACGGCGTGAGGTTCTTATTACGAACGAAGTGAGTAAAAAGGTTCTTTCAGCCGCAGCAGGCTTTGCCTGCGCATACGCCGTGAGGTTCTTATTACGAACGAAGTGAGTAAAAAGGCTTTGGAGCGCCCGTTTGTAATCTTTGATTGTGCTTACAGCGTGGGTTCTTTACAAAACAGCGGTGACAGCAACGTTGCCGCAGCCGTAACAGCTATTTTGGTGGAATCCAAAAAAACATTCGGTCAAAGACTATATTTATTGCAAAGAACTGAAAGTTATACTTTTCCCAGTTGGGGATCACAGCTTTTTGCCGCCTGCGCTTTTTCAATGCGCACATTGCGGTAATAAAGAACGGTGTCAATCGTCACCATGATTAGGTTGAGGATATACAAAACCAGCACAATATCGGGCGAATAAAGGATTTTATTGATAATCCCGGCCACATAGCCAACAAGGACTGCATACAGGAAAACAATGCTTTTGCTGCCGACTTTCCGGCTGGTGTAGGATTTATAAATAGAAATCGGCCATGAAACGCCGAAGCATAGAAGCATAATGGCTTCAAAGATTTTAAAATCGCCCAAAAACTGCACTTCCGATCTAATTTTTCTAATTTTATTATAGCAATCCAGGAAAATATTTGCAAGGAGCGTGCCGGAACAGAAAATATACCCCGCTGTATTTGACAGCCCATTTTGAAACATCTATAATTGATGTATTCCTGTATCAAACATTCCAACGCTACAAAAAGGATCGATCACATGGACAGCTTTATTTTTTCCTTCAACGTCGTTTTCCCTATTTTTATTCTCCTTTCCCTGGGGTATTTTCTATCCAGGATCAAGCTTGTCAATTCCAGCTTTGTCAAAACCGCAAACAATGTCTGCTTTAAAGTGTTTTTGCCAATTCTGTTGTTCATGAACATTTATCAGGCGGATTTCTCAACCACCTTCGATTCTGATTTTATCCTGCTCGTTCTGGGCTTTGTAGGGGTTCAGGTCGTCCTGCTGTTTCTGACCGTTCCGTTTCTCGTCAAACAGAACGCGCGCAGAGGGGTGGTCATCCAGGCGCTGTTCCGCGGGAATTTCCTCATCTTCGGCGTTCCGATCTGTCAGACGATGTTCGGAAATGAAGGCGGCGCGCTCGCGGCAGTGGTTGCGGCCTTTCTGGTACCGCTTTATAACCTTTTGGCGGTGGTTGTCCTCGCCATATATGACTCGGAAAAAAAGATCAGCATCAAGCAGACCCTTTTTAAAATCATCACCAATCCTCTTATCATTGGGGCTGCTCTGGGCCTTGTCTTTTCAGGACTTAAAATTCCAATGCCCGATTTTCTCATCACCCCGCTCAAACAGCTGGGCTCTATTGCAACCCCCTTCGCGCTGATGCTGCTGGGCTGCGACTTCAGCTTCCGCGGCGCTTTCCGAAACCTGAAATACGTTCTCACCGTCTCGGTCTGCCGGCTGATCGCCGCACCTGTCGCCGCAATTGCAATCGCCGTAGCCCTGGGAATCCGGGATGCGCAGCTCGCTGTTTTAATGGTCGCTTTCGGCGCTCCGGTGGCGGTTTCCAGCTATACCATGGCCTGTAATGCAAACGCCGACTCGGAGCTTGCAGGCCAGCTTGTTGTTGCAACCTCGGTCTTTTCAGTCTTTACCATGTTCGGGCTTGTTTATATCACCCGGATGTTTGGCTTTATCTAACAGAGGCTCTATCCCATTCTCACTGGAGGTTTGAACATGCCGCTCTGGCTTCTCATACCACTGGCCGTTTTAATCCTCGCCGCCTGCCTTTACCTTTCACTGATCGCCTCCCGGCCGGCCAAAGACTGGCGGCTCGCCCCCTTTCTCTCTTTTGACTATGCCCACCGGGGGCTTTACACAAAAGACCAGACCGTTCCCGAAAATTCCCTGGCGGCCTTCGGGCGGGCGGTGGAACACAGTTACGGCGCTGAACTTGACGTACAGCTTTCAGCGGACGGACAAGTCGTCGTCTTCCACGACGGCAGCCTAAAGCGGATGTGCGGATTGGACAAGCCCCTAAACGCCCTGACCTATTCGGAACTCAAAGGCCTGCCGCTTGGCCAAAGCGGGGAGCGGATTCCCCTTTTCACCGAGGTCCTGGAGTTGATCGGCGGAAAAGTCCCCTTGATCATCGAGCTCAAGGCAGGCGGACGAAATTCCGAGCTCTGCCGCAAAACCTGGGAGATTTTACAAGGGTATAAAGGGCCGTACTGCGTTGAATCTTTTGACCCGCGGATTGTCCGCTGGTTTAAAAAAAACGCGAAAAAGGTGGTGCGCGGACAGCTTGCCGACCAGTACAAAAATGCGCCCTCGGTGCCCCCTTTCCTTCGGTTCCTTCTAAAAAACCTCTGCGGAAATTTTCTGGCGAAACCGCATTTTATCGCCTACCGCCACGAAGAAGCCGGGGAATGCCTCAACTTTAAACTCTGCAAAAAATGGTTTCACCTCCTCACCGTAGCCTGGACCGTCCGGGATGGAGATGACGCGGAGGCGGTCAGGAAACAATTCGACCTGATAATTTTTGAACACTTCCTCCCCTGAAACTTCGAATACCAAGGGCGGCCGGCATTTTCCGGCCGTCCTTTCCGTTTATAAACCCCCTCGGATTTCGCCGCTGCGCCGAATTATTTTTCTTGACAGGTGTGCAAAAACACTTTATTATATAGGTAATATATTACTTATATGGAGATTGATATGAACCCGCTGTTAAAAATTAAATCTTTTCCAAATGAATACAAAATATTCGGAACCCTTTTCGTCATCGGGAACCGGCTGCAGTGGCTGGGGGATTCTTTTTTTGAAGAAATCACCTCCAAGCAGTGGTTTGTGCTGACCCTGCTGGATGCGATGGAAGGGTACTCCCCCTCCCTAAAAGAGCTTTCCGCTGCGGCCGGCAGCACCCACCAGAACATTAAGCAAATTGCACTCAAGCTGGAGGCAAAGGGTTATCTCACCCTTTCCAGAGACGAACGGGACGCCCGGCAGCTCCGGATTTATATGACGCCGAAATGCCGTGAGCTTCAGGACAAGTATGAAAAAAAACAGGAAGCGTTTATAAAAAAACTCTATAGCGGTCTTTCCCCTGATGAGCTGAATTGCCTTTGGTCGGGATTGTCAAAAATGGAACAGAACCTGAAGGAGATGAAGCCAAATGAATAAAACAGCAATCGTTATTTTCCAGTCTAAAACCGGGTACACCCAAAAATATGCGGAATGGATTGCGGAAGAGCTCAGCTGCGGACTGGTTCCTTTAAACGGGATGACTGTCGAAGCGCTGGAGCCTTATCAAATGATTATTTACGGCGGCGGTCTGCGCGCGGGGCAGGTCAGTGGACTGAAAAAGCTAAAAAAACTGCTGCCCGCCAAAGGAAACAGAAAGTTGATCTTTTTTTGCACTGGCCTGACCGACGGCACGCCGGAA
>ERZ1673695.1774-NODE-1774-length-19759-cov-32.111703_pt1 | contig 19759 bp, 16 predicted proteins | sample MGYA00580225_ERZ1673695 | MGnify/ENA primary metagenome ERZ1673695 (study PRJEB41218, sample SAMN15661739) | gut metagenome | host: Homo sapiens | place: Canada: London | collected 2015-08-20/2019-03-30 | study: EMG produced TPA metagenomics assembly of... | reverse complement strand
TTGTGCTTTTCCTTTCTTTTTGTTACCTTTAATTAGCCATGAACTGTTTCATGCCTTGGCTTTTCGCGCCCGGGTTATCATTTCCGTAACCCTCCATGAGGTTAATGCCGCCCCAAATGCACAGACCCGCGCCAAGGGCGATTACCAAGGTTTGCAGTACGTCTACCGCGCTGTTGAAAAAATCCATATAGTTTTACCTCCACGATTTTAATTTGATTTTTGTTGTGAAATAAAAAATGCCGCCGTTTTTATTTGGCGGCTGCGTCCTCGTCGGACAAATCTATTTCGTATATGTCAAAGGGTTCGTCGGGCTTTACGATTGCCGGACGGGTGGACATATACCGTTCAACGTCAAAAGCGTTTTTCTTGTCGAAGTCGGAAAGGTATTTGTAGTTCGGGTGCTGCGTTATATCGTACTTATCGCTGAAAAAGGGGCGCACGCCGCGCAACTGCAAAATACATTTTCCTCCGTCCATAACTGCGATTTCGTCCTGTGTCATCAACTCCTTTCCCAATTTCTGATAATTGAGGCCATGAGAAACCTGCGTGCCGCGATTTTCGGAAGTGTTGAAACTGTCGATTGTTTCCCGTCCCAAGTTCTCCGAAATCTCTTTTGCATTTTTCCCACGTCCTCCCAAAAACAAGGTGCTGTCGGCATTATCAAGTATGATTTCTGCCGCGTCCTTGTAAATGGTCTTTAGCTGGCTCTGCGATTGCAGAATGATTGAAGCCGAGATTTCACGGCTGCGGATTGTCGCTATAAGCCGTTCAAATCGCGGTATCTGCCCTATGTTGGCGAACTCGTCAAGTAAAAAGCGGACATGGACGGGCAATTTCCCGTTATATTTATCGTCCGCTTTATCACACAATAGGTTGAAAAGCTGCGTATATAGGATTGCGGCGACAAAGGCAAAGCTATCATCGGTATCTGAAAGAATGATGAACAAAGCCGTTTTCCTGTCGCCCAAGGTGTCAAGCTCCAAATCGTCGTAGGCCATGAGGTCGCGCAACTCTTTTATGTCGAATGGGGCTAACCTCGCGCCGCAACTAATTAAAATAGATTTTAGAGTTTTGCCAGCCGCAAGGCGAAACTTGCGGTATTGCTTTACTGCGAAATGGTCGGGGGCGCGTTCCTCCAAATCAGCAAACAGCAAATCGACGGGGGATTGATATTCTTCATCATCTTCCCGCGCTTCGCTTGCGTTGATAAGCTCCAACAGGGTATTGAAGTTCATTTCCTCGTCGGGGGCTTCGTACCAAATGTAGCCCACCAAAGCGCAATACAAAAGCCGTTCCGCTTTCACCCAAAAATCTTCGCCGGATTTTTCACCGTCGCCCTTGGTATTCATAATCAGCGCGTTTACAAGTTTGAGTATGTCCTTTTCGCTGTGCAGATAGGCGAACGGGTTATAGTGCATGGATTTCTGAAAGTTAATCGTGTTCAGCACTTTTATCTTATACCCGCCGCGCTGCAACAGCTTCCCGCACTCAATCAAAATCGTGCCTTTCGGGTCTGTCAAGCAATATGACGAATGAAGCTGCATTAGGTTGGGTTTGACGAAAAACCTTGTTTTTCCGCTGCCGCTGCCTCCGATTACCACAACATTTTTATTCCTTGCGTATTGCGGCTGCTTGGGGCGGCTGTTCATCGTCAATTGCTCCGTCTGCGTCAAAATGATGTTATTCTGAAAATCCGGGTCGGTGTAGGGCTGTATATCCTCTTTGCCGCCCCATCGGGCCGACCCGTATTCCATACCCTTGCGGTATTTCTTGGCATTGCGGCCTTTGGCGTACACAATCAGACGGATTATGACCGCCGCCGCTATGCCGATTGCCATATCCAACGGGTGAACGCTCGGCAAGGCGTTTTCAAATGCTGCCGTAAAGCCCTGCCCGATGTTGATTACCTTTGCGGATATATCCATTCCCGGCGAAAGCCGTACCGCCTGCGCGACTTTATCAAAGAGATAGACGAACAGCGCATACGGGATATTGGGGATAATCAGCTTCATGTAATTTATCCGCTTCATAGCTCACGCCCCTTATCCAGTTTTTTAACCTTGTCGCGGCTTTGGTTAAGCTGTTTGGATTTATCCTTTGCCGCTGCAAGGGCTTTACGGATAGAGGGCTTTTTATCCCTGTTCAGCTTCTTTGCGGAAAACTCCTGAAACGCCGCCGTCATAGCGTCAACGTCGCGCCCCTTGAAAAAGACAAGGTAATGCGCCTGCTCTCCCGCAACTTTTTTGAGGGAATAATCTATGCCGTACTTTTTCGCCGTACTCTCAAAGCCCTTGATATTGTCATTCGTGATTTCGATATTGGAAACGCCTGTGTTCTGCTTCATAAGCTGCCGCATGGTCTGCTTGCCCCGCTTGGGCTTGTGGGCGGCATCCAACAGCATTTTGATTGCTTTCTGCAACGCCTTTTCGGTCAGCTTGGCCGTTTCCTTGCTCATGCGAATAGACAGGGTAACAACCCTTTGCGTGATTTCCTCCTGCAAATAATCAGCTCCTTTCCTCGCAAAATAAAGAAAAGCCCGTTACAGGCTTGTTTCCGGGTCGTAGGTGTACTTGCTTTCTTGATACCCGCCGCCGTACATATCGTGGTTTACCTCGGCGGTATAGAAATGCCCCATTGTTGAGGGCGCGGAAAACAGCGTTTTCAGCATATATGCCCGTATGTTGTAAATCTTGGTCGTGTTGTTGTCGATACGGTTAAACACATACTCAACATGGAACTGCCCCATTTTCATAAGGCGGCTTTTCACAAGCTCGGCGGGGTATTTCTCGCTGCCCACCTTGATATACTTTGCTGTGCTGCATACCGTTTCAAGGATTAGTTCAACGATTTCATCTAAACGCTCCTTGTCATATTGACAGCATAAGGCGTCGTATTCGATGTTCTCTTTGATAATATCCCTGTAAACCTCTACTGCGCTGTTTCCGTCTGTCCTATCAATCCCGCCGAATGGCGGCGTTTCCTCCGGCTGCGCCGGATAGATTGATTGATCGTTATTTGATACATCAGTAATTATTTTTTCTTTCTTTGATATATCTTTATTTAATTGCGTTGGATTTTCCGATAACGGGTTTTCCGTCGTCGGATTATCCGTTGTCGGGTTATCCGGTATCGGATTTTCCAACAGCGGTTTAGCCGTGATTGGATTTTCCAACACCGGGCTATTTTCGCCCTCCGCGCTGGCCGCTGGCTTAACCTCCTGCGGCTGCTCGAATATGGTATATTCAATCGGGGTCATTTTGCCTTTCTCGTCGCGCCCCTGCTTGCGGGTGATATATCCCGCACGTTCCAGCTCCCATACGGCGGTACGAATTGCGTCAATGCTTTCCCTGTTGATATGGGACAGCCCTTTTAAGGTATAGTCCCAGTTTTCGGGCAAGGACAGCATTTGAGATAACAAGCCCTTGGCTTTCAAGGTCAATTCGGCGTTTCTCAAATGGTGGTTGCTCATTATGGTATAGCCCTGCCGCTTTTCAACGCGAAATACTACTGCCATGCTTTTCTCACTCCTTTGCGGTGTAGTCATGGACAATTAGAACACCGTTTTTTACGGTTTTGATATAAAGTATCGGATATGCCCGTTTCCGCGTCTGCAAAGCCGCATTTTATAAGGCATTTTTGCCCTCTATTTGTCCATGCTGATAGCTGCTTTCGGGCATAGAAAAGCGGCGTTCCTGTTCTCCCCTGTGGGGATTGAGAAACGCCGCCTGTGTGCGTATTCTGTTTTAGTACATTACTTGTTTATCCGCTGCCCGTAAACCATTGATTTTATTAGCTTTTTGCCGCTATCGTTATCACACTCTATTATTTACAAGACCTGCTTTTATGGAGCTAATGGAGCTTGCGGAACAGGGGCAGATTGGTACGATTATCGTCAAAGACCACTCAAGGCTTGGCAGAAACCGTCTGATTGTCGGGCAGTTATTAGAAGAAGATTTTGTCCGCTTGGGCGTGCGGTATATTGCCATTATGGATAATATCGATACCGCAGAGGGGTTAAGTGACTTTCTTCCCGTACAGGACTGGTTTAATGAAATGCACGCAAAAAACACCTCGAAAAAGGTGCGTGCGGTATTTCATAACAAGGGAATGTCGGGAAAGCCTCTGACTACGGTAATTCCTTACGGCTATCGGAAAAATCCAGACAGTACAGACCATTGGCTGATTGATAAAGAAGCCGCCGAGGTTGTCCGCAAAATCTTTCGCTTGTGTGTTGACGGCTACGGTCCGACACAGATAGCAAAGAGGCTCTATGCAGAAGGGTATCCCTACCCCAACGGAGCATTGGCAGGCACAGGGTAGAAAGACATCAATACTTCCTGCTATTCCGCACAAGTGGGTGGCGAGAACGGTGGCGGACATTCTGGAGCGGCTTGAGTACTGTGGTCACACGGTTAATTTTCGTTCTACCACACGCTCTTTCAAAGACAAGACAAAGATTGACCGTCCAAAGGACGAATGGAAGGTATTTGAAAATACCCACGAAGCGATTATTGACGAAGAGACCTTTGCATTGGTGCAGGAGCTGCGAAGCCACAAACGCCGCCCTAACCGTACAGGCGAAGTCAGCATGTTTTCGGGAATGCTCTATTGTGCAGACTGCAAGGAAAAGCTGTATTACAGCGTGACCAATAACTATCAGCGTGAAAATGCTTACTTCTTCTGTTCCAGCTACCGCAAAAACACGGAAAACTGCTCTGCACATTATATCCGTGAAAAGGTGCTGTATGGCTTGGTGCTTGAGAGTATGCGGCGTGTTCTGTACTATGTGCAGGCTTTTGAAAAGGATTTTGTGCAGCGTCAGTTTGAGAAGTCCACCAAGGAACAGAGGAAAGAGCTTTCCAAAAAACGCAGGGAACTTGCCAAGTCAGAAAAGCGTATTGCTGAGTTAAATGTACTTTTTCAGCGAACTTATGAGGACAATGTAAACGGCAAGCTGAGTGATGAACGATATGCTTTGATGTCTGCAAGCTACGAAAATGAGCAAAAGGCATTAGAGGAAGCTGCCGAACGGCTTCGGACAGAGCTTGAGACAGATGAGAATAAGACTGACAATATCCTGCGGTTTGTGGAACGGGCAAAGGCGTATACCGAAATCAAAGAACTAACTCCTGCCGTCGTTCACGAGTTTATTGATTATATTATGGTGTCGTCCAAGCAGGTTGTTGACGGTAAAACCGTTTATCCCATAGACGTCTATTACAATGGCGTTGGTATCCTTGAAGTTCCTCCCGCTGAAGAATTTGAAGAAATGTTTCAGGAACACAGAAAAAGGAAGCGTTCCAAAGAACAAAAAACGGCATAGCCACGAATGACTATACCGTAATTTGATGAAGAGCCGCCTTGTGCCCCCACTTCCTTATGTGAAGGGGCACTACGGCCTGTTTTTGTATTTGAAATCCGCTGCCCTCAGTTGACAAGGGTAATATTATTGGATCAAAAGACCAACCCTTTATGCGCATGGCCCTCTCTTCAATACCTGGGTAAACAGATGAGAGTAGAGCCATCTTAGCAATCCCTGCGTTTGAGCCATCTGTTTATCCCCTTAAAGACGCACTTTGCGTCCGCGGCCATTCCTTCAAACGCGTTTGCCCTGCATATGTTTATCAGAATAAGTATAGCTATTGGGCCAAATATCAATCCCAACACCCCGTATAGCCTTGTCCCCGCATACATTCCTATCAGGGACGCAAGAGGGGTTAATCCCATATTGCTGCTGAGAAGTTTGGGTTCGGTAAGGCGCCTTATCGACATCTGAACAAGATATAGGACCGCCAGCATTATACCCCGCGATATGTCCCCGATTAAAAAGCATATTATTGACCATGGGATTAAGAGCGTCCCATTGGCGAAAAGGGGAAGAAACTCAAGCACAGCCAGAATAAAAGCAATAAGCAGGGAGTATTCCTGTCCATATATCGACAGCACGGCGGATGAAATTACAAATACCATAAGCGCGTAGATGGTTTCAACCTTCAGGTAGCCCAAAACGCCCTTTCTCAGGCTTGTTAGGGTGAGGCGTACTCTCTCATTTGTGTTAACGGCGAACATATCATTAATCCGTTTTCGAATGCGTCCATAATCCTTTGCTATAAAGTATGTTCCGAATATGAGAAAGTTCGCATAGATAAACGCGGTTGGCAGGTGCGCGGCAAAGTCCACGGTTGATTTTATTATTCCTGACGCTGTCTCTGAAATCACATTTGTAAGCCATGTGGATACGGATGCGAAAGCACTGTTCAGCGTCTCCTGCAGCTCTGGATCCATATTATTTATAAATCCCAATACCCAGTCCACAGCGCTTTCCAGCATCCCTATAATTCCGGTTATCAGGTGCTGATAGTTGTTGGCGGCCTGCAAAAGCTGGCTTATGCTTGTGTGCACAATTAAATATACAGCTGCGGCAACAGCAATATAGACCATAAATGTCCATATTATGCTTGCTACGGTCCTGTTCATCCTCAGCCGCGACGTAAAAAGCTTTATAGGCTTTTGCAGAATATGGGCAATAAAAAACGCTATTATAAACGGGGAAAACGCAAGCCATGCCGCAGGACCGATCCATATGGTTATTAAAACCGCCAAGAGGGCGATCACGGCCCTCAGCAGCAGTCTTAAAAATGCCCTTACTTCAACGCTCATGCTTTATTCCTCCAGCTTTAGAATTCGCAATACCCGATGCAATTATGTTCAGATAAGCTAAAACCTAAAGGGAGTGCAAATTCAGTCCATTGACCATTATCCTGTCCCATTCTATGGCTACCCGCCTTATAGTAAAAATGTAATATTAATTTTGCCGTGAGATGGATAAAAAGTTTTTTGTTGTTGAGCGCTCTGAGCCGCCTATTCATATCACTATTTTCCGGAGCGGAACTCAGAATTTACAAACGTAACTTCAAACCTGGACTTCGCACTATATTTCATACACAGCTATAATCTTGAAATCAGCTCGCCCGACAGCGGGCTGGTAACGCTCTCCTTCGCCGTTAAGATGGGTTGCAAAGATAATAATAAAAGTAGTTCCCATTGATGGGCGCCACGTTGCAAGCATCAGCATTAACGATGTGGTTGTTACTGAAAACCCGTCCAAAAGCGCCTATGCTATCAAAAACATAACCTGCGACTCAAAAGTGGAAGTTAAATTTGAAAAGGACGCTTCCGGCCCAAGCGATCCTCCAAATGCCGACGCCGCTCCGGATGCTATTATAGGCGGGATAATTGCTGGGATTTGTCCGCTGCTTCTAAAAATGAGCGTAAATACTAATCGCGGCGACTGATCTATGATTGTAAATAAGCTGACGGTTAGAGCTAACCCTATCCTGATAGTACATTGGATTTTTCATATAAATTACCCGTTTAAAAAGAGCTATAGGGGAGACGATGTCCCCCCTAGCTCTTTATGCCCACAGGTTTAGCCACAAGGCCAGCTGCTTTACACGATAGCGTGGCTTATGGAATGCCTTTATATATTGTCGCTTCTTAAGCCATCCATAATGTTCTGCTTTTTGACCTTGCCGGTCGCATACAGCATTGTTATGCCCGTTACCACAAATATTCCCGCGCTCACCAGCGCCATCTCAAGCCACGGCAGCCTGAAAGCGAAGGAGAAAGTTGTACCCATTACTCTATTTAGCAATAACATTAATATTACGCTAATCGGCAAGCCCCACATGAGGGCCTTTAACCCATAGAACAGGCTTTCAAATCTTATCATCTTGTTGAAGCCCTTTGGCGTAATGCCCACGGACTTAAGCATCGCAAACTCTCTCGTTCTCAGGTCTATGCCCGTAGACACCGTATTGATTATATTCGTAACGCCAACAAGCGATATCAGCGTTACAAAGCCTATGCCGAATACGGAAACCACCATTGTCAGCTGCCTGGCCTCGCGCGCAGACGCTATATTATCATGTACCATCGCGTCAGCGCCAGCGCTGAATTGCCTTTTCAGCTCATTTACAGACGACAATACGGTTTCATAGTTCTTTTCACTCTCAAGCTTTATGTATATCCTGCAATAGGAACCCGACTCTATCTTGCCTCCGAGCAGCTCCTTTAGGGTATCAACAGAGATTGCGACGCTGTAGTTTAAGCCCATCATCTGAGACCCTGAGAATTGGGGTTTTGCGCTGGACAGGCCGCATATCTTAAGCTTTTCCGTTCCCTCGGGTGTTTCAACCGATAGGTTTGAGCCAACCGCCTGTTGCCTGAACACCTGCATATAGTCAACGTGCATATCGCCCTCCTCGGAATAGCCCATCGTGTTCATATCATTTAATACGATGCAGCCCATCTCCGATTTTAACTGTTCAAGGCTTGTTCCAGATTTATCCGCAAGCCGCGACAGGGTATTATCGTCCACAGCTAAAATGCTTATGCCGTTGATATCTACATCATAGTTGGATTTGTATTGCTTTCTCATTTCACTGAATCTATCCGTGAACAAGGACTCGTCAACAGTCCCGCTGATTAAGCTATCGCTATATATAACGACCTCCGCACCCGATATACCGCTTAACGACGAGATTTGGCCGGCTAGCTGCATATCCTCATATGCTATACTTTCATCTTCATTGACACTATATACAAGCGTCATGTCAGACGTCTCTACGCCAACCCCTTTTAAGGAGCCTACGTCAGTTAACTGACCCATAAAATACACAACGGTAAGGAACAGTATTACGCTTATTGTCAGGGCGCTGACGGTGGTTCTATAGCTTTTGGGGTTTCGTTTGATATTCTTTAATGAAAGTTCAGCTTCAAAGCCAAATAGTTTTCTCGTTATGCCAAAGGTCCTGACGCTGCGCCTCCTGATTCTTACATCATTGCTTTGGCGTATCGCTACCATTGGGCTTATCTTTCCGCTCTTTATCGCCGGAACAAGGGCGGAAATATATATTGTGACCATTGAGAACACAACGGCCGCTACCACTGATACCAAGGAAACCGTCGTATTAAACCCAAGCCCGTATGTCGAAAGATCGGCTATGGTTGGATTGAGCAGAGCGAAGGTTATCGCCATACCGCCTATGCCGGCTAAAATCCCAAGAGGTATCCCGATTGCGCCTATAACGGCGGCCTCGGCGTACACTCCCATGCGCTTTTGCTTTGCGGTTGCGCCCACGCCCGACATAACGCCCATATACTTTCGCCTTTCGCTCATCGAAATATAGAAAGCGTTTCGTATCATGCTTACAGCTCCCGCCATGATTATCAATACCACTATCAGCACCACGCTGTAAAGCGTTACGCTTATGGTTGAAAGCGGCAGTATGCCTTTGTACATAAGCAGGTCGTCATTCACCTCAACCTGTACGCCCTCGCTTTTAGCAAGCGCTACCATATCGTTGTACAGCGATGGCATGGGATTATCCTTTAAGGTATAGATATCGGCGGACTCAGCATTTCCTTCATAAACTGTAATCGACGTATATCCCGGGGATCTGTAATTCTCCCAACCTGGACGTCTCATTATGCCTACGATCGTAAAACTTTTGTGTTGTTTTGGTGAAAGCTCCTCCTGCACGTTTGCGTCAGCGTCGGCGCCGCTATAGTCAAACAGCCTGTAGCTATAAGCCTGGCTTTTGGTTACTATGGTTTCAAACCCTGTATTTATAATCCGTTCGCCTATATCAGCCTCAATTACATCGCCAATCTTGTAATCTATGCCTGCGTTTGTTCTAATATGGTTTGGTATTACTATTTCATTGCCATTAACCGGAAGCCTGCCCTCAATCAGATTCGATTCGACCCTCATCCTTTCCATTGCAGTGTCGTCAAGCGCGGCGAAGAACAGGTATGGCTTATCCTCGTTTTTTCCTCCCTCAAGCATGGAATAGCCCAGAGATTCTATGAGAAAGCTTTCATCAACGCACTGCGCATCCGAAATATTCTGTGCTTTTTCAGCCGGCATCTCTTTATAGCAGCCGTACCATTCGCCTGAGGACATTATTACATTTTGTCCTAGATAATCCATCATTGTAGCGGCAAACGTTGTAACGGCCGTGATCATTGCCACCGAGATGATGACCCCCATGATCGTTACGATGGTCCTTCGCTTATTGAGCTTCATCTGCCTCATGGTTACCGAATGCATTATGTTCACAGCCACCGCCTCCTATCCGGAACTAAACAGCTTTTATATGACATGGTACAGACGCATATATTAACGTTGTTCACCGTTTTCATTTGCGTATTACCTCATCCCTGGAGATTTTGCCGTCCTCTATCGTGATTATCCTGTCCGCCTGCAGGGCGATGTTCTCGTCATGAGTAATAATGATAAGGGTTTGGTCGTATTTCTTATTGGACAGCCTGAGAAGGTCGATTATCTCCCGGCTGTTCTTGCTGTCCAGATTGCCGGTCGGCTCGTCCGCAAGCATTATCGCCGGCGTATTGATGAGCGCCCTGCCTATGGACACCCTCTGCTGCTGTCCTCCCGACAACTGGTTTGGAAGGTGCTTCTCCCGTTCCCTTAAATCAAGGGTATTAAGAAGCTCATTATAGTACTCGGCGTTTACCTTTCTCCCGTCCAGGAGCAGTGGCAGGGTAATATTCTCCCTTACGTCAAGCACAGGTATTAGGTTGTAGAATTGATATATAAGCCCCACCTGCCTGCGCCTGAATACGGCCAGCTGCTCGAAGTTTTGCGAATATACGTCCTTACCGTCGACATATACCTTACCTGCCGTCGGCTCGTCAACGCCGCCAAGTATATGCAGTAATGTTGACTTCCCCGAGCCGGATGGGCCGGTAATGGCTACAAAATCCCCCTTATGCACTGAAAACGATACGTTGTCCAATGCCTTCACGGCATTCTCGCCCGTACCATAAATCTTTGACAGGTGATCCACCCTCAATATTTCCATATCCCTGCTCTCCTTTCAAAAAAAGCGCTCCGTATTTGCATAATGCTCTATACGGAGTTAAGTATAAGCCGCGCTTCTTACCAATCGGTGACTTTGAAATTACAAATATGTCACATTCGGCTTTATTTATAGATCCTAAGCTCAAACACAGCGCCCTTGCCGCTGTTATGGGCGCTCAATGTACCGTTGTGCTCCTCCGCTATTCTCCTGGCAAGCGCCAGCCCTATGCCAACGCTCCCTTCCGCCGCGTTTTCACCCCTGTAAAACCTGTCGAATATATGGGGCAGGTCCTTTCTGCTTATCCCCCCTCCGGTATCTAAGACGGTTATGAGAGAGAAAAGCGGGTTCTCCGAATAGTTAACCGTTACCGTTCCCCCCGAAGGCGTGTGCTCCATACAGTTCTTTATCACATTTGTCAGCGCCTCGGCCATCCAGTTTATGTCGCCTGTAAAGGAGGCTTCGGGGTCGCCTTCTACGGTTAGATTCACCTCGCGCAATTCCATTGGAATAAGCAGCGGCGCGCACGCCTTTTCCACCACATCCTTTAGCAGCTCCCTGTTGGAAACAAGTCCGGCCATGCCCGCGTCAAGGCGTGAAATTTTAAGAAGCGAGGAAACCAAAAAGCTCATGCCCTGGATAAGGGACTCGATATCGCGAATATACCCTCCCAGCGTCGCCTCGTCCTTTTCACCGGTCATAAGCGACGCCGTTATCATCATCGATGTGAGCGGGGTCTTTAATTGATGCGATATGTCGGACAGCGAATCCGCCAGCGCCTGTTTTTCAGCCATAAGCTGTTCCGCCTGCTCGCGAAGCGTTACCGTCATCTTATATATTTCGCTTTTTAGTATGGACAGGTCCCCCTCCGCTTCCCCTGATATGTCAAGTACGGTCTCGCCGTGCATTATTGCGCAAAACTGATCCGACAGCTTTGCAATGGAGCGAAGCCTTGACCTTGATATTATAAATATGAACGCAGAAAACACGGAGCAGGACAAAAGGACAAGCCAGCCCGCGCTGCCAAACAGGCAAAAACCAACGGCTGAAAACGCGGCCGAGGCTATCAGGCAAAACAGGGTTATGTGCTTAAGCTCGGAATTTCTTATCATTTTATCATCCTGTATCCCATACCGCGCACGGTCTGTATTATTTTAGGATCCTGCGGGTCGTCCTCAATCTTGTCGCGCAGACGCTTTATGCACACGGTAAGCGCGTTGTCGTTGGCGTAGTTTCCCGCCATATCCCATATCTTCCCCATTAACTGCTCCCTGGTTAGAACCGCTCCGCGGTTGTTTATAAACATAAGCAGCAGCCTGTATTCAAGCGCCGACAGTATAACCTCTTCTCCGTCGCGGGTTACCGCCCCGCTGATTGTATCGACCCTTAAAGATCCTATATTAAATATCGACTGGGATTTTCCGTAACGCCTCAACGCGTTTTTTATCCGCGATACAAGCTCAAGCGGCCTGAAAGGCTTTGTAATATAATCGTCCGCTCCAACGTCAAAGCCGGTAACGACATTGAATTCATCGTCGGCTGCCGTTAGGAAGATTACCGGAATATCCCCCTTCCTCTTTATGGCGGAGCATATGGGATATCCGCTTCCGTCAGGGAATGTGAGATCTAAAAGCGCCAGGTCATAGGACTCGTTCTCGGCAGCCTCCAGCGCGTCGCGCTGTCTGTTTACCGCTATAACGTCATAGCCCTCCTGAGCAAGCGTGAGCGTGAGCTTTTTGATTATTCCCGCGTCGTCTTCGCATAGCAGAATCCTCATAAGTCCCTCCAACTGTTGGTCCCGTTTATATTAAAAACGTAATACCTCAAAAGCAGGTATGAAAACAACCATATTTACATTCATTATACACCATGCTCAGCATATCTAACAGAAGGACTCGAAACCTACACCTGCGATAACAATTTAATCACCCGCCGGTTACTTTTCAACGCATATCGCATTGACAGCGTTTAGTCACAATGCTACGATAACCTTAAAGAAGTGTTTTAAAGAGCTTATGAACTAAGATCAAACGGAGGAAAGTATTTTGCACAGCAATCATCATCAAACACAGGAAATAGCCATTGACGGCCATTCGCTTACGATTGAGCAGGTAGTTAACGTTTCCAGACACGGCGCAAAGGTCGTTATCGACCCATCCGCTCTCGCGGCGGTGCGTTTATCCAGGGCTTTGGTTGAGCGCATAATCGGGGAAAACCGCGTTGCATACGGTATAAGCACAGGCTTTGGCGAGTTCAGCAAGGTCAGCATAGGCGCCGAGAACAGCGGCAGGCTTCAGGAAAACCTGATTCTCAGCCATTGTGTGGCCGTTGGAGAGCCATTAAGCGAGCCAACGGTCAGGGCAATGATTCTCCTAAGGGCGAACGCTCTGTTAAAGGGGCATTCAGGCATACGCCCCGAAATCGTTCAGGCGCTCACGGAGATGCTTAATAAGGGGATACATCCCATAGTCCCCGAAAAGGGTTCTCTTGGCGCCAGCGGCGATCTAGCGCCCCTTGCGCATATGGTGCTTCCGCTTATCGGAAAGGGCGAGGCAATATATAATGGAAGGCGTATGCCAGGCGCGGAGGCCATGGCGGAAGCTGGAATAAAAACCTTCAGCCTTCAGGCAAAGGAAGGCCTCGCGCTTATAAACGGGACGCAATGCATGACGGCAATAGGCTCTCTGGCATGTTACGACGCGCTGAGGGCGGCGCAACTCGCCGATATCACGGCGTCAATGAGCATGGAAGCGTTAACCGCCCTCAAAAACGCGTTTGATCCGCGGGTTCAGGCTGTGCGCCCCCATCATGGACAGTCGCTTGCCGCCAACAACATACTGCTGCTAACCAAGGACAGCCCCCTTCTTGAGGCGTCCCAAAACCTGCGCGTACAGGACGCATATGCGATACGGTGCATCCCGCAGGTGCATGGGGCTATACGCGACGCTATTTCGCACGTGTGGAAGGTACTGGAAACCGAAATGAACTCGGCTACCGACAACCCGCTCCTGTTCCTGGATGATGAAAGCGTAATCTCTGGCGGAAACTTCCATGGCGAACCCGTCGCCCTAGTTATGGATTACCTATGCACAGCGGTTTCAGAGCTGGCCAATATATCCGAGCGCAGGCTTGAAAGGCTGGTAAACCCAGCCCTGAGCAATGGATTGCCCGCGTTCCTTACGCCAAACGGAGGATTGAATTCTGGATACATGATATGCCAGTACAGCGCCGCATCGCTGGTATCGGAAAACAAGGTGCTTTCCCACCCTGCAAGCGTTGACTCTATCCCAAGCTCGGCTAACCAGGAAGATCACGTAAGCATGGGCACCACCGCCGCCAGAAAGTGCGCGCAGGTGGTTGACAACGCCTATTCCGTTTTGGCTTTTGAACTCATGGCTGCGGCGCAGGGAATTGAACTGCGCGCGGGAGAACCGTCGCCAGTGCATAAGAGCATATTCAGCCTTGTACGCGGAAGGGTTGAGTTTTACGGCGAAGACCGGGAAATCCGCCCTGATATATCAAATATGAACGAGCTAATTAGAAGCGGAGAGATAGAAAAGATCGTCTTTGATATGATTCCTGATTTCAGATGATTTTAAGATATGACCGTGGTATAAATCAAACAGGAGGCAAAAAATGAACAGCACCAACATCTTACACGACCTGTTCTCGGGTCCGCTGCCGCCCCGCCCAGGGTTTGAGGAGGGTATACGGCGCGCCCCAAGGCGCGAATCGCATCTTACGCAACAGGATATAGAGCTTGCGCTGAAAAATGCGCTGAGGTATATACCCAAGGAGCATCATGAGGCGCTCGCCCCTGAATTCCTGCGCGAACTGCGTGAACATGGACGGATCTACGGCTATAGGTTCAGGCCCGAAGGCAGGCTTTACGGCCGTCCTATAGAGGAATATGAAGGTAATTGCATTGAGGGCCGCGCGTTTCAGGTGATGATCGACAACAACCTGGACTTTGACGTAGCGTTGTATCCCTACGAGCTTGTGACCTATGGTGAAACCGGCCAAGTTTGCCAGAACTGGATGCAGTACAGGTTGATAAAGGAATATCTGAAAAGGCTTACAACCGAGCAGACGCTCGTCATAGAATCTGGTCATCCGCTGGGATTGTTCCGCTCGCACAGACTGGCTCCGCGCGTGATAATTACGAATGGGCTGATGATAGGCTTGTTTGACGATCAGGCAAACTTCAACCGCGCGGCGGCGCTGGGCGTGGCCAATTATGGCCAGATGACCGCGGGAGGATGGATGTACATAGGCCCTCAGGGGATTGTTCACGGCACGTTCAACACGCTGCTTAACGCGGGCCGCCTGAAGCTGAACATACCAAAGGATGAGAATCTGTCGGGCAAACTGTTCGTATCGGCGGGCCTGGGCGGAATGAGCGGCGCTCAGGGGAAGGCCGCCAACATCGCCGGAGCGGTGTCCATAATAGCCGAGGTCGATGTATCGCGGATAATGACCCGTTACGAGCAGGGCTGGGTGGACAAATATTCAGACAGTCTTGATCAGTGTATAGAGTGGGCGAAAGAGGAGCTGTCGGCCAAACGTCCGTGCGCTATAGCATACCTTGGAAACGTAGTCGACCTTTTGGAGCACATTGTAAAAAGCGGCGTTCATGTTGACCTTCTTTCAGACCAGACCTCATGCCACGCGGTATACGACGGCGGCTACTGCCCTCAGGGCATTACTTTTGAAGAACGTACGCGCATGCTTTACGAGGATAAGGAAACGTTTGAGACGCTTGTCAATAAATCGCTTATTCGCCATTATGAGCTGATCAAGCGGCTCCATGAGCGCGGTACCTATTTCTTTGATTATGGAAACAGCTTCTTAAAGGCTGTGTATGACGCGGGGGTTAAGGAGATATGCAAAAACGGCGTTGACGAGAAGGACGGCTTCATCTTCCCCTCCTATGTCGAAGATATACTTGGGCCTCAGCTCTTTGACTACGGCTACGGACCGTTCCGCTGGGTATGCTTAAGCGGCAAACAGGCGGATCTTGACGCTACGGACCGCGCCGCGATGGAGTGTATTGACCCAGACAGGCGTTATCAGGACTACGATAACTATGTTTGGGTGCGCGATGCTAAAAAAAATAAGCTGGTAGTCGGTACAAAAGCCAGGATACTTTATCAGGACGCTATGGGACGCACAAGAATCGCGCTTAAATTCAACGAAATGGTCAGAAACGGGGCCATAGGGCCTGTGATGCTAGGGCGCGACCATCACGATACAGGAGGGACGGATTCGCCGTTTCGTGAGACGTCAAATATAAAGGACGGCTCCAACATAATGGCCGATATGGCTGCACAGTGCTTTGCGGGAAACGCGGCAAGGGGTATGAGCCTTATAGCGCTGCATAACGGCGGAGGCGTTGGAATAGGCAAAGCAATAAACGGCGGCTTTGGGATGGTACTTGACGGGAGCGAGCGCGTTGACGCCGTCCTTTCTATGGCAATGCCCTGGGACACCATGTGCGGCGTGGCAAGGCGGGCATGGGCACGAAATGAAAACTCGATTTCAACCGTTGAAGAGTATAACTTGGTTAACTCGGCGACGGATCATATCACGCTTCCAAATATAGTAAGCGATGATATAATTAAGAGTGCGGCCGCAGAATATTAAGTTCCGCTTTTGATACCGCTATATGTTAAGTTAAACAATATTTTTGGAGGATATAATAATGGCCAAGCTAATCGAATGCATACCAAATGTAAGCGAGGGCAGAAGACCTGAAGTGGTGGAGAACCTTGTCGCGGTTGTAAGAGGGATACCAAACGTGACCCTTCTTGATTACTCATCCGACGCAAGCCATAACAGGAGCGTAATCACCTTTGTCGGCGATCCCGCGGGTGTTGCCGAAGCCGCGTTTTGCCTTGCCCGCACGGCACGTGATGTAATCGACCTTACACAGCATACGGGAGAACACCCCAGGATGGGCGCGATAGACGTTATCCCGTTCGTTCCGATAAAGGAGGTTACGGTAGAGGAGTGCGTAGAGCTTTCAAAGGCTGTAGGCGAACGGATTTATAGTGAGCTGGACATACCGGTATTTCTATATGAGGAATCCGCTACGGCGTCGCACCGCAAAAACCTGGCGTCCATACGCAAAGGGCAGTTTGAGGGAATGGCCAAAAAGGTCACGGAGGAAAAGTGGCATCCCGATTTCGGCCACACCGTACACCCGACCGCTGGCGTGGTCGCCGTGGGAGCCAGGGCTCCCCTTGTCGCCTATAATATAAATCTTGATACGTCCGATATTTCGATAGCAAATAATATCGCAAAGATTATCAGAGAGTCGGGCGGCGGATTGAAGCATGTAAAAGCCCTCGGCGTTATGCTTGAAGACAGGAACATCGCCCAGGTATCAATAAACATGTGCAACTGCGATAAAACGCCTCTATACCGTGTATTTGAGCTTGTTCGCATTGAGGCTGAACGCTATGGCGCGCGTATAATCGGCAGCGAAATAGTAGGGCTGACTCCCATGGCAGCGCTGATCGACGCGGCGGAATACTATCTCAAGCTTGAGGGCTTCACAAAGGCGCAGGTGCTTGAAAACCGACTTATGTAAAGGAAGCATATGAAACCCACATTAATAATTAAAAATATAGGCGCGCTTGCCACCCCCACAGGCAACGCGCCAAAGGCCGGCGAATTACAGGGAGCTATCGAGTTAATCAGGGATTCCTACATCGTAATAGCCGGCCAGGAGATCCTGGAGATCGGTTCCGGAGAGGTTCCGCCGCGCTTTGTTAAATCAGGAGCTGAAATATTGGACGCCCGCGGCGCGCTTGTTACGCCCGGACTTGTCGACGCTCATACCCACCTTGTGTTTGGCGGCTGGCGGGAACACGAGCTTGCCGATAAGCTTCGCGGGGTGAGCTATCTCGATATTCTAAAACGCGGCGGTGGGATATTATCCACGGTGGCGGCGACCAGGGCGGCAACACAGGATGAACTAACCGCTAAAGCAAAAGCCGCATTATGTGAAATGCTGGCTCTGGGTACGACGACGTGCGAAGCTAAAAGCGGTTACGGCCTGACGCCTGATGATGAGGTAAAGCAGCTTAATGTGGTTAAGCGGCTTAAAGGAGAACAGCCTGTCGAACTGGTGTCTACGTTTATGGGAGCGCATGCGGTACCTGGTGAATATATGGACGACAAGGAAGCCTATATCAGCCTTATTATAGACGCGATGCTCCCCTATATTGCAGAACGCGGCCTTGCCGAATACTGCGACGTGTTCTGCGAAACCGCTGTCTTCAGCGCCCTTGAGGCCGAACGTATACTCTCGGCAGCTCAAAAGCTTGGCTTAGGCGCTAAAATACACGCCGACGAGATAGACGCTATCGGCGGCTCTGAAGTCGCCGCCGAGCTAGGCGCGGTCAGCGCGGAGCATTTAATCGCCATAACCGAAAACGGAATGGATATGCTTGCGCATAGCGGCGCCATTGCCGTATTGCTTCCCGCTACCTCGTTTTATCTTGGAAAGGGTTACGCCCCCGCACGGAGAATGATTGAAAAGGGCATACCCGTGGCCGTGGCCAGCGACTTTAACCCCGGCTCTACACCCAACCTCTCGTTGCAGCTTGCAATGAATATAGCGTGTTATAAGTATCTGCTGACGCCCGAGGAAGCCCTTACGGCGGTAACGCTTAACGCCGCGGCGTCAATAGGGCGTTCGCATACCGTGGGAACGCTCGAATGCGGGAAGCAGGCGGATATCTTAGTCTGGAATGCGCCAAACCTCGACATGATATTCTATCGCTACGGCTCAAATCAGGTAAAGAACGTGATCAAAAAAGGCAAAATAATAGTATCAGAAGGGAGAATTTTATAGATGGAAAACAGCACCCAGCTCGCAGCCATGAGCGTGCGCGAATTTATAGAATTGTTAGCATCCAACGCTCCCGCTCCCGGCGGCGGATCCGCTTCCGCCGTGGCGGGGGCTATGGGAATCGGGTTGGCCTCAATGGCGGCAGGCCTCACGGTTGGAAAACCCAAGTACGCTGAGCACGACGAGGTTATGAGTACAATTATTTCCGATTCGGCACCCCTGTTAAAGGAAATGACCGATGGAATCGACCGTGATACCGACGCCTTTAACGGAGTGACAGCCGTATTTAAAATGCCCAAGTCCAATGATGATGAAAAGGCCGCCCGTAAGGCGGCAATGCAGGAAGCGCTGAAAAACGCTGCCCTGGTGCCATTTGGGCTGCTGCTCAACTGCGAAAAGGCTCTTCTTATATTGAAGGAAGGGGTTGGCAGAATCAATCCTAATTGCTATAGCGACCTTGGCTCGGGCGCCGCTAACCTTGAATCGGCCGCAAAGGGCGCCTGGCTTAATGTATTGATAAATATCGGCGGACTGACCGACAAAGCCTTTGCCGAGGACCTTCGCATTCGGGGGAAGGCCGCTTTTGATAGCTGTATAAGCGTTGCCGAACAGGTATTTAACGAAGTTTTGCGCCAAATAACGTGAAATACCACAGAAGTCGTTTTGCGGACGGCCGATTTGTACGTCCGCTTGGTTATGACAATGACGCGCAACAGTAAGATCGTTTACATAACCTGATAAAAGGCAGACATACCCTTGTTATACAAGGATTGGCTGCCTTTTGATTTACTTACCGTTGACAAAACAGATGTCCTCCTTGGGCTTCCACGCCCGCAGATGTACCCCAGCAAAGGTTACTAGCGAAGCGCAGGCGCTATGCCCACGATTAAATTAAAAAGGGCATAGCCCAGCAAGCGGGACTTTGCTCCTGCGTATATCGCCGATAAAAAACATCCGGTTCAGCGTCCCGCGCCGAAGGCGCATGCCGCAAAAAGTTGGTAGCGAAGCGGAGGCGCCG
>ERZ1673695.1769-NODE-1769-length-19828-cov-16.564912_pt1 | contig 19828 bp, 17 predicted proteins | sample MGYA00580225_ERZ1673695 | MGnify/ENA primary metagenome ERZ1673695 (study PRJEB41218, sample SAMN15661739) | gut metagenome | host: Homo sapiens | place: Canada: London | collected 2015-08-20/2019-03-30 | study: EMG produced TPA metagenomics assembly of... | reverse complement strand
TCATATATGCAGATGCAAGGAAAAAAAGTCTGTGCTGTAGACTTGGATCCGCAGCACAACCTATCCAAGCATTTCGGCATCCACCCCGGTCATTTGGTTGACCGGCCGACCATTTACAATCTGCTGAACGCAGCAATCGAGGACACCGAAGACGATGAAATGGACAAGCTGGTAAAAGAAAGCATTATCCATTCTACTACGGTTGATGTGATTCCGTCAACGGCAAAGCTATCGTCTCTTGAAACAGTAATCCCTACCGCAACCTGCCGGGAGCGTCTTTTGGAATACGTTCTTTCGTTCCTAAAAAACGAATATGACTATATCTTTTTAGATTGCCACCCCGGTCTGGATATGTTCTCCGAAAACGCACTCACTGCTTCGGATTCTGTGCTCATCCCCGTTGAAGCACATATCCTGAGCAGCGACGGACTGAACCAGGTGGAAAAGATGATCCGGGTGGTTCAGCGGCGCTTAAATAAGAAACTGAAAATCGAAGGTGTAATTATCACAAAATACCAGGGACAAGCGAAATACTGCAAGCAGATATCGGAACTGGTAGCCCGGGATTTCGGTGATCATATCCGCATTTTTGACAAGTACATCAAGTATGCGATCAAGGTCGCGGAGGCTCCTGCATATGGTGTTTCTCTGCATGAGTATGCGCCGAATACAGACGCCGCCAAAGCCTATGCCGATATTGCTCTCGAGGTGATGCGGTGTGGCTAAATTGAATCTTGAAGAACAAATCCGTTCCACCCGTTACGGTCAGTCGGATGATGAGGACTTTGAGGATTTTTTCGCAAGGCCTTCTCTGACAACTTCCGGCAGGATTGTCATGCTTCCCATAGAGCAGCTGGTGGAGTATAAAGATGAGATGTTCGAGAAGATCACCGGCCGACCGCAGCCCTTTCATCCTTATTCTCAGGAAAAAATATTGGCGATGTCCAAAAGCATTGCGGTGCATGGTGTTATTGATCCCATTATCGTGAGGCCGATAGAAGGAAACAAATATCAGATTATTGCAGGCAGAAATCGAGCAAGAGCTTCCGCCCTGTGTAATAAGAAGGAAATTCCCGCTATCATCCGAACGGATATCGACGATATCAGCGCTGCCATGATTATGCTGGATACCAATCTGGAACAGCGGCACAACCTGTGCTACAGTGAGAAAGCCTATGCATATAAAATGCGGGTAGAGCTGCAAAGACAGCAGGGGCGACGGACAGATTTGGAGGAAAACATCGAAAAAGTCGATACATTGAAGGAGGCCGGAAGAGAGCATAAAGACAGCCGCCGAACTGTGGCATATCTGATCCGATTAACTTTTCTGATTCCGGACTTGCTGCTTCTTGTTGATAGCGGTAAAATTGGATTTAAGGTAGCCGTAAACGTTTCCTATCTAACTGTGGAAACACAAGAATACCTGTTAAAATCAATTATTCCGTCTGGAATCAAGTTGAAGTCTGAGCAGATCTCCGAACTGCGGCGGTTGGAAGATTGCGGCTCTCTGAATCCAAAAATGATTCAAAGCGTCTTCTGTTCAAAGACGAAATTGATTCCCGGTTCCATTACAATTAGCGGCAAAAAATTGATGGAATATGCAGACATCTTAGCTACGACTGACAACATTGAATTCTTGTTTTTTGAATTTCTAAAAGAATATCGAAAGTCCGTTCAAAGAACATAGTGCACTCATTGCACAAGGTTCCACTTACCGAAAGGATGATTTTATGAAACGAATAATAACCTATATTTTTATCGTAATAACCGCGTTGCTGCTGATATGCGCCTGCGCATCTCGTAAAAAAGAGGTGCAGTTACCATCTGCTTCCGCAAATAGTGACATATGCAGGAAAGAGGCAAAAAAAACACAAAGCACTTTATGTTCCTCAATTCCGAAATCGGAGATAAGTTCTATGGATACGCCTACTCCATCTTTAGAAACTAAATTCCCTCAAATAACAGGGACAAGCAGTACAACTCCGTCGCAGTCAACAGCAGAAGATGAAAATTTGTCCGCTGCGTCTACTCCCTCAGGCGAAAACCCGCCAGTTATGGATGACGAGGAAATAGCATCTACACCGTCTTCTCCATCCGAACGATTGCCGGAAACACCTTTTCCGCCTATGTCCGTAAGCCCAACGGACAAATCCGAATCCATAGCGCCTTCCACCTCTGACGCCACGGTAACGGATATTTTCATTCCATCTGAGCCGCCCGATTCCCAGGACGTTTCTGCACCCACTACGACAACCATTATCCCACCGCCAGAAATCACAAGTCAGCCGGAACCTGATATGGAAACCGAGTTCGCTCGAATTATCCGGGAGACGGTGGCCTATGCCGAGAGCTATGCAGAAAAAGGATTCACTTTTGTCTGGGACAGCTCGCTGGAGTTTAGCTGGGAAAGCGGCGCCGGTTGGATGGGGACACCCCGGGTCAAGTATGAAGGTGTTGACGGTGTAATTGAAAGGTTGAAAAACCATATTGACAAAATCGTAACCACATCAACTGATCCGGCAAATGGTATTCCCGCCTATTCAGCTAACTACAAAGTCATGCAGGTGGTTGTAGACGGCGATATCGCCTTTGTGGTTCTGTATGGATAAAAAATATATTGCACCGATAAGCGTCATCCCTTGGGATGGCGCTTTTTTGTGACTAAATTTAGGAGGTTATCTATGAAAAGAACAAAAAAGCGCATTCTCTCCTTACTGCTGGCAACTGTTGTGACGCTGGGGATTTTCCCCGCGTCAACTTTTGCGGCGGATACGACGATCGCACTGTCCGAATGCCAAATCAGTTGGGATCATATCCTTACCGACGCAGATGGAAATACATTCCAATCCGGCTATGGTCTACGCGCTGAAGACAACCCTTTCGGTTATGCCCTGCTCCCTATCGTAAGGGAAATGCACGACTACACAGCGAAACGAAACGGTCTGACCGATGACAAATCAAAATGGATATACGGTAAGGACTATGTCTATTGTTTCTGTATTGAACACGGCATCCTGCTCTCGAATCCGACAGAATATGTCGGCTCCGGCGACGATATGTATGGAGATAAGTACAAGCAGCTTTCTATGGAACAAAAGGATTTGCTGGCGCTGGCGCTGGCCTACGGGTATCCGAACCGCACCGATCTGGAGACGTCTAAGGACGCCAACGCCTGCTATTCCGCGACGCAACTGATCGTCTGGCAAATCACACTGGGCTTTCGGACTTCTCCCACAGAACTGGATGATAAAACCTATCCGGCAGACGGATTCAGCGGCACCATGACCGAGCAGCTTTGCCGCAATAAGTATTTTAAGGATTACTACGACCGCATTCTGTCGGACATGGCGGAGCATTATAAGCGCCCCAGCTTTGCGGGAACCCTGCAAAGCTCCGCTCCTGTTTATGAAATGGACTTTGAGAGTGGCCGCTATACGATTACGCTGACCGATACGAACAACGTCCTTTCAAATTTCTATATTTCGACAAACGGCGGTGTTTCTGCATCCATCAGCGGGAACAAGCTGACGCTCTCTTCTTCCAAGCCGATCACGGACGAAGTGCTGATTAAGCTAAACCGAAAAATGCCATCTACTAACAATACGACAAGCTTTTTGATCTGGAGTGTCCCCGGAAAAGAAGCGGACAATCAGGATTTGGTGTCCGGTGTGCCTGCTAACAACGATCCGGTTCCTGCATTCCTAAAAGCCAAAGCGCCTTACGGCGATATCAAGCTCATCAAAATCAGCGAGGACGGCAAGATCGGAAATATCCCATTCCATATCAGCGGCAACGGCATCGAGCAGGATATTCGCACCCAGCCGGACGGAACTTTCCTTCTGGAAAATTTGCGGCCCGGCATCTATGAAGTGACCGAACAAACAGAAAATAAATACGAGCCACAGAAAACACGTCGCGTAACTGTGGTAAGCGGACAAACCGCTGCGGTCACGTTCAGCAATGTTCTCAAGAGGGGCGCTTTGGAAGTAGTCAAAACCTCGGAGGATCAATTTGTCGAGGGTATAACCTTTCGCCTGTACGGCACATCTCTGTCCGGGCTGCCGGTAGATGAATATGCGACTACAGACAGCAGCGGCGTCGCCATCTTTGAAGACGTTTTGATTTCTGGCGATATACCGTATATTCTTGAAGAAATAAACACGGATCATTCGTACATCACTCTCGATAAACAGCAGGCCACTATCGAGTGGAATAAGGTAACGCACAAATCCTTTGAAAACATTTTGAAGAAATGGCGGGCTACCCTGACGAAATCCGACAGCGAGACCGGGACGGCCCAGGGCGACGCCAGCCTGGAAAACGCCAAGTACGGCGTGTTCAAGGACGGTCAGTTGGTGGACAGTTACTATACGGGGCCGATGGGCGACTTCACGACAGACTGGTACGACTGTGGCGATAACTGGACCATCAAAGAAATAGAGCCGAGCGAGGGGTACAAGCTCAATCCGGAAATCTATTATGTTGGTGCCGAACCGGAGCTTTACGAACTGGAGTACAACGAAGTAGCCGTTGACGCCAACGAAGATATCTTGAAAGGCCGGGTCGCTTTAATCAAGCATACCGACGACGGTTCCACGCAGATCGAGACGCCGGAGGAAGGCGCAGAGTTTCAGATGTTTCTCCGGTCGGCCGGTTCTTATGAAGCGGCCAAGGAAACCGAACGGGACATTTTGATCTGCGATGAATTCGGTTATGCGGAAAGTAAGGACGTACCCTACGGCTGGTATACCATTCATCAGACCAAAGGCTGGGACGGCCGGGAGTTCATCAAGGATTTTGATGTGTATATCTCGGAAGACGGCGCCGTCTATCGCTATTTGATCAACAACGCCAATTTTGAAAGCCGTGTGATGGTCGTCAAGAAAGACGCCGAGACCGGCAACACGGTTCCGCTGGCGGGGCATGGGTATAAGCTGTATGACCCGCAGGGGAATCCGATCACCATGACAATCACCTATCCGGAGGTCGTGGAAATCGACACCTTCTATACCGACAGCAGCGGTTATTTGATTACCCCGGAGAGCCTGCCCTACGGCGAGGGGTATTCGCTGGTCGAGGTGCAGACGGTGGAGCCCTATGTGCTGGATCCCACCCCGGTCTATTTTGACATCACACCGGAAGACGCTGAAGATCAGGACGGTGTGACCGTCGTGGTGGTCGAAAAGCCGAATATGCCGCAGAAAGGCACGATTTCTCTATATAAGGATGGCGAGGTATTTACCAGCGTTACCACCGCTGGCGGCGGGGAAAGCCCGCTGCTCTATCAGCCGGTGTATGGCAAGACCGGCCTGGAGGGCGGCGTTTATGATGTGGTTGCCACCGAAGACGTGGTTTCCGGCGGTGTGCTGCGCTATCACAAAGGCGACACGGTTGCCACCTTAACCACCGGGCTGGACGGCTGGGCGACAAGTGAACCGTTGTACCTGTCCACTTATCAGATTTTCGAGCGCAAGGCTCCCTATGGTATGGTGCTCAATCCCGAACCGATCACAGTCACACTTTCTTATGCTGGCCAGCATGTGCAGCTTACCACCGCCGAGGCCCATATTACCAACGAACGGCAGAAGGTTGAAATCACGCTGGACAAAATGTTGGAACAGGACGAACGCTTCCGGCTTGGGATGAACGGCGAGATCCTGCACGTTGCATGGGGCCTCTATGCCGCCGAACCGCTTACCGCTGCGGATGGCAGCACCATCCCGGCGGACGGCCTGCTGGAGATCGTCTATTGCGATGAAGACGGCAAGGCGGTTTTCACGACTGATGTGCCGGTGGGCGCCAAACTGTATGTCAAGGAGTACGCCACCGACAGCCACTATCTGATCTCCGACCAGAAGTATCCGGTCGTGTTTGATTATCAGGACCAGGACACAGCGGTTGTCCATATCCGCGTGAACGACGGCGATCCCATTGAAAACGAGTTGATCCGTGGAGACATCTACGGCCTGAAGGTCAGCGAGGACGGCGAAGGAGTTGCCGGAGCGGTATTTGGGCTGTTTGCGCCGGATGAAACGGAATTCACCCAAGAGACCGCTTTGATGACCGATGAATCCGACGAATCGGGTGAGTTTGCGTTCCTCGGCGTGCCTTTGCAGAATTTTATCGTAAAAGAAATCCAGCCGGCTCCGGCCTTTGTACCGAATCATACGCTTTACCCGGTAACCGTTACGGAGGACGGCGCAACGATTGAAATTGAAGTAGAAAATCGTCATATCACCGGCTCGGTGCAGACAACAAAAGTCGATGCGGAATATCCCGACAACAAGCTGACCGGCGCCGTCTTTGAAATCTATATGGACATGGACGGTAACAAGGAATTTGACGCTGACATTGATCTGCTGGTGGGAGAAATGACCGAAGTGGAAATCGGCGTCTATCGCATGGAGGATTTACGGTATAACGGCTTTTTCCTGTACGAAAAAATCAGTCCCGAAGGGTTCCTGAAGGATGATACCTACCATTACTTTGAAATTCGGGAGGACGGCCAGACGGTAATTGTGGAAAATGAGGCCGGCGTCGGTTTCATTAACCAGCCCATCACCGGAGAACTGGAACTGACAAAAACCGATATCACAGACGGGACGCCCCTGCCAAATGTAGGATTTCGCATCCGAAACGAACAGGGCGACATTATTGCCGAGGGCTATACCGACGAACAGGGAATTGCCAAATTCTCGCTCCGGTATGGAAAATACACCTACCAGGAATTCGAGAGTTTGGATGGCTATGAGATCGACGACAAGGAATATCCCTTTGAAATCCGGGAAGACGGCGAAATCATAAAGGCGTCTGTAACCAACAAAAAGATCCCCGTCACACCCCCTCCCCAGACAGGTGACAACACACAGCTCGGATTATGGATTGCGCTTGCCGGAGCATCCGGCGCTTCCCTGTTGCTGATGGCCGTGCGCCGCCGTAGACACGCAAAATAAAAGAAAGTTGAGGTAACTGACAATGAAAAAATACTACATGGCATTTGTGGACTTTTCGGAAATCGTCAATGTAACCGCCGATGAAGCGCAGCTTGACAAGGCAAGAGAGCGCATGAAAGAGCTGGGGCTTCTGACCGAAAAGGGCAATCCCAGCCCGTCCCAGATCAGCAGCATGACCGCTTCCGTTTCCGCACCGTTTTTCGATAAACTGCGACGTCGGATCAGCCGCCGTCCCGGAGGAATCAACGCTGTAAAAGATACCATGAAAAAATTGTGTGACAAAAAGGAATATACAGCGCTGTTTTTGTACCTTTGTATCCTGTACGGATTTATGGAATGGCAGGTACCGGAGCGCGTGCTGATTCTCCCGGCCTCCCCCGATGCTCTGAAGTTGTTTGCTGCGGATTTTCTATCCGCATTTGAAACATATACGGCAGACGCAGGCAAAGAAAGCGAGGGGGCGGCGGAGCATGACGACGATCCGGAAAATCTGTAAATACGTTGAACAGGACGGAACCTCCCCGGTTTCAGATTTCATCCGCCGTCTGGACTGGAAGCTGCAAAAGAAAGTCATGGCGCAGCTGAAACAACTTGAAAATCCGGCGTTTGCCTTGCAGCCGCCGCATATAAAAGCGTTCCGGCAAAGCAGGCACAAAGGATTTTACGAGCTGCGCACACGCATCCGTCAGGCGGTGCGGATCATCTTTATTGTCAATGAAGACGGCAGGATTGTTCTGCTGCACGGTTTTATCAAAAAGAGTGACCGTGCGACGGAACGGGCGCTGGAAACGGCGAGAGCAAGACAGCTTGCTCTCGCCTCCGGGCTTGCTTCAACGAAAATTTTGAGATGGGAGATGTTAAAATGAAATGGTTGAAAAAGTCAATTCGCTTATCGTTGATTACATTGGTGATGCTAACTATGTTTTCAATTACCGCTTTTGCAGCCGGTGAAAATCTTTTTGAGGTTGCGGACAGTATTATACGAGACGTATATAACCAAATTGCCGGCATATCCACCGTGCTGGCTGGACTGATGTCGGCCGTAGCTGTTGTCGGTGCAAAAATGAGCAGCAACCAGCACAAGGTTGATCAAAGCTGGGACTGGCTGAAACGTATTTGGATCGCTTGGGGCGTGATCAATGGCATTGGTGCGTTCATCTCCTATATTGTACCGTTATTCAACGGTTACAATGTGTTGCCATAATGGACAATGCTTGAAGGAGTGAGGGCCTATGCTTGAGGGGATACTTAAGGGATTGTTTCAATGGATTTACGGGCTGTTTCTTGAGCTCATCTCCTATTGTGCAAACGCATTGCTGAAAGTTATGTCAACGGATCTTAATTTCTGGGAAACCAGCGTGCCTGTAGTCACCTCGCTGTATCGTGTGTTGACTGCAATCGGATGGGGGCTGTTGATCGGTAACTGTGTATTTCAGGCGTTAAAAGCTATGTTTGCGGGCCTCGGCTTTGAAACGGAATCACCAGCTATCTTGCTATTGCGCACCGGCTTGTTTGGAACCCTACTGATATTTTCCAAAGACATTTGCGATATCGGACTTTCGATCGGTAAAAACGTGATGAATCTGATCGGAATACCGACCAGCGTCACGATCACAACCCCGACAGAAGCAATGTTCAGCGCCTCAGGAGTTGGATGGCTGCTTGTTATCATAATTGGCTTTATCCTTGGCTTTCAGCTTTTCAAACTATTTTTTGAGATCGCCGAGCGGTATGTTGTGGTTGCTGTTCTGACGCTTCTCTGCCCGCTCGGGTTTGCAATGGGTGGCAGCCGATCAACGAAAGATATATGCTTCGGTTATATTCGCACCTATGCATCAATGATTGTGATGATGGTACTAAATGTACTGTTTTTGAAGCTAATTCTTTCAGCCTTGGCCTCTATGCCGCCCGACGCGCTTGTGCTTCCTTGGTGTCTGCTGGTTGTTGGAATCGCAAAAACCGCTCGCAAAGCGGACAATCTTGTGTCCAGAATCGGCTTGAATCCCGCAATCACCGGGGATCCGCTTGGGAATGGACACGGTGCGATGTCGGCCATACTTGCGGCAAAAACAATCATGCGCTCCGTATCCAAAAACCATGCTGCAAAATCGGCCGGAAAAGCCAACACTGGTACGTCAAGAACGTATGCCAGCAGCCGTAATATGAGCGGAGGGACACAGATCGGAGGCGCCAGCGTTCATAATGCTGGCGGCAAAGCCAGCAGTAATGCGCGTTCAAATACTTCCGCAACAGCCAATACAAGCACAAATGCGCAGGCGCGTCAAAATATGCAGAACAGTCAGTCCAGCCGGTTCGGAGCAGCAAACACCACTGCCAATACCCGTGCAGATTCTTCTTCGCGTTTCGGCTCGACCAATCATAATACAGCAGACAGTCACGGCTCCGTTGCAGGCGGCGATATACATTTCGGCCGCAACGGAAACACACGGGTGAATACCAACCGTTTCGGCTCATCATCGGCCGGTCTGTCGGGGATGCGTTCCGCCAATTCAAAGCCGGGCACAGCGCATTCAACAGCCGCAGGCGGAGCGCATTCAAAAGGAAATGCAGCATCCAAGACAAATCAAGCCGCTGCAAAAGTATCTCCCGGTCCTTCGGCGGCTGCGAGCAAACAGGAAAGGAAGGCAACGATTCGCCAACCCGGTTCTGTTGCTCAGAAATCGGCTGCGAAGCCGGCCGCGCGCTTCGGCTCGACTGGAGGGAAAGCACTGTCACCGGCTGCAGGCGGTCTGCGTCAAAATGCAAATCCGTTCAAATCGACTATGCTGAAATCAGGTCAAATCCGTATAAATACAAATGCTGCGCTGCCCGCGCAGACAGATGCAGCGAATCTATCCGAAACCATCGATGTTCAAAACAATCAAGCAGGAATGGATGTGCCGTCTTTGGAAAGTGGTGAGAAGAATGAGTAGGAAAAATGGGGCAGAAAGAATTGCCGGTATTGCGCAACATGCAAAAGCATTGAACAGTATTGCAAAAGCTTTTATACAGGGCGGTTGGCAAGCCGCGGCTGTCCAAAGCGTTAAACATTACTGGCCGCAAATTTTAGCCATCGTGCTGATTATACTGTTGCTTCCCGTTATCGTGTTTTGCTGCCTGCCGGCAATGCTGTTTGGCTTCGGCAGTTCAACGGATACAGATACGGAGGTGGCCTCCCTGAATATGCAGGCGGAAACGGTCAGCGCCTATTATGAACGCTACGACGAATACTGTGCTGCCCGTGTGGAAGAAATTGAATCCTCTGTAAAAAGCGGTTCTGCAGGCAGCGGAGAAGAACACCAAGCAGAGGAAAGTGCATCTGTATATTATAAAACAACTATATCTGGAAGCGCTATGGAAAAAAACTGGTTTATTGCTTTGCATTCCGTCAGCGCCGGCAACGATTTGAACGCTATGAGCGAAGACAGCGTATTGGATATGGTGGAAAAATGCATCGTTTATACGATAGAGGAACCGTCTGAAAATACAGAGGGAAATAATGACGATACGAAAATTCTTAATATTCAATACCTTACTCCGCAGGAATATATGGATGTGTACGGTTATTCAGATTTCGACAAAAACTGGGCGCAGCTTATGTATCAAACACTTCAGGAGGAATCTGCGTCTGGATAAATGCCGATTAAAGGAGGACATATGGAAAATACGACAGTATATATCCCCAAAAACTTTACGGATTCCGGAAAAATTCTCGGTATGTTTAATTTGCGCAATGTTGCAGAAGCAATCATTCTTTGCCTGCCATTGCTCCTTATAATCACGCTGATTTCGCCATTTGGTCTGACGGGGACACTGATTTTAGCTACGGTTTTTGTGGTGTCGGTCGGCGGATTTGCATTGATTGGCATACACGATTACAGTTTGCTTACCTTTGTTCGCTTGCACCGCCGTTGGCGGAAAAACAAACGTATTTTAATTTACAGGGGGTCACAATGGGTAAACGTAAAGAAAAAACGCGTCCGCTAAAGCTGAATTTGAAACAAATTCTTCTTGGCTCATCAAAAGAAAAAATTGTGCCGGGCAGTCGATTCCCCAATGGGACACAAAGCATGGTGCCGGTCGTAGATATACAAAAAGGCGTCGTCATTACCGAGGATGGACGGTATGTCAAGATTTTAGAGATTCTGCCGACCAACTTCTATTTAAAATCGCCGTTGGAGCAGTTGAATATCATACACTCTCTCGCGGCCTATTTGAAAATTGCGCCGTCTTCGTTACAAATCCTTGTATGTACGCAACGTGCGGATATTGATTCGTATTGCGAACAAATGGAGCAATTTTATCATACGGAACAAAACGAAGCCTGTAAAGCAATGATTTTAGAAGATGCACAGTTGGTCAATTATCTGGCGTCCAATGAAGCCGTATCCCGACATTTTTATCTGGTCTTTACATATACCGGTACGGCGTTTGATCTGGATGATATTGCAAAAAATTTAGCGGATCAGGCAGAAATCGCCTATCAATATCTTGACTACTGCGGCTTGGAGGTTCTGCGATATGAGAAATACGATGAGTTTCTTCTTAAAACAATGTATATGCACCTGCATAAACGGGCTGACAGTGTTGACGGCGGAGCGATGCTCGCTCAGCTTGATCCGGTATACGGTGCGCCTGAAATTGAAAAAAGCGAGTTGACCGAAGACGCGCAATATGGGATAACGTCCGTGCAGGATCTACTTGCGCCAGACGAGTGTGATTTGACACACAAGGATTTTTTGCTCATCGACGGTGTATATCATACTTATTTTTTTGTTTCCGGCTATCCGACTGAAGTGGGGCTGGCTTGGCTTGCACCGATTGTCGAGCTTGGTGACGGTATATCGGTCAGCTATTTTTTGAACAAGCAGAGAAAAGAACAGGTGCTTCCAAAGGTGGCCAAAACAACGATGCTCAACCGCAGCCGTATGAGAGATGTGGATGACACCCGTACCGACTTTGAGCAGTTGGACGACGCCATTTCATCGGGAATATATATCAAGGAAAAAATCAACCGGGAAGGCGAAGATTTCTTTTATATGTGTATTCTCATCGAGATTACAGCCGAATCCAAAGAGCTGCTGGACAGGCGGGGACAACAAGTAAGGGATCTTTGCGCATCCATAGATTTCACCGTCCGCCGTGCTGATTGGTGCCACGAACAATGTTTTCGTTCGATGCTGCCTTTGGCAAAATTGGACCCGGATATTGAAAAGAAAGCTCGTCGCAATATCCTGACAACCAGCGCCGCCGCAGCTTTCCCGTTTTCTTCGTTCGAACTGTGCGATGAAAAAGGTGTTCTTCTGGGCATCAACCTGCACAACAATTCAGCAGTCTTTCTCGACAATTATAACGCCGATCTTTACAGCAACGGGAACCTTTGTATCTTTGGTATGACGGGGGCAGGTAAAACGTATACGCTCTTGCTGCTTGCTATGCGGCTGCGTATGTGCGGCGTTCAGGTATTCGTAATCGCGCCGGAAAAAGGCTTTGAGTACCGGGATGTGTGCGCCGCCCTCGGCGGACAGTATATCAAGCTGGCAAGAGGCTCGGAGGATGTAATCAACATCATGGACATCCGACGTACGACGCTGGATATCGACAGTGAAATGATCGGACACGAGCAGCGCAACGATTCCGTTTTGCTGGATGTCATACAAGATATCCGCACTTATCTGAAATTATGGTACAGCAATATGACACCGGAGGAAGGCTATCAATTGAATGTTGCCGTTATGGAATGCTATGAACTGTTCGGCATCACGAAAAACAATGCGAGCCTTTTGAATCCGAATGGCTCTTTTAAGACTATGCCGGACTTTTCTCACCTGTATCCGTTCCTTCTGAAATATCCGTCGCTGAAAAATGTGGCAGTAGTGGTAAAGGATTTGATTGATTCCGGTCTGGGCGGGCAAACAAATGTCAATTTGAATTCCTCCTTTATCGTGCTGGACACATCATCTGCAAGAGAAGAAGACGTCAGCCCCATCACGTTTCTCGGCACTTACTTTATCCGGGACGAGCTCAGCCGTTCTCGTACAAGGAAAAAGGCGGTGTTCGGGGATGAGCTGTGGAAAATCGCCGGCAGCGAAGGCAACGAGCAGGCGGCCGATTTTGTTATCAAGTTGATTAAAACGATCCGTGGTTACAGCGGTGTCTTCATCGCGGCTACCCAAAACGTCATCGACTATTTTGCCCTGCGCGATGGGAAATTCGGCGATACGTTACTGAATAACAGCCGCTTAAAGCTGCTTTTGCAGATGGAAGAAGCAGAAGCACTGAAGCTGCAGGAAAAACTCGGGCTGACGGATGAGGAGGTGATGCAGATCGTTCGCAGCGGACGCGGGCAGGGATTGCTATGTGCCGGTAAAAACCGTATCAGCGTAGAAATCCGCGCTTCTCAGGCGCAGCATGAGCTTATCACCACCAGTCGCACGGATCTCGAAAAACGAGCAAAGAAGGAGGAATAGAAGGATGGATATACCAAACAAATATATCACCGATATGCAGCGCCAGATCGACGCCTGCTCCAGCTATATCGACGCATTGGCGCAGGGGCGCCGTTCACCGGAAAAAGTGAACACCCTGTTGGACGCCGCCATGCAGAAACTGGAAATGAGCTGTATTTCCATGCGTCGGTTATGTGAAACGATGCGGCCGCAATTACCCAACAGGCGGCTTGGTTATGCCGCTTACCACGTCAAAGAGATCAGCGGCGAAGTCACACTGATGGACACCGGCTGGCTGGATATTCGGCTGAATGCGCTGCTTCCGCACTGTAAAACCATCGGTGGGACGGAATACATAACCGATACAATCATCCGGCTTTTGGATAAGTTCCGTTCCGCCGGCGGTGAAGTTCCGTCGTTTGAAAAAGCGTTTGTAGCCATCGTGGAGCATTCTCCGATGGACGCATCCGGCGCTTACGACCACGACAACAAGGGATTTAAGGCCGTCATAAATGCTCTCAAGGGCAGGCTGTTTCCGGACGACAATCAGTTCGAGATGTCTCTGGGGATGTTCACCGTGCAGGATGAAGATTCCTGCTGTCACATCTATGTGACGCCCTTTGAATCGGCAGGAGATTTTCTGTACCAGATGGCGGATGAGCTGCTTTGAACAGGCCGCCGCCCTATGCTTGTTTATGCGGAAAACTGCCGCAAGAAATACACCTTGATTCTTAGGCAAACAAGCACGGGGCAAAACACCGCAGCAACGGGGTCTTTCCGTCCTTTTTCGGCCGCCTATTTCAGAGAAAACAAGCAGGCTTACATCGGGGGGTGCGGTTTTTGATTTTCACAAATGCAGAAATAGACGTCCTGCGGCTGGCAGCCTGGTGCAAAGACCTGCCGGCAGGCAGTACAGAAACATTCCCTCAGGAAACGGTGAACCTGCTGTGCGGGATGGGGCTGCTGCGGAAAAGCCGGTGCGGGCTCAGTTACCGAACGACGCCCGAAGGATACGAGGTGCTGCAAAAAGGCGGCTTTGATTATACGCCGGACAAACAGTACCGCGGAAAAGGAGCTGTCCTTGCCCGTCGGCTGGAAACGGCGGAGATCATGGGTTTCTTCTGGCGGTATGGTGCCAACGTATTTCTCAATACCCCGGATGCAGAAAAGAACGGCGTGTCTTTCCTGCCGTCCTTTGCCCTGCGGAGAAAGGCTTATGCCAACGTGCTCGGCGGAACAAGGCTGACCGGTTTCCTTTATACGGAAACGACAGCTTTCATCCCGTATTACATTTCGCCCCAGAGCGAAGGCGTGTATGCCAACGTCGAGCACCGCACCTTTCGTGCAGAAAGCCTCCTGTGCGGACGAAGCCCTTTTGTTGTCTATACCGGTGCCGGAAATCTGGAGCAGTTAATTCACACAGTAATGACGCCGTGCAAAAAAGAAAAATCCACCACAGACAGTTATCTTGCCGCGCTGGATAAATTCGGGTGTCCCGCAGCGATTGTCCCGATGGATGAATCCGGAATGCGCCAGATCCGCATCCTCAGTGTTCCGGCATACAAAGAGAAGCTGCTCCGACAGATTCTTGGAAAAGACTTCCTGCCGCCCGCCTCCCCACAGTCGGACGGGTGCAGCCGGAAAACCAACGATCTGATTTTGATCGGCATTGACTGTAATATCACACGGTTTGAAAATGCGATAAACCGGACAGATACGAAAACGCATATCATTCTGTTATCAACACAGGCCGAGGCCATACAAAACTATCTGAAAGGACAGAATGCAGTTCTTCATCCGATTGGAGAAGAGCTTGCCGAGCAAATTCTCGGCATCCCCCATGAACTGCCTCCTCTTAATTTATTGCCTTTCCGAGCCGAGAAAGGAGAATATCTTTATGGTACGCCTTTCAGAAAAATTAAAGCCCTTGGAAGAAAAAGCGGAAAGCATATGGAAAAAGCATAAAAAGCATTTGCTGAAAATGATCGGTATTGCACTCGTGGCGCTGTATTTCTACGGAATGACGGTGCGAAGTATTCTTGTAGGGATCGAACGGGTTTGGGAAGACAGTACTGAGCCGATGTTTTCATGGAACCCTATTGAAAATATCAGCGCTGTTTTCACGCTGCGGGGGGTGATGATTACCTTCTTCCTCATCATTTTATATTGCTTGTTCAACAGGAAAGGCTACAGCCTGATTTCCGGACACAAAACGGTGCGGGACAAAGAACGCGGCATCGAGATCCTTCCGGAAGGAACCCATGGCACTTCCGGTTGGATGAACCGAAAAGAAATGACCGCCGTCCTGCGTCTCGGCAAAATCGAAACAATGCCGGAAACGCTGTTTGGAAAATTGGAAAGCGGCGAGTATGCCGGGATGAAAGACCTGCCCGGTATGTCGAAGAATATTATTGTATACGGGGCGCCGGGAACAGGTAAATCCAGGGGGTTCGTTATGCCGTTCATTATACAGGCGGTCAAAAGAAGCGAAAGCCTGATTCTGGTTGATCCCAAAGCGGAATTTTATGAAACCTTTTCCGAATACCTCCGTTCCAACGGCTACTATACCCGCGCCTATAACCTGCTGGACCTGTTCGCCTCGGACGGATGGAACTGTGTGATGGACACGGCGCAGGACATCAATCTGGTGCAAAGCGTTGCGGAAATCATCATACGGAATACCTCATCGGAAAACGATCGGGACGATTTCTGGGCAAAGGCTGAAAAAAATTTGCTGATGGCGCTGCTTCATTATGTGCAGACCATGACCTATCCCGGAACGGACAAGCTGCTTCCTCCGGAAGAACGAAGCCTGGGGACGATATATCGAATACTCTCCACCACTTCGGTACAAGAACTGGACGCCCGATTCCGAACGCTTCCTCCAAACCACTCCGCCCTGCCGCCTTATGGGATTTTTCGACAGGCACACAAGCAGATCTGGGGCAACATCATCATCGGTCTCGGTAATCGGCTCAATGTTTTTCAGAATAAGCTGGTGGATTCCATTACCAAGCATAGCGAAATTGATCTGACAATGCCGGGAAAGCAGAAATGCGCCTACTTCTGTATCATTTCCGATCAGGACAGCTCGCTGGAATTTCTGTCTTCCATGTTCTTCTCCCTGCTGTTCGTCAAACTGTTCGATTTTGCCCGCAGCCAGGCAAGCCGCCGGCTGCCGGTCACCGTCAACGTACTCATGGACGAATACTGCAATATCAACCTTTTGGAGAGCAAGAAAATTTTTTCAGTGGCCCGGTCGAGGAATATCAATATCCAGGCGGTGGTGCAAAGTATCTCCCAGCTCTCCAACCGCTACCCTAAAAATGAGTGGCAGGAAATCGTCGGTGACTGCGACTACCAGCTGTTTTTAGGCTGTAATGATGCTATGACAGCCGAATTCATTTCCGATGCCTGCGGTGACGTGACGGTGCGGGTCAATAACGCCAATGTCCCTATGACGCCGCTGTTCTCTCCCGTGCTGAACACAACACGTCCTTATACCCACAGCAAGACCAGCACCGGCCGGCCGCTGATGATGCCGGACGAGGTGCGCCGCCTGCCAAGGAATAAGGCAATCCTGCTGATTCGTGGAAGTAAGCCCCTGATGCTGGAGAAAATCACCCCGGAGGAATTTCCGGATTTTGCAAAGCTGAAAACCTGTAAGGCCATCGACCACATACCGAAGTGGCAGCAGAAAGAACAGGAAAAGGAACCTTGTGTACCCGTTGCACAAAGTCCTTCGCCTTTTTCAGAATCTTCGGTGTTCCCGCTCGTGGAAGAAGCGGACAAGGTAAGCGAAGAGTATGTCCCGGATGAAGAGGAACTGGATTTGGATCCGCCCATCGATCTTTCCGGCGGGATTGACTGCAAAACGCTGACCGAAACACCGCCGGAGGAAATTTGATCAACTGAAAAGAGGGATGAAAATGATAGAACGAACCTACCGGATCAGCGACGTTGTGAACGACGAATTTCTGCGGTTTCCCATGACGCTGCTGGCAAATCCGCAATATAAAGCGATGTCCCTTGAAGCCAAATTCATTTACTCGCTGCTCTTAAACCGTCTGACCCTTTCTCAGAAAAACGGCTGGATCAACGAGGATGGCGAAGTATATCTGATTTATACCCGGGAGGAGGCGGCCGATATACTGAACATCTCTTATAAAAAAACCATCGCCGCTTTCCGGGAACTGATTGACAACGGTCTGCTGTACGAAAAGCGGCAGGGGCGGGGTTACCCGAATCTTCTCTATGTGCTGAAGGCAGAGCTGAACGACACGGACGCGGAGGAATTCTCAGATCAATACGACGATTTTCCGGCCGGCGCCGAGCCGCAGGAGGACGAAAATCCGCTGAACAAGCAGACCTGCCAAAACAGCACATCAAGACCTGCCGATTCGGCATATCAAGACCTGTCAAAAACGCAGTTCAAGACCTGTCGGGATGGCATATCAAGATCTGCTGAAACAGAAGGTCAAGACCTGTCGAAACGGCACCCGAGAAAGATTAAAAATATAAATAACAATACCAGCTATCCTGAGAATAGTCCGTCTATCCGTCCCGCACAGGCGCGCGAAACCGATCACGACGGACAGGCAGACGAAGACGCCGCCATTCTGGAAGATATTTTTGACCGCTGTGAACTGGAGCTTTTTCAGCCGAATATCCGCACTATGCTCCGCAACGCCATCGAACGGCTGTATTACTCGGACACGCTGAAGATCGGCAACGCCCGTCTGCCGCAGGCAAAGGTGCGCAGCTATCTCTCCCTTCTCGATTCGGACAGCGTGATGGCAGCGCTCGACAGCATGAAACGCAACGAGCAGCATATTGTCAATCCCACCGCTTACCTGATGTCCACACTGTTCAACAGCATCTGCGAAAAGGAAAGCGGCTTGATTCTAAATCTTCCACCGGATTATGTGAGCAGCAATGATCTTTATATACCGGCAGAATCGGATTGGAGGGAGGTGGAAGACGATGCTCCTGAGTAAACCGCAAAAGGAACTTCTGGAGCTGACACGGCAGTACGGCGCTCTCCGGTCGGAACAGGCCGAAAAGCTGCTGCGGCAGAAATATTTCGGATTGAATTTTGATACCATTGTGCATCAAATGGAATGCGGCGGCCTGCTTCAGAACGAGCAGGGGATTTTATGTGAATCCGGCAGAAGCGCCGACCCGGATATCCTGCTGGCAATCGACATTATGCTTCTGATGGAGCCGAAACATATTGAGATGATGCAGAAAGGCGCCGGGCCGTTTGCGCTGACCTTTTTCCGGCAGCGGAAGGAAAAGCTCTGGCGGTATGACGTTTGTATCGCTGCTCCTGGCCGGGAGCCACTCCTGTGCGCTATGCTGGAAGATATACGCCACAAGTACCGGATGGTCGTGTTCGTGCTGGATTCTCCGGAGCAGCAGACAAAACTGGCGGTTCCCTGCGAACACTGTTTCGCCTGGAAGGAAAACGGCGCATACAAATTCTACAAATAGCAGAAAGAGAGGACTATCATCATGGATTTTGAAAAACTGGATCTGACCGAGTTGGATAAGGATTTATCTGAGGAGCAGCGAAAGGAATGGAATGCCATCTATGCCTCCTATCGTTCCGGCTCTATCCTGACAGGCCGGATTGCCGGCATGGACACTACGGCCGTTACGTTGCGTAATCCGGAAACCGGAGAGCCGGAAAGGAAGGAAATTAACTGCCTGGTGGTGATCGGATACCGTGTAAAGGTTTTGATTCCCGAACAGGAAATTTGGTTTGATGAGAATACGAAACGGCCATCTCATGTGCTGCGCTCGATGGCCGGAGCGGTGATTGATTATGTGATTAACGGCATTGATCGTGAAGGCGAATGCTGTACCGCTTCCCGTCGGATGGCGCTGGCAATCCGACGCCGCTCCTTCCTTCGTCTGACGCCGGAGTCCGGCCGTAAGGTCACGGCGAGCATCCTGGCGGTCGGTCGGACACACCTGCTTTGCAGCGTCGGCGGTTTTGATATGACGCTCTCCCAACGGGATTTATCCTATGCCATGATTGCAGACCTGCGGGAACGCTACCGGCCTGGAGAATCCCATACGGCAATCATCAAAGCCTACGATGGAGAAACAACACAACTGCGGATTTCCATTAAAGAAGCCGAACCCCATCCCTTCGATGGGGCGGACACCCGTCATCCCCTGCGCAGCCGCCGCTCTTCTGTCATCACAGGAAAGTATAAGGGCGGCGTCTTCTGTAAACTGGAGGAAAATCTCGACTGCCTATGCACCTATTCCCCAAACCAGTATGACGAAGATTTCCATATCGGCGATCAGGTCATTGTCGCTATCTCCAAGTTCAACTATACCAAAAAGCTGATTTACGGAAAAATTGTCGCCAAGTGGTAACGATTTTTCACTACGTCTACCACACTACAAATAAGA
>ERZ1673695.1764-NODE-1764-length-19894-cov-5.265235_pt1 | contig 19894 bp, 25 predicted proteins | sample MGYA00580225_ERZ1673695 | MGnify/ENA primary metagenome ERZ1673695 (study PRJEB41218, sample SAMN15661739) | gut metagenome | host: Homo sapiens | place: Canada: London | collected 2015-08-20/2019-03-30 | study: EMG produced TPA metagenomics assembly of... | reverse complement strand
TTTAGGTTTTCCAGTGCAATTCGCACCGCTTCTACTACAAAAGCGGTAAAGGTACACTCTTTTCCCCGTATCTGCAGTTCAATATTCAATATTGTCAATCACGTCATTGGGAAGACGAACGGCCTTTGAAGTTTGCTGGCGGATTTCGTGGAATTACAAAGTTTCTTAACGGAGGTCACATTAAGCGTCCTTTTTATTCGATTATAAAACCACCGTAATAAATTATATCGTGCGTAAGATTACAACATATTAAAACGGGTCTGTATATACTTAAGGTTATGGTGTTCAAATGGAAAAAGTAAAAAATTTTATCAAAAATAACAAGAAAATTGTAATCCCCGTTGCAGTCTTGCTTGTATTATTGCTTGTGGTAGGTATTTATTTTACATCACAGCCAAGCGTAGAAAGTGACAAGAGGGGAGACAGGTACACAGAAGAAAAAATTGAGATATCAAAAGAGGAAAGTAAAACAGAGGATCAGAAAAAGGACGAGAGCAAAGGAGAAACTTCCAGTAATTCTTCTGCCAAGAATTCTGACGGTAGCAACACTAACAGTTTAAGCGCAAATACAGGCCACAGCGTTAGCAATGGTTCAAGTAATTCTTCTAAAGCTTCAAATCCTACACATCAACATAGTTGGAAAGAACACACCGTTAAGAAATGGGTGGAGAATATTGTGACGATAGTAGATCAGCCAGAAAGATATGAAAAATACACTCTATATCGAATGTACTGGTATAATACGGGCACATGGGAAGAGACACGGGACCCCTCTCGATTCAAAACATGGAGTCGGGACAGAGTAGGCGGGCAGTTAGCGCCTAACTCACAGACTATGGTGTCAAATCCTGAGGACTGTCCGCTATTTACAGGATACAATGAGCATGGTCAGCCTACCTTTACAGGTGACCATGCTATTATCTCGGGGCTTTATGACAAGATTCCAGCGGTCACCCATCAAGAAGACCACGGTCACTATGAGACATACGTCGACTATCAATATTGCGACTGCGGTGCTAAAAAGTAAGATAATCCACTATCGGAATATCTCTTGTTTATTGCTGTTTTTAGTCATGTCAAGGCTCTTTATAAAATGAGTAAATATTGTATTTATAAAAAATCCCGGCTGGATTTCCAGCCGGGATTTAAATTAATCTTCTTTAATCCGCATGGCGCGCAGGGCGTTGAGGATGGCGAGAAGGGCCACGCCCACGTCTGCGAAGATTGCAATCCACATTGAAGTGATACCGAACAGGCTGAGGATAAGGACGATGATTTTGATCCCCAGTGCAAAGACGATGTTCTGAGTGACAATCCGCCGGGTCTTCCGGGCAATCCGGATGGCAAGGGGGAGCTTTGCCAAGTCGTCGGTCATCAGTACTACATCGGCGGCCTCAATTGCCGCGTCGGAGCCGATTCCGCCCATCGCCACGCCAATATCTGCCCGGGCGATGACCGGGGCGTCGTTGATCCCGTCGCCGACAAAAGCGAGTTTTTCTTTCCCGTTCCTGCCCTGAAGGAGTTCGTCGACGGCGGCGACCTTATCCTGGGGAAGAAGATTTGCCCGCCATTCGGCAATCCCGGCTTCATTCGCAATTGACTCCGCAGCTGCCGGCGCGTCCCCAGTCAGCATGACGACCTGCTTGACACCTGCCTCTTTCAGGCGGCGAACCGCTTCCTTTGAGGTGGGCTTAAGGGTATCGGCAATCGAAAGGCAGCCAAGGTAACGGTCATTCTTTGCAACATAGACAACGGTCCCGGCAAGCGAATCCGGTTTCTGGACATGAACGCCGTTTTGCTCCATCAATTTCAGGCTTCCGGCAAGGAGGGTGCTCCCATCCTTCAGAGTAACGGTGGTGCCGAAGCCCGCGTTTTCCGCACTTTGCGCGATTAAGGCCTCGTCGACCTCTCTGCCGTACCGTGCAAGGATGGACTTCGCAATCGGGTGGGAGGAACGCGCCTCCGCCAGGGCCGCCGTTTCAAGGAGCGCTTCTTCGGTCACACCCCCTGCCGGAGACAGGGTCTTGACGGAAAATTCCCCTTTGGTCAGGGTGCCGGTTTTATCCAGCACAACCGTATTGGTGCGGCAGAGCGCTTCCAGGTAATTGCTCCCCTTGATAAGGATTCCGCGTTTGGACGCCCCGCCGATCCCACCGAAGAAGCCGAGCGGAATAGAGACCACAAGGGCGCAGGGACAGGAAATGACCAGAAAGATCAGGGCGCGGTAGAGCCAGTCGCCAAACGTATTCCAACCAAGGAAAAGTGGCGGGATGACAGCCGTGAGAGCTGCGCAGCCGACTACGATGGGGGTGTAGACCCGTGCGAATTTTGTAATGAATTTTTCGGTGTTGGCCTTGCGCGAAGCGGCGTTCTGGATGAGCTCCAAAATTTTTGCAACAGTGGAGTCGTGAAACGCCTTCGTAACTCGAATTTCAAGAGTCGCGTTCTGGTTGATAGCGCCCGAGAGCACCTCGGCGTCTACAGAGGCCTCACGTGGAACCGATTCGCCGGTCAGCGCCGAGGTATCAAGATAAGAGTGCCCGCTTATGACAACGCCGTCAAGCGGAATCCGCTCGCCGGGGTTGACGGAAATAATGTCGCCGATTGCGACCTCCTCCGGCTTGCAGGGGACAAAGTTTCCATCGACCCGCTTGCGGGCAAAATCAGGACGAATATCCATCAGCGCGGTGATAGAGCGGCGGGAACGGCTGACCGCAATGTCCTGCAGCATTTCTCCGAACTGGTAAAAGAGCATGACAGCGATCCCTTCGGCGTAGTCACCGATCCCGAATGCGCCGACAGTGGCAATCGCCATCAGGAAGTTCTCGTCAAAGACCTTGCCCCGGAAAATATTCCGGAGAGCCTGCCAGAGGACGTCGTAACCGGCGGCCAGGTAAGATATAATATAGAGGGAAAGAGAGAGCCAGAGCGGCATGGGGACCAGCTTGGCACAGAGCAGCAGGGCCAGCGCCAGAACCAGACGGACCGCCATCGGCTTCCAGCCGGCCTCGCTTCCATGCTCGTGGTCGTGTCCGCATCCACAGCCGTCGCCGTGGTCATGGTCTGCTTCACAGCAGCCTTTTTCACGGGGGTGTTTTTTCTTTTTCCCCATCTCCTCCATATGCTCAAAAGGGTTGTAGGGAGGGTAGAGGGAATCCCCACAGCCTGCGCATCCAGCGCAGCTTCCGCCGCATCCGGATGGCTTAGAACCGGCGGAAGAATGGGTGAGCGCATCGCGCTCGTCGTCTTCATGCTTTGACGCATGATTGTTCATAGTTGCTGCCTCCTTATTTTAATTTGGCGAACTGTTTGAAAACATCGATCAGGCTGTCAAGCGTTTCCTGAACATCCCCGGATTCAATTCCGGAGCGCACACAGTGTTCGATGTGATCCTCCACGATGAGGAGGGAAACATTGGTGATAGCAGAGCCCACGGCGGATATCTGCATAAAAATATCCTCGCATTCCCGGCCGTCCTGAACCATTGCCTTAATCCCGCGGATCTGGCCCTCAATCCTGGACAGGCGGGAGAGTACCGCCTCGTTGTACTGGTGTTTGTTAACCATAAGTTTTCCCCCTTATTCTATGTGGAACAGTTCTTAAAATACCTTATACCCCTATAGGGTATATTAAATATACAACATTGGTCTATAATTGTCAAGGGCCACAAGCCAATATTGTTAAAATTTTCACCCTTTTCAAAAATAAATATGGAGGCGGAATTATTAACCGCCTCCGTACTCCAGTACATAGCAACTCAATTTATATTTTTCACCGTCGGATGTGATAAGGCTCAAAAAATTAACCGCCCGGTTACTCTTCTTCGGGCGGGATATAACGGAGCAAATCGGGAATATCACATTCCAGAGCGCGGCAGATCCGCGCAAGCACGCCAAGGTCGGGCCGCTGGATTTCATTTTTGCAGTAGGCCTGCAATTGTGAATATTGAATCTCCGCTACCCTTGACAGTTTGCTTTTGCTGATTTTATGCTGAATCAGGTATTCGTTCAGGGTAATTTCACACCTGCCCCAGTCGTTTTTAACTTCTAACATAACAATACCCCTGCTTCTCTATTTATATTTTCAGTATAAATAGTTAAAGAGTGATTGCAATCTCTTGTTATATATAGTATAATTAAAAATAGGGTATGTATACATGGAACGGCGCTTATGTAACTGCCCCGCTCCGGTTCGCCCCCTCGCTTGCCGGAGCTAAAAAGGCCCCTGATAAACGGGGGCTTTTTCTTTTTTCTGAATCTCTTAAAGACAGCAGCCGCGGCGCCTGTGCCTTACGCTTCTTTTTCCCGGAAAACACCCCTTTCTTTCAAAAATACAGTTGAACCCCAGTCCGTCCCGGATTATAATGGTAACAGGCTATGTACAATAAAAGCAGTAAGAGGGAATTGAAATGCAGTATGATTTTGACAGATGGCCTGACCGGTTGAATACAAACAGCGTTAAATGGGACGAACTTCCTTTTAAAAATGTAAAAGAGGGATTTATACCCCTGTGGGTTGCAGATATGGACTTCCCCGTCGCACCTGAAATTATCGGGGCGATGAAAGAGCGGCTTGATCACCCATATTTTGGTTACTTTTCCCTCACGGATGAGAATTTTTACCGTCCCATCATCGAGTGGCAAAAGGCCCGTTACGGCGTTGAGGGGCTTGAGCCCGGGCAGATTCTCTATGAAAACGGCGTGCTCGCCGGAATTGCGCATCTTTTGCAGGCGCTGAGCAGCCCGGGGGACCCCGTCGTCCTTCAGACCCCCGGATATCCCGGCTTTGAAGGCGTGCTCAACACAATGAACCGCAAAATCATCCCAAACCCAATGATTGACAACGGCGGTTATTTCACCATTGATTACCGGGATCTTGAAAAGAAAATAGTAGACAGCGGGGCTAAAATCCTGCTGTTTTGCAGCCCGCAGAACCCGACCGGGCGGGTCTGGACGGCGGAGGAGCAGCGCGGAGTTGTAGACATCTGCCTGAAGCATGGCGTCACAATTATTGCCGACCAGATTTGGTCGGATATCATTCTCACGCAGGACGCACCCTTTGTTCCGCTTTCGTCCGCGGACGAACGTGCAAAGGAAATTTCAGTGGAGTTTTTCTCCCCTTCAAAAGGGTTTTCCATGGCCGCAATGTATGCCTCTTACGCGGTCTGCCGCAATCCTGTTCTATGTGAAAAACTGCGGGCGGCCTCAAATTACCTGCACTGTAACAATCCCGCCCTCCTTTCGGTAGTCGGTCTTGCTGCCGCTTATACAAAGGGAGAGGAATGGCTGGAGCAATGCAGAAAAGTAATTTCCGGCAACATGGAGTACATTGTGGGCTTTTTAAAGGAACGCCTCCCTGGAATCACCACCCGCAAAGCGGAGGGCACCTATCTGCTCTGGCTCAACTTTTCCGGCACCGGCCTCACTCACGAGGAAATGATCCGGCGCACAGTGTATGGCGCAGGCGTTGTTTTGAACGACGGACGCAGTTTCATCTCAAACGGGGAATGCCGGATGCGGCTTAACGCCGCGGCGCCGCGCGCTATGATAGAACAGGCAATGAAACGGCTTGAAGGCGTTTTTAGGGACACTGTAAAATAGAATGAGAGCAGCCGTTCTGCGGCCTCATTGAAAAGAGTCTCCATTGATTGGCGGCTCTTTTATAATTTGTTTAAACTTTTTCCGACCCCGCATTGATAGGGAAGGAGCGGGCGCAGGCGTAAGATGGACAAGGAGGGTATGCGGTGGTATACTTTGAAAAAACGGACGGAGGAGCCATATGTTTCGGAAGATGAGAAGGGCGGGGCAGCAGCTGCCCCGGGAAGAGGCGTTTGAAATTTTGAAAAACGGTAAAACCGGCGTACTGGCTGTGTTGGGCGATGAAGGCTACCCTTATGCGGTCCCGCTCAACTATGCGCTGGTTGGGGATTGTATCTACTTTCACTGTGCGCGGGACGGACATAAAACGGACGCTCTCGGCAGAAACTCAAAGGTTTCGTTCTGCGTGGTGGAAAAGGACACTGTAATCCCCCAAATCTTTTCTACCGATTACCGGAGCGCCGTCGTTTTTGGCCAGGCGCGGATTGTGGAGGAAGACGCTGTGAAGCGCGGGGCGCTTCTTGCCCTTGTGGAGAAGTACGGTCCAGCCTACCGCGAAGATGGAGCCAAAGAAATTGAGGCGGAATGGGGCCGGGTCACAATTGTGGAGATCCGGATTGAGCACCTGACCGGAAAGGAAGCCGGTAAGCGGGTCAAAAGCTTTTGCAAACAGGAGGGCTGACGGCTTGCGGCCCAGTTAAAAGGGAGCTATAATAAAACCATAACGCTACAGTAAAAAACAGGCATGAAACACAGAAAGGAACCTGCGCTATGAAACAGATTAAAGTCGGCGGGCTGCTGCCCGCTTCACAGGTGGCTCTAGGCTGCGGGCGGTTTGGCAAAAACACCCTAGAACAGGGTGAAAAACTAATCCACACCTGCCTGGAAGAGGGGATTAACTACTTTGACCTTGCGGACATTTATATGGGCGGCGCTTCAGAAGAGCGCTTTGGAGAAGTGCTGGCCGCAAATCCGGGCCTGCGCGGCAAGATGCTGATCCAGTCTAAATGCAGCGTCCATGAAGGGCACTACGACCTTTCAAAAGAACATATTCTGGAGGCGGTCAACACCTCTCTCCAGCGATTGGGAACCGACCATCTCGACTCCCTTCTCCTCCATCGCCCGGACACCCTGCTGGAGCCGGAGGAGGTGGCGGAGGCCTTTGAAATCCTGCATCGGGAGGGAAAGGTCCGCTATTTCGGCGTTTCCAACTTCAAGCCCCTTTTCATGGAGCTTTTGCAGCAGGCGGTTCCCCACAAACTGATTGCGAATCAGCTCCAGTTCAGCCTGATGCACACCGGGATGATCGATTCCGGCATCCATATGAATATGGAAGACGACGCTTCCATTGGCCGGGACGACAGCATGCTCGAATACGCCCGGCTGCGGGGAATTACCATCCAGGCGTGGTCCCCCTTCCAGTACGGCTGGTTTGAGGGGGTATACCTGGACAATCCGAAGTTCCCTGAGCTCAACCGTGTGATAAACGAAATTGCCGCATCCTATCATGTGCCGAACACCGCCATTGCGACTGCGTGGATCCTGCGCCATCCCGCCGGTATTATGCCATTGTGCGGAACAGCGAGCCCCGACCGGATCAGGGATATTGCAAAAGGCGGGGATATTGTCCTGACCCGGAAAGAGTGGTATGACATTTACAAGGCGGCCGGCAATGAACTGCCGTAACCGAACAGGCTTCCCCGCACAAATTATGTGACAGCGCGCTTGAAGGAGGATGACTGATGAGGAAGTCAACGGGGATTTTATTGGCGCTTCTCAGCTTTTTTGTGGGCCTAACCGCGGGCTATCTGGTTTCGCCCAAGGGCGGGATAGGGAACAACTGCGGCAACACCACCTATTACGGAGTAAAAAAAGAAGGGAGCGAAACGGTGGATTAAATACGGGCCAAGTACACAGAACTTTTCAACTGAACAGGACGCGGGTTCAATCGTAAAATACGGTATTGCAGAAAGGATGGCGAATGTTATGGAATACAGAGAAATTGGGAAAACAGGCTGCCGGGCCGGCATCATCGGGCTTGGGTGTGAACACCTGGACGGCGCGCCTTATAAGCAGGTGGAAGAGACAATTTCCGCGGCGCTTGACAGCGGGATCAACCTGTTAGACGTCTTTATGCCCGGGCGGGAGGTCCGCGAAAATATTGCGAAAGCGCTGGGGAGCCGCCGCGATCAGGTGATGATCCAGGGGCATATCGGCTCAACCAACGTCAACCAGCAGTACGACATCAGCCGCGACCTGCCGACCGTGAAAAAATATTTTGAAGAGCTCCTCGGTATTTTCGGCTACATTGATTTCGGCATGATGTTCTTCATCGACTCTGAGGACGACTACAAAGGCGTCTTTGAAACCGGCTTTGCCGATTATGTGCTGAAATTGAAGGAGAACGGGGATATCCGGCACATCGGGTTCAGCTCCCACGATCCCAAAATGGCAATGCGGGCAATTGAAACAGGGCTGCCTGAAATGATGCTCTTCAGCATCAACCCTGCGTTCGACCTTTATCCGGCCGACGTGCATGTCCTCAACGATTCCCCTGACCCGGCTGCCTTTAAGGGGATGGATCCCACACGTGCCGCCCTTTATAAGCTCTGTGAGCAAAGAGGGATCGGTATTACCGTCATGAAAACGCTGGGAGCGGGCAAGCTGATTTCCCCCGAGCACACCCCGTTCGGAAAGCCGATGACGGTGCCCCAGTGCATCCATTACGCTTTGAGCCGCCCGGCGGTCGCCGCCGTTATGCTCGGCTGTAAAAGCGGCGCGGAGGTGCGCGAGGCGGTCCGCTACCTGGAAACGAGCGAGGAAGAGAGGGACTACGCCCCCATTTTGGGTACCCTGCGGAACGATTTCCGGGGCAACTGCGTTTATTGCAGCCACTGCCAGCCCTGCCCGGTGGAAATCGATATTGCGGCGGTCAATAAATACCTTGACATCGCCCGGCTGGACGAGGCAAACGTCCCGCCGTCCATCCGCTCCCATTACGCGGGGCTCGCCCACGGCGGCGGGGAATGCATTGCCTGCGGAAGCTGTGAAAAGCGCTGTCCTTTCGGCGTACCGGTCATCGAGAATATGGCCGCCGCCGCAAGAATTTTCGGAGAATAAACAACATCAAAATAGCAGAAGAGACGGGACAGTTTGTTCCGTCTCTTTTTATTTTACTAAATTTATATAATCATTGACATTATTTTAATAAAATTATAAACTTTATACAAAAGAAATAATTGTTAACAAAATTTTAAGGAGAGAATGCCAATGTACTATGATATTTTAATTAAAAACTAATGTATAAAGGAGACATTTTTATGAAAACGAAACGTGCTATCAGTTTACTAGTGTTACTTTTGTTTGCTTTTTCATTCCATATATCGTTTGGAGCAGTAGAGTTTTGCCATAATGAGATGGGATATTCCAATAGAAGCAATATTAAACTGCGTTGGATTTATAAAGAAAATTCAAAATATACTTTGCCAGTTAACAACTCGCTTCCAACTAATCACAAAGCTCGTAATGGCGTATTTAATGCCATCGCCCTTTTAAACAGGCAAAGCCCATCCAATATAGTAGTAAGAAATGCTTCTACTGGTCAAAAAGTTGAAGTCATGAGCCCTGCTTCATCGTCTTGGAACAGTTTAGTCACTGATGGAACTGCAATAGCAACTACTATCCCACGTTCAAATTTAGGAACATTTTACTGCGGGTATGGAGATTTACCTGCCAATAGCAGCAGTACTATAAGCATAAATTACGCAATGATTTGGTACAATCCAAGTCAAGACTCGTCAATAGGTGGTCAATGGCATAACCGAATTGCAATGCACGAAATGTTACATGTTTTTGGAATGGGTCATGCTTATGGTATGGCCTCGTTAACTGATGCCACATATAATTACACATCAACTACTTTAACTCAATACGATATAAATGAATTTAAACGTATGTATCCCTAGAAGGAGGGTTAGCAATGAAAGTATATAAAAAGTATATGTTCGCTGTATTAACAGGTATACTCTTAGTGGTATTATCAACATTTTTTTATCGTTTATTAACTCCAAGTGGAAACTCTAGTTCAAAAAGATCAGATTTTCCAGTATTAAAATCACCTTCAATGTGTATGACACGTGAATCGTCAATGGAAGAACAGTTGGAAATGTCTGAACTTGTTGTGGACGCTTCTGTACTAGCAGTATATCCTTTAGAAACTCGTCAATTTGTTCCAGCATCCGGTACATATGAAGCAGAAATTTATGAGAAACTTGGAATCACATCCTCCCCATATAGTGTTCTTAAAGTTAAAATGAAAGCTAATGAGTATATAAAGGGTAACGCTGGAGATACTTTTACGATGTCTATTGTAGCTTTCGGGCTAGAAAGTTCACCAGATTTTCAAATAGGTAATCGTTTTATTTTAACATTAAAAAAATATACCGATGGTACATATACTCCAGTGACTTTTGTTTCAAGCTATTTCTTTGTTGCTGAAGATGATAAAGTATATCCCGCAGGAGAAGAGTCATGGACGCAAAAATTCAGCGGCATGGAGCTGTCGGAATGTGTCAGTGAGTTTGAGGTAATTGACGCCTGATTCTACGGCAGGGAGATGATCGATTTGAACAGAAAACCTCTTTTTCGTTTAGCCGCCGGCGCCGTTTGCCTTTTCTTCATTCTATGCTCCTGTACACCTGAAAAACAGGAGTTGTCCCCCGAAGAAACGCACAGGCTCTGCGAACAGTACGCCGATGACTTAAACTGGCTGGAAAATTACCCGGAAGATTCCTACTATCATCCGCTGTCGTTCTATGCGCCTTTGGCCAAGGAACACAATGTGCCGCTCTGCCTTTTCGAGATCGTTTCAGTAAAAAGGAGCGATGACAAGCCATTGGATGGTATCAAAAAGCTTTATCGGTTTGATTTTGACCTGCTGGTCAAGGAGGCTTACGGCGGAAACGACCAATTGAAAGGGAAAGTGCTCCATCAGTACTCCTATCAAAAAAACGAGGATTCATCTGCTTTAATTGGCAAAAAATACATCGGCTATTTATCCGGGGAAAATACCGAACGTAAAATCTATACGTTCTGGACGTTCCTTATAACGAAAGACGATATATTGGTTTGTCCTTTTGGTTGTCCGGCAGAGACACCACCGCAGGATAGCTATGAAGCGATCATGGAAAGCCGAAATTACACAGGCCAGCCGCTTCACTACTTTCTTGAAATGGTTCAAGCCGCAGAGACACAGGCGGCAAAAGACTAGCTGCCGCAGTGCCCTGGTTGACACGGTTCCTGTTGCCTCCCTGTACAAGCCATGCTATACTGAGTTTAAAAAGGAGGGCTTTTTTATGAAACGTGTTGAAGTGTACTTTGACTACCTCTGCCCTTACTGCTACAGGGGGCATAAAAACTTAAAGGAACTGCTGCCGGCTCACCCGGATGTGGAAATTGTCTGGATGCCCTGCGAGGCGCATCCCCGTCCGGAGGTTTCAAAAATTTACAGCGACGTCGCCAACATGGGAATGTTTTTCCTGCGGGACAGCGGCTGCGACGTTGACATTTACAACGACCTTGTTTATGAAGCCCATTTTGAGAAGGGCCTGCGGATTGACGACGTGGAAGTTCTTGCTTCTATTGCAGGGGAATGCGGCGCAGATACAACCGCGTTTAAAAAAGCCCTCTGCGACGGGCGGTACGCCGCCGAAGCCGCAGAGGCAAACCGCCGCGCCTGGGGTGAGAAGGGCTGGGAAGCGGTTCCGAGCTATGCCTGCGGGGAGAGAAAAATCGGCTCCCGGGGAGGGATTCTGGTGCCGCCGGAGGAGCTCGACCGGTTTTTATCCGAGCTGTAAAGTTTTTCACAGCGAAAAGCTCCGAACACAAAAACGTTCGGAGCTTTTTTGCAGCTGGGTAACCGGCAGGACAACCGGCGGCCGGGGGTCCCCGGAAAATCCTCGCGGTCCGTACGCGGTTTCTTCCCACACGTTTTTGCCCCACGAACCGCGTTTGTTTTGGTGTAAGCCTTTGCGGGCTGGGGATTGAAAAGGGAAGCTGAAGGCGCCTTGCGGGCTGGCAGCGGAAATATAGGAATCCATATGAATTGGGACTGGTCGCAGACCGTTGACTTTTGGCGGTTTGGCTTTATAATTGAAAAGCAAGAGGGATTTTCTTTCCGGGCAGTGAGTATCGTGTGAAACAACGGAGGTTTGTATGAAACAGGGTACGGTTACACGGTTAAAACCGGAGGATGCCGAAAAATGCTGCGGTATCTGGGGCGCTTCAAAGGGGCCTGAATACCTGCGCCTGTTCCGCAGCCAGCTGGAACAGGGGGAGCGGCTGACCTTTGTTTACCGCACCGGGGAGGAATATCTTGGTGAAATCAGCCTTATGTTTGAGCGGGATGACCCTGACTATACTGTGCCGGGAAAGCGCGCGTATCTTTCCCGCCTGATTGTGAAGGAATCCTGCCGCCGCCGGGGAATCGGCTCCGCTTTGTGCGCTTATATTTTTGAGGCTGCGAAAGGCCTTGGGTTTTCAGAACTTTCACTTGGCGTGGATTTAAGTAATTATGCCGCTTTGAAGCTCTACCATAAGCTTGGTTTTTCCACAATCCTGTTTGTGGGCGAGGATCGAAACGGCAAATATATGAAACTTTTAAAGCAATTGTAAAGGAGAACAGAATGGAAACGTTCCTTGGATACAAACGCCCGGACGGGCGGGTGGGGGTTAGGAACCACGTATTGATTCTGCCCGCGAGCATGTGCGCGTCCGATGTGACCCGTATGGTCGCCGCACAGGTAAAGAATGCCGTAACCTTTAACAATCAGCTCGGTTGCTCACAGGTTCACAAAGACCAGCAGTACATCATGGACGTCATGGCGGGTTACGCCGCCAACCCGAACGTCTACGGTACGGTCATTGTTTCGCTGGGGTGTGAAAACTGTCAGATGGATCTGGTCGAAGCGGCAATTCGGGAGCGGACCAATAAGCCGCTGGAAAAATTTATCATTCAGGAAGAGGGCGGCACCATCCGGACGGTGGAAAAAGCGACAAGGGCCGCCATGAAGCTGGTGCAGGAAGCAAGCCTTTTGCAGCGGGTGCCCTGCCCGGTTTCCGAACTGATCATCGGCACTGAGTGCGGCGGCTCCGACCCGACCTCCGGCCTTGCCGCCAACATCCTCGTCGGCGAGCTGTCAGACCGGCTGGCGGCTTTGGGCGGCACCCCGATTTTGAGCGAGACCACCGAGTTCATCGGGGCGGAACACATCCTCGCTGCCCGTGCCAAGGATGAAACGGTAAAAAACAGGATTTATGAAATCATCAAACGGTATGAAGACCATATCAAAAACGTTGGGGAGGATATCCGGGACGGGAACCCCTCGCCGGGGAACAAGGCCGGCGGGATCACCACACTGGAGGAGAAATCGCTTGGATGCATCCACAAGGGCGGGCACTCTGTTATTAACGAGGTGCTGGAGTACGCTGAAGAGCCGCATGAAAAGGGCCTTGTCATCATGGACACCCCGGGGAACGATATGTCGTCCATTGCGGGGATGATTGCGGGCGGCGCCCAGATTGTGGTCTTTACTTCGGGCCGGGGCGCGCCGACGGGGCATCCCATTGCGCCGGTCATCAAAATCACCGGAAACCGGGAAACCTATGCGGCGATGGAGGATAACACCGACGTTGATGCAAGCCCCATTATTTACAAACCGGGATCCCTGCAAAAACTTGGAGACCTTTTTCTGCAAGAGGTCTTTGAGGTGGCACAGGGTAAGCTGACCAAAGCGGAAATCTTAAATTTTATGGAGACGGCGGTCGTCCGGCTCTGCAATTTTGTATGACGGAAGGAGCTAAGCGCTATGAAAGTCGTTACAAATTTAATCTGCGGCACCCCCTTGCCCCGGATGGCAAAGGTACGCCAAAAATTCGACGCTGCCTGTATCCCCGCCGATAAAGTTCGGGAAACTGTTTTAAAAGAGCTTTCCAGAGAGGAAATCGCCTCCCGCATTGAGCCCGGAATGAGGATTGCCGTCACCTGCGGCAGCCGTGGAATTAACGGCGGCGCCGTGATGGCAAAGGCCATTGTCGACTTTATCAAGGAACGGGGGGCCGAACCGTTTATCACCGCCGCGATGGGAAGCCACGGCGGCGCGACCGCCGAGGGCCAGCTCCAAATTCTCGCTGACTACGGCATCACCGAACCGGCGATGGGCTGTCCGGTGAAATCCTCCATGGAGGTTGTTGAAATCGGGAAGACCGAAGAGGGCGACCCGGTGATGATGGATAAAAACGCCGCCGAAGCGGATGGAATCTTTCTGTTCAACCGTGTAAAACCCCATACCTCCTACCGGGGCGTCTATGAGAGCGGCCTGATGAAGATGATGGCGATCGGCCTCGGCAAGCAGGCGGGCGCGGAGGCCATCCACGGAAAGCATCCGTCCAGAATGAAAGACGCGGTCCCGATGTACGGAAAGGTCATGCTCCAAAACAAAAACATCCTGGGAGGGATCGCGGTGGTGGAGAACGCTTATGACAATCCCTGCGCCATCCGGGCGCTCACTCCGGCGGAAATCCTCACGGAGGAGCCAAAGCTTAAGGAGCTCAGTTACCGGACCATCGCCCGGCTTTTGTTCCATTCCTGCGATGTGCTGGTCGTCGACCAGATTGGCAAAAACATCAGCGGCGACGGGATGGACCCGAACGTCACCGGGCGGTTCTGCACCGAGTATGCCTCGGGCGGTATTAACGCCGAACGGGTCGTGGTTCTCGACCTCACCGACGAAACCCACGGGAACGCTCACGGCTGCGGCCTTGCGGATGTGACCACCCGGCGGCTTTACAGTAAAATGAAGATGGAAATGACCTATCCTACGGCGATTACCAACACGTTCCTACACCTGATGAAAATCCCAATGGTGATGGACAACGACCGGGAGGCGCTTCAGCTTGCGGTTAAGAGCTGCCACGGCGTTGGGCCGGAAGGGCCGCGGATCATCCGGATTAAGAATACGGCGCGGATTGAAGAGATTGAGGTTTCAGAGGCGTTGCTGCCGGAAGTGCTTAGCAATCCCGATTTGGAGCAGCTTTCACAGCCGTACGAATGGGCGTTTAACACAGAGGGAAACCTGTGGTAAAACAGGCTCCGGCTGATTGTGAGGAAAGGGAAGGTACTATGCCAAAAGCAATTCTTGTAAACCCCAAAGACAACGTAGCCGTCGCGGTAGAGCCGGTCAGAAAAGGGGATGAAATTCTGGTTCAGACAGAGCCGCCTCTCCGCCTGACTGCAGCGACCGACGTGACCGTTTACCATAAATTTGCCCTGCGGGATCTCAGCAGGGGCGATTCAATTGTAAAATACGGCGAGGAAATCGGCGTGGCGACAGCGGATATCCCAAAAGGTGCCCACGTCCATGTCCACAACGTAGCCAGCCGCAGCCTGTTGGAAGATGAAACGCTCCGCGTTCCAAAAGTGCCGCGGTTATAAAAAAGTATTCCAACGCGCCAAAACAGCGCAAATATTCAGTGTGTATTTTGGGTTGCACGGGTGGAAAAACTCTGTTTTTCTCTTTTGTAATAAAAAACACAGCCCCGCCGGTCAGACGGGGCTGCTTCAATCATATACGGGCAGAATGGGAAAAACGGCTTATTGGCCAACTTCAGCAAGCGAGTCTTCCTCAAACCCATATTTTTCCTCAACCGCTTTTATGTAGGAACCGTATAATTTTTGGGAAAGATTGTCGAATTTCTGCCAGGAAGCCCACGGCCAAAGGTAGTAGCTGCTCCCAATCTTGAACGATTCAGCATCCCCTTTTATTTCAGTCGACTGCCCGTCTGTATATTGCAGTACAATACAGCACCGGGAGCTGATAGAAGCCCGTTTAACCTGGGTGGTCATCCGGAGGCCCTGCAGCACCTCAACGGTTTCCTTGGCTTCGTCCTCTGCCAAATAAAGGGGGCAGTCCCACTTTTCATCTGGAAAGTCAACCACAATATATGCTAAATCTTCTTCCCTGACTTCAGACAAAGGATAAATCTGCCGTTCTTCACAGCCGGTAAGAAAAACGGTGCACAAAAGCAATGTTGAGAACAGACAGGCGATACGCCGTCCCATAATGGTTTACCCCCCTTTTTTATATGTTTTTAGTAGGAATTGGCTTTTGCCGCCATAGGACGTGTTGGAAACCGGCAGTAAAATGCCGCGGCATTTTAATTCATCCACGGCTGTTTTTTATATAAACATGATTGTATGTGCGTTTTCCTGATAAAATAAGTTTAGCATAATTGTGTCCAAAATAAAAGACGGCGCACCGCCTACCGAAAAAATTAATAAATCGAACTTAAAAGGAGGAACTGCTTTGGATTGGCTGCTGCAAGTCGATCAGGTTATTCTGTCATGGTTCCAGTCCCTGCACGCGGGCTGGCTCGACGGGCTGATGGTTTTCATCACATCCCTTGGGAACTACGGGGCAATTTGGTTCACCGCGGGGATTGCTCTTCTTTTCTTCCCCCGTTACCGCCGCTACGGCGTCCTCCTAATTGCAGGGGTTATCACCGGCTACCTGCTTGGCGATCTTGTGCTAAAGCCGCTCGTCGCCCGGCCCCGCCCCTTTGTTTCTCTTCCGGCAGCGGAATTGCTGATTCCGCCGCCGCACAGCTATTCTTTCCCCTCAGGCCACGCGCTGTCTTCTTTCGCGGCTGCGGCGGCGCTCTTCCTGGCGGATAAACGTTTGGGCATTCCGGCCTGTATTCTTGCGGCGTTTATCGCCTTTTCCCGTCCCTATTTATTTGTGCACTATCCGACTGACGTTTTGGCTGGCGCGCTGCTCGGCGTTTTCATTGTTTTTGCCCTGTACGGAATTGGAAAAAAATGCGGCTTTTTTCCGGGGCGGAAGCATTTTCCAAGTACGGTGTGGAAGAAAAGATGACAAAAGGCGTTGAATCCTCAGCGGTTTTATGTTAAACTGGTAACGAAAATTCGTTCTTTTTATGTGACCATGGAGGTTTGTAATGTTTAAATTAAAAGCGGGGGCGCTGGTTGTCGCCTGTGTTTTTTCCCTTTCGGTTCTTTCCGGCTGTACGCCGGTGGCCGAAGAAGCCAGCACCTTTGCCCGCGTTTATACGCCGAGAGGGCTCGGCATGCAGGTGGCGGATAGCTTATCTTCCAGTTCTTCTGAATCTGAAAGTTCCCAGAGTTCTTCTGAGGAATCTAAGGAGGAGCCGCCCGCACCTGCACCGGAGCAGCCCATCACCGGCAAGGTGACTGAGGACCCTATCTTTAAACCGACTGAGGAAGATAAAAAAGAAGATCCGCAAAGGCGTCCAGGCGGTAACCAAAACGGCTCGGGCGGAACTATAACGGTGCCGGGTACACCGGACACCCCTTCCAGCAGTGAGTCGTCCTCTTCCAGTTCATCTTCTTCCTCGTCCTCGTCATCATCCTCCTCATCATCTTCGAGTTCTTCTTCCGATTCATCGAGCTCCTCCGTCCCCACCCCCAACCCGCCACAAAACGGCTGGTATGAATGGGATGGAAAAACTTATTGTTATGTGAATGGAAAAAAATTGACCGGATGGCAGAATATCAACAACGTCAGCTACTGGTTCAACGCAAACGGCGAGCTCTCCTCCAAGGCGGGGATTGACGTCTCTCAGTGGAACGGCAAAATAGACTGGGCCAAGGTCAAGGCGGACGGCATTGAATTCGCTTTCATCCGGGCAGGTGTGCGCGGATGCGTCACCGGCAAAATTGTCTACGACGAACGCTTTGTTGAAAATGTAAAAGGGGCAACCGCAAACGGGATTGAGGTAGGGGTCTACTTTTTCTCCCAGGCTATAAACGCGGAGGAAGGCAAGGAGGAAGCTATATGGACCCTCAACGCCATTGAGGGGCTGAACGTCACCGGGCCGGTCGTTATCGACTCGGAATACGTCGGCTGGGACCCGGCCGCCGGGGATACCGAACCCCGCGGCAACAGGCTTTCCACAGCAACCCGTACCGAGACGGTTGTGGCGTTCTGCAACGCCGTCAAGGCCCAAGGCCGCAAACCGATGATTTACGCCAGCCAGAGCTGGTTTGAAAACCAGCTTGACCTCTCTAAGCTGACCGGTATTGAAAAATGGCTTGCCCGCTGGGCGGCAACCGTAAGCTGGAGCCAGCCTTTCAGCGTTTGGCAGAGCTGTTCAGACGGCAAGGTTGACGGTATCAGCGGCAACGTTGACCGCAACGCCTGGAAGATTGTTTCATAGGAACTCCCCGGGCCTTTGGCATATTAAAAATAAACAATCAGGGGCAAACGGCTGCGCTGTTTGCCCCTTTGGTTCTAAAAAGCCCAGCGAAATTTATTTTGGTAAGGAGATTCGCCATGAAATATTCATCCACCGTGATAGCAGTCAGCGACATTGCCGCTTCAAGAAAATTTTACGAGGATTTATTTGGTTTGGAGCTGTACCAGGACTACGGCATCAACATCTCTTTTACCTGCGGCTTATCGCTCCAGCAGGACTTCGATTGGCTTACGGGCGTTCCAAAGGACAGTATCTTCAAAAATTCGAATAACATGGAGCTCTGTTTTGAGGAAGAGGATTTCGACGTTTTTTTGAAAAAGCTTGGGGAATATCCCGGCGTCCGCTATTTGGGTGAGGTCGTCGAGCACGGCTGGGGCCAGCGCGTCGTGCGGTTTTATGACCCTGACGGGCATATTATCGAAGTAGGCGAATGCATGAAAATGGTGGTCAACCGTTTCCTCTCTTCCGGCATGTCAATGGAAGAGGTTTCAAAAAGGATGGACGTTTCTATCCCCGACCTGGAAAAGCTTTTAAATGAATCAAGTTTGTTTTAAAATACCGCAGTTTTTTAAATGCTTTGCGGAAATATCTGTCAGGAAAAAAACCGAGTGCCCGTCCTTTCAAGGGATACAATAAAAACAGCCGGGGAAGTTGTATTTTACTTCCGCACGACTGTTTTTTGTTTTTACGCGGAACTGATTTTCCGCTGCCGATAGAAAGAGATGAAGGGGAACGGGTGTCAAAATGGAGATTACGGAGAACGAAAAAGAAATCCTGGCCGGAATGGCGCGGTATTTGAAGGAGCAGAACCGCCTGTACACCGAACGTTACCGGCTGGCAGAGCAGTTTTTGTTTTTATCGCTGCCCATATTGGTAGAGCTCAGGGCAAAGGCTGAGCTGCTGCTTGGCTATGTAAAGGCGCTGAAACGCCAGACGCGGCTTGTAACAGTTTACCACGCCTATACGGCGGGCAAAAGATGCGGCAGGGCTTTTGACCCCTGCGACACGGGCTTTCTTGCCTTTTTGTGTTCGGTTTTTTCCGCGCCGGACGCTGAAATGCTGGAGGAAAGGCTCTGGGCTTATTACCGGGAAATTGCCTGCCGGATTACGCATCCGGATCTGCTGGACGAGCTGACCGATCTTTACCGGGATATGCAGAGCCGCTCCGGCGAGCTCGCCCTTGAAGTGTTTGAAGCGGGGTACATTGCAGGGCTCAAACAGCGGGAAACGGATCATCCGGAACTACCGGCGGACAGCACGCGGTCCGAACGGCCTTAAAATGGTTCCGAACACGCCCAGCGAACTACGTTATTCATTATAAAAGGCCCCGGCAGATGCCGGGGTCTTCGCGTTTATTTGATCTCCTGCTCCAACTCATCGAATTCTTTGGTGCTGAAAAATTCGCCCAGCGTAATCCCAAAACCGTCGCAAAGCTTTTTTATATTAATAACACCGGGATTGGAGCTTTCTCCATTTAAAATACTTTTCACCGTACTTTGAGGAACCGCTGAGTAAATCGCTATACCATTTGGAGTGAATCCTTTTTCTTTGCAGAGCTGATAAATTCTTTTGGCAACTGCTTGTTGCGTATTCACCGCGATCCCTCCTTTCGTTAGTGATATTACAAGTCCTAAGGCTTAAATTAAAACATCCCAAGGAATTTATCTGGGATGTTTTTATTTTTTTCCTAGTTCAATTTTTCCAAAATCCTTTTCGTATTTTTCAATGGATTCTCTAATTAATATTAAAATTTGGCTGTTTGCTGAGCGCCCGTTATAATCGGCAACAACATGCAGTTTGTGCAGCATTTCCTCTTCAATTCGAATTGACAAACTTTTTATAGCCATAAATCCACTTCCAAAATAAATATAATATGTATTTATTTTGAACCTATTATGTGTTATTATGTTGTTAATAGATGCATTATATATCTAAAATATATCTGCTTATTCAAAAGAGGTGCTAGCTATGCAAGAAAAAACCTGCTGTTTTACCGGGCACCGGAAA
>ERZ1673695.1757-NODE-1757-length-20012-cov-8.387834_pt1 | contig 20012 bp, 14 predicted proteins | sample MGYA00580225_ERZ1673695 | MGnify/ENA primary metagenome ERZ1673695 (study PRJEB41218, sample SAMN15661739) | gut metagenome | host: Homo sapiens | place: Canada: London | collected 2015-08-20/2019-03-30 | study: EMG produced TPA metagenomics assembly of... | reverse complement strand
CCGGGGACGCACGCTCTGCCCACCGGGATTCGCAGGCGCAGTATGTGGCTGCGGCAGGCGGCGACCTGTTCATGCCCGGCAACAAGGGTGATTACGACAATCTGCTGCAGGGCATCGACAGCGGCGCAGTGACGCTGGAGCAGGTAAAAATCAATGCCTCCCGCGTGGTCAAAATGGCGCGGGCACTGACGCAGGAATAAAACACAAAAACCTCTGCCAGACTTGATGTTTGCCTGGCAGAGGTTTTTTGGGATAAGCATTTACTTTTCGCGGTACTCCATCGGGGTTTGGCCTGTGACCTCCTGAAAAATCCGGCTGAAATAGTTGCGTGTGCTGAAAGAAAGTGCAGTGGCAATGTCCTGCACGGTCTGGTCGGTGCTTTTCAGCAAAACCTTGGCGCGCTCGATCTTGACAAATTTGATGTAATCTGTCACGCTTAACCCTGTCTCCTCTTTGAATTTGTGGGTCAGATAATATTCCGTATAGCCCACCAGCGCTGCCATATCTGCCGCGCGTATTTTTTTATCGAGGTTCATCTCAATGTAGTCCACGCACTTTTGCACCTGCTGGCTGAGATACGGGTTGGTGCGGCATTTGTGCACACGCCGGACAAAGTCATCATACATCATAAGCCCGAGCGGTTCAAGATCATCCAATGTTTTTGCATTTTCAGCGGATTGGATATAGCTGTCCCCCAGCGCGTAGGCTTCCTCCGGCGAAAGCCCGCCCTCGATGGCGGCACGGCATACCAGCGAGGTAAACACAATGATGCTCGTCTTACTCTGACGCAGGGCGTCATCGCTGCGCACCGGCACACCCGTGCTGATCCCCATACTGGCGGAAAGCGCCTGCTTGTAGTTCAAGTCTCCGGTGCGCACCATCTGCAGAAGTCCCTGCTCTGCCATCCAGACCTTGTGGCGATCATGGGCAGGCTGCTGCACTGCATTGCGTACCTGCGTCAAATCCTCGCTGTTAATGTCACTGATCGCAAGGTGGTTGCCGGTCAGGCAGTAGTGCATCATCAGAGCGTAGCGGTGCAAGACTGTGCATTGCAGCACCGGTACGGTTTTCAACGCCTCGTACAGCTGCATGGTCCATGCCACGCTCGTTTCCAGACGGTTATAGTATTGCAGCCCCTGCTCGATCCCGCGCAGCGAAACATCCTGATAAAACACAGGTCCGATGACCCAAGCACGCTTCAGCGCACTGCCGTCCTTTTCAAAGGCAGCTGCCCATGTCATGCCAATGGCCGTGCCGAGCGTGACCGGCGTTATGTGCTGCCTGCCGTAGTCCAGCATTTTTTTCTTACAGCCGAATAATTCAAATGCGCCGGAGAGGAACCCCGCTTCCGGGCAGTTGCTCTGCAGCAGGCTGCCATCGGCATTATAGCACCATGTATAAATGTTGCCGCCGCACTGGATCAGCTCAGAAAACAGCTCCATATTTTGAAAAACATCCATCGAATCACCCTCTTTTTAGACCAGTATACCACAAAAAAGTGGCTGCCGTACAGACAACCACTGATATTTTTATGGCAATACCGCATAATTCTAAGTGCCGATACGGCGAGCGAGGTGCGGCAGCTGCTAAGCCAAAAGCGCAGATAATACTTTGTGTATTATCGAGCATTTTGGCAACGCAGATGCCGTGCCGCAGCCGCCGGAGCGGTGCTTAAGCCGTAAGGCGGGAATTATGCGGTGTTGCCTTAGGCGTTGGCGTATCCGCCCAGCACGGCAAGGCTTGGCTTGGCGGTGCGCTCCATCGTTTCGCGGTTCACGGCGATCAGGCCAAAGTTCATGGCATAGCCCTTCTGCCACTCAAAGTTATCCATCAGGCTCCAGTGGAAGTACCCCTTGACCGGGATACCATCGGCGATGCAGTGCTGCACGCCCGCCAAGGCTGCCTCGATAAACGCCACGCGGCGTGTATCATCAGCGGTAGCAATGCCGTTTTCGGTCACTATCAAGTCGCCCTTAAAGTCGGCAGCCACCTTGCGGATGACATTTTCCAATGCCTGCGGATAAAACTCGTAGTCCATCTGGGTCAGCTCGGCCCCCTGCGGTGCGGGCAACTGCCCCTGCGCACCGTACAGCGCGCGAGTGTAGTTCTGCACGCCGAGGAAGTCGTCCTCCTTAATATAAGGAAGATAGTGGGTGAACTCTTCCTCCCACGCAGCGGCGGCAAAGGCTTCACCGCCCGGCTGGGCCTGCAGGTCATGCAGCGAGAGGGTCAGACCGACCTTGACCTCGGGGCAGATTGCCTTGATGGCCTCCCGCGCGGCGGCGTGAGCGCGCAGAACCAGCAGATCGCCCTCCGGCGTGCGCTCGCTGACGAAAATTTTCGGCTGCGGTGTGCCGAACACGGCGGCGTTTTCAGCGGCAGCGTACTTCATGTTCTCCATCATCTTCTGGAAGTTCATGCCCACCTGTACGCTGCCTTCGGCGGATTTGCCTTCACTGGCAGCAGCCTTGGCGGCCTGCTCTGCCATCAGGCGGAACCGCTTGGAGATCGCCGCCAGCTGCAGGCCCATGTTGGCCTCATTGATGGTGCAGATGTAGTGCAGCTCACTCCCCAGTTGCTCCATCACATAGCTGACATAGCGCTTGAAGTATTCGACCGTGGATTCTGCCTCCCAGCCGCCCTTGGCAATCAGCCATTTGGGGCTGGTGAAGTGCAGCAGCGTCGCAACAGGTTCAACGCCGTGCGCCTTGCAGCAGGCAATGACCTTGCGGTAATGCTCGATTTCGGCAGGGTCGAACTTGCCCTCCTCCGGCTCGATACGCGCCCACTCGATGGAAAAGCGGTAGGCGTTCAGCCCGGCGTCCGCCAGCAGTCGAATATCTTCCTCATACCGATTATAATGGTCGCAGGCAATGCCGCTCGGCTCAGCAAAGCTGGTGTGGGGCAGCTGCTCTTGTGCCCAGTAGTCAGAATGAATGTTGTTGCCCTCGACCTGATGGGCGGCAGTGGCCGCGCCGACAAAGAAACCTTTTTCAAATTTCTGCATAATCTTCTCCTTACCTGTGTTGTCCAAAGCAAATCAAGAAACTTCTGTACCTGTATCATACCATAACAAGCGCAAGTCGTGAGGGTATTATTTAGCAAAGCAGGATAATATTTCGTGTTGCTTGAAATAATGCGCGAATTTTTGTTTCTCATCTGATGATTTTTATCCCCTGCTGCCGTTTTGCTTCTGGTATAGTGGTGTCAGTGAGAAAAACCACCGCGGAATTTTTAGGAGGAAAACAAAATGTTCAAAAAGAAACCCACTGCTTCAGAAGTTGACGGCGTACAATACCGCCGCGCCAAGCTTTGGCAAATCATCTGCTATGCCTGCAACGGTCTTGTCGGTATGAGCGTCTATTCCCTCATCGGCATGGCGAGTTATTCCGCCAGCATCGGCTACGGCATCACGACCGCTGCCGTTGGCATTATTCTGACCTGCTCCCGTATTCTGGACGGCATCACCGATCCCCTGCTTGCCTTTGTCTATGACCGCGTCAACACCAAGTTCGGCAAGCTGCGCATCCTGATGGTTGCCGGCTTCCTGATCGAGGCACTCGCCCTCTACGGAATGTTCACCGGCTTCTCGTCCAAGGGGCTGGGGCTGCCGGTGTTTGCCTTGCTGTACGTCCTGTACATCATCGGCTACACTGTCAGCAACATGACCGCGCAGACCATTCCCTCCATCATGACGAATGATCCGCACCAGCGCCCGACCATCGGCGTATGGACAACCGCCTTCAACTATCTGGTGCCGATGGCAATGTCGATGATTTTCAACGTTGTGCTGCTGCCCAAATGCGGCGGCACCTACAACCAGGCCTTCCTGTCCGCTGCCTGCAATATGACGCTGATTGCCGCGGGTATCGGCACCGTTTTGGTCTGTCTGGGCGTTTCTGCCTACGATAAGCCGGAAACCTTTGTCGGCACCAAAAAGTCCGAACCGCTGAAAATGTCCGACATTGTCGAGGTTCTCAAGCACAACAGACCCCTGCAGTGCTACATTGCCTCCAACGCTTCTGACAAGCTGGCACAGCAGGTCGGCAGTCAGGCGATCATCGGCACACTTCTCAGCGGCATTATCATCGGCAACATGGGTCTTGCCACGATCCTGATGGTTATCAGCATGATCCCGTCCATCTTCTTTGCAGCGTTCGGTGCCAAGTATGTCGGCAAGCACGGCAGCAAAAAAGGCATTGTCAACTTTACCTGCATCAGCATGGTTATTACCGCCGTTCTGGTCGTGTTCTTCATTGTCATTGACCCCAAGCAGATCGGCGTCATGGGCAGCCCGGCCATGATCATCTATGTGGTGCTGAGCCTTCTGCAGAACGGCTCCAATATGTGCATCACCACCTCCAACACCTCGTACATGGCGGATGCCATTGACTTTGAGCTGGACCGCAGCGGGCGTTATATCCCCGCCGTTGTTTCCGGCACCTACAGCCTGGTCGATAAGCTCATCACCTCTTTTGCCGCCGTCATCGCAACCGGCGCTGTGGCGCTGCTGGGCTACACCACCACGATGCCCCAACCCACGGATCCTTCCACCCCGGCCATCTTCTGGATGACCATGGCACTCAAGTTCGGTCTGCCTATCATCGGCTGGATCATTACGCTGGTTGCCATGCGCGAATGCCCGCTGACCAAGGAGGAAATGGTCAACGTCCAAAAGCGCATTGCCGAGAAGAAGGCCGCTGCGCAGTCCGAGTTTTATAAAGAGCAGCTTCAGTAAGCCCATCCCACAAAAGCCGAAAGGGTTTGCAGCCCTTTCGGCTCTTTGAGGTTAAATCCACACATAAGGAGTCATGTTATGAGCAAGACAATTCTTTTGAACCAGAACTGGATTTTTTCCAAAGAAGGACACGACGAACCCGTCACCCTGCCCCACACCTGGAACGCCATCGACGGGCAGGACGGGGGCAATGACTACTACCGCGGCACCTGCTGCTACACCACCGTGCTGCCTGACATCGTCCTGCCGGAAAACGGACGCGCCGTTTTGCAGTTTGACGCCGTTGCCATGACCGCCGAGGTCTATCTGAACGAGCAAAAGCTCGCTGAGCATAAGGGCGGCTATTCTGCATTTTGCGTGGACATTACCGATGCGCTGCGCAACGGCATCAACCTGCTGCGCGTAAATGTGGACAACAGCGACAACGACACCGTCTACCCGCAAAAAGCCGATTTCACCTTCTACGGCGGCATTTACCGCGATGTGACGCTGCATGTTGTGCCCGCTGCTCATTTTGCCCTTGCTGAAAACGGCGCGGTGCCTGTCAGGGTCACGCCGATTGTCACAGACCTCGACGCCCGCCGCTGTGAAGTGACGGTGGAGGCCGCTGTGGTGGGTGCCGAAAGTGTCACCTTCACACTGGATGGCCAGCAGACGAGCGTTGCCGTCAAGGACGGCACCGCCAGAGCCGTGTTCACGCTGGAGCATGCCCGCCTGTGGGACGGTCTTGATGACCCGTATCTCTACACCGTGACTGCGCGGCTGGACAGTGGCGAGACCGAGACCGCCCGCTTCGGCTGCCGCAAGTTTGAAATTGACCCGCAGAAGGGCTTTATCCTGAACGGGCGCCCCTATCCCCTGCGTGGTGTTTCCCGCCATCAGGACCGCAAGGGCGCGGGTGTGGCCATCACCAAAGAGATGATGGAGGAGGATATGGCGCTGATCCTTGAAATGGGCGCCAACACCATCCGTCTTGCCCACTACCAGCACGCGCAGGCGTTCTATGATCTGTGCGACGAAAAGGGTGTCGTGATTTGGGCGGAAATCCCCTACATCACGATGCACATGCACAACGGGCGCGCCAACACGCTGACCCAGATGGAAGAACTCATCGTCCAGAACTACAACCACCCCTGCATTGCTGTTTGGGGACTGTCCAACGAAATTACCGCTGCGTCGGCTGTCAATGAGGAGCTGTTGGAAAACCACCGCGCCTTGAACGAACTGGCGCACCGCCTTGACCCGACCCGCCCGACCACGATGGCGAATGTCTTTATGCTGGAAATCACCAGCCCGATTCTGGAAATTCCCGATGTGAACAGCTACAACCTGTATTTTGGCTGGTATCTGGGCGAGCTTGACCAGAACGATGACTTTTTTGATACCTACCACGCCAAATACCCGGACCGCTGCATCGGTTTTTCGGAGTACGGCGCGGACGCCAACCCCGCCTACCAGAGCGCCCACCCCGAAAAGGGCGACTATACCGAAACCTACCAGTGCGTCTATCACGAGCACATGGCAAAAATGATTGCTGACCGCCCGTGGCTGTGGGCGACCCATGTCTGGAATATGTTCGACTTTGCCGCCGACGGGCGCGACGAGGGCGGCAAAAACGGCGAGAACCAGAAGGGCCTTGTCACCTTTGACCGCAAAATCAAAAAGGACGCCTTCTACCTGTACAAGGCCTACTGGAGCAAGCAGCCCTTTGTACATACCTGCGGCAGCCGCTATGTGGACCGCACGGAGGATGTGACCGAGGTCAGAGTATACTCCAACCTGCCGGAGGTTTCGCTGTACAAGGACGGACACCTGGTTGAAACGAAAAAAGGCGACAAAGTGTTTGTTTTCAATGTGCCCATCACCGGCAAGCACAGCATCGAGGCCCGCGCGGGGGCGTATTCCAGCGTAATTCTGGTCAACAAGGCTGCCGAGCCGAACCCCGCTTACGCTATGTCCAACCGTCAGGTCGTGAACAACTGGTTTGACGGTGAGCTGGACGAAACCTGCTGGAGCGTCAAAGACAATATGGCCGCAGCCATGGCAGATGCCAAGGTGGGGCCTGTCTTGAAGGCCATCACCGACAAGGCGGCTGCCGCCCGCGGTGATGTAGCCGCCGCCGTAAAAGATAATCCGGCGCTGGTTGCCATGATGGAGCGCGCCATGCAGCGCATGACTGTGGAGAGCATGCTCAAGCAGGCCGGTGCAGATGCCGAGAGCATACGCCAGCTGAACCGTGTTTTGCAGGGTATCAAAAAGGATGTGTGATTTTATGGGAACCTACTGCAACCCCTTGGATCTGGGCTACCGCTACCAGCACATGAAGGAGGGTGAGCGCATCGCCGGTTTCCGCGAGGGCGCTGACCCTACACTGGTGTACTTCAAGGGCAAATACTACCTGTTTGTTTCGATGTCGGCAGGGTTCTGGTACTCGGACGATCTGCTGCATTGGGATTTCCACGCCGACCCCGATCTGCTCATTTACGACTACGCCCCCGATGTGCGCCAGGTCGGCGCGTATCTCTATTTCTCTGCCAGCCGCAAGGGGCGCGACTGCCCGATTTTACGCACGGCGGACCCGCTGACCGAGCCGTTTACCGAGGTCAGCGCTCCGTTCGCCTTTTGGGACCCGGATATGTTCTGGGACGATGATGGCCGCGTCTATTTCTACTGGGGCTGCTCCAACATGTCCCCTATCTGGGGCGTGGAGCTTGACCCCGAAACCATGACACCCATCGGCGAGAAAAAAGAACTGATCTTTGGTCGCGAAGAAGAACTGGGCTATGAGCGCCCCGGTAACAACGGGATTGTGGATAAAGAGAGCAGCGTGCTTTACAAGTCCATGAAGGCGTTCTATAACGAGGCAACTGGCCATCTGGAGCTGCCGCCCCAGATGGCGCAGATGCCGGGGCTGAGCGCCGAAGTGCTGACCGCGATGTTTAAGGCTATTGACAAGCCCTATATCGAGGGCGCGTTTATGACAAAGCACAACGGTACGTATTATCTGCAATACGCCTGCCCCGGCACCCAGTACAATACCTACGCCGACGGCGTGTACACATCCAAGTCCCCGCTGGGACCGTTCAGGCTGCAGGCGTCCAACCCGTTTTCCGCCAAGCCGGGCGGGTTTATGGCGGGTGCCGGACACGGCAGCACCATCGCCGACAAGTACGGCAACTACTGGCACGCATCCACGATGCGCATTTCGGTCAACCACGACTTTGAGCGCCGCGTGGGGCTGTTCCCTGCCGGATTTGATGCCGACGGCGTGCTCTACTGCAACCAGAATTTTGCCGACTTTCCGCATGAAATCCCGGCAGGCAAATTTGACGCCGCCAGCCAGCAGCCCAAGTGGATGCTGCTCAGCTACCGCAAGACCGTGACGGCGTCCTCCACCGCCGAGGGCAGCGACCCGGTGAATGCCGTGGACGAGGACTGCCGCCGCTGGTGGAGCGCGGGCAGCGACCAGCCCGGCGAATGGCTCTGCGTTGATTTGGGCAGGGACTGCGATGTGCGGGCGGTTCAGGTCAATATGGCGGACGAAGCGCTGGCGGTGGACTTCCCTGCTGACAGCTACGGCGATGACCGCAAAACCCGCCACATCGAAACCCGCCCGCAGATTTCGCATTACACCGTGGAAACCAGCTTGGACGGCAAGGTATGGACACTGCGCGAGGATGTCGCCCGCGAATGCTCAAACGGCTATTATGAGTATGCCGACGGCATCCGTGCGCGGTATATCCGCGTGACGGGCGGCGAGTTGCCCTACGGGCAGGCTTTGCGCATTAGCGGGCTGCGTGTGTTCGGCAACGGCGAGGGCGCTTGCCCCGCCCAGGCCGACGCAAAAGCCGTGCGCGTGGATGCGCTGGACGGCAAAATCAGCTGGCAGCCCATCGAAAACGCCCAGGGCTGCAATGTGCGCTACGGCATTGCACCGGATAAGCTCTACCAGAGCTGGCTTGTCTATGGTGCCGATGAGGTCACGCTTTCCACGCTGATGTCCGGGCAGACCTATTACGTCTGCGTGGACAGCTTCAACGAAAACGGCGTCACAACGGGAAAAATCATCAAGATGGAGGGCTGAACCATGCCCATAAAAGCTGTCCAGCAATTTATGCTGGGAACCGTTTTAAGCAACGAAAACGAGGCACGGCAGACGCTGGCCGCCATGAAGGCCGCAGGCTATGACGGCATTGAGCTGTGCGGGTTTATGATCCACCCCATCGGCTTTATGGTGCGGCTGCTGACCAAGGCGGCGGGTATGCCCGTGGGCAAGGGCGGCAGCCTCGACTGGCACGCTTTGGTCAAAGAAGCGGGGCTGCAAGTCGTCAGCCTGCACACCGATTTGGGCAGTCTGGAACGCGATGCCAAGGCCGTGGCCGACGAAGCCAAGAGCTTTGGCACGAAGTATGTTGTCATCACGGGTATGTATCGCTTTGACTACGGCGATGAAGCCACGATGCACGACCTTGCCGCACGGCTGAACAAGGCGGGCGCGGCGCTGAAGGCCGAGGGCGTGGAGCTGCTCTACCACAACCACAACTGCGAGCTGCGCCATGTGAACGCCGAAAAGCGTGCCTACGACATTTTTCTGGAGGAAACCGACCCGCAGTTCGTCAACTTTGAGTTTGACAGCTACTGGTTCACCGAGGGCGGCGCGAATGCGCTTGCGTGGATGCAGCGTCTGGGAACCCGCATGAAGCTGTGGCACATCAATGACCGCGGCACCCGTCTTACGGGCAGCGCCGTAACGCCGATTCTGAAAACCGACAGCATGGAGCTGGGTACCGGCAATATGGACCTCGACAGCCTGATGGCGCAGGCGCTTTCCGTCGGCGTAGATGCCGTGATTTTGGAAAGCCACCGCAACTGGGTGGATAACTCCCCCGTCAAAAGTTTGCAGGTCAGCGCCGAATATTTGAAAAAGCATATGTAATAAGCCCCCCTGCCCATACCGGGACAGGGGGTATGCTGTATAATCCGTTGTTTTTACATTTTCTGCGTGGTATACTTAATGCAATAAATCGGAATTTGGAGGGCATAAAAATGGCAGTTTCAAACATAAAGGCAATATTTGAAAATGATATTCATAAAGTTTGGGATATTGTCTTTGCTGTTGATAAATATAGTTCATGGCGAAGTGATTTAAGCAAAACAGAAATCATTAATGAGAAACAATTTATTGAATATACGAAAGACGGATATGCAACTACATTTTCTATCACTGCTGTTGAGCCATATAGACGCTGGGAATTTGACATGGAAAATAGCAATATGGCAGGACATTGGATTGGTGTTTTTATGGCAAAGGGAAATAAAACACAAGTTGATTTTACGGAGAATGTGATACCTAAAAAGTGGTTTATGAAGCCTTTTGTAAAATCCTATTTGAGGAAACATCAAAAGCAATTTGTTTTGGATTTAAAAAAAGCATTAGAATAAAATTCCAGTTTATCAAAAATAGCGCCTGCCCTGCCGTAAGTTTTACGGCAGGGCAGGCGCTTTCCTATTATACTGTTTATACTGTGTGCTTTCCGGGGGCAAGGGTAAACTTACGCCCATCGGGCAGGGTGACATCGGCGGTCAGATTGGCGGGGATCTCAAACTCATAGGTCACCGCGTCGCCGTCATACCGCCAGCCGCTTACAATGCGCCCGGCTGGGGAATCGTAGGCAGCTTTCGCCCAGCCCAGCGATTTGTCGGGCGTAGGTGCAATCGTCAGTGTGCCGTCGGCATAATGGATGCCGCACACACCGCCGAACAGCCAGCCGCAGATGGCGCCGTAGCTGTAATGATTCAGGGATTCGTGGGGCTTGCCGTTTTCGTCAATGCCCGTCCAGGTTTCCCAAACGGTAGTCGCACCCTTGCCGACCTCATACAGCCAGCCGGGGGCGTCGGGCTGCAAAAGCAGCTTGTAGGCAGTGTCCGTATAGCCGTATTTTGCCAGCACATCGCACAAAAACGGCGTAGACAAAAAGCCCGTGTTCAGGTGGCAGCCGTTCTCGATGACCATCTGGTTCAGCGTTGCGGCAGCCGCTTTGCTTTCGTCCTCACCCAGCAGGGCAAAGGCAATGGCGCGGACATACTCGCACTGGCGGTCAGACTTGATAACGCCGTTCTCGGTAAACGCCGTGCGGTAGGCTTTTACCGCGTTGGCGGCGGTGCCGCGGTAGTTGGCGGCATCGTCCGCCTTGCCCAGTGCATCCGCTGCTTCCGCCAGCAAGCGCCCGGAGTAGGCCAGATACGCCGTGCCAACGCTCTTGCGCGGGTTCATCATCGCCTGCATGGGGGTGATGCCCGGCTCGCACCATTCGCCGTAGTCCATGCCGTTTAAAACGGTAAACTTGGCATAATCACCGCCCTGCTGCTCATCGGTTGTCTGCTGCGCGCGCCCCAGCAAAAAGCCGTACCAGCGCTGCATCATCTCGTAGTTGTCCGCCAGAATTTTGCGGTCACCCGTGCGTTTGTACAGGGCATACGGCACCAGAATCGCCGCATCGCCCCACCCTGCCGACATGCAGAGCATCGGGGTCATATAGCCGGGGCGGGCGTTCGGCGGGGCAATGTTCGCCATACGCCCGTCCGGGTACTGGTTCAGGCAGCACTCCGCCAGCCATTTTTCCGCCACGGGGTAGCAGTCCATCAGGGTCAGGCCGGTTTCAATAAACACGCCCATATCCCCTGTCCAGCCGGCGCGTTCGCGGGTCGGGCAGTCGGTAGGAATGTCGCAGAAGTTGCCCTTCTGGCTCCAAATGCTGTTCTTGACAAGCTGATTCACCGCGTCATTTCCGCAGGTAAACGCGCCCGTCACCGCCATATCCGAGTAGACGGCGTGGGCAGTAAACACAGCATCGGTCAAGTCGGCGTCGGTTTCGACCTTGGCGTAGCGGAAGCCCATGATGGTGAAGTGGGGCTTGAAGTGGTTTTCCCCCTCTTTGCAGACAAGCTCCAGCATCTGGGCGGTGCCGCCCTCCTTGTGGCGGGTACGGTCCTGAAAGTTTTCCTGGGTGAAGTTGCCGTTTTCGTCCAGCGCTTCGCCGCAGGTCAGCTTGACCTTTTGCCCGGCGCGGGCAGTCAGCGCCATCTCCACATAGCCGGCGATATTCTGCCCAAAGTCCAGCACGGTCTCGCCGTTGGGCGTTTGCAGCAGCTTGCCGGGGAAGGCTTCATGTTCCAGAATCGGCACGGTATTCATGCCGGTGATGGGCAGGTCGTCGCGGTAGGCGCGCACCCCGTGCCAGCCGGTCAAGTTGTCTTCGAACCGTGCGTCATAGACCTCGCCCTGCTGCATATCGTTCTGGCGGATCGGCCCGCACTGCGTTGCCTGCATCGTGCCGTCAGAAACGCAGACGGCTTGGCCGTCCACCTCCAGCTGAAACAGCACGCCCAGCACATCACCGAACAAGTCGCGGTCACCGTCAACGCCGCCTGTGCTGCGGTGCCAGCCGTCACCAAGGGCAACCAGCAGCTCGTTTTCACCGTCACGCAAATATTGCGTTACATCGTATGTTTGTGCCGCAAGGTGCTTGCTGCCGGTAAAGCTGCCGGGGGCTAAAACCATATCCCCGACACGCACACCGTTCAGCCATACCGCATACAGCCCCTTGGCGGTAATGTACAGCCGCGCTTCACCCTTGGCTGCAGTAAAGGTTTTGCGCAGGTACGACGCCGGGCGGTGGGGCTTGTACGGCTCGGCTGCGCCCTTGCCTGCGGCTTCTTTTTCCGCCTGCTTGCGCTCCCAGTTGGGGCGGGCAAAGGCGTTGATGGCATCATCCCCGGGGATGTCGATTTCTTCCGTTTCGGGGTCTACCCATTCACCCTGCCAGTCACTTTGCGCCAAGCCCGTTTCAAAGTGCGCCTCACTCCACGCGCCGGGGGTGTCGTTTTCGTCCCACAGGCGAACGCGCCAGCACCCACGCACGCGGGAGCCGCCCACAGTCGGGGCATCGGCGTGCAGGGCGGCGCTCTGCACCTTGCCGCTGTGCCAAACAGTCTCGCCGTTCGCGGTCAGTTCAATTTCATAGGCAGTCTGACGCACGCCGTCAACGCACTGCCAAGACAAGAACAGCGGCCCGGCATCCATGCCAAGGGGCGCGGTAAGATGATTCGTTTTCAGGTTTATTGCTCGCATCGCTGGGTACTCCTTTTCAATTTGCTGCCTATATTATAATGGAAATTTCCCAGCGGGCGAACTCAGAAATTACGGATAAGGGATAAAAATTTCAAAAGCATCGAATAATGCATAAATTTTTATTCCATTTCCGGATTTGATGCCCCCCACCGTGCACCACCGGAGGGGATTTTTTATTGACATTTTCGGTCTATCGTAGTAGACTATAGGCAGAGATGGGTCTATTGCAATAAACCAAAAGGAGCTTTCCCTATGCTGAACCATGAACCGCTTCGCCTTGCTGACGGCGAATACCGCTTTGCCTGCCTTGTGTGGGACAACGAGCCGCTGCCCAGCGGGCAGTTGGTCGCGCTGGCCGCCGAGGGGCTGGGCTGGAAAAAAAGCACGACCTACACCGTTTTAAAAAAGCTCTGTGAGCGCGGCGTGCTGCAAAACGCCGATGGCCGCGTGACGAGCCTTATTAAAAAGGAGGACGTCCAGCAGGCCGAGAGCGCCGCAGTGGTGGACAAGACCTTTGACGGCAGTCTGCCGCGGTTCGTGGCCGCGTTTTTAAACTCAAAGCCCATCAGCGACGCCGAGGCCGCCGAGATCCGCGCACTGCTCGACGCCGCCCGCTATAAGGAGGAATAGCCATGCGCAGTACCGTTCTTGCCTTTTTGCTGTTGAGCGCCCGCGGCGGTGTGGCCGCGCTGGCCGCATGGCTGGTCTGCAGGGCCCTGCGCCGCGCCCATGCGCCCAGTCGGCTCCTGTGCTGGCTGTGGCTGGCCGTAGGGCTGCGGTTTGTGCTGCCGTGGGGCATTCCGCTGAAGCTGCCCCGCCCGGAGAGCGCCCCGCTGGCCGCTGCCGCCGACACCGTGCAGGAGCTGGGCGAGCTGCCGCTGCTGCCCCCTGCCCCCGCCGCAGCTGCAGCTGCGGCCCCGCTGCCTTGGTACGCCCGGCTGACGCCGTGGCACGCGCTGGCGGCGGTCTGGCTGGTCGGTGTGCTGGTGCTGGCTGTGCGCGGGGCCGTCGGCTACCTGAAATTAAAGCGCTGTGTGGCGCTGGCCTGCAAAACGCCCGACGGCTGCTACGGCGGGGCGTGCGTGCCCACGCCGTTCACACTGGGCTTTGTGCGCCCGCGCGTCTACCTGCCGGACAGCCTGCGAGGCCCGGCGCGGCAGGCTGTGCTGCTGCATGAGCGGACCCACATCCGCCGCCGCGACCCGCTGGTGAAGCCGCTGTTTTATGCCGTCGTCTGCCTGCACTGGTTCAATCCGCTGGCGTGGCTGGCCTTGCGCGCCTTTGAGCATGACATGGAGGCCGCCTGCGACGAGGCAGCCGTGCAGGGCTGCACGCTGGCCGAGCGCAGCACCTACTGTGAGAGCCTGCTGCAGTTTGCCATGCAGGGACGCCCCATCCGAACACCCGGAAGTCTTGCCTTCGGGCAGGGCAGCGTGAAGGAGCGCATTGTGCACCTGCTGCACTACCGCCGTCTGGGTGCGGGGGCGCTGGCGCTCTGCGCCGTGGCCGTGGGCGTCAGCGTGACAGCCTGTATGGTGCGCCCGCAGGTGGAGGCAGCCCACGCCGCGCCGGAGCCGCCCGCCGCCACTGCCGAGACTGCAGCGCCGACACCGACACCTGCGCCCACGGAGACGCCCGCAGCCATGCCCGCCGCGACGCTGCCGACGTTAAGTGACGCCGCCAACAGTCCGCGGTTTGCCTGCCCGGTGCAGTACAAATACATTTCCCGCTTCATGAGCAAGGACAGCGGCCACCGGGGCGACGACCTGCATGCCGCCGAGGGCACCGAGATTTACGCAGCCGCGGACGGTGTTGTGCTGGCCGCGCAGGAGCATTACAGCTGGGGCAATTTTGTGGAGATCGACCACGGTACCGACGCCGACGGTCTGCGCTGGGTCACGCTGTACGCCCACATGAAGTCCTGCGCCGTTGTGCCCGGGCAGACCGTGACCGCCGGTCAGGTCATCGGGTACGTGGGGCATACCGGCTACACAACCGGCAACGCCTGCCATTTTGAGATGCATGTCAACGGCACGCTGGTGGAGCCGCGCTATTTTACCGCCTACGAGGGCAGCGATGCCGCCGAACTGACGCAGGAAAAGGCAGATGAAATTTTAGCCGATGCCGTGCGCAATGCGAGTTCCGACCAGGTAACTGCCGCCGATGGAGCCGCAGCCCTTTCCGGCGTGGAGCTCTTTACCCTGCCGGTCGCGCCCCCGCCGCAGGTCAGCGGCTATGACCCCGAAAACGGCCACCCCGGCATTGACTTTGCCGCTGAGGAGGGCGCGGAGGTTTACGCCGTTGCCGATGGCATCGTGACCACCGCCGACTACGATGCTGAAAAGGGCAACTATGTCGTGCTTGACCACGGCGGCGGGCTGGAAACGGAGTATCAGCACTTGAAGTCGTCGCTCGTCTCTGCCGGGCAGTCCGTAGTTCAATGCCAGGTCTTGGGATATGTGGGCAGCACCGGCAATTCCACCGGGCCGCACCTGCACTTTGAGGCACGGCAGGACAGCGCGCCCGCAGACCTGACCGGGACTGCCCTATTAGCGGAGTAACAAGATGAAATACAGGCACTTCCCCGCCGCTGCTCTGGCGGCGGGGCTGCTTTTTTGTACCCTTTTTTCGGGCCTGATCGCTTACGCGGATGATAAAAAGGGCGAATTAACGCAAAAGCAGACCGAGACGCGGCAGGAGTACGAGGCCGCACAGTCGGCCCTGGAAGAATTGCAAAACGAACAGACGCAGACCGAGCGCGAGGTTGCCGCCCTGACCGGGCAGGCCGCCGAGCTGGCCGGGCAAATTACCGCCGTGACCGACGCCGTGCAAAATGCACAGACCGTTTTGGACGAGCGGCAGGCCGCGGCGGACGCCGCCCGCGCCGCACTGGACGCCAAGCAGGCCGAGTACGACGCGCGGCTGGCCGTCTGCCGTGAGCAGCTGCGCGCGATGCAGCGGCTGGACGGCGGCGGAGCCGTCTGGCTGCTGGCACAGGCCAAAAGCCTGTACCAGCTGCTGACGTTCGACGCGGTTTTGCAGCAGATGAGCGCGCGGAACAGCACGGTTCTGGCCGAGCTGGACGCCGAGGCCGCCGCACTGGAGCAGGCCCGCGCCGCAGCGGACGAGGCCGCCCTGCAGGCCGCCGATGCCAAGGCGGCACTTGAGCAGCAGCAGGCAGCGCTGGCCGGCACACAGACCGCGCTGGAGGCCGCACTGCTCGACGCGAACAGCACACTGACCGCCCAGCAGGCCGCGGCCCAGGCACAGGCCGCCGTGACCGATGCCGCGAAAAAGGCGTATGAGGACGCCACCGCCGCACTGGACGCCTATGTGCGGGAGCAGAGCCGACGCTACACAACGGCGGACCTGCACCTGACGAGCCTTGACTTCCGCTGCCCGCTGGACAGCTACGGGCGCATCACGACGCAGTTTGCCGAACCGGACCCCTGGGGCATCCCCCACCGCGGCACTGATTTTGCCGCGCCGGGCGGCACGCCCATCTATGCGATTGCGGACGGTGTCGTCAGCGCCGCGCGGACGATGAACAGCTACGGAAACTGCGTGCAGGTCAGCCACGGCACCGCGGACGACGGCCACCGGTACGACAGCCTGTACGCCCACATGAGCAGCATTGCCGTGGCGCAGGGGGCCGCCGTGCAGAAGGGCGACCTGCTCGGGTATGTGGGCAACACCGGCAATGTCTACGGCGCGGGCGGCGGGTATCATCTGCACCTGGAGCTGCGCGTGGACGGCAGCAGAGTAGACCCGCTGGGGTTTGTGCCGACGCATTAAATGCCGCGTAGGGGCCTGGCATGCCCGGCCCGCAGGTGTCCCGCTGACGGGCGCTTACGGGAAGGTACAGGGCCGGGCATGCCCGGCCCCTACAGGAAAGCTAAAAGGAACGTGTATTGCTTTGACCTTCGGAGATTTTCTATACTACACAGGCTTCCATGTGGAATACACCGCGGTGCGCGTTGGGCGCGGGCTGGCGGCGCTGGCACACGGCGCGGTGCGGGCGTTGCTTACACTGCTGGCTGTGGTGCTGCGGCCCGCAGTGCGGGCGGCGGACAGCTTTAAAGCAGCGCTCACCCATCCGCGGCAGCTGGCGGGGTACGCCGTGCCGCTGCTGGCCGCCGGGGTGCTGGCATGGTTCGTGCGCACCTCGCTGGCGCGGCCCTTTGTGCTGCGGGTCGAGGTCGGCGGGCAGGTCGTGGGCTATGTCACAGACGAGCAGGCGTTCGACGCAGCCCGCGCCGACGTACAGGCCCGCCTGACCGGCGTGGCCGACTGGGACGTCCAACCCGCGTACACCCTTGTCATGGCCGACGCCGACACCCGCCCCATGACCGAGCGCGAGACCGCCGATGCCATCCTGCGCGCCGCAGGCGGCGAGATCACCGAGGGCACCGCCGTCTATCTGGACGGCGCGCTGCGGTTCGTCACCGACGAGGGCGACCACCTGCGGCAGTTTTTGTACGCCGTGCGTGCGCCGTGGCAGACCGACGGTGTGCAGACCGACTTTGTCCACGCCCTGCGGCTTGTGGACGGCATCTACCCTGCCGCGGCCATCACACCGTACCGCGACCTGACCGCCGCACTGCGGGCGGACGACCTTTTGCAGGTCAAGGCCGTGCGGTACGAGACCGTGACCCGGGAGCTACCGTTTGAGACCCAGACCATCGAGGACGCGGGGCTGGATTTTGGCAAAACCGAGACCGTACAGGCCGGGCAGAACGGCAGCGAGCTTGTCACCAGCGAGATCACAACCGTGGCGGGCGAGGTCGTCAGCACCCGCGTGGTGGATGTGCAGCTTGTGCAGGCCTCCGTGCCGGAGGTCATCCACCGCGGCACGCGGCTGAAAAGCGGCATGATCGGCAGGCTGGGCACAGGCAGCTTTCTCTGGCCAGTGCCGGGGTATTCGGGCATCAGCCGGTGGGCCAGTCTGCCCTATGGACACCGCGGCGTGGACATCACGGCCCCCTACGGCACGCCGATCTATGCCGCCGACGCGGGCACGGTCATTGCCGCCCAGTGGCACAACCACCCCACCATGAGCTGGGGCTACTATGTGGAGATCGACCACGGCAACGGGTACAAAACGCTGTACGCCCACATGTCGTCCTTTGTCGTGCAGGCCGGGCAGACCGTGGAAAAGGGGCAGTTGATCGGCTATGTGGGGGCCACCGGCGCTGCCACGGGTCCCCACTGCCATTTTGAGATGTACTATAACAATGCACTTATCAGTGCGCGGAATGTGTTCCCGGATATGTGAGGCACAAGGCAGACGGGCTGCTGCGGGAAGGCCGCGGGCCGGGCACGCCCGGCCCCTGCCGGGTTGTCGACTTAATTTATTTTGCAAATCGCTTTACTTTTTGCTTTCCGTATGGTAAAATTCTTTGCATAGTAAAGCTGACTAAGCTCTCGTTCAGGTGCAATGGCGCACACGAACGGGAGCTTTTTGCCTAAAACGAGGTGTTACCATGGATCACATTGACCGTAAAATCATCGACCTTCTGCAAAACAACGCCCGCGCACCGTTAAAAGAAATTGCCGACCATGTGTTTTTGTCCAGCCCCGCCGTGTCGGCCCGCATGGCCCGGCTGGAAAGCTCCGGCACCATCACCGGCTACCAGGCACAGGTCGACGCGCCGAAGCTGGGCTACATGGTCAAGGCGTTCATCAATCTGGACATGGACCCCCAGCGTAAGCCGGAGTTTTACCCCTATATTCAGAGCTGCCCCCATGTGGTGGAATGCAACTGCGTCACCGGCGATTACAGTATGCTGATAGAGGTGCTGTTCGGTACGACGCAGGAGCTGGATCAGTTCATCAACCACCTGCAGCAGTTTGGCCGCACCCGGACGCAGATCGTCTTTTCGACGCCCGTGGAGCACCGCGGCGTGCCCGTAGCCGAGCCGGAGGAGAAGCAATAAAAAACAAAAAGCCTTCCCCATCGGGGGAAGGTGGCCGAGCGAAGCGAGGTCGGATGAGGGCGAAGCTTGCGCTGTTTCCTGTAAACGGGATATTGCCGACAACGCGGCCCTCATCAGTCCGCTTCCCCGATGGAGGAAGCCTTTTTCCGTTATAAGTATCCCCCGCTCCGCAGAACAAAGATCCAGCCTGTCAGCGTCAGGGCGGAGAGAAGGGTCGTCAGGGCAATGCAGCTCGAGGTCAGCACGCCCTCATGGCCCATGTTCCTGCTCATGACATAGGCGCTCGGCGTCGTGGGACTGCCCAGCATGATGAGCAGTGCGACGAGTTCCTCATTCCGAAAGCCCAGCGCTACCGCGCAGGGCAGGAACACCGCCGCAAGGCCCACGGTCTTGATGAACGCCGCCGCCAGCGTGGGGCCGAGCTTTTTGATGGCCTTTGTCCCCTCAAACGACGCACCGATGGACAGGAGCGACAGCGGCGTGGTCAACGACGCAATGCTGCTGATGGTTTTGGTTGCGATCTGCGGCAGCGTGAACGGCAACAGCGCATAGACCGTGCCGAACACAATGCCCAGCAGGATCGGGTTTGTGGCCACGCCGCACAAGAGCTGCTTCGGGTCAGGCACGCCGCGCTGCTCGGGCGATTCCAGCATCAAGATCAGCACCGCAAAGATGTTGAAAAGCGGCACACTGCCCAAAATCATGAGCGGGGCCATGCCGGCGCTGCCGTAAATGTTCTGGATGAACGCCACGCCCAGCACGGCGGCGCTGCTGCGGTAGCCCGCCTGCACGAACTCGCCCACCAGCGCCTTGTCTTTCAAAAAACGTTTAGCCCCCACCCAGACGGTCAGAATGCCGACGAGTGTAGCGGCAAAGCAGAACAGCACAAACCTGGGCCGGAAGTCGTGCAGGATGTCCACGCTGCCCATGTCCAGAAACAGCATGAGCGGCAAAGTCACCTTAAAGGTCAGCCTGTCCGACGCCTTGCAGAACGCGGGCGGCAGAAAGCCGAACTGCCCCAGCGCGTACCCCACCACCATGACAAGGAACACCGGCAGGGTCGCGTTCAGGCTGAAAATTAAATTTTGCATGGCAGTTCTCCCCTTTTTTGCTGCCTTTATTCTACCATTCCCAACAAGTCTTTACAAGGCAGGGATTTTGCAAAATCTTTTTTCGGCAAAAGCCTTGACTTTTCCGGGGTGTTTGT
>ERZ1673695.1755-NODE-1755-length-20015-cov-8.231162_pt1 | contig 20015 bp, 17 predicted proteins | sample MGYA00580225_ERZ1673695 | MGnify/ENA primary metagenome ERZ1673695 (study PRJEB41218, sample SAMN15661739) | gut metagenome | host: Homo sapiens | place: Canada: London | collected 2015-08-20/2019-03-30 | study: EMG produced TPA metagenomics assembly of... | reverse complement strand
CATTTCGGGCTTGACTTTTAATAGTTAGTCTTTCACACTTTTCTTCCCTCCGAAACTTTTGGCTTGGCGGGTTTTCTTGCAGTCTGACGGGCTGCGGACCGCCCGTATCAGTATACAGCATAAGGTGCGCCGCCGTCAACCGGATGTTTTCGTTTGACGCAAGGCCTTCATGGCGCGTTGCCGGGAACGGCATGCCGCTCCCGGCGGAGCACTTGCAGTTCGTACAAGGTGTCGATAAAACGGTATGCACCGATTGCGTCTGTAGCGGCGTTCCCTGAGCGCCCTGCAGGCTGTAGGTTTTGCAGCACAGATTCATTGGCGCAGGGCAAACAGGTTTGTCATTCCGAGGAGCGAAGCGACGTGGGAATCTCGCAGTACAATGGTGAATAACAGGAATGCCTCGGCGAAAACGCAACCGGTTGCAGGAGATTGCCACGTCGGCCTTCGGCCTCCTCGCAATGACACATCAGGCAGTGTCGAGGTGCACCAGCGCCCTTGCGCGGTTGAATAGCCCTGTACAGGGCGCTCACAACCCGCAAGGGGCACGCCGCATCCGTAAGGCGGCAAAGCCGCCAACGGCTGCGCAGTGAGCGCCGCTACAGACGCAATCGGTCGGTACGTTTTATCGTTACCCTGTACGACCTGGAAGTGCCTCCCCGAGATTGCCACGGTCCCTGTGGGGCCTCTCCGGGAGCCAGCGGGGGCACAAAACCGCCGCAGAGGAGCTCTCCCCTGCGGCGGCAGTTATTCCGGAAAAATCAGATGCGGGCAACGCCGGAAGCCTTTGCAGCCTCGGCGACGGCAGCGGCGACAGCCTTGCCGACACGCGGGTCAAACGCCTTCGGGATGATATAGTCGGCGCTCAGCTCCTCGTCGGAGATCAGGTCGGCTAGAGCCTTGGCGGCAGCCATCTTCATTTCCTCGTTGATGTCGCTGGCGCGGACGTCGAACGCACCGCGGAAGATGCCGGGGAACGCCAGAACGTTGTTGATCTGGTTCGGATAGTCGCTGCGGCCGGTGGAAACGACGGCAGCGCCGCCCGCCTTTGCCTCGTCCGGGAAGATCTCCGGCGTCGGGTTCGCGCAGGCAAAGATGATCGCCTTCTCGTTCATGGTCTGGACCATTTCCTTCGTGACCATGCCAGGAGCGGAAACGCCGATGAACACGTCGGCGCCCTTGAGCTGCTCGGACAGCGGGCCGGCCTTCTTTTCCAGGTTCGTGACCTGGGCCATTTCTTCCTTGATCCAGTTCAGGCCGTCGCGGCCGGCATAGATCGCGCCCTTGCGGTCGCACATGGTGATGTTCTTGAAGCCAGCGGACAGCAGCAGCTTCACGATGGAGATGGCAGCAGCGCCTGCGCCGGAGGTGACGACCTTGACGTCCTCCTTCTTCTTGCCGACGACCTTCAGCGCGTTCGTCAGGCCGGCGAGGGTGATGACGGCGGTGCCGTGCTGATCGTCATGGAAGATGGGGATGTCGCACTTTTCCTTCAGCTTGCGCTCGATCTCGAAGCAGCGGGGCGCAGAGATATCCTCCAGGTTGATGCCGCCGAAGCTGCCGGAGATGTTGTAAACGGTCTCGACGAACTCGTCGACGTTCTTCGTCTTCACGCAGAGGGGGAAGGCGTCAACGCCGCCGAACGCCTTGAACAGGACGCACTTGCCCTCCATGACGGGCATACCGGCCTCCGGGCCGATGTCGCCCAGGCCGAGGACGGCAGTACCGTCGGTGATGACGGCGCACAGGTTGTGGCGGCGGGTCAGCTCATAGGACTTATTGATGTCCTTCTGGATTTCCAGACAGGGCTGCGCAACGCCGGGGGTGTAGGCCAGGCTGAGGTCGTCCTTCGTCGAGACCGGCACGGTAGCGACGACTTCGATCTTGCCCTTCCACTGCTCGTGGAGCTTCAGAGACTCTTTTGCGTAATCCATGATAAACTTCTCCTTTTCTTTTTTGATCAGTCTATAAATTTCATACAGGTTATATTGCTTTTCGCTTTCCGAAGCGATGGATCGGCGGAAAGGCTCCGTCATCCGCCGCCGGGGATTGACGCAGAGGGGATTATAAAAAGACGCTTTGTGCCAATGCCACCATGATCGGCAGCGTCAGGACCGACAGCAGCGTGCTGATGGACACGAGGTTGGCCGCCGTCTCGCTGTCCTGCCGGAACAGGGTCGAGAACATCGTCGTGGCGGCAGCGACGGGGGCCGCGATATCCACGATGCAGGCCGCCAGGAGCATGCCGTCCAGCCGGAAGGCCTTCTGCAGCAGGAACATCAGCCCGATGCTGCACAGCGGGATGACGGCAAGACGCAGGGCGATGGTGATGTAGTAATTCGCGTGCTTCCAGATGGTGCGCAGGTCGGCCTTCGAGAGATAGTAGCCGCTGATGACCATGGGAACGGGCACGTTCAGGGCGCTGAAATAGTGGATGGGCTGCAGGATGATCGTTGGCAGCTCGATGGAGCACACAAAGATCACGATGCCGGTCAGCACGGCAAGGATGCCGGGGTTCAGCAGCAGCTTTTTGAACGAGATCTGCCTGCGGTCGCCGCTCATGAGCACGAGGCCGAAGGACCACGCCACGAGGTTATACACGCCGATCCAGGTTGCGCCGTAAAACACGCCGTCCGCACCGAACAGGACCTGCTGCAGCGGCAGGCCCATGTAGCCGCAATTGGCAAACACGGTGCCGTAGCGCAGAACGCGGCGGGTCGGCTCCTTACCGCCGCGGATGCAGACATAGGCAAACGCGGCATACAGCGCGTGCGCTGCAAAGGCCAGCAGGGCAACGATGCCCATGGCGCGCAGCATGGCGCTGTCAAACTGGCGGCAGAACGACTCGACGATGGCGCAGGGACCGACGATCTTCAGCGCAAAGGCCGAAAGGTGGGAAATGCTCTGGTCGTTGAAAATGCGGATCTTTCCGCACAGGAATCCGACAGCCAGCAGGACAACAAGGATGAGGACCTGCTCGCCAGTCGACAGGATATTGCCCAGCATAGAATCCCTTCTCTCTGCAAGATGGTCTCATCATAGCAGAGAATTTGGATGATGTCAACGGTGAAATTGTATGTCAACTGATTGTATGACAACAAAATCATTGACAACCCGCGGAATTTCTGATAGGATGTTTTTGTAGGAACTGCCAAAAATTTGTCTGATGTCTTCCCTGCTTCTCATACTGATTCCTGATTAAAACATTTAATCAGGAATCCCGTGTGCTACGCACACTCGCATCGTGCTGACGCACGCTGCGCCGTCTCATGCAGAATCTGACGCGCCCTCGGCGCTATAAAAAGCTTTTAAAGCTTTTTATCAGATTCTAGTATCAGAACTGCGCGTCCATTCCGGCGCTGCGCGCCGCCTCGCGGGTGTCGTTCTTCGAGATGCGCATATGCTGCCGCATCTCCAGATCGGCCGCCTCGGCATCATGCTGGGCCAGCGCCTCCATGATGCGGCGGTGTGGCTCGACCACGTTCGAGCAGTTCTTCAGAATGGCAAACGAATTCAGCCGGTAGGTGTGCAGGGCGGGAATGAATTGCTTGTACAGCGAGACGAGGAACGGGTTGTTCGTGCTTTCGCAGATCTTCTCATGGAACTTCTCGTCGAGCTGGGCCATAAGGTTCGCGTTGGCATCCTCCGGCGGCAGCGCCGCAGCATGCGCCGTCTGGTCGACGATCTGCCGCAGCTCCGCGAGCGCTTCCTCCGTAATATGCCGTGCGGCCTCCCGGGCCACGAGCGGCTCAAGTGCCTCGCGCACCATGTAGATATCGCGCAGGGCAAAGATATTGCCCTCAAACCAGCGCTCGGCCTCCTCGCTGCTGGGCTGGCACGCCTTGATGAACGCGCCCTTGCCGTGGACGATCGTTACATAGCCCATCGTCTGCAGCACGCGCAGCGCCTCGCGGATGGACGAACGGCCGACGCCGAGCTGCTTGCCCAGTTCATTTTCCGTGGGCAGCTTTTCGCCGGGATTTCTGCCCGGCTCCTGAATGTAGCTTCGGATGCTTTCGATCACCTTGTCGGTGGTTGACATCTTGTCGATAGGGATCATCATAATCTCCCGCTCCTCTCTCGTTTGCCAGCTCTCGCAGTTAACTGCACATTACTTGACATTTTGCATTGCATAATGTTCTAGGTACTTCTGTAATCATATTAACGCATCAATTCAGAAATGTCAAGCGAATTTTATTCAAAACATGCGGCTCCGCCTCCCGGCAGGACCTGCAAAAGCTTCAGGAGGGCTTCAGATCATGACAAATCAGACCGGCTATATCGTCTACGCAACGGACAGCGTCGGCACAGCACTCGGCGAGATCGAGCCGGGCGCGATCCGCCTGCTCGGCGAGCCCGGCGACGGGCACGTCACGGCTACCGGACACATCCCCTTCGGTCACAAATTCGCCCTGCGGGCCCTGCGGGCGGGCGATCCCGTGATCAAATACGGCGCGCGCATCGGCACGGCCACGCAGGATATCGCGCCCGGTGAGCATGTGCATCTGCACAACATGCGCAGCGACTTTGACGAGCGCGCCTCAACGCTGGATGCCGAGACGGCCCTGCCGGAGGACGTCGTCTATGAACTGTACTGAGGAGGAAAACGCCATGGAAGCAAAACCGATCTGCCAGGCCTGGCTCCGTCCGGACGGCGGCAAGGGCATCCGCAACAAGGTCCTCGTGCTCTACACCGTGGAGTGCAGCAAGCACGTCGCAGAGTCCATTGCGGCGCATTTTCAGGCGCAGCACAGGGACGTCGATGTCACCGGCTCGCTCGCATGTCTGGACAATCAGGCCGTCGTGCAGCGCATGCTGGCCTACTGCGTTCATCCGAACGTCGGCGCCGTGCTCATCGTCGGCCACGGCTGCGAATATATCGAGCCGGACCGCATCCGCGACTTCGCGCGGGCCCACGGCCGCCCGGCAGAGGCGTTTTACCTGCAGAAGGTCGGCGGCACAGAGGCGGGCATCGCGCTCGGCTGCAGGCTCGTCGGCGAGATGCTGGAAAAAATCGAGGCAGGCCCCCGTGCGCCGATGTATGCGCAGGAGCTGATCATCGGCGCAAAGTGCGGCGGCTCGGACTTCACGTCCGGCATCGCCGGAAACGCCGTCATCGGCAAATTCTTTGAAAATCTGACCGCCGCGGGCGGCACGGCCATGATGGAGGAGATCGCCGAGGCCGTCGGCCTGCGCGGCCATCTGGTCTCGCGCGCCGTGAACGAGGACGTCGCCCGCGACGTCGGCCTGACCTATGACAAGACCATGGAGTTCTGCCGCAGGCTCGGCCGCTACTCCATCTCACCGGGCAACTTCGTCGGTGGCCTGACGACGATCGAGGAAAAGAGCATGGGCGCCGTCGTGAAAATGGGCGGCTGCAGGATCGAGGGCGTTCTGAAGATCGCGCAGCGGCCGAGGCACCCCGGCTTCTGGCTGCTGGACGTCATTCCGGACGACAAGCCCGAGCCCGCCTTCTTCTTCGGCGGCGACGCGACCGGCCTTCTGGACCAGATCGCCTGCGGCTGCCACCTCGTTCTGTTTAACACGGGCCGCGGCCACGTCGGCGGCACGCCCGTCGCGCCCATCCTGAAGCTGACCGGCAATCAGGAGACGTTCGACATGCTCAGCCACGACATCGATTTCTGTGCAGGCAGCGTCCTGACCGGCGCGGAGACGAAGGCCGAGGCCGCCGAGCGCCTGTGGGGCCTCATTCAGCGCATCTGCAACGGCGAAGAAGTCCACGCCGAGCGCGTCGGCCACCGCCAGGGTACCCTGTTCTTCAACTATCAGGACCCCCGCCGCGTCGTCCCATGCCGGTATTGATCAGGCTCTCTCCCAGCCGGTAAAGTAGCCGTCCGCGCCGAAGACCGGGCGCAGCGCCACGCCGTCTGTGCGGAGCCACGGCATCGCAGCCGTGTCCGCCAGCAGGCGCTCCGTCACATAGAACGTCTGCACATGGTTCGTGTCGCGGATCCACATGGCACGATAGCCGCTTGCCGCATTCGCGCCCGTAATGGTATGCAGGGCAAAGCGGATGGCAAGGTCATCGTTCTCCATGACGATTGGGATACGGAAGCCATTGATATCGCGTGAGGTCAGGGAGTTGGGATAGGTCTGCTCCATATCGATCTTGTCGAACAGGCGGCGCGTCGTCACGTCGGCATTGCCCATGCCCGTGGCATTGTGGTGCGCCTCGTCCGTCAGATCGCGTGCAACGATGCGCTCGGCAAACGGCCGCGAAATGCCGTTCTGTGCGGAGCGGCCGGTGACGTTCGGGTCCATGCCCGCGCCGCTGATATTTTTACCGATCCAGTCGACGATCAGAAGATCGAGTTTTTCATACGGAATTCCGAAGAGCTGCGCCGCCGCATCCGGCAGCAGCTCTTTTTCCGTCTCCAGAATTTTGTCCGGAGCGACGGCGACGACGCGATACGTCTCGTGATAGCCGTTTTCCATGGAGGCCATACCGCAGAGGATATTCGTGTTGGCGATGATCTCCAGACCGATCTCCACAATATTCTGCGACATGCTCGGGAAGCCCTCGGCATGGCAGATGTCCGCGCCGAACTGCTTGCCCATGCCGATGACGATCATCTTGAGGATGCCGCTCTGGATGGGGCCGCGGATGTCCGTGTGGGGCTTGATGCGGCCGATGGGAATGATCCAGTCCGCCTCCGCCGCATAGCGGTCGATCCGCGCCGGGAAGCCGTGCGGCTTCGTAACACCGACCTGCACCGTCTCCATGCTCGAGCGGATGGGCGCGCCGGTATATTCCTCGGTAATGCCGAAATCGGCGAGAATTTTCTTCTGTCCCTCGGCCTGCGCGCCTGCGTGGCTGCCCATGGCCGGGATGATGAACGGCTCTGCGCCGTGCTCGCGCACGACCTCACAGACCGTGCGGACAATGAGCGCGATGTTGGCGATCTCGCGTGAGCCCGCCGCGATGCAGACGCTCTGGCCGGGCTTCAGCTGCTCCAGTGTGCCGCTCTCCTGCATCACGCGCCGCGTCTCTGCCGCGACGTCCTCGAGCTTCGGCGCGGAGCGCGTATTCTCAACGCGGTAGAAATTCGGCACACGATCGTGCTGGAGCAGGGCTTCAAAAATGCTCATGCCTGCGGGCCTGCCTTTTCGATCAGGTATTCCGCGGGATCGATGCCGAGGTCCTGGCAGATCTTGACGATCTCGTCATAGGTCTTGTCATTGACCTTCACGCCCTCCTCCGCCACGCGCGCCATGTGGGCATAGGCCTTGTCGCCGTGCGTGTAGATGCGGGTCTGGCCGTCGGCCAGCGCAGAATTGCGGATGTCCTCGAGGTACTGGCTGAAGCGCTTTTCCATCTGCTCCTTGTCGCCGAAGATGGAATAATCGACGGCCATGAAGAAATGGCAGACCTTGTCGACATTCGGCACAACGCGGACCTCGTTGCTCGTGCGGCCGCCGGACAGGATGCCGCAGAACAGCTCGACGAGCAGGCTCAGGCCGTAGCCCTTGTGGCCGCTGTTCGTCTCGCCTTCGCCGCCGACGGGGAAAATGCCGCCGAGGGACTTCGTAGCGCGGATGCGCAGGAAATCGTTCGGGTCATAGCTGGGAGAGCCGTCCGAATTCATGAGCCAGTCGCCGGGCAGGGTCTTGCCCGCCTTGGCGTAGACCTCCATCTTTCCGGCAGGTACCACGCTCGTGGCCATGTCGAGATGGAACGGATGCGGCGTGCCGGGCATGGAGACGGCGATGGGGTTCGTGCCCATCATCGGCTGCTTGCCGAACGTCGGCACGACGAGGGCCTCGGTGTTCGTCATGGAGATGCCCAGCAGGCCCTGATCGGCAGCCATCTTGGCATAATAACCGGCGATGCCGTAGTGGTTGGAGTCGCGGACGACAACGATGCCGACGCCGGCCTTCTTCGCCTTGTCAATGGCCATCTGCATGGCGGCGACAGAGACGGGCTGGCCGATGGCATCATGCGCGTCGATCACGGCGGAGACGGGCGTTTCGCGGACGATCTCACTCTTCGCGCCGCGCTTGATGCGGCCGATCTCCAGAGAATGCGTATAAAGCTTCATGCGCTGCACGCCGTGGGACTCGATGCCCATGCGGTCAGATGCCAGCAGCACGTTGGCAATGTCCTCACAGTCGGAGCGGCTGTAGCCATTGCGGGTAAAAACTTCCACGGTCAGGTCCCAGAGACGCTGATCATCAAAATAACGGTATCCCATAGTTGATTCCTCCTGTATTTAGCCGCCGAGATAGGTCTCGCGGATCACGTCGCTCTGAATCAGTTCACTGCTCTTGCCCGAGTGGGCGATGCGGCCGTTTTCCAGCACATAGCAGCGATTGGAGATTGAAAGCGCCATGTAGGCGTTCTGCTCGACAAGGATGACGGGCAGCTTTTTCACCGAATTGATATTGTGAATGACGTCGAACACATCGTCGACGATGATGGGGGCCAGGCCAAGGGACGGCTCGTCAAGCATGACCATGGACGGGTCACTCATCAGGCCGCGCGCAATGGCCAGCATCTGCTGCTCGCCGCCGGACATGGAACCAGCCTTTTGCTTTAGGCGCTCCTTCAGTCGCGGGAACATGGTGTACATCTCCTCGAGCTTCTCGTTCATCTGCGCAGCCGTGTAGGAGCGGCAGTATGCGCCCATCTCCAGATTTTCCAAAACGGTCATGTTCGGGAAGACCTCGCGGCCCTCTGGAACATAGGCAATGCCCGCCTTGCAGATCTTGTGCGCATGCATGCGGTTGAGCTTTTTCCCGTCGAACGTCACCTCGCCGCGGCCCATGTGGACCAGGCCCATGATGGTCTTCATCATCGTGGACTTGCCCGCGCCGTTTGCGCCGATGACGGAGACGATCTCGCCGGGGTAGACATCGACGTTGATGTCATAGAGCACCTGCACCTTATCATAGTAGGAGCAGACGTTTTTCAGGCTTAAAATCGGTTCCATACTCATTCCTCCGTGCGGAAGCGGTCGCCCAGATAGGCCTTGACGACCTGCGGGTCATGCTGGATCTCCTCCGGTGTGCCCTCGGCGATCTTGCAGCCGAAGTTCAGCACCGTGATGCGATGGCTCAGGTTCATGACGACGTCCATGTTGTGCTCGATGAGGAACAGATCGATGCCGCTGTCATAGACCTTGCGCAGGATATCCACAAACTCGCGGCGCTCACTCGGGTTCAGGCCCGCGGCGGGCTCGTCGAGCAGGATGAGCTGCGGCGTCGTCATCAGCGCGCGGCCAAGCTCGCAGACCTTCTGGCGGCCATAGGCCAGATTGTCGACGGTCTCGTTGCGCAGATGATACATGCCGATGGAGTCGAGCACCTCGCACGCCTTCTCGCGCAGGACGCGTTCCTCGCGGTGGCTGCCGCGCAGGTCGACGATGAAGCGGAGCATGTTGTGGGAAACATCCTTCTGGCCGCCCATCATCACGTTCTCCAGCACCGTCATGGAGGAAAACAGTTTGATATTCTGGAACGTGCGGCCGACGCCCGCCTTGACGGTCTCAAAGGTCGGCTTGCCGGTCAGCAGCGTATCGCGGAACCAGATCTGGCCGGACGTGGGCGGAATAACGGAGTTGATGAGGTTCAGCGTTGTGGTCTTGCCGGAGCCGTTCGGGCCGATGAGGGCGTGGATTTTACGCTCCTGCACGTCAATGGAGAGGTCATTGACCGCAACAAGGCCCTCGAAGCGCTTGACGAGATGCTCAATTCTTAATGTGGTCGCCATCCGCCGTACCTCCCTTCTCCATAGCCGGTGCGCCAGCCCTGCGGGCGCGCAGCCTGTTCCACCTTTCGCGGATCGGAGCCGCCAGCGAGACGATGCCCTTCGGCAGGAAGAGCGCGCACAGCAGGACGGCCGTGTAGTAAACGAAATAATAGTACTTGCCAAGGAAGCGGAGCAGCTCCGGCAGCAGTGTGATGATCACAGCACCGATCACATTGCCGAACACCGAGCCGATGCCACCGACCATGAGCATGATGACAAAGTTCGTGGACAGGTCCACCGTAAAGGACTCGGGGTTGATGTAGCCGATGAGGTGGGCATAGAGTGCGCCCGCGAAGCTGCCGAGCATGGCGGCCAGCGTGAACGCACGGATCTTTACCTTGGCGACGTCGATGCCGCAGGACTCCACGGCGTCAATGTTGTCGCGCACGGCCTTGAACTCGCGGCCCCACTTGGAATTGACGATGCGCCAGGCGAACCATACCACAAGAATGGCCACGATGAGGACCATGTAGTAATACGGGATCGTCCCCTCCACGCGGTAGCCGAAGAAGTTATAGCGCTCGATGCCGCGCAGGCCCTGTGCGCCGTTCGTCACGCCCTTCATGTTGTTGAGCAGCATGCGGATGATCTCCGTGAAGGCGATGGTCGTCAGGGAGAGATACACACCGCGCAGGCGCAGGCTCGGATAGCCGAGCGCCTTGCCGATGAGCCAGCCGACGCACAGCGCCGCCACAAGGCCGAGCCACGGAGAAACGCCGAGCTTCACATTCAGCAGGCCGGAAACGTAGGCGCCCATGGCGAACATACCGGCCGTGCCGAGGTTCATCTGGCCGGTCAGGCCGGTGATGAAGTTCAGGCCGCAGACCGCGATCAGATAGATCAGGATCTGACAGGCGATGGTCATATAGTATTCATTCCGGATCATCTGCGGCAGCAGGGCTGCGATCACGGCAGCGATCAGCAGCGGCAGCAGCCGGAAGATCAGCTTTTGTTCCTTTTTCATGCGGCAGCCCCCTTACTTATTTTTCTTCCCGAGGAGGCCCTGCGGACGGAACAGCAGGAACGCAACCAGAAGAACAAAGGCCACAACATCCTTATAGACCGACGGCAGGATCATGGAGGCGATATTCTCGACGATGCCGAGCACAAGGCCGCCCGCGATACAGCCGGGCATGTAGCCGAAGCCGCCCAGAACGCCCGCTGCAAAGCCCTTCAGGCCGATCATATTGGACATGGTGGAGCTGACATTGTACAGCGGCACAACCAGGATGCCGATGCAGCAGCAGATCACGGTACTGATGGCGATGGTGATCGCCATATTGCGGTTGACGTCGATGCCGACGATCGAGGCCGCCGTGCGGTTCTGCGCCACGCAGCGCATGGCCTTGCCGGGCTTGGTCTTCTGCAGGTAGAACTGCAGCAGTGCAACGATGACGATCGCGGCGATGATGAGAAACAGGTTGGATTTTGAGATAACGGCATTGCCGATCTGGTAGGTGCCGGACATGAAGTCCGGGATCGTAAAGGCGTTGCCGCCCCAGATCAGGCAGGCGCCCTCCATGATGACCTTGCCGAACATGATCGTGGCCATAATGGTGAAGATCATGGACTTCTGCTTGCGCAGGGGGATGAAGATCAGATAGGCCACCAGAATGCCGAACACCGCCATCAGCAGCAGCGAGGCGATCGCACTGACCACGGAATTCCAGCCGAGGCCCAGCACGAACATGCCCGCATAGATGTAGGCGCCCAGCGAGACCATTTTGTCATGGCTGAAGTTCAGAACGCCGGAGGCGTTGTAGATCAGCGTGTACTCGATGCCGATCAGCGCATAAACAAAGCCCATGGCGATGCCGCTGATCACAAGCTGGATGATCGTCCAAATCATAAACAAGTCTCCTATGAGAGTCTCCGAGCCGGTCCGGTGCGCCGAATTGCCGCCGGGACCGGCTCGAAAGGTTCCTTATGATAGGGGACAGAGCGTATTGGCGCTCTGTCCCGGATACGCGTGGGAGATGGGGCTTACTCCATGGTGACCTGATCCTGATAGGACGGCACCAGATTCTTCATCACGCCGATGATGGCGGTATGGGCAAGCTCACGCTTGTCGTTGGCCGTGTATACACCGTAGAGCGTGTCGAGGTTGATGGTCTTCAGAGCCTCGCAGAGGTCAGCAGACTCCAGAGAGGTCGCGCGCTTGGCAGCGTCGGCAAAGGCATAAACGCCGTTGTAGTACGTTGCGGCATAGATCTCCGGCGTGGAGCCGTACTTCTCGTCATAGTTCTTCGAGAAGGTCTGAACGAGCTCAGAGGGGTTCTCGGCGATGAAGTCGGTCACATAGTTCCAGCCCTCGATCCACTCGGCGTTGCACAGGGAGTAGACCTGCGGGGTCGCGATGGTCGTGGAGCTGATGACGGGCAGGTTCAGGCCCTGCTCATAGAACTGGCGGGCAGCCAGGGCGCACTCGTCGTCATGGGCCCACATGATGACCACGTCGCAGTTCTCTTCCTTGACCTTGAGGATCTGCGTGCTGAGGTCCTTATCACCGGCGTTGTGGCCGGCTTCGTAGTATTCCACACCGTTGGCATCGCACCACTTCGTGATGGTGTGCATCGCGCCGGAGCCGTAGTCATCGCTGCAGTAGAAGATACCGATCTTCTTGGCACCGTAGTTGGAGACGGCATAGGACGCCGCGACCTCCGCCATGATGGTGTCGGAGCAGCGCAGACGGTGGAAATAGGGATTGTCGATGTTGTCAGTCAGAGCGGCGCTCGTTGCACCGATGAGGAGGGGGATCTTGCCGGTCTGGACGTTCTGGTCCATGGCCAGTGCGAGGGAACTGAGCATCGGGCCGACGATAGCGACGACCTTCTGGCTCTGGAGCTTGTTATAGGCGTTGATGGCCGTGTCGGCCTTGCCGCCGTCATCCTCGATGACGAGCTCGATCTGCTTGCCGTTGATGCCGCCAGCAGCATTGATTTCTTCCACGGCCATCTTGGCGCCCTGCTGGGCATAGCCGCCGTTCGTCTGGGAATTGCCCGTCAGGGAGCAGAGGATGCCGAGCTTGATGGTATCGTCACTGCCGCCCTTGCCGCAGGCGGTGAAAGCAAATACCAGCGAGAGTACGAGGACCAGCGCGATCAGTTTCGAAAACTTCTTCATTTCATGACGCTCCTTTTATTCTCTTGATAGTGGGGTCTGGGATCATTGCCTGCAAGGGGTATCCCCCGCGCCGGAGAAGCGGGGCTCGACTCTCCGGCGCGGGGTGTGAGAAAGGTGATGAATACTTAGGCACCGCCGCATAATTCAGCGAGGGCATTCGGCGAGAGATTTTTTGTCGGGCCGAGGTTTGAAAAGTGCAGGAATACTTTGTGTATTTCAAACTTTTCGAACCGACGGATCGGCGAAAAATATCCGACGAAGGCCGAAGGTGCAATTGTGCGGTGTTGCCCTTACTTAACGAGGTTGGTCGCCTTGATGGTGACGTCCATGTCGGCCAGCAGAGCGTCGACCTTCTTCTTCTCCTCGGGCAGCAGGTCGCCCAGCGGCATACGGGGCAGACCGGCGTCGAAGCCGAAGCACTTGAGGACATACTTGAAGACCTCGTGCCAGTGCGGATCGTTGTTGCTGTAGGTGATGAAGTAGTCGATGAAGTCCTGCATCTTATCCCACAGCTTGCGGGCGGCCGGAGCATCCTGCTGCACGGTGCAGAGGTTGAACAGGTCGACGCAGAACTTCGGGAAGATGCCGGGCAGGCCGGACAGCCAGCCGTCAGCGCCGGCGAAGAAGGCGGGCAGCGGCTCGTAGTCATGGCCATAGAGGGCGGTGATGCCGTCCGGGCAGTAGTGCTTCATGCCCTGGATGTAGCTGGCGCGGCCGTCAGCCAGCTTCACGCCGTTGATGATGCCCTGCTCTGCCAGCTCCTTCAGCTCGATCGGCTCGAACTGATAGCCGCAGAAACGGGGGTTGTTGTAAAGGATGATGTCGAAATCATCGCCGACAGCCTCGCGGAGCTTCTTGAAGTGGTTTACGACGGCTCTCTTGTGCGGGATGAGGTAATACGGCATGATGACCAGCGCGCCCTCGGCGCCGCACTTCTGTGCGAACTTCGTCATCTCGATGGTCTGCGCGGTGCTATACTTGCCGGTGCCGGGATAAACGGGGACCTGATGGTCGACGAACTTCACGAGGCACTCGATGATCTTCTTCTGCTCATCGTCGCTCATGGAGATGTTCTCACCGGTGGAGCCGGTCACGGAGAGGCTGTGTGCGCCGCAGTCCAAAACCCACTGGATATAGCGCTCGGTCTCTTTCTGGTTGAAGCTCTCGTCAGCATTCCAGAAAGTCATCACGGCAGGCATAACGCCGGAACCCTTGGTCTTACGCATGGTGCTCATATTTCTTCCTCCTGATAGACTTGTCGTCTTTTCTGAATTGGTTTTCATCTATCATCAGCGAGGCCTGCCGTGCACAAAACAGGTCTACGTTGACTGCTCATTTTCGCGGATATTGCGGATGATCTGCTCCTCCACATACCGCACATGGGTGGTGATGGCACTGACGAGGGCTGCGCGGTCGAGGCGGCGGAGGGCGTCGCAGATCATCCTGTGGTGATCGACGGCCTCCTGCGAAACGACTGCCACGCCCTTGAGGTTCAGGTAATTCAGCGTGACGCAGTTGTTCTGCACGCGGTTGTACAGCTCCGTCATGTAGGAATTGCGCGCGCAGGCGACGATCATACGGTGCAGCTTCATATCCGCCATACTGGAGCGGTAGCTGTCGCCGCTCTCCTGGGAACGGCTGCACTCCTCCTCACACTCGGCGATACGGTAATCCATAGCGGGCTCGCCGATGTCGCAGATGAGGTTTGCAGCGCCGACCTCAAAGAACAGGCGCATCTCCATCATATCCCGCACACGCCGTTCGTCCGCGGCGGGGAAAAAGAACTTACCGGTCGGGGAGGTCTCCACGATGCCGTCCGTGGCCAGGCGCTTGAGGGCCTGGATGACCGGCGTGCGGCTGATCTCATACTGTTCGCAAAGACGTTCGATCTGCACCTGCTCGCCGGAATGGAACTTTCCTTCAAAAATGCTGGAGAGGATCTGTTCGTAAACGGCCTCGTCCAAATTGCGCTTCAGGCGAAATGTGTTCATATCATACTTCCTCCAGTTTTATCATCACGAGCGATCTGCTGTTTATGCTGTATAGAAGTATTGTAGCCGCCATTCAATCTCCCGTCAATATTAAATTCATTTTTGTGTTTTTAACAAATTGGTAGTTCGTTTTTCTGGCTTCATTATACACCATGTCTAAAATTTGTCAATCCTGAAATTAAATTAAAAATTCAGTTTTCTGTTTTGCACAATACGCAGGCGTATTACTTGTGCATTTTGCATGTTATTCCATCCGGTTACAGAATTCGATCCGTTTTGACCGATTTCCGCAGCACAAAAAGCCCGTGCGCGAATGCAGAGCCGCCCCTGTCGGCAGCTTTCCGCCGCGCACGGGAGAAGTACCCGCTGACCCTCCCCGGCACGGGACACAGCATAAGATATAAGGCCTGACTATCCTGCTTGATATATTTAGCCGTTGCATACATACCGCTTATCTTATATAATAAAGGGTAAAAAGGGGCACATACAAAAGGCAGATTGGAGCAGAACGATGATGGAAACGAGCGTCGCGCCTGTAAGGCTGTCGCCAGAGCAGAGCAAGTTTGTCGGCAAGGCCTTAATGGGATGCAACATTTTGGTAGATGCCTGTATTGGAAGCGGAAAAACTACGGCAATCCAGCAGCTTTGCTGTGCTTTCCCTACGGACCGGCGCATTCTCTATCTGACCTATAATCGTCTGCTGAAAGAGGATGCAAAGGAGAAAATTGGAAATGCACCGAACGTAACGGTGACAAATTATCACGGTTTTGCGTGGAGTATTCTGAGTCGGGATGGTATTTCCTGCGGCATTCGGGATTTAATCAGAAGCTTCAACCAAAATAAGCCGGCTATTCCGACGTATGATGTCCTGATTCTGGATGAGTATCAGGATATTGATACCGAGCTTGCAGAAATGCTGCAATATATTAAATCCACGAATCCGAGCATGCAGCGGATCGCCGTGGGAGATATGGCACAAAAGGTGTATGACAAAACGACACTTGATATCGCGGCATTTATCCGCACCTTTCTTGAAGACCCTGTCGAGCTTTGCTTTACGAGATGCTTTCGGTTATCTGCCGAATATGCCGCTAAGCTGAGCAATGTCTGGAGCAAAACTATTGTAGGCGTGAATCAGGACAGCTGTGTGGAGAAAATGAGCTTTCAGGAAGCGATCGATTTTCTTGCAGAGCAGGAGCCTGGAGACCTTCTTTGCCTCGGAAACCGGACGGGAGCTCTGGCGAAAGCGCTGAATACGCTGGAACGGCGCTGTCCGACGCGCTTTAACAAAAATACCGTCTATGCCAGCATTCGGGATGCGGACGGGGATTCTCCCAAGCGGGAGAAAGGCACTGCGATTTTTACGACGTTTGACAGCTGCAAGGGACTGGAACGGCCAATTTGTGCAGTGTTTGATTTCACAGAAAAGCACTGGAGCAACAGGGCGCGCGATCCGAAGGTATCTTATAACATTACGCGCAATATTTTCTGCGTTGCAGCGAGCAGAGGGAAGTGGCGAACCATTTTCGTGGAAGCCGGTAGCGAGCTTCTGTCGGAAAAGACGCTATGCGCCGGTCTTCCGGAACGGACGGCAATGTGTGATATGAACATTTCCGAGATGTTCGACTTCAAATTTGAAGAGGACGTAGAAGCGTGTTATGCACTTCTTACGGTTTCGCCGGTTGCGCCAATCGGGGATACGCACGAGATTCAGATCAACAGCCGGGATGCAATGATCGATTTATCTCCGTGTATCGGACTTTATCAGGAGGCGGCTTTCTTTGGCGAGCGCAGTTTAGAGGCACAGATCCGATATATTACAGCGAGCGCGACGCAGCCATTCCCGGAAGAGCTGCAGCAGAGCGGCTTAACACTGGATCAAAAAATCCTGCGGATCATGGCATTTCAGACCCGGCAGGAACGATACTGCACCCAGGTTACGGCACCGTTTGTGAGCGCAGAAGAACGGGAACAGCTTTGCGCGCGCCTGGCGGAGCGCCTTTCGCCTGAGGAACGCGTGCAGGTCCCCTGCTGCATTGCATTCGCGGCAACCGAAAACGGGCCGGAGATTTTTTCTGTCCGTGGGTTAGCAGATGCAGTAAGAGACAAAACCGTATATGAGCTGAAATTTGTGTCGGAGCTGACGCATGAGCATTTTTTGCAATGCGCCTGTTATATGGCGGCATTGGATTTGCCGAGAGGTATTTTATGGAATATCCGCAGGAACGCGGCATTCAGTATTTCCATAGCAGACAAGAGAGCTTTTTGGGATGCAGTAGCAAGGACGATTACAAAACGGCAGCTGTCGTGCTATTACCATCCGGAAATCGTGCTGCCGGTGCAGGAGGAGCGCCCGAAAGCAGCGAAACACAAGAAAGCCGGGCCGGGCATAAAAGTCAATCCAAACGATCAATTCATAGCGGTAATCGACACGGAGACGAACGACATAGATAAAGTAATGTCGCTGGGTATTGTCATTGCAGATTCCACCACATTCCATCCCTTGAAGAAATTCTATTATATTATTTCGGAGGCGGCACAGGTAGGCGGTATGTACAGCCATGTGCTGGAGCACCCGCAGGCTGGGCCTGCGCTTCGCGGAAACCGGCAGGAAGTTATGCAGCAGGTAACGGCTCTGCTGCTGGAGCATGGCTCCCCGCGGATTTTTGCATATAATGCCAAGTTCGATCAGCAGCATTTGGAAGAGCTCTCGGAATTCGCGTGGTATGATATTATGAAGCTGGCAGCTTATAAAAAATTTAACGCATCAATCGAGGAGGATGCTGATCTTTGTAAAACCGGGCGGCTGAAAAAGGACTATGGCGTTGAACATATGATTCGGCGGCTGCGTGGCACGCCATTCTACCGTGAAACGCATAATGCACTGTGTGATGCGCTGGACGAGCTGGATATCATGCGGTTACTGGAGCAGCCGCTTCCTGTCTATATTCACAATGCAGCCATTGGACAATATGAAGAAGCTTCATCGAGTCCCAACGAGAATGCTGACGCTCCGGGCAGGGCAGTATCTCATTTTGAAAGTACTCCCGATGATATGACCTGCTTTCGAACAATAAGAGAGAACCTGCTGAAGTATCTGGCATTTACCAATAAGATGCCGGGCGATATCGATCAGGAATCTCCACTGGCGAATTATCAGGCCCTGCATGCGGTAATCCTGCATGCGGAGCAGACGCAGCAGAAGATACGGCAGCTTTTGGAGAAACAGCCGTCAGAGGCGGCTGTCCGGAGCGTGCTTGAGGAGTACAGCAGAAGCGAGCTGGAGCGCGTGCTTGATAAAATCCCTGTTGCGCAAATGCAAGCCTACCAGAAAGGGCTGCGTATTGCGCCTCTTCGCGACAGAGGTTTCACCACAATGAAGCAAATATACTGGAGGAGCGCCAGAGATTTGAAGGCCATCGATGGAATTGGCACCAAAACGGCGTTTGGAATCTGCGCCGCCGCGAACCGGATTGCGACGGAAGCATTTCAAAAAATATCCCTTCACCCGGCGCTGCATCCCACGTCAGCAGGTAAAAAGCTTGTGCACGCCTATTGTAAATTCATATGGTTGACGAAGATTCATCAGGCGATTGATCAACCGCTTTCCGCAGAGGAAGCAGTATTACAGGAGAGCCTTGCTGCGACAGTGCCGGGGCGAAACAGGTTCAGCTGGCTGCTCACCCTTTCCGGACGGAAGCGGCAGGCGGCACTGCTGTCTGCCGCAGCACTGAAAAAGCGGCTTATTTTCCAAACGGATGTGCTCTATAAAATGGCTTTTGAGTTATGCATACTGGGAGACGGGATCACGGCTGCAGAGGCTTGGAATGATTACATAAATGCGCCGCAGGAATACGACAGATGGTTCGAAGCACGGGGATGTCTGCCGCGCTGAACCGCGCCGCCGCATTCTGAGCGCTTATCAAGACCTCTTTAATCAAAACGCGCGGGCGCGCCGCAGAATTGCAGCGCACCCGCGCGGGTTTTATGCTATACGCCAAAGCAGGTAAACATGACGACGAGATAGGCGATATACAGCGCCCCTGCGAGGATGCCCATCCATCGCTTGAATTTGCCGCAGGCAAGCGCCGGGATCATCACGGCCGCGCTGATGATGAGGCAGGCCGGGATATCGAGCAGCATACCCTGGCGCTCGATGGGCTGCGGGCGGCCCTGCAGCAGGGCGCACAGCGGCATGATGAGCGTCAGATCGAGGATGTTCGCGCCGATGATATTGCCGACAGAGAGCGAGGCCTGCTTTTTGCGGATGGAAATGATGGTCGTGACGAGCTCCGGCAGTGAGGTGCCGATGGCGATCATCGTGGCGGCGATAACGGCATCCGGCACGCCGATGCGGCGAGCCAGCTCCGAGCCGTTGTCGATGAGCAGCTGCGCGCCAAGCACGATGGCTGCCGCGCCGAGCACGAACTTGCCGATGTTCCACGCGACGGTCCTTCCGTCCTTCTTCGGCTTTTCCGCGGGCTGCTCAGCCCCCTGCTCGCGCCGCCCGGCCAGCAAACTCTCGGCCATGTAGAAGACGAATACGGCCAGAATGGCCGCGCTCTCCCACAGCGAGAGACTGCCGTCGCGCGTGAAGACGAACAGCAAGCAGATGGCAGACAGCAGCAGGCAAGCCTTCCCGGCATATTGCCTGCGCGTCATGACGCACTGCATACACACGAGGGAGATACACAGGATGAGGCCGGTGTTGGCCGTGACGGAGCCGACGGCGTTGCCCACGGCGATGTCCGCGTTGCCCTCGAAGGCGGAGAACAGTGACACAAGCAGTTCCGGCATGGTCGTAGCGAAGCTGACGACCGTCGCGCCGATGATAAACTTCGGGATGCCGGTTGACTCGGCGATCCATGTTGCCGCGTCGACGAACAGGTCGCCGCCCTTCATGATACAGAACAGGCCTGCGCCGAACAGGACGAGCACAAAAAACAGATTGCTTCCGGTTAGATCCAGCGGCATGGACGATCCCTCCAATGATTGCTTCTGCCGAGGCCCGCAGGCGATCGGTTCGAAGATTCTGCAAACGTAAAAGAAAACCGTTGTCAAGTGACAACGGTTTTCGATTCTGGAGCGGGTGACGAGGCTCGAACTCGCTACCTCCACCTTGGCAAGGTGGCGCT
>ERZ1673695.1745-NODE-1745-length-20158-cov-4.959558_pt1 | contig 20158 bp, 15 predicted proteins | sample MGYA00580225_ERZ1673695 | MGnify/ENA primary metagenome ERZ1673695 (study PRJEB41218, sample SAMN15661739) | gut metagenome | host: Homo sapiens | place: Canada: London | collected 2015-08-20/2019-03-30 | study: EMG produced TPA metagenomics assembly of... | reverse complement strand
CCTGTTAACGCAATGTTCAATGCCCGCGCTTAAAGCACGGGCATTGTTTTAAGAAGAACGAAAAGAACCATAGAAAGGAATGTTTTAAATGAATTTTACCGCTAAAGACGTTCAGTCCCTTCGCGAAAGAACCGGCTGCGGCATGATGGACTGCAAAAAGGCTCTGACCGAAGCAAACGGTGATATGGAAAAAGCGATTGAGCTTCTCCGCGAAAAAGGACTTGCCGCTGCTGCGAAAAAAGCGGGCAGAATTGCTGCTGAAGGCCTTGTTGTCTCTGTTGTTGACGATGCGAAAAAGGTCGGCGTTGTCCTTGAGGTCAATGCTGAGACCGATTTCGTTGCTAAAAACGCTGAATTTGTTGAGTTTGTAAACGCGATTGCCAAAACCGTTATGGAACAGAACCCGGCGGATATAGATGCTTTGGCTGAATGCAAGCTTGCCGGCTCCAGTGACACTGTAGCCGATGCGCTCCGCGAAAAAATTCTCACCATTGGCGAAAATATGAAAATTCGTCGTTTCCAGCGCTTTGAAGGCGATTTGGTTTCTTATGTACACGGCGATGGCCGAATCGGCGTTATGGTACAGTTTGACACTGATCTTGCTGGAAAACCGGAATTTACTGCCTGTGGAAAAGATGTTGCCATGCAGATTGCCGCGGCGAACCCGCAGTATTTGAACCGTGAGTCTGTTCCTTCTGAGACGCTTGAAAAAGAAAAAGAGATTTTGACCGCCCAGGCAATGAATGAAGGAAAACCGGCCAATATCGCTGAGAAAATGGTTATGGGCCGGATCAACAAGTTCTACAAAGAAGTTTGCCTGCTGGATCAGGAATTTATCAAGGATAATGATCTCACCGTTGCAAAATATGTCGCTAACGTGGCCAAAGAGCTTGGCGGTAAAATTGAAGTGAAAGCGTTTGCCCGCTTTGAAAAGGGCGAAGGCCTTGAGAAAAGAAACGATAACTTTGCCGATGAAGTTGCAAATATGATTAAATAAAGTATGTTTTAATTAAAAAAGTAGAAATGGGTTTATTCTTTACCAGAGTAAACCCATTTCTAATATTAACAGGATGATTGCTTGTGGAAACTAAAAAGGTTGCAGTTTTGTTAGCCACTTATAATGGCGAAAAATATATTGAACAGCAAATTGACAGTATTTTAAATCAGCAATATGTTAATTTTGATTTATATGTCTGGGACGATAAATCCAGCGATTCAACAAGGGAAATTTTATCCCGTTATGAGCGGCAATTTCCTAATATGCATGTTACGTTGTCAGATGTTAATTTGGGGTATCCGGGGTCATTTTACGCTTTAACCGATATGATGATTGATGCAGACTATTTTATGTTCAGCGATCAAGATGATGTTTGGTGTCCCGAAAAGATCAGTCAAATGGTTGAAAAAATGGAACAGACCGATCCGTCCGTACCTACTGCGTATTTTGCTGACTATTATATTTGTGATGAAAACTTAAATAAGCTGTCAAAATCAGTGGGCCAGGATGGACCAATAGAACTTTATAATACTTTATTTGAAGTTTGCGGCCTTGAGTTTACAATGGCGATTAATAAAACTGCCAAAGATTTTCTGAACCATAACAAGCCGCAAAGGGTAAAAGCGCGCGGCACTTGGATGTGGATGCTTTATTCCGCGTTTGGTACAATTATTTATGACAATCGTCCTTGCGCCTTTTACAGGCGGCATGGTTCTGCTGTCACATCTTCAAATATGAGTTTCTGGGGACTTTGGAAATGGAGAATCAGTACTTTTTTTGGCGGAGGATTTGACGATTATAAGCTGAAACTTCAGGATTTTTACAGTACTGTTGGGGATCAGTTAGGTGCTAAAGAGCGTAAAATGCTGTTTCATTTTTCAGATCCCCGCTATTTCAGAAATATTTTTTACAAATTATTTTTCCCTAGACGCCTTAGAAGAAAATTTTTTGACGAGTTAATGCTTCGTTTTATTTTCTTAATTGGGAAATTATAACTGGTTTAAGTTTGTAGGAGGCTGCTTTATGTAAAGCGGCCTCTTTGTTATTTGCGAGTTATATTAATGGGGGACTTGTATTCTGGACATGATAATTTATGTATGATAAAATGTGGATAAAAGTAAGAGGTGATTAAATATTTGTGAGGTTTAAGGATGGGTAAATCAAAAAAACAGTTTACTAGAAAAAGACTGTTTAATTCAATAAAGCCTTTTTTTAACTATAAAAAGGGCTTGTTTTGTTTAGTGGTGTAATTGTTTTTACTTCGGTCGCTACTATTGGAAATGCTTCAAGATTGCATCAGGCGATTAACAACCGCACTCAATCGTATGTCGCAGATGTAACGCTTCAGCTTTCCAACGACATAGATTTTCGCCTTGCAAATGTTATTAATGAGTTAAAGCAGGTAGAAAGTGATTTTATACAGTTTTATAAAGGCAACGACACGGAAAATATCCAAGCTTTTTTAAAAAAATACGCTGCGAACCTTGCGTTTAATGAAATTGTTTTCATCAGTAAAGATGGTGAAATTTATCAAACTTCTGAAACCCTTGAGGATCATATGAACCTTATTGGAGTCCAAAAGTCGCTCCAAGGAGAAAACGGCGTTTCTTTTTTAAATAGTCAGAGCATATTGTATTCGATCCCTGTGTTAGATAACGGAAACGTAGTAGGGGCCCTGGCAGGTGTTCGGGATAAAGAAAATATGCAAAAACTGATTCAATCAAAAAGTTTTTCCGGAAAAAGTCTTTCCTGTATTGTAAATCTAGACGGCAGTGTAATTATTGCTCCAACAGATATAGAGCCTTATATGCAGTTGGATAGTATTTTTTCTGAGAAGACCGACAGCAAAGTTTTAACAAGCGTTGAGCAGATGAAAGAGGATATGGTAAATTCTGAAAGCGGGGTTTTTACGTTTACTGCCGCAAATGGAACAGAACTGGTTTTATCTTATAATCCTCTGACCAGTTTTAACTGGGTGCTTTTGACATTGGTCTCGGCTGATGTGATCTCTCATGATGTTAATTTATATATAACACAGACTTTTATTATTACGGCGGGAACGATTCTACTTTTTGTTTTAATTCTTTTTCTTTTTGTAAAGGCTTATCGGAGCTATTACAGAAAGCTTGAGGATGTTGCGTTTGTTGACGGCGTAACCGGAGGAATGAATAACACTGCTTTTCAGCATAAATGCAGAGAAACGTTAAAAAAGGCACTTCCTTATGATTATTCAATTGTTTTGTTGAATATAAAAAACTTTAAATTAATCAATGAATCCTACGGCAGCGAAGAAGGGGACCGTACCCTGCGCTATATCATGCAAAAGTTGGAGGACAGTATTAGTAAGGAGGAACTTGTAGCTAGAGCTGATGCTGACAATTTTTTTCTGCTTCTCAGGGAAAATGAACCGGAGCGTATTTTAAAAAGAATAGAAGATATAGTCAGTGACATCAACACTTTTAACAATGAAATAGAAGAGCCGGATCGCATGATTTTTCAGCCCGGCATTTACAGGGTTGACGATCCTTCACAGGATATAACACTGATGCAGGACAGAGCGAAAACCGCCTGCAGAAACCGGCAAGCCCATGAAGACGGGCGCTGTATTTTTTATGATTCTGCTTTTACACTTCAGCTGAAAAAAGAGCACGATTTAAACAGGATTTTTGAATCTTCTTTGAAAAATGGGGATTTCAAAGTCTTCTTACAACCGAAAATTCGGCTCAAAGATGGGGAAATAGGCGGGGCAGAGGCTTTGGTTCGCTGGTTCCATCCGGAGCGCGGCACAATTTTCCCCTCTGAATTTATTCCATTGTTTGAAAAAAATGGGAAAATATGCGAACTGGATTTATTTATTTTTGAGGAGACCTGTAAAATATTAAGCCGCTGGATTGAATGTGGCGAAGAGCTGTTCCCGATATCCGTCAATCTGTCCAGACGCCATTTTGAAAGGGAGGACGCGCTCTCTGTTTTTGAAGAAATTGCACGGAAATACCGGATTCCGGAAGGCATGATTGAAATGGAGCTGACTGAGTCGATATTCTTCAGCGATCGGGAAATTGAGCAAATGAAATATCAGATAAAAGAAATGCATCGGATGGGCTTTTTGTGCTCACTTGATGATTTTGGTTCGGGCTATTCCTCTCTGGGGCTTTTGATGGAATTCGATATAGATATAATCAAGCTCGACAGGCGTTTTTTCACGAATGTTTCACGTTCAAAAACAAAAGATGTGGTTGAGTCCATCATAAAGCTTTCCAGAAAAATCGGCGCCAAAACGGTAGCAGAGGGGATTGAAACCCCGGAACAGCTTGAACTGCTTAACAGCGTAGGCTGTGATATGGTTCAGGGATATATTTTTTCAAAGCCTCTTCCAGCCGACGAATTCGAAGTGTGGAAGCAAGAGAGGAAGGGTATGGAAAAAGCGGAATAAATAACGAATTTAACAAAAAGGCGGTATATGTTAAAATAACTACTGCTATATTGTATTTCAAAACGTTTAAAACGGGCAAGTTTTCTTGTCCGTTTTTTGTGAAAAAGGGCCTCTTTCAGAACATTTTACTTTACAGAACGGGCGGGTTATTGTAAAATAAGAATATATGTAAAAGTATGCTGGAGGTTATAAAATGCGGCCGATGTATAAACGGATTTTGCTGAAATTGAGTGGAGAGGCCCTAGCTGGGAAAAACAGGTTTGGCTTGGATTACGGCACTATTACCCCTATCTGTGAAAATATTAAAAAAGTTCAGGAAAACGGAGTCGAGGTCGCCATCGTTGTCGGCGGCGGCAATTTTTGGCGGGGGAGAAGCTCCGGCGCAATGGATCGCACCCGTGCAGACCATATTGGTATGCTGGGAACAACGATGAATGCGCTTGCCGTTGCCGATGCTCTGGAAGAACTCGGAGTGGACGTAAGGGTACAGACTGCAATTGAAATGAGACAGATTGCCGAGCCGTATATCCGCAACCGTGCTGTCCGCCACCTTCAGAAGGGCCGAATTGTTATTTTTGGCTGTGGAACTGGGAACCCGTTTTTTTCAACTGATACGGCCGCTGCGCTGCGCGCCGCTGAAATTGAGGCGGACATTATTTTAAAAGCGTCCCTTGTTGACGGCGTTTACGACTGTGATCCCAATGTGTTTCCAAATGCGGTTAAGTTTGATACGCTGAGCTTTTCCGAAGTTTTGGCCAAAAACCTGAAGGTTATGGACAGTACGGCGGCTTCTATGTGCAAGGACAACAATATTCCCATCCTTGTTTTTAACCTGGACCATCCGGAAAATATTGTTAAGGCGGTTTCCGGTGAGAATATCGGCACAATTGTAAAGTAATACTAACAAATTGAGGAGGTCTTTTTTATGAAAGACGTACTGAAAACCACTGAAGAAAAAATGCAGAAATCGGTCAATGTTCTGGATGCCGATTATAAGTCGATCCGTGCTGGCCGTGCCAATCCCGGCGTCCTTGATAAAATTTCGGTCGATTATTATGGAACTGAAACCCCGGTTAACCAGGTTGCCGCCATTTCAGTTTCAGAAGCCCGTGTGCTGGTGATTCAGCCGTGGGATGCGTCCATGCTTAAGGCGCTGGAAAAAGCCATTCAAACCTCTGATTTGGGGATTAATCCTACAAACGACGGCAAAGTGCTCCGCATTGCGTTCCCGCAGCTGACGGAAGAGCGCCGCCGTGAAATCGTAAAGCAGGTCCATAAGCTTGCGGAGGATTCCAAGGTTGCTGTCCGTAGCATCCGGCGCGATGCAATGGAAAAGTTCAAAGCAATGAAAAAAAGTTCTGAAATTACCGAGGACGATTTGAAGGACTGTGAAAAGAAGGTACAGCGCCTCACTGATAAATACTGCGATGAGGTAGATGCGCTGTCCAAAGCCAAAGAAAAAGAGATTATGGAAATTTAATATGAGAATGAGAAAAAAGAAAGAGGATGCGGCCTCTGCTGGAGGCCGCATCCTTCCAAGGCATATTGGGATTATCATGGACGGCAACGGGCGTTGGGCGCAAAAACGCCATATGCCGCGTTACAGCGGGCATAGTGTCGGCGCTAAAACCTTTCAGAAAATTGCGGAGTACGCTTCTTCAATTGGGATTGAATACCTGACGGTATATGCTTTTTCCACTGAAAATTGGAAACGGCCCGAAAATGAAGTAAACGCTATTCTGAAGCTGATGCAGGAATACCTCAGCAGTTTTGAAAAATACCGCTCTTTAAACATGCAGGTTCGTTTTTTGGGAGACCTTTCTGTTTTTGATTGCGATATGCGTGAAATGATGCTTGATTTGGAAAAGAAGAGCAGTGCTTGCACTGGAATGCACCTTAACATTGCGGTCAATTATGGCGGACGAGATGAGATTGTCCACGCGGTCAGAAAGTTGGCCGGAAAGGTTAAGGACGGGCAGATCAGTCTGGAGGAAATTGACGAAGATGCTGTCAGCGAGGCGCTTTATACTGCGGGAATGCCGGAAATCGACTTGATTATCCGCCCGAGCGGAGAATGCCGGTTGTCCAATTTCCTGATTTGGCAGTGCGCGTACGCTGAATACGTTTTTATGGATGTACTCTGGCCTGATTTTTCAAAAAAAGATTTTGAACGCGCTCTGCATGAATATGCGGGGAGAAACCGCCGTTTCGGCGGCGTTTGATCTGTGTCAAGCTTGGCTGATAATGCCGTAATTAAGGGATTTTTAGGAGGAAAGACATGAAGCAGCGCATTTTTTCAGCGATTATTGGGCTTTCTATCTTTGCAATTGTCATTTTTTTTGTGAATACCATTGTATTCAATATCGGGATTGCGCTTGTTTCGCTCCTGGCCGTGTATGAAATGCTGACCGCTTCTAAAACAATTAAGAATAAGTTCTTGCTTGCTCTTAGCTTTTTATTTGCGGCTGCATTTCCTTTTTGTAATATCGATATCCTGCGCCCGTATTTGGGGGTTGCTTTCTTTGCTTATGTTTTTCTTCTGCTGGTTATTTTTATGGCGGCCCGTCAAAGTGTTAAAGTGGAACAGTTAGGCTTTGTGTTTATGGTTTCTACCCTCATTCCGCTGGCTCTGAGCACCCTTGTTCTGATGCGCGACCTCTATCCGGAGGCAAGCTCCTTTTATATTTTGGTCATCTTTGCGGCTGCCTGGCTTGCGGACTGCGGCGGGTATTTTATTGGCCGCTTTTTTGGAAAGCATAAATTCGCACCGAACATTAGCCCCAAAAAAACGGTCGAGGGATGTATTGGCGCGTTGGTTTTGGCGCCTGTTGGCTGCCTGATCGTCGGCCTTATTTACAGTGCGATTCAGGTGAACAGCGGCACTCCGGTTGTAATTGATTATGTTTGGCTGACAGTCATCTCCCTTGTAGGCGCAGTTGTCAGCATTTTCGGTGATCTATCCGCTTCCATGATGAAACGCCAGTTCATGGTGAAAGATTTCGGCAGCATTCTGCCGGGGCACGGCGGTGTGCTTGACCGCTTTGACAGTATTCTTTTGGTATCCCCGCTGTTTTATCTCATCTTCACCTTTTTCCCAATTATGACAGTTGTTTCGTAGGGGAATTGGGCTGATAGTAACTGTGAAAGGTGGAATGCGGGCAAAGTTTTCCTTTCTGTTGTGGCTTTCGCAATATGAATGGGAAATGTTGCCTTCTATCTGTCATGAAAACATTGAGTATTTTGGGTTCGACCGGTTCAATCGGCACACAGGCGATTGAGGTCGCCTGTGAAAACGGCTTTCGCGTTTGTGGCCTGGCGGCCCATTCGAATACCGATCTGCTTGAAGTGCAGGCAAGGCAGTTAAAACCTGAGCTTGTCTGCATTTTTGATCGTAACGGTTATAAAGAACTTTCGGCTCGTTTGAAAGGCACAGGGGTTCGCGTTGTAACCGGTATAGATGGGCTCTGCGAGGCCGCTTCCCTTGACGCGGCAGATATCATCCTGAACTCAGTAGTCGGCATGGTCGGGCTCCGGCCTACCATAGCGGCGATCAAGGCGGGAAAAACTGTCGCCCTTGCGAATAAGGAAACGCTGGTAACCGGCGGCGAGCTGGTTTTGAAGCTTGCAAAAGAATATGGGGTTTCTATCCTGCCGGTGGACAGCGAACACTCGGCAATTTTTCAGTGCCTGCAGGGGAACCCCGGAAAAGCATTGAATAAAATTATTTTAACGGCTTCCGGCGGCCCTTTTTACGGAAAAAGCCGCGAAGAGCTGAAAAGCGTCACGGTTGCCGACGCGCTCAATCATCCCAACTGGGATATGGGGGCGAAGATTACAATCGACTCTGCCACTTTGATGAACAAAGGCTTGGAGTTAATTGAAGCTGTATGGCTTTTCGGCTGCAAACCGGAGGATGTGGAAATTGTGGTCCACCGGGAAAGCGTTCTCCATTCCGCCGTGGAATACTGTGATTATTCCGTGATCGGCCAGATGGGCGTTCCGAATATGAAGCTGCCGATCCAATACGCCCTGACTTATCCGGAACGGGTTCCGTGCGGTGTCAAACGTCTTTCTTTGACTGATTATGGTACTCTCAGCTTTATGAAACCGGATCTCGATACGTTTATCTGTCTCAAAGCCTGCTATGAGGCGCTGGAAAAGGGCGGTCTGTATCCAGCTATGGTTAACGGGGCAAACGAAGAGGCGGTTTCTCTCTTTCTTTCAAAGAAAATTCCGTTTCTGGCAATTGGAGAGCTTGTATACCAAGTATTACGGCTTCGGCCTGCGCATAATAATGTTACCATTGAACATATTGAGGAAGCGGACCGCATGGCTAGGGAGTATGTTCGGGAGAATTATTGTTCGTACCAGGCTGAATATTAAGCGAAAACCTTTAAAAAGGAGTTGAACTGACCGGTTTGGATATTGTTGTTACAATTTTAGTCACCATTTTGATTTTTGGTGTATTGATCTTTATCCACGAGCTTGGGCATTTTTTAGTTGCCAAGGCCTGTAAGATCAAGGTCAATGAATTTGCTATGGGAATGGGGCCCACGCTGCTCAAGTGGCAGGGTAAAGAGACAAAATATGCCCTCAGGGCGTTTCCCATTGGCGGTTTTGTGAGCATGGAGGGGGAAGACGAAGCATCCGGCGAAAAAAATGCGTTTTGCAACAAGCCGGTTTGGCAAAGGATTCTGGTTGTTATCACCGGCCCGATTATGAACCTTATCCTGGGGTTCCTTGTACTGATTATTGTGGTTTCCATGCAGCCGCTCAACGGCTCTAACGTGGTGGCGAAATTTAACGATAACGCGGTCAGTAACCAGGCCGGACTACAGGTGGGAGATGAAATTCTTTCTATTAACGGCAATGGTATTTTAGTGGATACCGATATTATTTATTCTCTGCTCCGTGCGGAAAACGGCGTTGCAGATATCGATGTGCGCCGGGACGGCGAGGTTGTGCATCTGGAAGACGTCCAGTTCAGGATGACCGAGACCGATGGAAAACCGCAGATTGATATTGATTTTAAAGTCAAGGCGATTGAGAAAGATTTCTTCTCTGTTATGAAGATGTCGTTTAATAAAACACTTTCCTATGCAAAGACGATTTGGGTTTCACTGCTCGACATCATAACGGGAAATGTTGGGATCAATGAACTATCCGGGCCGATCGGCGTGGGGCAGGTGGTCAATCAGACAATTCAGCTCGGCCTTTCTTCGGTTTTAAACCTCGCGGCCTTTATTTCAATCAACGTGGGAATTTTTAATTTCCTGCCGTTCCCCGCATTGGATGGTTGGCGCTTCTTCGTGTTGATTATTGAAGGAATTCGGCGCAAACCGATCAGCACAAAATATGAGTCGGCAATCAATTTTATCGGCCTTGCGCTTTTGATGCTGCTGATGGTCTTCGTTGCGTTTAACGATGTGTTCAGGCTGTTTGGAGGTTAAGATAGATGTTTGACAGAAAAGTCGTCCCTGTAAAGGTAAAAAACATTACATTTGGAGATGGCCGAGTAACCATCCAGTCGATGCTTAACGTCCGCGCCGATGATATTGAGGGCAATGTGGAACAAGCGGTCGCTTTGGAGAAGGCTGGCTGTGAAATTGTGCGGGTCGCTGTGCCGGATTACCAGGCGGTGCGGTTGGTGGAAGCAATCAAATCGAAAATTTCCATCCCGCTGGTTGCTGATATCCATTTTGATTATAAACTCGCGTTGGAATGTGTGGCCGCGGGAATTGACAAGGTGCGGATCAATCCCGGAAATATTGGGGATGACGATCATGTAAAGGCGGTTGCCAACGCCTGTGCAAACGCGGGCGTGCCAATTCGGATCGGCGTCAATTCCGGTTCGCTTGAGAAGGATATACTGGCAAAATACGGCGCTCCAACGGCGGAGGCGCTGGTGGAGAGTGCTTTGTATCACGTTTCCCTTTTAAACCGCTACGATTTTGATCAGATTGTCATCTCGGTCAAATGCTCCGATGTTCGGGTGATGACAGACGCTTATCGGCTTCTTGCCAAACGCTGTCCGTATCCGCTCCATCTCGGTGTGACCGAGGCTGGAACGGAGCGGATGGGTTTAATCAAATCCGCAGTTGGAATCGGCTCGCTGCTATTGGATGGAATTGGGGAGACCATCCGTGTTTCTCTTACCGCGGATCCGGTTAAAGAGGTTTATGCCGCCAAAGATATCCTTAAAAGCGTTGGAATGTATCATCAGGGAATTGACTTTGTTTCCTGTCCGACCTGCGGGCGGACGAAGATTGATCTGATCGGTCTTGCAAACCGGGTGGAGACAGCGCTGGCAGGTTGTGAAAAACCGCTGAAAGTTGCTATCATGGGATGTGTTGTCAACGGCCCCGGCGAGGCGCGCGAGGCTGATATTGGAATTGCGGGCGGAGACGGCTGTGCTGTTTTGTTTAAAAAAGGCGAAATTATCCGCAAAGTTGCAGAAGATGAAATAGAAACTGTTTTATTGCAGGAAATTGAGAAGATGTAAATCTGGAATAACCTCTTCTTTTAGGGGTTATTCTTCATTATATAACTTAGGCAAGATATCCTCCGCTATAAATAGGCGGTGGGTTTTATAAAACGATCGGTGAGAGCGGCGCCTCCCGCTGGTTGATGGCGGCGTCCGCCGTCACTTGCCACGTTGAATAACGGGGCGAGCCCCTTATTGAAAAGGAGATTGTCATGTCGCAGGGATTTCTCAGCTTGTTTGGCCAATATATACCGAAAGAAGAGCTTGACAGTGCATTTGAAACCGCCCGCCTGCTTTCAATTGAACTGGATCAGAGGAAGCGGGATATGTGCTGTGAGGTTATTTTTTCTTCCCTGGTCCCCAGAGAAGAGTTGTTTCGCTGCGAACGGATTTTGACGGACAAGCTGGGCCTGGCGTCTCTGCGGATGGTACCTAAGTATACCCCGGACCTGTTTTCTCCCTCATATTTCCCTGAAATCGCTCTGCTTTTAAAACGGCGGGTCAGTGTGGCAAATGGGTATTTTAATGGTTCAACTGCCGAATACGACGGGAATGTTTTAAAAGTAGAGCTGAAAAACGGCGGTTACCAGCTGCTGAAAGAGGCAAAAACCGACCTGGAAATACAAAAAATTGTGATGGAAGAATTTAGCCTTCCAGTCGAGGTGGAATTTATCGGCGTTCTTTCCAAAACGCTGGATGAGCATGAACAGATGATCGCAAGCGTGGTGGACGAGCTTCCGCCACCGCCTGCCGATTATGACGTACCGCCGGTTTCTCCGGATTATCCGGCGGCTCTGCCGCGGCAGTCTGCGCCTAAAAAGACGGAGCAGAAAGTCAACATCAAGCTGGAACTCAATAACATTCCCATCCGTACGAACAATGCCACACTGATTACCGGGCGCAAGTTTAATAGCACCCCGGTCCGGATTGCCGACCTTTCGCAAGAAAGCGGGAAGGTTACGATTTGGGGAGACGTTTTTTTGAGCGATAACCGTCTTTCTCGCGATGGAAAAACCGCGATCCTGAGTTATTCGATCACCGATTATACCAGCTCGATCAACCTGAAGGTGATAACCGATAAGAAAAGTGCCGAAGCTTTTGAAAAGGTTAGGAAGGGCTCAACACTCCTTTTGCGGGGCGAAGTTACATATGATAAATATGACCGCGACATTGTCGTACGGCCAAACGATATTCTTTTGGTGGAACATATCAAGAGGCAGGATTTAAGCGAGGAAAAACGGGTTGAACTGCATATGCACACCAACATGTCCTCAATGGATGCGGTTACCGGCGCCGATAAGCTGGTTCAAACCGCCTATGAGTGGGGGCATCAGGCCGTCGCAATCACCGATCATGGCGTGGCGCAGGCTTTTCCGGATGCAATGAACGCCTTGGATGCTATTCGTTCCAAAGGCGGGCAGTTCAAGGTCATCTACGGTGTGGAAGGCTATTTTGTGGACGACACCGCCGGAAACGATACCCAGTCCGCCGTTTATGGAGACCGGGACGCGGCGCTGACAGACGAATTCATCTCTTTTGATGTGGAGACGACCGGGCTCAATGTCCAGTCTGAACGGCTGACGGAAATCGGCGCTGTTAAAATAAAAAATGGTGAAATTATTGATTCGTTCGATACATTCGTCAACCCTGAAAAACCAATCCCGGGGAAGATCACCGAACTGACAGGAATTACCGACGCAATGGTAAAAGATGCACCTTCTGAAGCAGAAGCACTCCGGCAGTTTTTCGCTTTCTGCGGGGAGGATATCTTAATTGCGCACAACGCCCGGTTTGATATGAGTTTTATCCAGGCGGCTGCCAAACGGAGCAAAATGCCCTGTGACTATACTTATATCGATACTGTCCCGCTCTGTAAGAGCTTATATAAAATTAAGAACCATAAACTGAATACGGTTGCCGAGCATTTAAAGCTTGGCGACTTTAACCATCACCGCGCTTGTGATGACGCCGAGGTTCTTGGGCGGATCTTTTTCGATATTGCGGATAAACTTCAAAGCAAGCGCGGTATCCGAACGGTTTCAGAAATCAAAACAAAGTCCACTGGAGAGGTTAATATCCGCAATCTGCGTTCCTACCACCAGATTATTCTGGTGCGGAATAAAACAGGGCTTAAAAACCTTTACCGGCTGATCTCTCTTGGTCACATCAAGTATTACTACCGCCAGCCCCGGATTCCCAAAAGCGAACTGATGCGGTGGCGTGACGGCCTGATTATCGGAAGCGCCTGCGAGGCGGGGGAGCTGTTTACCGCAATTGTAGACGGGAAACCCTGGGATGAGCTTGTCAAGATTGCGGAGTTTTACGATTACCTCGAAATTCAGCCGATTCAGAATAACCAGTTTCTAATCCGAACCGGCAAGGCCGCTGATGAAGAACAGCTCAGGGATTTCAACCGGACGGTCGTCCGTCTGGGCGAGTATTTGAAAAAGCCGGTTGTCGCCACCTGCGATGTCCACTTCCAGGACGAAGGGGATGCGATCTACCGTGAAATCCTGACCAGTATCAAGTTTAAAGATGAAAACCAGCCGCCGCTTTATTTCCGCACGACTGATGAAATGCTCAAGGAGTTTTCTTACCTTGGTGAGGAAAAAGCGCGTGAAGTTGTTATCACCAATTCAAACCTGATTGCCGATATGGTCGACCCTGAGCTTCGCGCTATTCCAAAGGGGACTTATCCGCCCAGCATCGACGGGGCAGAGGAGCAGCTTCAGGAAATCTGCTGGGCAAAAGCGCATGATATTTACGGGGAAAAACTTCCGGAACTTGTCAAAGTACGGTTGGAAAAAGAACTGAACTCAATTATTAAGCACGGATTTGCCGTTCTTTACATCATTGCACAAAAACTGGTCTGGAAATCGGTTGAAGACGGCTACCTGGTCGGCTCCCGTGGTTCGGTTGGCTCTTCTTTTGCAGCGACCATGGCGGGAATCTCTGAGGTCAATCCTCTTCCGCCGCACTATTGCTGCCCCAACTGTAAGCACAGTGAGTTTATTACCGATGGTTCGGTTGGCTCTGGTTACGACCTGCCGGAGAAAAACTGCCCGGAATGCGGAACCTTTATGATCAGGGAAGGACACGATATTCCGTTTGAGACCTTTCTTGGCTTTGACGGGGACAAGTCCCCGGATATTGACCTCAACTTTTCAGGCGAGTACCAGGCGCGGGCGCATAAATATACCGAAGAGCTTTTCGGTTCCGACCATGTATTTAAGGCCGGAACAATTTCTACTGTTGCTGAAAAAACGGCCTACGGATTTGTATTAAAATACCTAGAAGAAAAGGGCAGGGTGGTTCATAAGGCAGAGGAAGCCCGGCTTGCGGCCGGCTGCACCGGCGTCAAGCGGACGACCGGGCAGCATCCGGGCGGGATGGTTGTTGTCCCTTCTGAATATGATGTTTACGACTTTACCCCTGTTCAGCGCCCTGCAGACGATGCGGACAGCGATATTACCACGACCCACTTCGACTTCCATTCTCTCCACGATACCATTTTGAAGCTTGATAACCTTGGACACGATGTTCCGACGATGTACAAATATCTGGAAGACTTCACCGGGATTAAAATCTTGGATGTCACAATGAGCGACCCCAAGGTCATCAGCCTTTTCACCTCGACTGAGGCGCTCGGCGTTACGCCGGAGGAGATCGACAGCCAGACCGGCACCTATGCCCTTCCTGAAATGGGAACCCCATTCGTCCGGCAGATGCTGCTCGATTCCCAGCCGAAATGTTTTTCTGATCTGCTTCAGATTTCAGGTTTGTCGCACGGCACAGACGTTTGGCTGGGAAACGCGCAAGAGCTGATTAAAAACGGCACCTGTACCATCGGGGAGGTCATCGGTACCCGTGACAACATTATGGTTTATTTGATGCATAAAGGCCTGGAGCCCGGCATGGCGTTTAAAATTATGGAAATCACCCGTAAGGGCAAGGCGACCAAGCTTTTGACAGAGGAACACGTTAAGGCGATGAAAGAGCACGGCGTGCCGCAGTGGTATATTGACAGTTGTTTCAAGATTAAATACATGTTCCCCAAAGCGCATGCCGCAGCCTACGTAACAGCGGCAATCAAACTGGGATGGTTCAAAATTTACCACCCGCTTGAGTTTTACGCCGTTTATTTTACCGTCCGCAACGGTGATTTTGACGCTGAGGCGGCGGTTAAAGGTAAGGGTATGACCCGCCTGCGTTTAGATTCCCTGAAGGCTAAGGGAAATGAGCGCACTGTCAAGGAAGAGGATATGTATAACACCTTGCTGATTATCAATGAGATGCTCTGCCGCGGTTATGAGTTCCTGCCGGTGGATATTTATAAATCCAAAGCCAGTATTTATGCGGTTGAGGACGGAAAAATACGGCTTCCGTTCGCCGCCCTTAAGGGGGTCGGCGCCGCCGCGGCAAATTCGCTGGAAGAGGCTGGAAAACAAGGTACTTATATTTCTGTGGATGAAATACAAAATCGGGCGGGCGTTTCAAAATCCGTCATTGAAATGCTGGATCAGGCGGGCGCGCTGGAAGGAATTCCAAAATCCAGCCAGATTTCTTTCTTCTGATCCTTGACATCTATACATTAATATGCTATTATATTAGCGCACTAAAGCGATTGGAGCAGATTATGGGAAAGAATTACCGCATTACCCCTGAAGGGACCAGGGATTTGATCTTTGAGGAATGCACCCTTAGGCGCGGGCTGGAGGAACAGATGAAACGTCTTTTTCGCAGCCGCGGTTTTTCGGAAGTGGTTACACCGGAAATAGAATTTTTAGACGTCTTCACCCTGACGCACCATGTTATATCAGAGGAGAGCATGTATAAGCTTTCCGACCGGAAAGGGAGGCTGATTGCCCTCCGGCCGGATTCCACAATGCCGATTGCCCGGCTTGTTTCCACCAGGCTTAAGGATCAGCCGCTGCCTATCCGATTATTTTATAACCAGAAGGTTTACCACGCAACGCCTAGTTTGACTGGGAAGAGCGATGAAGAGCTGCAAAGCGGTATTGAAATCATTGGCGTATCCGGCAAAAGGGCCGATTTAGAAGCGCTTTCTACTTCTGTGGAAGTTTTGGAGAGCTGCAATCCTTCCAACTATCGTCTTGAAATCGGCCATATCGCAATATTCAACCGTTTGATGGCTAAACTGGGGATTGACGATGAGTTAAAGGAGGAAATCCGGCAGGTAATTGAAAGTAAGAATTACCCCGCTCTCAACGACCTGGTTGATAGCCGGCTTGCTCCAACAGATGCGGCTCAAATCAAACAGCTGCCCCGCTTATTCGGCGGTGACGAAATATTCGATAAGGCAATTTCGCTTTTTCAGGATGCGGAAATTACTGAAACGGTCGAATATCTCCGCAGCCTTTACAATGCACTTCAGCGTCTTGGTTTAAAAGAGAAAATTTCTGTTGATCTTGGAATTGTCAACCGGATTAATTACTACACCGGGGTTATCTTCCGGGGATATATTTCCGGCTTTGGACAGGCGATTCTTTCCGGTGGACGATATGATAACCTTTTTGCCGAATTCGGGATGCCAAATCCTGCTATCGGATTCGGGATCAACCTGGATGCTGTTCTGGCTTCCATGCTCGAAAACAAGCAAGTAAGCGCTGCGCCGAGTACGCAGCTTCTGGTATTTGCCCCCGAAGGACATGAAATGGACGGACTGGTCTATTTAAAGCATCAGACAGAGGCGGGTATTAAAGCTGAATACAGCGTTTTTGAAAGCCTGGATGAAACTTTAACGTACGCAGACAGCAAAGGAATTTCTGAAATCGCCGTCGTAACAGATACGGTCGAACGAATGGCACTGGGGAAAGGTGGAAATTGATGAATCCCATACGGATTGCGCTCACCAAGGGGCGCCTGGAAAAAGATACGGTTGCGCTGTTTGAAAAGCTGGGTTTTGACTGTACGGAGTTACATCATAAAGGCAGAAAGCTGATTCTCCGGATCCCGGATGCGAATCTTGAGGTTGTTCTGGCAAAAGCCGCCGACGTTATCACCTATGTGGAGCACGGCGTCTGTGATATGGGGGTTGTCGGCAAGGATACCATTATGGAATACGGCGGTTCTTTTTTTGAGCTGACCGACCTCGGCTTTGGAAAATGTAAATTTGCGGTGGCGGGAAAGAGTGCGGAAGACCTTTATACCGGTTACCGCGCCAAGACGATTGCTACGAAATACCCGAATGTTTCCCGGCGCTTCTTTGAGGCCAAGGGAATGGACGTTGATATTGTAAAAATTGAAGGCTCGGTTGAGCTCGCCCCTTTGATCGGCCTGGCGGACGCCATTGTCGATATTGTGGAAACAGGGACGACCCTCAAAGAAAACGGGCTAAAAGTTATTGAAGATGTCGCAGCTGTTTCCGCCCGGGTAATTGTAAATTCGGCGAGCATTAAGCTGCGGAAAAATGAAATAGAAACACTTCTGGATAAAATTGAGAATGTGGGGAAAAACCAATGATTTCTGTCCTGAAAACCAATGGAAAAGATGAAACGGAGTTTCTGAAACAGCTGGATCAGCGCAGCGGAGAGGTCAGCAAAGCGGTTACCGAGTCTGTCGCGCAGATTATTACCGCCGTAAAGGAAAAAGGCGACACAGCCGTTTTGGAATACACCCTGAAGTTTGACGGCAGGGCGCCGGAGTCGCTTGAAGTTTCACGGGAGGAAATCAACGACGCGCTCACCAGCGCAGACCCGGTCTTTGTGGATGCACTGCTCAATGCAATGGAGAATATCTCCGACTTTCACAATCGCCAGAAACAGCAGGGATTCATCAACCCGCTCTCAAACGGAGTTATTCTCGGCCAGCGGGTACGGGGTCTGGAACGGGTCGGTCTCTATGTGCCGGGAGGCACGGCGGCTTATCCGTCCTCTGTTCTGATGAATGCCGTTCCCGCAAAAATTGCAGGCGTGAAGGAGATCGTTATGGTGACTCCGCCGACGAAAGAGGGAAAGGCCAATCCGGATATTCTGGTTGCGGCGGCAATTGCTGGGGTAGACAGGGTCTTTCTGCTCGGTGGCGCGCAGGCAGTCGCTGCCCTTGCTTATGGAACAGAAACGGTTCCAAAGGTGGACAAAATCGTCGGTCCCGGGAATATTTACGTTGCCACCGCGAAAAAGCTCCTTTACGGCGTAGTTGATATTGATATGATTGCCGGGCCGAGCGAAATCCTTGTCATTGCAGATGAAACGGCGGATCCGAAATTCCTTGCAGCCGATCTGATGTCGCAAGCGGAGCACGACCGCCTCGCTTCGGCAATCCTGCTCACGACAAGCGAGAGGGTCGCGGCTGAAACGGTAAAGGAAATTGAACGTCAGCTTGCCATGCTTTCCCGCCGGGAAATTATTGAGGAATCACTCACTAATTACGGCGTCATCATGATCTGCGGGGATATGGACGAGGCGGTAGAGCTGGCAAACCGGATTGCCCCGGAACACCTGGAGGTCATGGCGGAAAATCCGCTTTCCTATATTGGGCGGCTGGATAATGCCGGTTCAGTCTTCCTTGGCAAATATGCTCCGGAGCCGCTCGGCGATTATTATGCCGGCCCCAACCATGTCCTGCCGACCAGCGGGACGGCTCGTTTCTTTTCGCCGCTTTCAGTTGAAGATTTTGTAAAGCGTTCCAGCTTTATCTACTATACGGAAGAGGCGCTTTGTGAAGCGAAAGACGATATTGTCTGCATTGCAAACCGAGAGGGGCTGACAGCGCACGCTAATTCAATTACTGTTCGGTTTGAAGAAAGCGGGGAGACAAGATGAGTTATTCCCTTAACCGGAAAATTTCCGGACTCACACCCTATGAGCCTCTTTCCGGTACTTACCGCGTTCGTCTGGATGCAAACGAATCGTTTTACACCCTGTCGGAAACCCTTCTGGAAAAGATTGAGAAAGCTGTAAAGGAAATTCCCTTTAACCGGTATCCCGACCCATATGCGGTGGAATTGTGCAGGGCTTTTGCCAACTTTTACGGGCTTTCACCTGAATTTCTGACGGCCGGGAACGGCTCGGATGAACTGATCAACATTATCGTCACTGCTTTTTCCCTGAAAGGGGAACCCTGTTATTCCTTCGCAGAGGATTTCTCCATGTACCGCTTCTATGGCGAGCTCGCCGAGTGTGAACGAGTGATCCTTCCCAAACGGAATGATCTCACCATTGATGTGGATGAAGTCATCCGGCGAGTAAATCAGGCGGATACGGGGATGCTTCTCTTTTCCAACCCCTGCAACCCCACTTCACTCGGTTTGAAGCGGGAAGAGGTGCGGCGGTTAATCCGTTCGGTGAACTGCCTGGTAGTGCTGGACGAAGCTTATATGGATTTCTGGGATCAGTCCCTGATTGATGAAGTTGAAGAGTACGATAACCTGATTCTTTTAAAAACCTGTTCCAAAGCCTTTGGAATGGCGGGAATACGGCTTGGGTTCGCCGTGGCGAACCCACTTATTACCAATGCGCTCCGGGCGGTGAAATCACCGTATAATGTGAATTCCGTCACGCAGGCGATCGGCACGGTTGTCCTGCGGGAACAGGGGCTGCTGAAATCCCGGACAAGTGAATTGATTGAAAGCCGGAAGGAGCTTGAAAAGGAACTGCTGGCGCTGGCGGGGCGGTATCCTGTTTTGCAGACGGTTTATCCGTCGGTCACCAATTTTGTGTTTATTAAAACAGAAAAGTCCGGAGAAATCGCGGCAGCCCTCGAACAGCGTTCCATTGCGATCCGCTGCTTTGACGGTTATCTCCGTATTACGGCGGGGAACCGGGAAGAGAACCGTGTATTAATCCATGAACTGGGTGAAGTGTTAAAGGAGGTATCCCGATGAGGGCTAGAGAAGCAAAGCGGGTGACGAAAGAGACAGATGTTTTTGTTTCCCTCGGCATTGACGGCGCTGGAAAAAGTGAAATTTCAACCGGGATCGGCTTTTTTGACCATATGCTGACGGCGCTTGCTATGCACGGCGGATTTGACCTCGTTGTAAGGGTTACAGGAGATCTGGAGGTGGATTGCCACCACACCATTGAGGATACCGCCATTGTTTTGGGGGATGTCTTCGCGGCCTGTATTGGGGATAAAAAAGGGATCAACCGTTATGGAAGCGCCTTTGTACCAATGGATGAAGCCTTGGGGTTCATCAGCCTTGACATCAGCGGAAGGCCGTTTTTGGTCTTTGATGCTTCTTTTACTTCTGATAAGATAGGGGAGTTCGATACCCAAATGGTGG
>ERZ1673695.1744-NODE-1744-length-20188-cov-13.121641_pt1 | contig 20188 bp, 17 predicted proteins | sample MGYA00580225_ERZ1673695 | MGnify/ENA primary metagenome ERZ1673695 (study PRJEB41218, sample SAMN15661739) | gut metagenome | host: Homo sapiens | place: Canada: London | collected 2015-08-20/2019-03-30 | study: EMG produced TPA metagenomics assembly of... | reverse complement strand
ACTCCCGTTCCCGCGTCTTTCAGCGACAGCCGGTTCTGTGAGTTCGTCTCGTACGTCAGGACAAGCATACTATCTACCGCATCGCGCAATGCCTTCAGCTGCGCCACGTTTACGGCATCAGTATCCAATACTCCCGCCGCCACACCGGTAATCTGTCGCGTATTCTCATCATTGCCGACAGAGACAACGCCATACGTTCCCTTTACCGTATTACCAATCATCTCTCTATTATCAGCGCTAGCTTTCGTCAAAAGAGGGACATACATCCCCGTCGTTTTCCTGTTTGCAACTGATTTACCTCCAATAGCTACACCATAGCCCACAGTAACAACTGATTTACTTCCAATAGCCAAACCATAGTCACCAGCAACATCAGCACAATAGCCAATCGCAGTTGCAAACTCGCCGGATGCTACATCGGAGAACCCACCAACAGCAGTTGAGAATCTGCCCACTGCAGCACAATTTACACCAATAGCAACAGACTGACTACCACTTGCTTTTGTAGTATCTTTCGGATTATTATCTCCTATAGCTATAGAAGACGCCCCCGAAGCAACGCCTCCACCAGCGCTATAGCTATATGCAGCAGCCATAGACTCACTGAAAAAAGCGGAAGCAAAAAGCGCGGCGGTTATAAAACATACCGTAACACGTTTTACTGCAGACGATATCGATTTTTTATCCCTGACATCCATATCAGCTATCTTTATCTTCCTTTCGTAAAATCAACCTTAACTTCATTAAAGAGGCGCAATATATCTTCACTTACATCGACACCGGAAGATACGGCCAGCACCGAACCTCCGGCTACAATCACCTTTGCGCCGCGCTTATTATTGTTCAGCCAGCCATGCGCAACCTCTTTCAGATTTTTCATCAAAATATTCAGAACATAAAAGAACTCCTGATCGAAACGTCTCGCAAGCTCCAAGCGCTTCTGCTCGGTAAGAGAGGCAGCCTCTTTAGAGTTTCCAAGCCCCTTTACATAGCTGCTCAATTCGGCATCCAGTTCAGCCCTAACTTTATCAATATATTCCTGCCCCGCTTTACCGGGAGAACTTGCATCTATCACCCTTACAATATCTACCACAGCTACCTCCGCCGCGCGGGCGGGAATAGAGGCAAGCAACATTCCACAGAGCAACATAACGAAGATAATTCGCTGGATGTTTTTTACTTTATACATCTTTTTTCTTCTTTCTTATCTTAACGAGGATTATATGAAAGTAATCGTGACTTACAAAATCTACGCACCGCAGTTACGACCCTTACGCCATACGCTGCTTCGTACCGGCAAAGACGACAGGGCATTCAGCATACAGGTTCAAAAAACGAGCACCTGCCACAATATTCCGCGGCATACACTAAGCAAGATCCACATAACACCACCACCTTTCGCCCTCCTTGATGAGAATATGCATATAATATATTTTGCTTATAGACCAGGCAAATTCAATAATTTTCACTATAAGAAAAGCCTTACGCTTAATATTTCTTCATAATAAACATATCGCAGCAAATTGGCCTATTTTTTATAATAACTGAGAGACATATGTTTTTAATAAGGAAAAGTAGATTTATACGAAATTACGATAGGAGATACATTGATAATATTGCTGATATATCCTTCCAGCTATCGCATACCGAAAAATTCGCCGCCTCAGGATGATTATGAGCAGAGCAAGATTTTAGAGAAAGTATTCCACACCTTTTACACAGATGACCAACGAAATTAAGATGCCGTATAAAAATACAAGACGAACACCGAAGCGAAAGAAAAATTTCCGCCTCGGTGCTCTAAATTAGTCAGTTCTTATCTATTGGTCTTTTTCGGCAGCCTCAGATTCGGAGCTATTATTTTATGACACAAGCCGTACCTATAAACGCCGATTTCCGGTGATTTATTTTACCGCGGCAAAAAGATCATTAAGCGCTTCGCTCATTACAGGATGCGTAATGATCATATCGCGCAGCACCGTATAGGGGAGCTTTGCATTCATCGCCAGCGCTACTATATTTATCATCTCGTGCGATTCCTCACAGTAGAGGGCAGCTCCGAGGATCAGCCCGCTATCAGCGTCGACGACGGCCTTCAGCATCCCCGTATACTTGCCAAGGACGTGTGACCGCGGCAGCCCCGTCACGGGGATCACGGCGGTCTTTATCTTATATCCCTCTGCCAGCGCCGCCTTTTCCGTGAGGCCGACGCGGGAGAGCGGCGGTGCGAGGAATACGCTGTAGGGAACGTTGCGGCCCGCGCTCGTTCTGCCGCCGCCCTTGAAATCATCCATTACGATACGCGCGTCGTCCTGTGAGATATAGGTGAACTGCGGACTGCCCGCGACGTCCCCAATGGCCCAGATCCCGGACGCCGTCGTGCGCATCCTTTCGTCGACGGCAATCGTGCCGCGCGAAGTCGTCTCCACGCCCGCCGCTCCAAGGTTCAGCTCGCGCGTATTGGGTACGCGCCCCGTCGATACGAGCACCGCGTCGCATTTAACCTCTTTTTCATCCCCACCGACGATATATTTAACAGCCGCGCCCTCGCCTTCGTCCTTTACCGAGAGCACATTCACACCGGCAATAAGTTCGATTCCTTGAGCTTCCATAGTTTCCTTTACTACCGCCGCGACGTCGTCATCCTCGTTCGGGAAAAACGCCGGCAGATCCTGGAGCACGGTTACCTCCGAACCGAACTGACAGTAGAACGAGGCGAATTCAAGGCCGATATTCCCCCCGCCGATCACCACCAGCCGCTTCGGCAGCCGCTCCAGATCGAGCATGCCCTCGCTGACATAGGCGCACCGGCATTCTTTAAGTCCTTCGATGGACGGGACGAACGGCGCAGAACCGGTATCTATAATAATCTTATCTGCGGTGATTGCTGCGGTAAAGTCTTTGCCGCTGACCTCTATCTCCTTCGGCGAGACGAACTTCGCCGTGCCGGTGTAGAGCGTTATATTCGGATTACCGCCAAAGATATTAAACAACTTACTCAGAATTCTCTTACGCAGTTCCTTCTTATCGCGGATGGACTGCGCGTAAAAGGCCGCCTTTTCTTCAAAGCTGGTAAAACCCTTTATCCGCACCATCTCCGCCCTGTTGACGAGGAACTTTGTCGGTACGCAGCCCACATTGGGACAGGTCCCTCCATACATCATCTCCGACTTCTCCACGAACGCGACCCGCTGACCCTGAGCCGCTAGAGAGCCGGCAAGAAACTTGCCGCCATTACCGAAGCCTATTACAATGACGTCGAATCTCTCCAACTTACCGCACCTCCGGAAATTAAATGTATCTATTATTGTTACACTAATAAGTCTATACTATTATTTAGAAAAATGTCAAGCAAAAAATAGCTTTTTCTAAAACTATTCTATTTACGCAACAACAGAATATATAAGGAATCTAATACCACCAATTCCAATTTTTCCTTGTAAAGGAATCGCCGCGGCGCAAAAGCAGAGGCTAATTTAAATGTCTTTATTTTTCACTCCGGGATATATTGAAAGGCCAGGCGGGGCAAGGTAGAATAGCCGGTATATGAGGTTTCAAGAACTGAGTATCGGTATCGTCGCCTCCGTTAACGGTTCTATTTTGAGAGTAAAGGAGTTCCCCATATGTCTATGCATCAGATCGAGGATATGATCGAGAACTCTGTGCGTATGTTGTCAAACTGCACAGGTTCAGAGATAAACGGATTATCTCTTCGCGATATTTGCTATCATCTCTATCAGCTTCAGGATCTATTTGATTGCGGCTACACTATGCTTCGAGTACGGGAAGAATTGGAGCGCATGGGTTTTCTTGCCTCTATTGCCGTTGAGAGGCTGCCTCAGAATGAGCGTGATGCCGCACAGCGCCTGACCGGCGGCAGTGGCTTTCTTCCTTCCGGAGTCTATGTAGACGGGGATTCCGGTCTGGCCTATCTTGATTATGGAAACCCGTCATGGAATACCTTTATAGAGGCCGGCACTCTCTCACATCCCCAAATGGGGGATATTCCACAAATAGATGTTTTGCAGCTGGCGGAAATTATGATTTCACTCGCCGCGCAGCAGCGTGAAACAGGAAGCGATAATGGAGAAATCGCAGCCAGTACTCTCCTCTACTGGTATGCTCTGCTCCCGACAGTGATGACGGTATCCGGCTATGAGGGGCAAGTCGAAGAGGAGCGTATTATTCGTTTGCGTGATATGGCGGCTGTCCCGGAAGCCTTTGAACAGGCCGGTATATTGTGGCTTACATCCGAGCTTGAAGATTTGGCTGATTTAGCGGACGAGGATCTGGACTGTTTCGCGAACTGGGCGGAGCCGTATCTCCAGTGGAAGAAAGAAGCGGAAGATACTCCGGAGTATCCCGGCTCAGAGTTTTCCGAACAGGAGCAGATGGAACTGTTCATTGCATCGCTTAACCATGGGTACTACAGTCAGGCGGATTTTATCGCCAGACGTCTGGACGAACCCAGCCGCTCCTTTGGCCGGATCAACGCCGCTATGTCTTTCTACACTGCCCAAATAGACCAACCAGAGCAAACCGACACGCCTCAGCCGCACAATATTATGACGCTGACCGAGGTGGAGGAGAAATTGATAGAGCTGACTGAGTCGGAATTTTCTGTGGCCGTTAAGAGTCAGCTGTATCTGCATCTTGCCCAATGCCGCTTTCTCTTGAAGAAATTGCCGTCAGCCATAGACAGCCTAAACCTTGCCTTTGCCCCCGCTGCGGATAAGCTGCTTCAGACGGAGGATGCCGAAATGCAGCAAGTTCAGATGGCATACCTGACCGCCTCCTATTACATGGTGCTAATCTGCAATCTGAATAAAGCCGTTTGGGATAAGGTAAGCCTTCCGACCTGGCTGCTGCCGCTGAAAGAGGCCTTGCAGGTGGTACAATCCACGGTTGATGAAACAGCCATCTCTGCGGAACAATGCTGCAATATGGCGCTCCTACTGCTGGTTGAAAACAAATTAGAGGCAGCTAGGGACTGGCTGGACCGGGCAGAACAAAAAAAGCCCGACAGACAGGAGAGGCAGATCATCAATACGATGCGCAGAAAACTGACAGAAATGGATAAAACATAGATCAGTCGTTAGCGGCGCAAGTTGACGGCGTAAAGTTTTGGCAGCCCAGCTATTATTGCTCGGCTGCCCTCTTTTTTTGAGTCTGCGAAAGAGAATCTGTAAATTATTAAATTGTCCTTCTATCCGGAGATGGAAACTCCAATACCGCCGAAAAAGGTTTACACAGATATCACCCCTCCCTAATGCTGTAAAAATATCCCATATTCTCGCGGACAGGCACCCAGCTTTGCGTCTGGCTATGATTTTATCCGCCGTTCTTAATGAGACTCTAAACTCCGTCCGCTTAATGGCTGGACGCAAGTCAGGCGGTACTACCTGTCTAAAATAATGATAAGTGCTGTTCTGAAAAATATAAACACCTTGTGATTGTCTTTATGAATTTAGCATACATACAACCTCCTATTTGTACAGGTCGCATGTATAAAGGGCTTAAAACAGAAAAAGCCTCACAAACTCCAGTGTTTGCAAGGCTTTATAAGCTCTGGCGGAGAGTGGAGGATTCGAACCCCCGGGGCTGTGACACCCAATTGATTTCAAGTCAATCACCATAGACCACTCGGACAACTCTCCAATTACGGTAGTGAATTATAAGGGATTTTTTCTATTATTGCAAGCTGGCGTTTGTTAGAATACACCCGAGAGATGTTGATAATGGAAGAGATAAAGCTGCGGCGGCATAGCTTCGCCTTCGGCAGCGCGGACGTCGTGATAATAAGGGCGCCCCTATTGAGAACAGGATGCGCCGCGGAAAATGAAGAGAGAGAGGATGGATAATCATGGCTGAATTCAAACTGAAGATACCCGATATGAGCTGCGAACACTGCGAAAAGAGGATACGCGAGGCAGTCTCAAAGGCAGGCGGCAGAGTAAAATCCCTTGACCTAAAGAGCAAAGAGGTCGTCGTCGACATCGAGGCGGAGGCCGACAAGCTGCTGTACGTCATCGGCGAAGCCGGTCATAACGCCGGGCTTATATAACCCCTTATATACAAACGTCAACGCTTTGAGGCATTGAGCCGCGCAAAGCGTTGACATTCAAAAGACCGATATTCCTACATACCTTTAAGTAAGCTTAATACCCCAGCTCTTCACCGACTATTATCACATGGCATTCGCGGCCCAGCGGCGCCCGCTCTATCAGGGTCACGACGCGGCATATCCGCTCCGGGCTGTTGCAGTCCATGCAGTGGCCGGTCGCCGTACAGGGGGTCTTTCTCGCGAGACGGAGCGCGTTGGGCGGGGAGGCGATATCGCGCGCGCGTTTTATCGCCGAATGGACGTCGGAGCTGATCTTGTTGATGCCGACGATGTAGATGATTTTTCCGGGCGCCCAGGACATCACGGCAACCCGGTTGCCCGCCCCGTCGATATTCACGATCGTGCCGTCCATCGACAGCGCGTTCGCGCTGGTCACAAACCAGTCGGCCTGCAGTTCGCCGAGCAGCGCCGCCGTACGCTCCGCGGGGCTCATATCCGGCAGCCAGTGCTCGGATATCTTGCAGCCCTTCTCCTCAAGCCGCTCCATCAGACCGATCTCACGCACCGTCACCGTTCCGGGGATGCCGACTGTCGCGCCTTCCTCGATCATTTCAAGAGCCCGCTCGCAGGCGGCCTCCGCGCTTTCAGCGTACTGCGCGGAGAATCCGCGCGCCTCAAGCGCTTTGCATACACTCTCGCCAAGCTTCCGGTTGCTGGCCTTCTTTGCCTCAGATGTATTCATATAATCACCCTTTTAGAAGAAACGTTTAATACTTATCTCCACTATATGATATATTTCATATTAATACAAGACGGAGATTAATGTTTTGCCGCCTCCCTGTCGCAGATCAGCTCTCCAGCGATCGCGTAGTTCTCCTTCGGCATCTCGTTGATTATGACCCGCACGGACTGCACCGGCGCGTCAAGCGATTTGCAGATCGCCTCGGTGACCGCATTGGTAAGGGCCCTTTTCTTTTCCAGATCTCTTCCCTCGATGATATTCAAGATCGCTATAGGCATCTTTCTTTCTCCTCACTTTTTCTCAGATAATGTTCAACGAAGCTTCCCAATACGCCGTCGGCGGCAGGGCGGCTTTTGCGCGCGGACGCGGAGGCCCTCTGCCGCAGTTCGTCCCCGTCAACCTCTATATCCAGCGTCCCTTTGTTCAAATCAATTGATATTATATCTCCATCGCGGACATAGGCGATAGGGCCGCCGAGAGCCGCCTCCGGGGATATGTGTCCGATGCAGGGGCCCCTCGTCGCCCCGGAAAAACGCCCGTCCGTGACCAGGGCCGTCGTGTCAGATAGCCCCGTACCCACCATTAGCGTCGTCACCAGCTGCATCTCTCTCATGCCGGGACCGCCGATGGGGCCTTCGTTGCGAATCACGACGACGGAGCCCCTCTCTATCCTACCATGTTCGACGGCCTCCACCGCCTCTTCCATGTTTTCAAAGACGACGGCCGGCCCCCGATGTACGCGCATATTTTCCGCTACGCCGGACTGCTTCACCACCGCGCCGTCTGGTGCCAGACTGCCCCAGAGGACCTTTAACGAACCGCTGCTGTGAAAGGGATTTTCACGTGGACGGATGATATTCTTATCCTCCCAGTCGGCGGCCTCCGCGATCTCCTTTATGCTCTTTCCGCTCACGGTGCGCTCTTCGCCGTGCAGCAGGTCTCCCAGCGACTGCAGGATCGCGGGCACACCACCGGCCGCGTTAAGGTCGTTGAAGGGGACCGTGCCGGAGGGATGCACCTTTGATATGTAGGGGGTGGCGGCGCTTATCTCGTCCATCTCAGCGAGGGAGATGTCGATGCCGGCCTCTCTCGCTATCTCGCTCATATGCAGTACGAGGTTTGTCGAAGAGCCGATAGCGAAGCCAACCTTCAGGGCGTTTTCTATGGAATTTTTATTGACATAGTCCCGAGGCCGCCTTCCCTCACGCGTCAAACCGACGATTATTCTGCCCGCCGTAACCGCCTCCTGCCGTTTCTGCGAGGTAAATGGCGGGGTCGTCGCCGTCATCGGCAGGCCCAGCCCCAGCGTTTCAACGACGCAGCTCATCGAGTTTGCCGTTCCCAGCATCGCGCAGCTGCCCTGCGTGGGCATCGTGCATCTTTCGATCTTTTCCAGCTCCGCCCTGGTGATCTCAGCCTCGAAGTACTTTCCCGTATACTCGCGCAGCGAGGGCATGGATAGCTTCTGCCCCTTGTAGCAGCCGTTCTGCATGGGGCCGCTCTGTACAAAGATCGAGGGGATGTTGACACGAAGCGCAGCCATCAGCATGCCGGGAATTATCTTGTCGCAGCTGCCGAGGAATACCGCCCCGTCGAAACAGTGAGCCTTCAGCATTATCTCTATCGAGTCGGCGATCACCTCACGGCTGGGAAGAGAATAGGACATCCCCCGGTGGCCCTGTGCCAGCCCGTCGCAGACGCCGATGGTGCAGAACTCAAAGGGAAGTCCCCCCGCCTCGGATATCCCCCTCTTTACAAAGGAAGCTATCTCTTTCAAAGGGGCGCATCCGGGAACAATTTCATTCCAGCTGTTTACTACGGCGATGAAGGGACGCGACATCTCCTCTTTTTCTATACCGAGCGAGTACAGCAGCGCCCGGTGTCCGCCGCGGTCGACGCCGCACACCACCGCGTCGCTGGGCAGTCCTTTGGCCTTTATAATTTCATCCGTTGAATTGTTCATCAGCAAGCTCCTTGGGGGATAGGATTTTTCCGGCGGCCCGCAGATAACGGTCCGAAGCAGAGGCCACCGGCGTTATCTTTTTACTTCTGGTTTATACCGGCCTTTTTCGCAACGCCCTGCAGGTAAACCGTCAGATCCGTCAGATACTTCGCCTGTTCGTCCGGGGTCATAAAGCTCGGCGCGGCAAGGATCGCGGCGAGGTCTTTTTTGACTCTCTCATCTTCGCTGAATTTTTTCAGCGCCCCGCTTACCCTTTCGACAACATCTTTGGGCAGCCCCTTGGGGCCGAATACATACATATTAAATGGCTTGTTCACATCGTATCCCCTCTCCATCAGAGTGGGGAGTTCGGGGAAAAAGGGGCTGCGCTCGGGAGTGCATACGGCCAGCGGACGCAAAGAGCCGTCTTTGACATACTGGGGGATCGAGGGGGCGTTCAGCGAGGCTGCGTCGAGAAAACCGCCAAGCAGCTTCGGTATGCGCGTCGCTCCGCCTCCGCCGCTGACGGCGACGATCCTTTTCCCGCCGGCGGCGTTGTCGATCGCCGCGAGTTCAAGCTGGCTCATGGAGCCGATCTCCACGGGCATCTTCACCTTGCCGGGATTGTCTTTAAGATAGGCCATAAACTCATCGATCGTCTTCCACGGCGAGTCCGCCTTCACCACAATGGCGTCACAGGTCGAGACCGCCTTTCCAAGAGGGGTGAACTCCTCCCAGCTGAACTTCGCGACGCCGGTTATATAGCCGGAGAGGATCGCCTCGTGCATCCAAAGGAGCGTGTAGCCGTCGGGCCTCGCCTTAAGCACCTCTCTCGCGCCGATGCTCCCGCCGCCACCGGCGACATTGGTGATGACGACAGGCTGACCGAGAAACTCCTCCGCATACTTGGCAAATATTCTGGCCGTCGTATCGACTCCGCCTCCCGGCGCGTATCCGACAACCATCTTGATCGGCTTCGAGGGATATTTGTCCGCCGCACAGGCCGGCAGCCCAGTAAAGGCAAAGACCGACAGGACCACTAAACACACCGCTGCAAACTTCTTAAACATAAGATATAGCCTCCTTGATATTTGGAATTTACCACTATTGTGAATCAACTCTGATTTTGCGTTTTTTGAGCGCGCCGCTCACCAGCGGCCAGGCAAGAGATATCGCTGTCAGGATCAGGCAGCAGAGAGATATCTTTCCCTCAAGCAGCGGCATATAACTGCCATTGCTCGACATGAGGCCCTGGCGCAGATTATTCTCAATGAGCGGCGCCAGGACGAAGCCGAGGATCGCGGGAGTCATGGGGAATTCGAGCCTCTCCATACAGTAGCCGACCAGGCCGAAGAAGAGCAGGAGCCAGATGTCAAAAATCCTGTTATTCAGCGCGTAGGCTCCAACTACACACATCACCACAATAAAGGGAAGCAGATATGTTTTGGGAGTGCTCAGCGCTTTTATGAAAAATTTAATGGCAACGAGCATCATAATAAACATCGCCAGGTTCGCGAAGAAGACGGCGGAGAATGTGCTGTAGACAAACATCGCGTTGTTATTGAAGAGCATCGGGCCGGGCTGAAGGCCGTGTATCATCAGCGCTCCCACGAGAACTGCGGTAGTCGCGTCACCTGGGATGCCCATCGTCAGCATCGGCACCAGCGCCCCCGCGATCACCGCGTTGTTTGACGCCTCCGAGGCGATTATTCCGCTCTTGTATCCTGTTCCAAATAGCTCGGGATGCTTTGAGTGAGACTTGGCGTTTCCGTATGAGACGACATTTGCCGTCGCGCCGCCTATGCCCGGCAGAAGGCCGATGAAAAACCCGATGAGCGTGCTCTGTATCACGTTGGAAAGATCACCTTTAAAGAAATTCCTGAAGCCGATCCACACATTTTTTATCGGAACCTTCGGCACAAGGACGTTATTGTCGGAGCCCATGTCGGAAATAATCTGCGATATGGCGTAAAGACCGATCAGGTACGGCATTATATTGAAGCCGCCCTCAAGGTCCTCAAAGCCAAAGGTGAAGCGCGGCACCATATCTATCTCCGAACTCCCCACCGTCGCGAAGAAAAGGCCGATGAAGGTCGCCAGCAAACCTTTGGTCATCGATTTTTTCGAGAGTACGACGACGATGCTCAGCGCTAGGATTGACACCGAGAAATATTCAAAATTCCCAAAGGTGAGGGCGATCTTCGCCACCTGCGGAGCGACGAATATCAGAGCGACGGAGCTGAACAGACCACCGATGAAAGAGGCGAATATTCCTATACCAAGGGCCCTTCCTGGTTCGCCCTTCTGCGCCATCGGATAGGCGTCGAAGGTGGTGGCCACGGAGGAGGGTGTCCCAGGCATCCTCAAGAGCGCCGCCGAGACAAGGCCGCCGGATATCCCTCCGGTGTATATGCCAAGCAGGAGGCATATTGAAGATACGGGATCTATCTTAAAGGTGAGCGGCAGGAAAAGCACGATGCCCATCGTCGCCGTCATGCCGGGAATAGCGCCGAAAATTATTCCGGCAAAAGTCCCAATAAGCAGGAGCATAAAGGGAAAGGGAGAAAAGATACTGATAATACCCTGAATAATCTCTGGATTCATTTTCTGCACCTCATTACGGAAGGAGTAGGTAGAGAACTCTGTTAAAGAAGAGATAGGTCGCCGCGGTCACCGCAAGGGAAAAGACAATATACCTAGCCATCTTTGACGCCGACGGCTTCGCCGCGTCCAAAAGCAGCATGTTCAGAAACATATATATAGGAGTCGCGCAGAGGAACCCAACTGAGAATTCCAGAGCGGCAAAATAAATAATTGAATAGGCGACAAAAAGGAGCTTCTTTTTATTGAAAAAACATTCTCCCTCATGGACGGCTTCCGCTTCCTTCTCCTCTTTTAAGGCTCTCATCCTGGAGAGCGACTGTAAGACAAGGAGACCGCCAAAAAACATTAGTCCCACACATGCCAGCTTCGGGAAAAATTTTGAGCCCAGCAGGTCAAACTTCATCATCTCCTGGAAGTGCACATTAATATAAAACACCAGACCGCCGGTAAAACATACCAGCCCCGCCGCGAGATCTTCCTTGTAGCTTTTTGCGCTGCTCATTTTTACACCTCGTTTTCTTCCAGCTTACATATCGTAAGGTCTATATCGTGGTGAACATCTGTCCTCCTTCCGTCGCCGTATTTAGATTGTACATAAATTGTATTTATGATTTTTTATATTAAATTATTTATATCATCTTTTGAGATAATGTCAAGCGACTAATCTTCCGATAATAAAGACAAAACAGAGGCGTCCATTTTTACAAGGACGCCTCTGTTCAATTTAACTCCAGCGTTATCTATTTTTGTGTGACCGCCTCGTTTGCCCTGTCGATGTCGTGCAGGCTCGGAACGGTCCTTAATGTGTGCTCTCTTAAAAGCCTGGCCGCCATATCCTCGTCCGCGTTCCGATAGGCGTCATATATCTCCCGATGTTCCTCAAGTGAGAGCTGAAGCTTTTCCGGCGGCAGCGGCTCTCTTAAAATTCTATACATAGCGGTATTGTTGCGCAGCTGCTGCAGATATTTCATAACACGCTGCCAGCCCGACGGGGCGTAGAGCAGTGAATGAAACTCCTTGTCGACTTCAAGAAACCCCACATAGCCCTCCATCTGCGAAAGCGGGATGGCAAGATTCTTTTCCAGCATCTCATAGTCCTTTTGCGTGGCCTTCTTCACCGCCGCCCTGATCGCCACCTCCTCAAGGGCGATTCGCGTGGTGTATATCTCCTCGATGTCATGGCTGTCAAGGCTGGTGACGTAGACCTTTTTCCGCGGGACCTTCGTGACCAGCCCCTCGACCTCCAAGGCGGCGATCGCCTGCCTCACCGGCATCTTGCTGATTTGAAGGCCTTCGGCGATCGCGGCCTCGTCTATCTCCTGTCCCGGATAAAACGCTCCCTGCGTGATCGCGGAGCGCAGCGTCTGCAGTACCAAAGTCTCAACACTGGTATTGAAGGCGGCGCTTGGCGCATATTGGCTTAACGAGCTAAACGGATTATTGGTGTTCATACCATTCTCCCTTTTCAACAAGGCATTGTAATACATAATAATTTATACTTGATATATAAGCAGAAAACTAAAAATAATTCAAGCCCCAAAGTATTCATTTTTTACCCTCACGTAACAGCATCAAAAAAGAGCGGTCTTCCGACCGCTCTCCGCCGTTGTTATTACAAATCTTATTTATTCGCCAAATACTTTGCCCAGTCGGCGTTGAACTGATCGATCCCCTTCTTTGTGAGCGGGTGGTCAAAGAGCATCTTAAGCACCTTGAAGGGCACCGTCGCGTAGTCGGCTCCGGCCTTCGCGCATTCGAGGACATGCGCCGGATGGCGCAGGCTCGCCGCGATCACCTTCGTCTCTATACCGTAGAGATCGAATATCTCCACCACGTCGTATATCAGCTTCATGCCATCCTCGCCGATGTCGTCGAGACGTCCGACGAAGGGACTGACATATGTCGCGCCGGCGGCGGCGGCGAGCACCGCCTGGTTGGCGCTGAAAACGAGCGTCACGTTCGTCTTGATCCCCATCGCCGTAAGCTCCTTCACCGCGCCTAGGCCATCGGGACAGAGCGGCACCTTCACGACTACCTGCGGATGGATAGCGGCGAGCACCTTCGCCTCTTCAATCAGCCTGCTCTTTTCCAGAGAGACGGCCTCGGCGCTGACGGGGCCATTTACCGTCTCCGCGATCTCGCGCACGCGGGTGTGAAAATCTATATCGCCCTCTTTAGATACAAGGGTGGGATTTGTCGTGACCCCGGCGATGACGCCCCAGGAGTGGGCCGTCTTTATATCCTCAAGGTTTGCGGTATCGAGAAAAAATTTCATGACGCGGACTTCCTTTCAATTATTTGATTTTCTATTCGCTTTACGGTTCTTTACTGCCGTTCTTTGAAGATTTTAACCGTCATGCCGCGCGGCGGCGTTCTCGCGTTTCTGCCGGTCCATCTCCGCCACCTCGCGGCTGAGCGTGAAGCTCAGGATCACCCGCAGCAGGACGATGACAGAGAGTACGATAACCCCCTGCAGATCCGGGTCGCTGATCGTGCCGATGATATCCGCCGCCATCAGGAATTGAAGGCCGAGCATCAGCGTATCTTCAAAGGAGAGCCGCAGCTGAATCCAGGCGTCGCGCGGCAGGCTGTGGCCGGAGCGGGAGGTGAAGAAGAGCTGGCAGCCGCGGAAGATGGCGACCGCCACGCCGCACATAATGATAAGTATACTGATAAATTCAATGACGATCCTCGATACGGCGGCAAAATCGTGAAGCATGCGGAGCCCCTCCCCTATCCTATATTGAAACTAAAGATAATTTTATAATGAGAGAGGGTTTTTTGCACGAGATTTTTCTCGAAAAAGACCCATTTCAGAGAGAAAACACACAAAAATCAACGTTTCGCCGGTATTTTGCCATATCAGCCCGCGCCTGCGATAAAACAGATGCAGGCCCTGCTGTCTGGAAGCAGCGCCTTATCGGACAACTGCCGCGTCAAAGGCGAACCGCCGGCATACTCCCATAAAAATACCGGCAGGCAGCATGGATAAAGACCGTGGCCGCAAACCGGCAGAAGCGCCATACCCGTTTTTATCGTTAAAACTCCAAATTATATCGACAATATAAGACTTAAAGCCATAATATTTAATATGTAGCCTTGAAATGTGACTTAATATGACTTATAGTCTTATTTATATTATAAACACAATGGCCGCTTGGCGTACGGGCAATTCATGCCGCTTCTGTTTTTACGGCCGCGCCGCAAGTCTAAGATACATATATGAACCGTAACAGGATGTGATCTTATGAATATATTTTTACCGACGTCAAAAAGACGCGGGGCCGCCCTTATCGTTACCGTGCTCATCAGCTTCATCCTGCTCTCCGTGCTGAGCCTCGTGGCCTTTAACATCACGGTCGGGACGCTGCGCATAGAGGAATGGCAGACGGAGCATTACGAGGAACAGCAGCTGTTATTCCTCGCGCGCTCCGGCGCCGCGGCGCTCGGCTCCCAGCTGAAGGATACGTACGGGAAGGGGAATACCGATAAAGCGATAAGCAAGAGCGGTACTATGGACGTCACCGACGCCGCGCGCGGCTTCGCGGCGAGCCTTGACCTGGCCGTCAGCGCCGACGCCTACGCAAGCTACATGAGGATAAAGGTCACGGCCCGCGGCGCGGGTGGGAAAAGCGTCTCCGCCACCTGTCGCTACGGCAGGGACAACGGGGAAATTTACGGGTGGGATATCAAATGACGAAGCATTCAGGCTCTCTTCTGGTGGAGGTCCTCATATCGATCACGATATTCATCATCGGCCTAATGGCGCTTATCGGAGCGATCACCTACAGCGTCGGCTCCATCATGAAATCGCGGGAGGATATCAGCGGCGACATGGAAATAACGAACAAGACGGAGAGGGACGCGATGCGCCTCACCATCTCGCCGGATAACGCCACGTCGCTCCCCGGCACACCTAAGGGGAACGTGACAGCCAAGCTCGTCCCGCCCCCGCTAAGCGGCGACAAGGACGACACGGACCGAATAGAAATCCCGCTGAAATGCGGCCTTTACCTCTACGAATATGAGAGCGGCAAAAGACGCGGGACGGCCTTCTATCTCCTGCAGAGGGAGAAAAAGAACCCATGAGAACGCAAAAACGCAGACGCGCCTTTACCCTGGTTGAACTGATAATCGGCATGGTGATGATGGTGATCGTCATGGGCGGCATCATCACCGGACTCAGTATGGGGCTGCGCCTCTACGGGCGCGCGGAGGCCAACGGCAAGGTGACGAACGGGGCGAGGTTCACCGCCGCCTCCTTCAAACATAAGATATGGCCGATGATGAGCCGGGCCTCGATCGTCGAGATACTTCCGAACCTCCCGGATACAGCTGTCAGCGACTCCGAGGACTGCTACGTCTACCTCGACGAATCGGAACAGTGCGTGAAATACAGGATAGGCGGCAGGGACGAACCACTGGCCGGCTCGGAATTCATCACCTCGCTCGATTTCAGCGTCCCCGCCGCCTCCGAGGACCGGGCGGAAAACTTCATCCTCAGAATGAGCGTAGAGGCTCAGGCCCCGAGGATCAAGTCTGCCCACGTAACGCTGGACATCGACTCGGCGCTTATCAACAGACCCGCGAAGAGAGGCCCCGCGAGGGAGGCCGCCTACGGCGGCCCAGTGCTCCACTTCAACATCTTCGACTTCCGCGAGCTGAATCAATACACCCCCCCGGGCGACAGCCGACCGCTGAAAAACGATGAAACGGTGAAAAAGAACAGCGTCATCCAGCTCCGCTACGACATCACCGTCCCCTCCGGCAGGAGGGACGCGACGAAGATACTCTACTACGCGAGCACGGAGAGCAAAGCCTCACTGCCAAAGAGCGCCGGCTACTGGGAAGATACGCACTACGACACACCGCAGTATACTAAGGACACTAAGGACAACTACTGCTGGCCGCTGCTGATAACATCCGGCGACGAATATTACCTCGCGGGCGACCAGTATAAAAAGGCCTCCGGCAAAGAGGATGAATTCCTCAAGATACCGACCAGCGGCGAGTTCTACGTCTACACCGGCAGCAATTTCGAGGGAAATGGTTCCGATTTTGAGGACGACGGAAAATTGAAGAAGGACAAGGTCAAGACCAAAGCGGAGAGATTCGGCCGCTTCGCCATCCTCCGCGCCTGGGTCGTCCCGGCCTACAGCGACGCCGACGGTAGCGGCTTCGTGCGCCCCAAAGGATACGAGCAGTGGAGCACCCGTGTCAAGATACAGCCCTCCTTAATGCCGGGAGAAAACTTCTGGATCGAGACGCTGAACGCCAAGGTGAACCCGGAGACTGATCCGTATTCCGACCAGTTCTGGCAGCCTGACGATGAGACGACGGCCAAAGGGAAAATGGACACCGAAGAAGGAACATACGAGGTAGAGGTGACGATGTCCAGCGCGGCGGCGCATAAATTGAGCCAGACCGCTCTGCTGGCGAAGGCCGTGAAGCCCGAGCACCTCAAAGACGCACGCCGCTACGACGCGGCCTCTCAGGCTGGCGGCGTCAGTTATACTGGCATCACGAACTATTCGTATATCGTGGACGCCACCATGAAGGACAATGTCGGCGGCCTCGCCGTCATCCTCAACGGCTACCGCGACGAGAACAACAATGAGGGGGTCAACGGTTTCATGTTCGCCTACGACCCCGGGGCCTGCGGCATAAAGATGTTCTTGATGAATCCCTCAGGCAACGTAGGGACACCGAGCCTCAGCAATTTTGATTACTGGGGATCGGAGGAGCAGCACCGCCCCGGGAATAAATCTGGCAACACTTATTATACATATTGGAAGAGTGGGGATAAGAATAATGGTATCTACAGGATAAGAACCCAGCATCGGCTGGAGGCGCTCATGAACCCGGGGGCGCTGAACCAAAAATACAGCGGCATAAGCAATACTGAGGCAAGTACGGGCAACAATGGCAACATAAAGAACTTTATGTACAACGGCAACGGCAAGACCAGACGCCGCTTCATAGTCACTCTGCTTGAGTACTATACCGACAAGAAAGAGTACCCGCGGCTGCTGGTGCGCGTGAGACTGCTTAAGAATATCAGCGACGTAAAGAGTGAGACCGGAAAATCTGAGGAGCAACTGCGGGAGGAGGACCCCTTCCTCATCGGCCCCAAATTCTATCTTTCGGAGCCGGCCTGGTACGGCAGCTTCGTAGGACAGAAACCAATTCGAAGCGCAAATAATAAAACCTTCAGCTTCCGCTCGCTCTTTTACGGCGACGGCAGCGGCGATAATTCCTTCTCATTCGATCGCCTCAACGATCGGACTGTATATGACTTGACGGAGAATGGCATGCAACAGTCACAATGTACTTACAAAAGCGAGCCTGTATATTATGCCGTTAAGAACACGTCGGCCACGGTAACGAATAACAGCACAAATAAGCTCTACAGCAATTTTGGCGGCGTATTCAGACACGCCGTGCTGGACGCGCGCGAGGCGTTGGAATCGGACAAATATAGCTATAAAATCGGTAACGGCCGTAAATCCCGCAGCACCGATCAATATAAACTTGGCAGTACAAAACCAAATCGAATGCGCTGGTTCGGGCTCTCCGTGTGGCCGGATGATTGGAACAGAAACGTAAGACTGACGGTTCACGATATCACCCTGGGTCCCGGTTTCAGCAAAGACGAACTTCTGGCCATCGTCGAGAACGGAGCGAAATTATTCGGTATGGACGAGACATGCAATAAAAACTTCAGCCTTGCGAACTGCGAATACGAGGCAGGACGCGACGGAGGCTCAGCGTGGACAAAGAGGGTTTTCGGTAACGCCGGCGGGCAAAGCGACGCGGCGCGGAGCGGCAGCAGTTATAAAGACAGATTCAAAGACGCGAAAGATCAGAAACAAACCTGCGTGATGTCGCTGCAGCACACAAACCCCTGTTTCAGCAGCGGCAATAAAGACGGCTGCCCCATCTGCGACGCGTACAACAAATACAACAGCGATCCTACGAAGCGGATCTCCGACTGGGGATACTAAAAGGGCACAGCGGCGCATAGGGACAACGTCCGTTCAGGTATAGTTTAAAAGAGGAGGCGGCCGCAGGGGCCGCCTCCGTTCGTTTTACCGCTGGGTATCTTTATTTACCCTACACCGCGTAGGCCTCGGGGTCGTCCTGCGACTCCTGCCCGATGTTCACGAGGGTCTCCTTCGCGAACTTGTTGGGCAGGAAGTCCTTAGCCACCTGCGGGAAGAGGATGTAGGAGAGCAGATCCTCCGGCTGCGTACACCACACGCCGATCTCTTTTTTCGCCTGCTCCAGCTCGGGGGCGATCTTCTCGCCGGGACGGCAGGTTATCGGCTCCTCGTCTCCGAGGACCAGCTTCTGTATCTCCGGGTCCACGGGGGCGGGCGTCTTTCCGTAGTAGCCGCGGAAATACTGGCGCACCTCGTTCGGCACCATCTTCCAGCGCTGGCCGGAGATGACGTTCATCGCCGCCTGGGTGCCGACGATCTGGCTTGTCGGCGTAACGAGCGGCGGATAGCCCATCTCCTTACGCACGCGCGGCACCTCTTCCATGACCTCTTTGAATTTTTCAAGGCAGCCGCCCTCTTTGAGCTGGCTCTGGAGGTTGGAATACATACCGCCCGGTATCTGGTAGAGAAGAATATTGACGTTGACTCCGCTCACGCCCATTATCAGATCCTTGTATTTTTCATGCAGCATCTGGTAGTGCTTCGCGACCGGCAGCAGTTTCTCAAGCGAAAGCCCAGTATCGAGCGGACCGCCGGCAAGCGCCGCGACCATCGTCTCCGTTGCGGGCTGGCTCGTGCCCATCGCGAAGGGCGAGATCGCGCAGTCGACGACGTCCGCGCCGGCCTCAAGCGCCGCCATGTAGCTCATCGCCGCCATGCCGCTCGTGTAATGGCTGTGTATCTGCACCGGCAGATTGACCTTTTTCTTGATCGCCTTCACAAGCGCCGAGGCCGCGACGGGCGAGAGAAGCCCCGCCATGTCCTTGATGCAGATGGAATCGGCCCCCATGTCGGCCATGTCGCGCGCCTGCTTCGCAAAGAGGTCGAGCGTATGCACCGGGGAGATCGTATAAGAGATCGTCATCTGAAGCTCGCCGCCCTCTTTCTTGACGGCCTCGGCGGCGATCGACATGTTGCGCAGGTCGTTCAGCGCGTCGAAGACACGGATGATGTCTATGCCGTTGCCGATGGCGCGTTTAACGAACTCGCGCACCACTTCGTCCGAGTAATGGCGGTAGCCGACGATATTCTGACCGCGCAGAAGCATCTGGGTCTTGGTCTTCTTCAGGCGCTTCTTTATCTGACGCAGCCTGTCCCACGGGTCTTCGTTGAGAAAGCGCATCGCCGAGTCGAAGGTCGCGCCGCCCCACATCTCTATCGAGTGGTAGCCAACCTCGTCCATCGCCTCGCAGATGGGGAGCATGTCGTCCGTGCGCAGGCGCGTCGCCATGATCGACTGGTGCGCGTCGCGGAAGGCGGTCTCCATTATGCCGACGCGCGGCTTTGCCTTGGCCGCGTGGGCCTCCGTCTTCTTGTTTTCCGTCACGGTGATCAGCTCAGCCTTCGCCGCCGGTTCCGAGGCGGGGGCCGCCGAAGCGGCTCCCGTCGTTATCTTGGTGGCGATTACCTTACCGTTGCAGTCCTTGATCTCTTTTTTGATCTCGATTTCAGACATCGATAACCTTACCCTTCCATCTTCATATCAGCCATATGCCTGTAGAAGCGCCACCTGTCTTTGATGGACTTTTCCTCTTCTTTGAGGAGTATGGCGGCCTCTTCAGGATTGGCTGCTTTGAGGCTCTTGTATCTCACTTCGTTGTAGATGTAGTCTTCAA
>ERZ1673695.1727-NODE-1727-length-20296-cov-13.579220_pt1 | contig 20296 bp, 24 predicted proteins | sample MGYA00580225_ERZ1673695 | MGnify/ENA primary metagenome ERZ1673695 (study PRJEB41218, sample SAMN15661739) | gut metagenome | host: Homo sapiens | place: Canada: London | collected 2015-08-20/2019-03-30 | study: EMG produced TPA metagenomics assembly of... | reverse complement strand
TGTGGCTCAGTTTGGTAGAGCGCTGCGTTCGGGACGCAGAGGCCGCAGGTTCAAATCCTGTCATCCCGACCATAGAAAAGTCTTTCGCTCAGGAAAAGCCGAAAGGCTTTTCTGCTTTTTCGCCGCGTAAAGTGTTCAACGTCATTCGATTTAGGAATAATGAAGCTGTATTCTGGGGGAGGATACAATGAAAACATTATATTTAATAGGCGGAACAATGGGGGCCGGCAAAACAGCGGTATGCCAGCGGCTCAAAAAGGATTTGCCGAACAGCGTTTTTCTTGACGGTGATTGGTGCTGGGATGCGAACCCTTTTCATGTAACCGAAGAAACAAAAACAATGGTCATAGATAATATCTGCTATCTGCTTAATAATTTTATTCATTGCTCTTCGTATAAAAAGATTCTGTTTGCTTGGGTTATGCATCAGCGGTCTGTTATTGATTCAATTCTTGCAAGGCTGGATACTGAAAATTGTACAGTCAAATGTATTTCTCTTATCGCCGATGAAAGCAGCCTTCGCGTCAGACTGTCGGAGGATATATCAAAAGGAATCCGTACGGCTGATGTGATTGAAAGAAGCCTTGCGAGAATTCCAATGTATCAAATTCTCGATACGATAAAAATCGATACAAGCGGGAAAACCATTTCTCAGATCGCAGACGAAATCAAAGCGCTGTAACAGGGAATTCACTTTCCCTTTTACCGCACAGCAGCACAGCCTGAATGTCAGGAACGCGGGCAAAGAAACGGAATACAGCGCAAAACCGGGAACCGTTCCGGCATTCGAGCGTGATGAGCACGGATCGCGGAATTGCGCAAGCCTGACACGGATGCGACTGACCGTATCGGAGCCCTTTCAGCGCTTCCTCCGGTATTCTTTTGGAAGCATATGAAAACAGTCCTTGAATGCGGCCGAGAATTTGCTCTGACTGTCATATCCGACTGCCAGCGCAATTTCTGCAATGCTTCTGTCGGTTTCTGCCAGAAGCCTGGCAGCCTCTTCCATACGATGCTCTTTCATGTGCGCGGCAATGGAATTGCCGTAAACAGACTTAAAGACTGCCTTCAATGTCGTTGGATTCATCAGATACTGCTTTGATAGCGCTTCGATTGTCACGCGCTGATCGAGGCTCCGCGCCAGCTGCTCGTGGATTTTATGCACGATTTCCACCTGCTCGGACTGGTATTCCGTCAGGCGCCGTTCCGTAATATGATCCGGCCTGCAAAGGTAAAGCAGCAGCTCCAGTATTTTTATTTTCTGGTAGGACAGCTGGAGCGCCGGCGGCTGGTTATAAAAAAAACTGAAAATGGTCTCTGTCTCTCTGTTCCCCGCAAAGGAAGGGAAGGAGGCGCTCCGGCAGAATTTTTCATAGAGGAGCGTCCCGATGACCTCGGCGTCCTCCAGCGGCTCGGGGGGATGACTGGCTAACTCCTGCAAGTTGATGCGGAGCGTCATGCCGTCGTAAAAGCCGTTTGGCAGCGTCCTGCGGGAATCGGCGTACGCCTGCATCGTATGAAGCGAAAAATCCTTTGGCCCAAGATATACGCTGCTTCCGTTTTTTCTGATCCAGCCGATGCGTCCGGCCCGGCAGTAATTGATTTCCAGAATTTGTTCCGAATGGCCGTCATCAATCGGAAAGGATTCCGTTTCAGCCGTAAGTGAATAAAACGATATGTGTATTCCCGGATAGAGCCGAACCGTTTCGGCCCGGTTTCTGCCGTCCGTTTCGTGATTCATTTGCAGGACTCCTAAATTTTTTATTTAATTTGGACAGGCGATTTCCATAACCTGTTCAATCATATTGTGCAGAAGACGGCTTACCTCCGTATCTGCGGCACGATAATAAACCTCTTTTCCTTCTCTGCGGCTGACGATCAGACCGCTGTCGCGAAGCGGCCGCAGATGATGAGAGACTGCCGGGCTGGACATCTCCAGCATGGCGGAAAGATTAATGACGCACTCTTCACAGTGACAGAGCAGCCAGAAAATGCGGATTCTTGTCGTATCGCCGAGATGCTTGAATATTTCTGCAATCGTTTGAAAATTGCCGACGTTGCTTACGTACTTTTTTATGCCGGAAACCATATTTTCTTCATTGTGGTGGTGCGGCAGCGAAAAACCTGTCATAATCATCCTCCTTTTTCGCCCAATCGGAAATGCTTTTCTCCCTTTTGGAAGGGAGTGCCGGCTGGCCGTTGACTTCTGTATCGGAGTATATTATACTGCAAACGTAATGATTAAACAATTACTTAATTATAAAATAATTGAATAAGCGGAAAGGAGCTTGATTCCATGAAAAAAACTTATAAAATCGAAGTAGACTGTGCAAACTGCGCAAACCTGATGGAAGCTGCCGCTAATAAAACGGACGGAGTGGAGTGCGCTACGGTAAATTTTATGACGCAGAAAATGATCGTTGCATTTCAGGACGGCAGAGAACCGGCGGCAGTTATGAAGGAAGTATTGAAGGCCTGCAGGAGGGTAGAGCCGGATTGTGAAATTGAGCTTTGAAGCGAAGGACGCTTCCTGCGCCCCGGATGTGAGCGGCAGACGGGGCGCATATTTTCAAATAAAGATTAAACAATTGCTTAATTATAAAAACAGGAGGGATAGGAGAAATGAATCGGAAGCAGAAAAAAATGCTGATACGAATTCTTGCCGCCGCGGCAATGCTGATTGCACTGCATTTTATCCCGGCAGACGGAATCCTGCGTCTGGCTTTCTATCTTGCGGTCTATCTGATCATCGGGTACGATATTCTGAAAAAGGCCGGAAAAGGGATTCTGAACAGGCAGGTGTTTGATGAAAATTTCCTGATGGCCATTGCTACTGTCGGCGCGTTTGCGCTGGCTATTTATGAAAGAAGCGGCGACTATAATGAAGCCATCGCCGTAATGCTGTTTTATCAGATCGGAGAATGGTTCCAGAGCTATGCCGTCGGAAAAAGCCGGAGGAATATCAGCGCGCTGATGGATATCCGTCCGGACTACGCGAATATAGAACGCGGCGGAGCGCTAGAGCGGGTTGATCCGGACGAGGTGGCAATTGGAAGCATTATCGTAGTACAGCCCGGTGAGAGGATCCCGCTAGACGGCGTAATCCTCAGCGGCGCTTCCAGTCTGAATACGAGCGCCCTGACCGGAGAAAGCCTGCCGCGCGACGTAAAAGAAGGCGACGCCGTAATCAGCGGCTGCATTAATATGACGGGCGTTTTGAAAATCAAAACAACGAAGGGCTTTGGGGAATCTACCGTCTCGAAAATTTTGGAACTGGTCGAAAACTCCAGCTCCCGCAAGTCCCGATCGGAGAATTTTATTTCCAGATTTGCAAGAATTTATACGCCGGCGGTTTGTCTCGGCGCCCTGGCTCTGGCAATTCTGCCGCCTGTAATCCGGATGCTGTTTCTGCAGAGCGGACCGGAATGGGGCGAATGGATTTACAGGGCGCTTACATTTCTTGTAATCAGCTGTCCCTGCGCTCTGGTGATTAGTATTCCTCTCAGCTTTTTTGCGGGAATCGGCGGCGCGAGCAAAGAAGGAATTCTGATTAAGGGCTCTAATTATCTGGAAACGCTTTCCTCCGCGAAATATGTGGTATTTGATAAAACGGGAACGCTGACGCAAGGTATTTTTGAAGTAAACGCGGTTCATCACAGCAATCTTGATGAGGCAAAGCTTCTGGAATATGCTGCGCTGGCAGAGAGCTCGTCCTCCCATCCGATCAGCAAGAGCCTGCGGAAGGCTTACGGAGGGCCGATCGACAGAAGCCGCGTAACGGACCTTCAGGAAATCAGCGGCCATGGGATTGTCGCGAAAATAGACGGCGTTTCCGTTGCCGCCGGCAATGCCAGGCTGATGGAAATGCTGAAGATCCCCTATAAAGAATGCCACAGCGCCGGAACGATCGTCCACATGGCGATCAACGGGGCGTACGCCGGCCACATTGTGATTTCGGATGTCCTGAAGCCGCATGCAAAAGAAGCCATTGCCGCATTAAAGCATGCCGGCATAGAGAAGGTGGTCATGCTGACCGGAGATACCCAAAAGGCCGCCGCCCAGGCAGCTTCCGCACTGGAAATCGACGAGGTTTACAGCGAGCTGCTTCCTGCCGGCAAGGTGGAAAAGCTGGAGGAACTGCTTGCCGTCAAGCCCAGGAACGCTAAGCTGGCGTTTGTCGGAGACGGGATCAATGACGCCCCCGTGCTGACCAGAGCCGATATCGGGATCGCCATGGGCGCAATGGGCTCCGACGCCGCAATTGAAGCAGCCGACATTGTGCTGATGGATGACGATCCCATGAAAATTGCAAAAGCGATCAGGATCTCAAGAAAGTGTATCCGAATCGTATACCAGAATATCGTATTTGCCCTTGCCGTCAAGTTTGTCTGCCTCGGGCTCGGCGCCGCCGGCATCGCCAATATGTGGCTCGCAATTTTCGCTGATGTGGGAGTTATGATTCTCGCTATTCTGAATGCGGTCCGCGCGCTCCGCGTGCATCAGCTGTAAAGAGCTCACACGGCAATTGCCTGCTATGCAAAAACGCTTTTTTATACTATAATATGCAGACAATTCACCGAAGATAGGAGACAAGAGCATGAAGCCGAAAGCAAAAGTCCCTTTAAACTGCTTGTTTCAGGGCTGCTATAATCCCGAGCTGGAAGCGGAAATCCGAAAATGCAAGGATCAATGCTACCGATATAACCAGCTGAATCCTAACGACCTGGAGGCGCAGAGAAAAATCCTTTCCGGACTGCTGGGCAGAATGGGGGAAAACGTAATTTTTACGCCGCCGTTTTGGTGCGATTACGGATACAATATTTCGGTCGGTGATTTTTTCTATTCAAACCATAATTTGATCATCACGGACGGAGCGGAGGTGACGTTCGGAAACAACGTTTTCATTGCGCCGAATTGCTGCTTTACAACCGCCGAGCACGCCATCGATCCGCAGCAGCGCCGGGACGGGCTGGAAATTGCCAAACCGATTACGGTCGGGAATAACGTTTGGATCGGCGCGGGCGCAACCGTGCTCGCAGGCGTAACAATTGGGGACAATTCCGTGATCGGCGCGGGAAGCGTGGTGACGAAATCCATTCCAGGCGGCGTCGTCGCTGTCGGCGTGCCCTGCAAGGTAATGAGAAAAATCACGGAGGAAGATAAGCACCGCTATCCCGTTTTCGGGCAGAATTGAAAATCTGCAGACGCCCGGGCCGGCGGTCCGTTTTTCACTGTTTTATGAAAGTTCCAGAGAAAATCAAAAAAATAATCGGGACGCGCACATATACCGAAAATACGGTCGGAAAATCCGGCGCGCGGGTTCTCTGCTTTGACGATATGGTTTTAAAAATCGGAGCGGGGGAAGAGGAGGCCGTCATGATGGAATGGCTTTCCGGCAGGCTTCCCGTTCCGGAAATCCTTGCCTGCGAACGCGAGGAGGGCGCTTCATATCTTCTGATGAGCAAAGTAAAGGGCGACATGCTATGTGCCGAAACGTACCTGTGCCGGCCTGCGCTGCTGACGGAGCTGCTGGCCGAAGGCCTGAAATTGCTTTGGTCGGTAGATCCGTCCGGCTGCCCCTGCGCCCATGCGACAAATCAAAAGCTGAAGCTTGCCGAGTCGCGCGTTGAAAATGGACTCTGCGACCGCGAAGGCGTCCGGGCGCCCGACCGCCTTCTGGCCTGGCTGAAGACGCATCAGCCTGCAGAGCGGCCTGTTTTTACTCACGGTGACTGCTGTCTGCCGAATCTGTTTACCGACGGAAAGAAAATTACGGGCTTTCTCGATCTGGGCGCCTGTGGCATTGCCGATCCGTATCAGGATCTTGCGCTCGCATACAGAAGCCTGCGCGATAATCTGCGCGGGAAATACGGCGGGATTCCGCAGCCGGGGGCTGATCCGGAGCGGCTTTTCAAAAAATTGGACATCGTACCGGATCGGAAGCGGCTTCGCTACTATATGCTGCTGGATGAGCTGCTTTGAATTCATATTGCTGCAAAGAAAAAAGGAGCGTGTGAAAATTGAACCTACTGATCAGCGACAGACCGCTGCCCGGCGGCTTGCCGGCACGAGAGGAAAACAGATATATTGATTTGACGCAGCTGAAGATCGCAGACTGTACCGGCTGCTTCGGCTGTTGGATCAAGACGCCAGGGAAATGTGTAATACGCGATGATGCTGTTTCCATATATCCGCTCCTTGCGCAAAGCGAAAGGCTGCTCTGCGTCAGCAGAATCCTGTACGGAGGCTATGGCGTGCAGATGAAGGCCGTGCTGGAACGCGCGATTCCCATACAGCAGCCCTTTATCCGTCTGTATCAGGGAGAAACGCATCACTTCCAGAGAAATACGACGGAAAAGGAGGCTGTTATCATTGCCTGCGGAAGAGAGGGAGCGCTTTCAGAGGAGGAACGCGCGCTTTTTCTCCGGCTGACCGCCAGAAACGCCAAGAACCTGCAGTGGAAAACCTGGCGCGTTCTCTTTCCGGCAGAGGAAGATACGGAAGCAGTCATTCGGAGGGAGGTAGACGCATGGCCGGTCTCATGATCATAAACGGCAGCCCCAGAGCGCCGCGTTCCAACTCAAAACGTCTGATTGCATTGTTTGCCGGCTTTTGGGGCTCCGACTTTCTGAAATACAGCGCGGCAGAACAAAAAGCGCAGGCACTTTTCCCGGAAATGGAGAATTGCTCTGATGTGCTTCTGGTATTTCCGCTATACGTCGACGGCATCCCAGCGCCGCTGCTGCGGCTGCTGGAAGCAATGGAACGATATGCCTTCCGGAAAAAGCCGACGGTACATGTAGTCCTTAACTGCGGCTTTCTGGAGGCGGAACAAAATCAAATTGCATCCGATCAGATTCGGCTGTTCTGCAGGCAGAACGCTTTTCCGTTTGGATCAGTGCTGTGGATCGGCGCGGGAGAAGCGATTCTCGATACCCCGTTCTCATTTTTGGTAAAACAAAAGCTGAAGAGGCTGGCGTGCGCCGTCCGGCTGCGGGAACCCGTTTGCCTGAAAGTGACGATGCCCATTCCTAAAAGATTGTTTCTGAAAGCGTCCTCCTCGTATTGGCTCGCCCGCGGCAGAAAAAACGGACTCGACCGGGAGCAGATGGCATCTGCACAGATCGAGTCCGACCGATAACCGGTGATTTCGGTAAAATACGCTTTAAGCTCTGCGCTGCAGCAGCACGCCGACGAGCTCGTCAATTATATTATTGCCCCAGAACATGCCGGAGGCAGTCAGTGTAACCATTCCGCTCTTTCTTTCAAGCAGCCCCTCCGATTCCAGCCTTTGCAGGGTAAATGACAATACTGCCTCCAGATTGCTTCCAAGCCGGGAGGAATAGGCGGAAAGATCGGCGCGGCATTTTTGAAGATCATTGATCAATTCATCGATTACACGGTACTCGGGGCAGACGATGCGCCCCGCGGAACTGATCCGGAGCTCGTCGGAAATCAGCGGGATTTCAGAGGAATTTCGATAGAAATAATTTTCCAGATTTCCTCCCGCGCCGTGGCCGATTGCGATGCAGCTTCCGCCTGTGTGCCGGATGCTCATATAATCATACCGGTCGAGCTCATCCCGCACGAGCTTGGTCAGCTCCAGAGGGCGGAAGCCGGCGGAGCCCAGATCGTCGAGTATTTCAGAGAAAAACCGATACTCCTGCCGGATGTCGAGCATTCCTTGCTTCTCCTCGCTGCTCAGCATTTGGAACAGCGGCGTTTTTTCGTGAAGCATCAGGGAGTAGAACGACAGGCCGGCAACGCCGAGCTCTTTGATTACGGAAAGATCCTCTTTCAAGGCCTCAAGGGACTGGCCGGGATAATTGTAGATTAAATCGATGCTTGTGTTCTTTATGCCGGAACGGATCGCATTGGCAACGCGTTCTGCCGCCTGGCCGCCGCTTCCGCGCCTGCCCAGGAGCTTTCTTGCCTTGTCCTGAAAGGTCTGGATTCCGATCGAAAGGCGGTTGACGCCGCCTTCCAGGAGCGCGCCGAGCATTTCGTCGGTTAATTCGGTCGCCGAGGACTCCACGCTGATTTCCGCATTCTCGCGGATGGAAAAGCTTTGTCTCAGTTCCGCTAAAATGATCCGCATCTGCTCGGGGAGGAGAGACGTAGGCGTCCCTCCTCCGAAATTGATGGCGTCGATCGGCGCATCCATATAGGGATACTCTCGGATCCTGCGAATTTCCTCCGTCAGATATTTGTGATATTCTCTGCGCTTCAGACGATCCGGACGATGAAACGGGCAAAAGCTGCAAACCTTGCTGCAGAAGGGCACATGGATGTAAATCGCTCTGCGGCTTTTCGCCTGCCCGTTCAGAATGCTCCGGAGATACGCGTCCTTCGGCTGATCAAGAGTATAAAGTACTTTTAATTTTCGCGCCGCATCGTGATGCGACTTATATCTTGTCGTATACATTTCTGGGAATCTGCTGCTTCAGGCAGAGAGAGAAAGCTCGGGATAAAGAATTTGCGCGAGCTTCTGATACGCCTCGGCGAAACGGCTGTTCGGCTTGTTGTGGAACAGTGATTTTTCCAGATAATATACTTTCCCGTCTTGAACGGCTTTCAGAGACTGCCAGACGGGATTGCTCCCGTAGGTCGACTCAACAAGAGCCTTTGCGTCGCCTTCTCCTGCATGGCACTGTACGATGATGATATCGGGATTTGCGCTGAATACTGTTTCCAGATTGATTTCCAGGCGCTCTGCAGAGGATGCATTTTCCCATGTGTCAACGATGTTTACGGCGTTCATTGCGCTGATCATGCCGCCGACCACCGTGTTAGAGGTATTGGCCTGGAGGCTGTCTGCATTGACAAACATGCTGAATACGGAAGGGTTGTTTTCTGTCGGGCAGGAGGCGAGAATTTCGGTCACCTGGTCGAGCGCCTTCAGCGCCACGCTGTCCCAAAGCTCGCTTTTTCCGTTAATATTGCAGAAAACTTTAAACCATTTCAGATAATCGGAGAAATCGTTGTAGCTTACGGCGATGACGGGGATATCGGCCGCCGCCGCGGGAGCCTGTATGGTGGAATACCCGCTCATTGCCGTGGAACATATGATCAGATCCGGCTGCAGATTAATGATGGTTTCCACGTCCCACTTCTTTCCGGAGGAGGACGTTGCAACAACGCTTACGCCGCCGTCCGCGGTAATGTCCCTTCCGATGTATTCCTGATAGAGGTCGACGGAGGTGTCGCCGCCGATGCAGCCGATCACCGTTCCGCCGGCCTCATACCAAAGCGTAGTAAAGCTGGCATAGAGATTTACCGTTTTCTGCGGGTTCTTTGAGATTGTAACGCTGCTCCCGTCCGCAGAAGACGCATCCGTAAAGGTTACCGCGTCGTCGGTTATGACGACCTTATCCGCCTCGGACAAAAATTCTGCTTTTAATTTTTCGCGAAGCGCTTCTTTTTCGCTTTCGGAAACGGCCGGCGTTCCTTCCGAGGCCTGCGGACTGCCCGATGTCCCTCCGGCGGGCTCGTCCGAGGCGCCGCAGCCGGAAAACGCCGCCATTCCCAAAAGCATACAAATGCACATCAAAAGCGATACAAATTTTTTCATTTTCTTCCTCCTGTTGTTAAATCGTTTTAATCGGTATAAAATATGGACAATGGTTTATTGTATCTTCAAATACGGTTGCTTCGATTTCAAAAATTTCTTCCAGATTCTTTTCCGTCAGTACATGCGAGGATTCTCCTCCGGCATATACCGCGCCGTTCCTGATTGCAAACAGAAGATCCGAATACCGCGCCGCCAGATTCAGGTCGTGCAGCACCATGATGATGGTAATGCCAAGCTCCCGATTCAGCTTCCGGATCAGCTCCAGAACCTCCACCTGATAACTGATATCCAGATAGGTCGTCGGTTCGTCCAGAATCAGAATTTCCGGTTCCTGGCAGATTGTCATGGCGATCCAGGCGCGCTGGCGTTCGCCGCCGGAAAGCGTGGCGAGAATTTGATTCTGAAGTCCGGACAGGCCGGTCCGCTCCAAAGCGTTGTCGATAATAACGGTGTCTTTTTCCGTCAAGCCGCGTCCGAATTTCGAATAAGGATATCTTCCGTAGGAAACGAGCGTACGTACGTCGATGTCGGGGGGAGAGGTATGAACCTGCGCCAGATAGGCGATTTTCTGCGCCAAAAATTTCGGAGAATACCGATCCAGCCTTTTGCCCTCATAGATCACTTCTCCCTGCCTGGGAAGCACGGCCTTTGATACGGTTTTCAGCAGACTGGATTTTCCGCATCCGTTTTTTCCGATGATTGTCGTGATCTTTCCCTTTGGAAACTCCACGGAGAGATTTTCCAGTATTTTTTTCTTGCCATACTGTATCGTGATATCTTTGAATCCGAAATACACGCTGTTATTCACCTCCCCTCACTGTGCCGCCTGCGGAGCAGGTATAAAAAGAACGGCGCGCCGATAAATGAGAGAATGATGCTGACGGGGATTTCACCAGGCGGCATGATCACGCGTCCGATGGTATCGCAGACGGTTACCAGGGTGAAACCGAGCAGAATGGAAGCGGGGAAGAGATATTTATAATCAGATCCTACGAGCAGCCTGGCAATATGCGGCACGACCAGGCCGACAAAGCTGATCAAACCCGCTACGGAAATGGCGGCTCCCGCAAGCAGAGAGGATACCGCGATCAGAAAGAAGCGGAAGCGTTCCGTTCTCAATCCGAGAGAATTTGCCGTTTCGTCGCCCAGCATAAGAATATTCATTTTCGCGGGAAGAAACAGGCATATGAAAATCCCTGTCAGGGCGTACGGCAGAATCATTTGAAAGCTGCCCCAGCCGCTTCCGTTCAGGCCGCCCACCAGAAACCCGGACGCATTTCCCAGAGCATCTGCGAAAAAGGTCTTGATCATATCGTTGAACGCACCGAAGAGGGCGGAGACTGCCATGCCGGACAAGATCATTTTGACAGGGCTGACGCCCCGCTGATAGGCCAGCGCATAGATGAGCATCGTCGTGACAAACGCCCCGATGATCGAGCCTATGGGCAGCAGGTGGGAATAGGATGGAAATACGACGAGCGTAAGATAGCCGACAAAGCTTGCGCCGCCGGTAACGCCGATTGTGGAGGGCGAGGCCATGGTATTGCGCATGACGCCTTGCAGAATACAGCCGGATAATGCCAGACAAATGCCGACAAAGCCTCCGACGAGAATCCTGGGAAAGCGCAGATTCCAGACGATCAGCCGCGCTGCGCTGCCGTCGTTAATAAATAAAGCCTTCCAAACCTCTCCGATGGAGAAGCGCACGGTGCCGATCCCGGTGCAGATCAGCAGCGAAAGAATACTGAGAACGGCAAAAACCGCGATCACCAGCAGCTTTTTTATGTACGGGCGATTCCGGTATTTTGCTTTTCCTGCAGCAATCATAATTTTTGCAGAAAAGAGCGGACCGCATTCTTTGCATCGTTCAGATCCGTTTCATTTGGATGGCCAAGCGACAGCTTTTGCCGTTCAAACCGTTCCTGCGGCAAGTGGCCCTTTTCTCCCTTCGGAATTTTCAGGCGCTGTGCTGTTCTGCGCAGGTCGATGCTTCCCTGGCAGAGAAAATGGCCGAGCAGCCTGTTGTTTTCCGAGGCGAGCGCCTCTACGCGCGCAGCAACCTCCTGTGCATGCTTGCTGTCTCTGGCCGCCCCGAGCGTACCGATTACAATGAGATTTTTACCGTTCATCTTACGGATCAGCGCGATCGTATCGTCGTCGGCCGTGCCGTGATTGCACCAATAGCATAAAAGGAACGTGTCAAATCTCCGGATCACTTCCTCGTTGATATATCGGATATTGTAGGGCCCTACATGGTCGGGCACCGCTTCGGAAGCGGCCTCAGCCAGCTTGAAGGCGTTCCCTGTAATGGTGGAAAAAATAATCGGTATCGTTTCCATATTCAAATCCTTTCTCTTTTTGTTAGTCATACCTAACATTGAAACGGAACAGATGTTAGTTGCGACTAACTGAGTATAGCCGATTTTATTTTTCTTGTCAATAGCGGCAGACAGAAAAATTTTTACTGCAGGTCCGCTCTCGTAGTAAAAAGATGAAACCCGCGCGGCCTTTGCGACTGCGCGGGTTCTGCGGCAAAGGATGATTCCGTTACTGACCGCTGAATTTCTGTCTCGCGGCATTGATTTTCTGCTGCTCGACCTGCTGCATCGGATACCAGCCTTTCTGAGACATTTTTTTATAGATTTCATTCTGCATGCAGAGCGTGTCGTTAAAGGCCTGCGTGAACGCGCAATGAACGTCCGGGGTGGAGGACTCGATTGCTCCGTGCATCATCAGGTCGCACGCCCCCTTCGTCGTAGATAAAATATTATCCATAATTACCTTATCATCCATTTTTCAGTACTCCTTTCAGTTCCCGTTCAGTAAGCTGTAAAAGCGGTTAAAGCTTTGCTGGTGCTTTTGGCAGAGCTCCTGCACAAAGCCTTTCAGCTCCGCATCCTGCAGCTGGTTTGCAAAATCGGTGCAGGATTTTTTCATCTGCTGTTCATGGCCGAGCGCATCCTCGATATAAAGAAGTTCCTTCGGTGACATGTTTCATTCCTCCTTAATATTCTTGTGTATTGTCACGAAGCTAGTATCGTCCAAAAAGCTCGGAACTATACCAAATTTTCAATCGGTACGAAGCGCTGCCAGAGAAGTCCCTTGCTACGGCAATGCGGGCATGATATAATCCCGACGTATCATCGGCCACGGGAGGGCTTTATGAAATTTATTATTGAACATCTGTCAAAGCGTTTTGAAAAAAGGGAAGTCCTGCGGGATATCAGTTTTACTTTTGAAAGCGGAAAAATCTACGGTCTGCTCGGCAGAAACGGCGCGGGGAAGACGACGCTTTTCAACTGCGTAAACCGCGACCTGAAAGCCGACAGCGGAGCGTTTTTTCTGGAGGAGGGCGGAACGCGCAGGCAGCTTGCGGCCGAAGATATCGGCTACGTTCTTTCTACGCCGACCGTACCTGAGTTTCTGACGGGAAGAGAATTCCTGAAATTTTACATTGAGATCAATGAAGAAAGCATTGGAACGCCGAAAACTGCCGACGAATATTTCGATCTGATCAATATTGCGCCGGAGGACCGCGACAAGCTGCTCAAGGATTATTCACACGGCATGAAAAATAAAATGCAGATGCTGGTGAACATGATTTCGCGGCCTAACGTCCTGCTGCTGGACGAGCCGCTGACATCGCTCGACGTCGTCGTGGCGGAGGAAATGAAGCAGCTGCTTCGAGCGCTGAAAACCGACCGAGTGATTCTTTTTTCAACGCACATTCTCGAACTGGCGCTCGACCTCTGTGACGAAATCGTGATCCTCAACCACGGCGAGCTGGAAGCCGTGGATAAAGAGAACCTGGACAATCAGGAGTTTAAGGATAAAATTCTTCAGGCTCTGCGCGAGGAAAGCCATGATTAAATCGTTTCGCATTTCGTTTTCCTTGAGAAACACATGCCGTGTCAACGGGATCCTTTACGCGCTGAAGCAGATCCCGCTTCTGAGAAGATTGCTTCCCGGCACGCTTTACGGCAGCGGCGGCTTGAAAATCTTTGCGGCGGTGCTCGCCGTAATCTGGGAAATTCTTTCCGCATTTTTGGGAAAGCTGATCTATCTTGCGGTGATTTCTGTTTTGTGCGGCTTCTACGGAGAGGAAAGAAATCCGCTTCTTTTTCTCCATGTCTTTTTCTTTCTGACGATCATCGGGGCCTATCTGAACACGTATCTTTTCAACCCGACGAACGAAAAATATTATGCGGTGATCCTGATGCGGATGGACGCGGGCTTATATACGCTTTCCAATTACTGCTATTCTATGCTTCGCACGATCATCGGCTTCTTTCCGGCGGTTCTCCTGTTCGGATCGCTTTACGGCGTTCCCGTTTGGCTCTGTATTCTGCTGCCGTTTTTCGTTGCAGGCGCTAAGCTGACCGCGGCATCCGCTTTGCTGCTGCGCTATGAAAAGACGGGAAAAAGCGTCAATGAAAACATGCCGCCGAAACTGTCCTGGACGCTGACCGCCCTGCTGCTGGCCGCAGCGTTTGGCCTTCCGTGTCTGAACGCGCTTCTGCCGCTTCCTGCCGTCCTGATTTTGGTGCTTTTGGGAATCGCCGCCGGCCTCCCGGGAGCCGTCCGCATCGCGCGGTTCCCATCGTATCGCGAGATCTGCCAACTCCTCCTGGCAGAAAAGAAATACGGAACAGATTACACGCAGGCGGTCAAGAAAGCCAACGCAGAGCGGCAGCAGAAAATGATCAGTCCGGAGACGGGAATTACAAGCAGCAAAAAAGGCTTTGAATATTTTAATGAATTGTTTATCAAACGTCACCGCAAAATATTATGGCGATCCGCGGAGCGGATTGCGCTGATTCTGCTGGCGGTGACGCTGGGCGTCCTGCTTCTGATCCGCATCAATCCGGAGCTGCGTGAGCAGGTGAACCGGTCGATGTCCGTCCTGCTGCCGTATTTTGCATTCGTCATGTACCTGATCAACCGTGGTACGATTTTTACAGCAGCGCTGTTCATGAATTGCGATCACAGCATGCTGACATATTCGTTTTATAAAAAGCCGGGCTTTATACTGAAGCTGTTCCGGATCCGTCTGAGGGAGATTATCAAAATCAACCTTCTGCCGGCCGCGGTGACCGGCGCGGGGCTCACCGCGGTGCTGTATTTCTCCGGCGGGACGGAAAACCTGCTGAATTACGTGATTTTTCCGCTTACCGTTATCGTGATGAGCATTTTCTTCTCTGTTCACTATCTGACGCTGTACTACCTGCTGCAGCCCTACAACATTCATACGCAGGTAAAAAGCGGCGCATATACGGCGGTAATCTGGATCACGTATATGGTCTGCTGGCTGTTTCTGCAGCTGCGGCTGGACACGCTGGCGTTCGGTCTTGCCGCGACGGCGTTTTGCATCGTCTATTGCATCGCGGCCTGCATCCTGGTATATAAACTGGCATATAAAACATTCCGTCTGCGGAGCTGAAAGGGCGGCGCGCTTTGTATAAAATCCTGATTGTTGAAGATGATATGGCGATCGCCGGAACGGTGAAAAAACAGATTGAGGCCTGGGGCCTCGAGGCCAGATGCGCCGAGGATTTCCGCGAAATCCTTTCGCTGTTCCGGGAGTTCCAGCCGCACCTTGTGCTTCTCGACATAACGCTGCCATTTTACAACGGCTATTACTGGTGTGGAGAAATCCGAAAAATTTCGCGCGTGCCCATCGTGTTTCTTTCTTCCGCTTCCGACAACATGAATATCGTCATGGCGATGAATCTGGGCGGAGACGATTTTATCGCCAAGCCATTCGACCTCAATGTGCTGACTGCCAAACTACAGGCTGTCCTGCGGCGCGCATATGATTTTACCCCTGAAATCCCGGCGCTGGAGCATCGCGGCGCTCTGCTGCTTCCTGCGGAGGCCGTATTGACGTACCGCGGCGAGCGAATCAGTCTTACGAAAAACGAGCTCCGCATTTTACAGACGCTCCTAGAGCAGAAGGGCTGCGTCGTAGGGCGGGACGCATTGATGCAGCGGCTCTGGGAAACGGACAGCTTTATTGACGACAACACGCTGACCGTGAATATTGCGCGTCTGCGCCGAAAGCTGGACGCCGCGGGACTTTCGGATTTTATCGTTACAAAGGTAGGGATGGGATACGTTGTCGGATAAGAAGAGGGGCGGAGAACCGTTTCTGTTTCTCCGCTATTTAAAATCGCATTTAAAAACAATTGTGCTTCTTTGTATTTTCACCGTTATTTTTGCCGGCTCCTTTCTGCTGTACCAGCTGCCTGCAGCCGCGGTCTGGTATGCCGCTGCAATTTGCTTTTTTATCGGGGGCGCAGCATTGATTTTCGATTATTTGGCTTTTCGGAGAAAGCATCAGAGCCTTAAGACGCTGCTCCGGGAAGCTGCGGTGACACTGGAGCAGCTGCCGGAGCCGCGCGGCCCGCTGGAAGCCGATTATCAGGCAGTTATCCGGGCGCTGCACACGGAGCGGACAGAGCTGGAAAACCGGATGCGCAGGCAGTACGGGGATCTTACCGAATATTATACGATCTGGGTGCATCAGATCAAAACGCCGATCGCAGCGATGCGCCTGCTGCTGCAAAGCGGGGAAGGCGCCCAGTACCGGGAGCTTTCCGAGGAGCTGCAGAGGATCGAGCAGTATGTGGAAATGGTGCTGTGCTATCTTCGGCTGGATTCTGATTCCACAGATTATGTCCTCAAAGAGTATGAGCTTGACGAGCTGATCCGTCAGGCCGTCCGCAAATACGCCGCTTCGTTTATCAGAAAAAAGCTCAGGCTGGAATATGAGCCTGTGAATTGCCGCGTGCTGACGGACGAAAAATGGATGCTGTTTGTTCTGGAGCAGGTTCTTTCAAACGCTCTGAAATATACGAAAGCGGGCAGCATTTCCATTTCGCAGGAATCTCCGGGAATCCTGTGCATCCGGGACACGGGGATTGGGATCGCACCCGAGGACCTGCCGCGTATTTTTGAAAAAGGTTATACGGGCTATAACGGACGCAGCGATAAAAAAGCGAGCGGAATCGGCCTTTATCTCTGCAAAAGGATCTGCCGGAATCTGGGGCACAGGATCGCGGCGGAATCAGCGGTCGGAACCGGTACGGTGATCCGGATCGATTTCAGGCGCGCCGAGCTGGAGGTTGAATAAAAAGAACGGCTTACATTTTTGTAAGGCGACGCGGGAAAAATGTAAGCGGATTCGATGGCGGCGCTTCCCTGCGCTTTGCTACAATTGACTTGAAAATCGTTAAGGAGGATGCAAAATGCCGATTTTAGAAGTCAATCATCTGAAAAAAACGTATACTACGCGGTTCGGCGGAAATCAGGTACAGGCTCTGACAGACGTTTCGTTCAGCGTGGAGAAGGGTGAATACGTAGCAATTATGGGGGAGTCGGGCTCCGGAAAAACGACGCTGCTGAATATTCTGGCGGCGCTGGATAAACCGACGGGAGGCAGCGTGCTGCTGGACGGCCATGACCTCAGCAAAATCAAAGAATCGGAGATCGCGGCGTTTCGGCGCGACCATCTGGGCTTTGTATTTCAGGAGTTTAATCTTCTGGATACTTTTACCTTGGAAGATAATATTTTTCTGCCGCTTGTACTTGCCGGCAGGCAATACCGGGAAATGAAAAAAAGACTGGCGCCCATTGCGGAGAAGCTGGGCATTGCGGGGCTTCTGGCCAAATATCCGTACGAGGTTTCGGGCGGACAAAAGCAAAGGGCGGCCGTGGCGCGGGCGCTGATTCCAAATCCGCGTCTGATCCTGGCCGACGAGCCGACCGGAGCGCTGGATTCCAAATCAACGGACGAACTGCTCCGCCTGTTTTCCGAGATCAACAGGGACGGTCAGACGATTCTGATGGTGACGCATTCCGTAAAGGCCGCAAGCCATGCCGGCCGCGTTTTGTTTATCAAAGACGGCGCGGTATTCCATCAGCTGTACCGCGGGAGCAATACCGGCGCCGAACAGTATCAGAAGATATCCGATACGCTTACGGCTCTGGCGGCGGGCGGTGAAGAGCAATGAAGCGCGGCTTTTACCCGAAGCTGGCGATGACCGGCATCGCCAGGAATCGGAAGACATATATTCCTTATATTTTAACGTGTACCGGTATGATTATGATGTTTTATATCGTTTCCTTCCTGTCCCGCAGCGATACGGTCGCGGCAATGCTGGGCGGCGATACGATGCAGGGGATTCTTTCGCTGGGGAGCGGCGTGATTTTCATATTTGCGCTGATCTTTTTATTCTACACAAATTCTTTTCTGATCCGCAGGCGCAAAAAGGAATTCGGTCTGTATAATATCCTGGGGATGGGCAAACGGAACCTGGCCGGAATTCTGGTCTGGGAAAGCGTGATCATTGCCGCGCTTTCCTATTTGGGAGGCCTGTTCTGCGGCATCTTGTTTTCTAAGCTTGCAGAGCTTGTTATGACGCGGCTGCTGCACGGCAGCGTATCGCTTGGCTTTTCCGTAGATTGGAGCGCCATTCTGCGGACGCTGGGGCTGTTTGCGATCATTCACTGTCTGATTCTGCTCAATGCGCTCCGGCAGATTCATGTTTCGAACCCGGTTGAGCTGCTGCGCAGCGAAGCGGTAGGGGAGAAGCCTCCGAAATCAAACTGGCTTCTGGCTCTCCTGGGCGCGCTGATTCTGGGAGGCGCTTATTATCTTGCGCTGACGATCGAGGATCCGGTCGCCGCGCTGGTCACGTTCTTTCTCGCCGTCGTAATGGTCATCGTGGCGACGTACCTGCTGTTTATCGCCGGGTCAGTCGTGCTTTGCAGGCTGCTGCAGAAAAGCAAACGGTATTATTATAAAACAAATCATTTTGTGTCGGTCTCCTCCATGGTTTACCGGATGAAACGAAACGGCGCGGGACTGGCGTCAATCTGTATTCTTTCCACCATGGTGCTGGTAATGATCTCCTCGACCATGTGCCTGTACATCGGCACAGAGGATACGCTGCGCACGCGATATCCCAGAAATATCATCGTGAAGACGGATTCGCTGGATACGGCTTATATCGACACGGTACACGGAGCCGTCGAAGAGGTCCTGGAAAAGAGCGGTCAGAAAGCGGAAAATCTGCTGCATTACCGTTATCTGGACGCGGCGGTCTACCTGGCGGAGAACCGGATCCTGTTTGAAGCGCCGGCCTCGGAGGACGTCCAGTTTTCTCTCTATGAAAATATCTGGCAGCTGTTTGTCCTGCCGCTGGAGGATTATAACCGCCTGACGGGGCAAAAGGAAACGCTTCGCGAGGACGAGGTGCTTCTGTATGCTACAAAATCAACCTTTACCTGGGATACGCTTACGATTGGTACGCTCCCTCCGAGACAGGCAGAAAAGCTTTCGGAGTTTACAGACATCGGAATGGAGGTCACGCTGTCGGCGCCGGCGCTGTATCTGATTGTTTCCGACTTTGATGCGCTCGCCGGCATATGGGAAGAGCTTGTGAAGCCGGAAAACGGCTTGGCCGTTCGGCATGACTATTACGGATTTGATTTAAACTGCGCTGCGCAGACGCAGATCGAAATCGGAGATGCGATTTATGAATCGATCCTGCTCCTGCAGCAGACGGACGATGCCTTCCCGCAGGTGTCGGCGGAATGCGCGGAAAAGGACCGGGCAAACCTGTATGCACTGTACGGAAGCCTGTTTTTCCTGGGGGCGCTGCTCGGAGCCGTATTCCTTTGCGCCGCAGTGCTGATTATGTATTACAAACAGATCACAGAGGGGTATGAGGACCAGTCGCGCTTTGAAATTATGCAGAAGGTCGGAATGAGCAAGCCGGAAATCAGGAAAAGCATCAATTCTCAGGTGCTTACCGTATTTTTCCTCCCGCTGGCCGCGGCCGGGATTCATCTGGTGTTTGCATTCCCGATGATCTCAAAGATGCTGACGCTGTTCAGTCTGACGAACACGGCGCTCTTTACGGCGGTCATAATTGGCTGCTATCTTGTCTTCGCGCTGTTTTATATTGGCGTATACTTTCTGACGTCCAGGGAATATTTCAGCGTCGTCAGCGGTGGAAAAAGGAATTGCTGACGGGTTCGCCTGCCATTTCGGATTTTATGGAACACCCCAATGTGCGGCGCCGGAGAATTTGAAAAATTGTATATATTTTTAAATAAAAATACAATTTTTAGAAACAATTGAAAGCTATAATAAAGCCTCGTTGTATCAGACTGCGGAGGCGTAGCTCAGTTGGTTAGAGTATCTGCTTGACATGCAGGGGGTCGGTGGTTCGAGCCCACTCGTCTCCACCAAATATTGAAAAACCGCTTATTTTCAAGGCTACGATAAAGACACCTTTGTATTTATCGGTATCAGAGGACAGGAAGTGCATAAGCACTGCCTGTCCTTTGGTATTTCTACACTTCTCCCACGATACCGATATGGGTAAAGTAGATGTCGATTTGCTGCTCCGAATGCTGTTTGTATCGTTCACTGCGTTCATGGATGACGATCTTGGATATAAAGGTGTGCAGGATTTCAGGTGTCAGTTCTGTAATCCGGGTGTACTTTTTAGCAAGGGATATGAATTTGTCCACGTTGCTTGCCGACTCGGTAAGCTGCCGGATTTCTTCCTCCAGCTCGGGCAGCCGAAGCTGGAACGCCTTCTGCTCTTCCGTATAGCCTTCGGACAGCATACGAAACTGTTCATTCGTCACCCGCCCAAGAATGAAGTGCTATAATAAAGTTGTAACGGAAGTGGCTAATAAGATATAATCAAT